>Ga0207993_1001106_pt1 | contig 10628 bp, 8 predicted proteins | sample ETN01SmetaG_2_FD_185791 | JGI IMG/M metagenome (GOLD analysis project Ga0207993, IMG submission 185791) | Marine microbial and viral communities from oxygen minimum zone, Eastern Pacific Ocean - ETNP2014F12-01SV265 (SPAdes) (version 2) | ecosystem: Environmental > Aquatic > Marine > Oceanic ...
GAGAGTCACTACGATCATCGCAAGCGAATCTCCGCTTTATGGGAAAGTTATAATCAAGTAGCAGCTGCCAACGAATATGCATGGGTTCAAACACCAATGACTGCTCAGGAAATCATGGAACCCACTCCAGAGAACCGGATGGTAGGTTATCCATATACAAAGGCAATGAATGCAAATTCCTTTGTTGATTTCGGCGGTGCGCTAATCATTTGTTCAGCTGGGGCAGCTCAATCTCTTGGGATACCTTCTGACAAATGGGTCTTTCCACATGCTGCAACAGATGGACACGCTACATATTTATTTTCGGAGCGCGATAATTTCCATGAATCTCCAGCCATACGAATTACGTCAAAGGCTTGTTTAGAACTAGCAGACATAACTATTGACGATGTAGGACCAATGGACCTCTATTCATGCTTTCCTTCTGTAGTGCAAATCACCATGAGTGAGTTAGGGATACAGCCAGATCGAACCACAACGACTACCGGCGGATTATCTTTCTTTGGTGGGCCAATGAACAGTTACGTTATCCATGCGATTGCTAGCACCGTAGATGCAGTTCGGGCTTCAGGGGAATATGGATTTATTCATGCGAATGGTGGGTACGCAACGAAACATGCATGCGCTGTGTACAGTAACCAACCACCAAAAGGTGATTTCCAAAGACGAAATGTCCAAGAAGAGATCAATGCCCACCCTAAACGCGAAGTTGCTATTGACCCAATAGGTAAATCAATCATTGAATCTTATACAGTTCTGCATGATCGTGAAGGAGCGAACAAAGCGCTTGTAACTTCATTGATGGATGATGGGAAGCGAGCTCTTTCGTCAACATCAGATGTAGAAATTATGGAGTCAATGATCAGCGAAGAATATATCGGGAAAACACTTGAATTTACTGGTAGCGGTACTTTTGAAATCGTCTAAGGAAATTCATTCACCTTTTGTTTCCGTAATTAGATATTCTGGTCGTGTTGTTGATCAGTGACTAGGATTCCCATATGGATATTAAAGAAGTTATCAAGGCTTCGAAAGACCTAGGGGAATGGGCACACATCGCAACGGTCAGCGGATCCGGAACACCCTATGTCACTCCAGTTCATCCCTGCTGGGAGGGTGAGACTTTATGGATAATGGTTGGAGTTAATTCTGTAAAATCTAAGAATATTGCTGATTCACCATCCGTATCGCTCCATTGGCAAGTTAGCGAGGAAACAAGTTTTGATAGTTTAATTATTTGGGGTCAGGCAAAGTTGTTCACAGATATTGAAACGAAGACAAGGTTATGGAGCGGTGTGTTTGACTATGATCTTGACGTGTTCGCTCCAAATGGTCCTGAAAATTCTCCAGAGACAGGTTTTATTTGTGTCAAGCCTACTAAAGCGGTCATGCTAAAAGAAATGGGGATCGGTGCACGGCTGGTTTGGAGATCCCGATAAGAGATTAGAGCGGTAAGTGTAAATCGCAACTTAAGAAACCGAGTTTGTTTAGCACTGTTGAGAAGAAGGCTTATTGCGAAGTTCAGTTTGATCGCATAATCCCTCATGGAGACAAAGTTAATATTGTGTTTAGCTCTCCAAGAAATCTGACGCGCAGTTGAGTTTTATTTACTTAAAATCGTTACGCCACTTATTCCTGGGGCACCGTAAACATGTGTATATGCCACTTTGGGGTCGTTGGGTACTTGTCGTTTCCCAGCGCTTCCTCGAAGTTGAAGTACGTTTTCATATACTTGCCTGAGTCCAGACGCCCCGACAGGTTCACCATTCGCTAGACACCCTCCATCAGTGTTGACAGGGAAACGTCCACCTATTTCGGTCTCTCCTTGTTGGATAATTCGTTCCTGCTCGCCGTGTTCACAGAATCCATTTTCGGCCATATGCATAATTTCTGCTCCCGCTTCTGTGTCTTGAAGTTGGGCAAGATCAATATCGTCTGGCCCTATGCCAGCCATCTCAAAGGCAGCCTTAGATGTGTCAACTGTTGGGCCATCGCCATCTTCAAGTGCTAACCATGGGGCCATCACCTCAAATGAGCCCCATCGTCTACTTCGGACGACTGCTGCATTTAGGTATACGGGGGTATCAGTGTATTTATGTGCTTGGTCAGCTCTTGCTAGTAGGAGCGCTACTCCGCCTTCAGCTGGCGAGCAGAACATGAATTTTGTTAATGGATAACTTAACATGTCTGATTCAAGTATTTGCTCTTCGCTTATAGGCTGGCGACGCCAAGCATTTGGGTTATGTTCAGCGTTTCTGAACGCTTTCGCAGAAACCTTTGCGAGGGTGTTATGGCTAATGTCATGGTTTTGCATGTACCGATTGATTTTCATACCAAAGAATTGAGTAGTTAAAGCAAGTCCTTGTTTCCCATACCAATCTCCTAAGCCAGATGATCTGGTGTTTACCCTGAAGGCGCCTCGTTCATGCTTGTCGTAGCCGACTGCTAGGCCTAGCTCAAAAGCTCCAGACGCAATTGTGTTGTATGCGGAAAATAGTGCTGACCCCCCAGTTGCACAACCATTAGCAACATTGATGAACTGTAAGCCCGTTAGTCCTAACTTCGAGACCATAGTGTCTGCAGCTCCAGCTGCCTGGCTTCCGCCAAAGGCAAACTGAACATCTGACCATTCAACCCCGGCGTCCTTTAGAGCTTGACGAACAGCGTAGACGCCTTGCTCTTGTCCGGTTCGTTCAGGAGTTCGACCAAATGGGTGAATTCCTATTCCAACAATAGCTACTTCAGGTTTACTCATGATTAGATTTCCTTTCTTATTCGTCCACAGGTGAGAAGGCAAATGTCATTACTTCGTTGCCATCATCGTCTGTATAAGCCGGAATGAATTTTAATTCCATTTCCATCCCGATCTTCAGAACATCTTTATCGGCAGTTGTCAATCTAGTTTCAACTTTGACTTCGTCATGTATCTCCACATATCCAACTCCGAAAGGTTCAAAATTTTCCACATCGCCGGCATATGGTGGCGATTTAGGTGGGTAGCCTTGTATGGTCCACGTCCATAGTTTGCCTCGAGTTCCTAGCTCTTTGGGCTTTGTGTCATCTGAAGCGCATCTAGGGCAACCTGATTGCATAGGGAATATGATTGCACCGCAGTCTTGACATTGAGAACCGAGAAGCCTTGGGTCGTCAGAAGGCCATGTAAATAAACCTTCTTCGATTGCTACCTGTTCAGCCATTAGTCTCCTTATAATTTCAAACCTTTAATATTATGCCCGATGAACACTGATTTGTCCTCTTCAACCTCAGATAGGGTTAGTTATTGAGAACGAAGACCTGCCTGCTTAAGGCCATCTTCCATTTTCCTTCTTGTCTCACGGTCACGCCTGCTCATACGCTCCAGCACCACCTCATGGATCTCTCCGCTGAAGGGGTATCCGTGAGGGTAAGGTCCGACAGGCGCTCCAGTATCAACTCCCACGTCAAATGTTTCTCCGCTCATCGAGAATATTATGGGAACAGTTCTCTCAATACGACCAGAATTTACTGGTTCTCCATCAACGTAAAGAGTTGCGAGGCCCCCAGCTCCAAACCCACCGTCATGCTGGTAGTCAATTAATATCTCATGATCTCCGTCGTCCAAAGGCTCCTCGGCACGTATCGTAGTCAAATATTGTCCAAAGCAGTTGTAGTGATAGGTCGGCTTACCGTGACTATCAAAATAAAGGCTCCACCCAGACATATTTCCACCTTGGCAAGCAATCACACCCTGCGCGCCTTCAGAAGGAATCGTTACTTTTGAAGAGATTCTATGCGATGCATTTTTTAGATTAATGACAGCACTTTCTGGGATTCTTACGTGATCTGTCGTGTACGACATCCTTTTCCTCTTTCCAAGAGCTGAAGGGACTCGAAAATTTCCTGAAATCCTCAAGCTAGTGTCTCGGAGTGGAAAGACGTTGTGTTTTACCGCTTCCGTATCAAATAGATTTTGTAATTCGGCAAGTTTGTCAGGGTAGATATCACTTAAATCCTCACTCTGCGAAAAGTCCTCGTTAACGTTGTAGAGCTCCCACTTCTCTTGATCTCCACCAAACTCATAGCCCTTGAGCCTGATCCAAGGCACCCTTCCGTGGAAACAAGAGGCAATCCAGCCTTCGTGGAAGATAGCTCTATTCCCAAAGATTTCAAAATATTGAGTCTTACGAGCGCTCAAAGCATCAGCGTCATTAAATGAGTATTCCATTGAGACTCCGTCAACAGGCATTTGCTCTATACCATTGACTGTTTCGGGCCACTTTAAGCCCGCTGCAGCAAGAATTGTTGGTGCAATATCAATAACGTGATGAAACTGGTTTCTTAATGAATTAACTTCGGTTATTCTGTCAGGCCATTTCATAACCATTGCATTACGGGTTCCTCCAAAATGCGAAGCTACTTGCTTCATCCATTGGAAAGGAGCATCCAAAGCCCACGCCCAACCAACATTGAAATGATTTTCACATTTATTGGTTCCAAAATCATCAATGTGTTCTAGCAGCCACTCAGGGTCCTCGTGGACACCATTTTGAAACGACGGCGCAGACCAAGCACCGTGAACCGTTCCTTCCGCAGATGCACCATTGTCGCCTGTGATATAAATCACCAGAGTATTGTCAGCACAACCCGTCTCATTGATGCAATCAAGAATCCTTTTAATTTGTGCGTCAGTATGTGCTAGAAACCCAGCAAATACTTCCATCAATCGAGTAGCTACTGGTTTGTAGCGATCAGGGTAGGAATCCCAACTTGGAATCTGTTCTGGCCGAGGTGTGAGTTGCGTTCCTTCAGGAATAACTCCTAGGTTTAACTGCCGTTTATATATTTGCTCTCTGAGAGCATCCCAACCTTCGTCAAACGCTCCTACGTATTTGTCTATCCATTCTTTCGGTGCTTGGTGTGGCGCGTGAACTGCCGGAGGAGCGAAATAGCAGAAGAATGGGCTATCTGGAGTCGATGTTTGTTGTTGCCGAATCCACTTAATTGCCTGATCAGCTAAGTCTTCGCTTAAGTGATAATCATCTTTCCCTATATGAGGTTCAATAGGAGTAGTTTGGTCATACGCAGCTGGCTCCCACTGTGAAGCCTCACCACCCAAAATCCCGTAAAATCTATCAAAGCCCATGCCGGTAGGCCACCTGTCAAAAGGTCCAGTAGGCCCTTTCTCCCATGTAGGCGTAAGATGCCATTTCCCGAAGCAACTCGTTGAGTAACCATGCTCTTTCAATATTTTCGCAACTGTTGCAGACTCAGCAGGGATAACACTGTCATACCCTGGGAAACTGTTCGCTACCTCTGCGATTCCTCCCATATGAACCGAGTGGTGATTGCGCCCTGTAAGCAAGGAAGCTCTGGTGGGTGAGCATAGAGCAGTGGTATGGAATTGATTATAAGATATTCCAGTTTTGGCTATCTCTGATACTGCTGGCATTTCGACCGGGCCACCAAAAGTGGCAGCGCTCCCAAATCCGACATCATCAAGCATTATTAAAAGTACATTCGGTGCAGAATCTGGGAGTTGCTTCTTTTCCAGAGGCACTGCAACAGAGTCCTCAATGAATTGTTCTGCTTTCCCTTGAAATTTTGCTGAACTAAAAGGTAAATGTTTCATTGAGTGATAGAAGGGAGATCGAAATGCGATAGAAACTTAGTTATTTCTTCGCTTCTATTTGTGGTCGTAATTTTTGAAAGCAAACTATCTGACAAAGTTAAAGTACCGGAAAGCAAATCAGCCCATGTTTCAATGGATAAACGTATCGCCAGAGGAGCATCTTTTCCGTCGGTGGGGATAGCAACCTGATTTCGTATCAATAATCCTGTGCTCTCTCCATTCTCAAACTCCCATCTAAGTTCCTGACAAAAGCCTTTGGCTAGGTCGGGGTTTAATAGAACTCTCAAAGCATGGACAGTTGATGAAGCAGGATTTGACATCACCACAGAGCGGGAGAACCTATGTCTCCGGTGCCGTTCAAGGTTAAGTGATCCCTCTAATTCAAGAGCATGTGTGAGGCACCAGTTACGTATATTTGCAGCTGTTGTTGTTTGGGCAACTTTCCGCAAAGAATTAGCTAAAAGCCTAGAGGCTCTTTCCATCTCAGCACCACTCTCTTCTTCAGAACTGTTGTAGTATTCCAAAAGGACACTCGACAGCTCAATAGCCCACCGCAGGTCTCCTTTAGTAAATGCCTCGTCAGCGATCGCTTGGGTTTTTTCTGCGCCTCCAAAACCACGCACAAGTTTTTTGGCGCGAGCTGATGGATCATCTGGGAATAATTTTGCTGGGTTCCCATCAAACCAGCCTCGAAGCCCGTTGTGTATCTGCCGAACATGGTGTTCTGCTAAACCATAAAACTGTCGTGTCAGGTAGGATTCTTCCTCAGACCTCGGAAGTTGCACGAATTGGGTTAATTGTTCAAGGTCCATTCCTTTATTGATACCCCGAACTGTTTGGTCCCAAAGAAATTGAATCCGATCTCGGTACCTTGTGATCTCAGTCTTAGCGAGCTCAGCTCCTACTATTGGTGGACCGTGAGTACCGATCACTACCTCAGGGGAAAGAGACAGGATATAGTCAATGCCCGACAATAGAATCCGCGGATCTCTATACTCTTCGCCCCTGATTGCAAACACATTGAACAATACAGGCCAAATCAAATTATTGACGCAAACTCCCAGATCAGGAAACCATATTGTTATTGAGTCATCTGCATCAGACGGAGCAGGTGACATATGAACTTGCAAACCAGCAATTTGAACACTGAGCGGTTCGGTAAACGTTTTATTGGGTTCCACGAACCCCGGTGTGAAGGGGGCATGCTCCGGATTTCTGTAAGCGAGACCGAGACCCACGTTGATGACAGAGTCAATCCCAGAATGCGGAAGCGCAATGCCAAATTGGTGAATTAAACCTCTTGAAGCAACTGCGCTTAGCTCTGTTCCATAGCTCCGTCTATTCATGGCGATTCGTTCATGACCCCATACCGGAATGTCATCACGCTCTTCGCTTGTGAAAACTGCTTTCGTCCCAGCTACATAATGGAAATGAGTATAAATGACTGCAGCAATAGGCGATTGTGTCTCTTCGCGTATCGCCACTAACGCTTCGGCCATCTCCTCAACGCATTCACCTGTGTCAATTACTATTAGACCTTCAGGTCCTTCAACAAATGTTTGGTTTGATAGACCATTTCCAACGAAACACCAAACACCTTCTGCGACATTCCATAGCTTTTTCACAAGCCGTCTGGAGTGATCTACTAACTCAGCGTTACCGATTTGCCCCTTAGCATCTTCAACAGTTTCATTGTCGATAGCAAAGCTATCTTGTAGATACGGTTTGGGGTTACGCTCCATAACAAATATTTAACCTATATTTGCCTCTCATGGCCTTCCCAATAGGGCTCGCGAAGCGTTCGCTTTAGAATCTTTCCAGTTCCTGTCCGAGGCAGTTGATCAATAAAGTCAACAGACTTTGGTCGCTTGTATCCCGCCAATTTACTATTGCACAATTGCAGTATCTCTCGAACAAAATCCTCATCTCCAATGTAACCATTAGAACACTCGACGATGGCTTTGACTTCCTCTCCGAACTCTTCGTTTGGAACACCGATAACAGATACGTCAGCAACACCATCGTGTTCGGCTATCACAGCTTCAATCTCTGCCGGGTAAATATTCACACCGCCAGAAATAATCATGTCTATTTTTCTATCCGAAAGCCAAAGGTAACCGTCCTCGTCAAGGAAACCTATATCACCAGTTGTAAATACTCCGGGCTCAAGATGAGCTTCCGCCGTCTTTTCCGGAGCCTTATGATATTCAAAATCTGTTCCCATTAAATTTCTAAAATATAACGTTCCTGAGGCGTTGGGTTCAGTCAGCCTATTCCCATCATCATCAACAACAAGCACTTCGACAGTCTCTAATGGTTTACCAACCGAACCCCCTTTTTCCAGCCAGTCATCCGCCTTTATCGTAGAGATAAACGCTCCTTCTGTTGATCCATAGTATTCATGCACCTTGGGGCCAAACCAGTCAAGCATCGAGCGCTTCCAAGACGCTGGGCAAGGAGCAGCTCCATGCCATACCGATTCAAGAGAGTCTCCAACGAACGCTTCTTTGACCGGCTCTGGGGAATCAAGCATTCTCTTAAATTGGGTCGGCACTAGATGGATATTCGTTATCTTTTCAGAATCAATAAGTTCAACGGTTTCGGGTCCATCAAACTTGTGCCGCATGACAACTGATGATCCGTTGATCATCGGCATGAAGGTAAATGCCCACTGTGCAGAGTGATAAACAGGCCCGACGAGTAAAGATTTGCCGTTTGCTGGGACATAGCTTGCCATGCTTGCGCCAATAAGCTGCATCACCTCAGTTGGTATAGTTCCCCCACCCGACAACGACCCCCGAACACCTTTCGGCCTTCCCGTTGTTCCGGACGTGTAGAACATCGGTCCGCCCAGTAATTGTTGGTCATCTGGTAAATCATCAGTTGAAGAACTTAAGAGAAATTCCTCGTAGTCGGTTAATGTCTCATGTTTTCCTCCTACTACCAAAGACAGATGAACGTTTTGAGATCGGGAATCGGAAAGCGCTTCAACAGCGACATCAGTGAAACGGTTTCCTACTAAAAGAACCTTAACATCAGCATCTTCAAGAACATAAGCAAGTTCGTCTGGAACCCAATGCCAATTTACAGGTACATAAGTAACACCAAGATGAGCGCAAGCTTGGAAAATTTCAAAACATTCTCTTCTGTTGCCCATCATCATTGCGATGGTGTCTCCAGGGCCGACACCATGGTCCTTTAGTCCATTAATTAAACGACGCACCCTCTCGTCAAATTGGCTCCAAGTAGTTGAACCAAATTCATCAGCAACAGCTATTTCGCTACCTTTAGTAGAAACAATATCGTCAAGTAATTTAGGCATGTTCCCCCTTGCACATTTCTAGGTAAAGAGTACCCGCGCTTTCATTTCAAACACAATGTACGTCAGGTAGTTTTTGACTTAGCTAAGAGATCCCGCATCCCACTCATCGCTGCCTCTGCAGCTTCTTCAATTGGTGCGGCCCACAGCTCAGTTGAAGGGACCTCAAGCCCAATCGGAGCTTGACAGTCATTTTTTTGTACAGCTTCCATCATCGCAATTAGTTGAAATTCACCCTCTCCGGGAGGGACTCTTGTACTTAAAGTGTCGGTGTAATAATCATCAAAGGTTTTGGTAAGAGAACCATCATTCCATTGCGTAGCAAAGATTTTTCCATCAGGAATTCTTTCGATGTCAGAAATCTGGTTTGTTGACCTAGTCAAATGCCAACTATCAAAACAGATACCACCGTTTTCTCTATCTGCCCTCTCTATTATTTCTACTCCAACACGCAAACTATCAATGTTGGTCATCTCCGGAACAGGTTCAAGGCCGACAAGAAGACCGTATTCGGATGCGCGGTCACAAAGGCTCCCAAACCCTTGTGCAGCTTCCTCAATCGATCCGGTGTAGTCGCCAATAACTTGAACATAGCGACATTGAAATCGTTTGGTGATTTCCCAAACCATGCTTTCTTGCATCAAACACTTTTCAGAAGGAGATGATGGAGATGCCCAGCCTCGTAAAGTTTCTATATTCGCTAAAGCCATATTGCATTCATCTAAGGCATGTTCGAGTTCATCAATACGGTCTGGATTTTTTGTTAGCTGCACCCAGGCACCCAAATGGATTCCAACCGCGCTAAAGCCAACTGCACTAGCGGCTCTAACTCTTGCAGTCATCGAGTCCTCTGGGCTCCTGCAGAAGAAATCCCAAACGAAGTCATCAGGCCCCAACTTTTTAGCATCCTTAATTGTCATAAAGTTAAGATTTTCTTCAGTGATGTCATACGGTCATCGTTTGAAATCCGCTACTCGGAGAGTGCTTCAATTCTGTTCAACTGGACTTAGGGAGTTCTCTACAAACATTTGGATATCTCCTTCAATATTCTTTCTGAAAGGTCCCCGCACTTTGAAGCCTGCTGAGGCGACTACGTTTGCAGAGCGGTCATGGGCCCACTCAATTAGGCCATTTAATGATTTCTCAGGACTAATCTCATAGGTTACAAAGAGAGCTACGTCTTTGTGAGCGATGTCTCGCAGCGTGTTCAATTTCCCTATTTGACCAGGCCGTGCTCCCAATCCGAAAAGCCCATCAGTCCAGGTCCCAATGACTATCAGGTCCGCGTCAAGTACGAATTGAGCGTCGTAGTTGGTGATAGGGAAAACCCCAACCGAGGAACCTTTGCTTTGGAAATTCGCTCCCAAACTTTCAGCTAATTTCTTTGTTCCGCCGCGTAATGATTGATATAGGATTGCTATTCTCAAAAGTCTCTCCAATCGTTGAATCAGACAATATCACTTTGTTGAGCATTGCACTAACACGGGTAGTTCGCGCAAGGTTATCTAATTTGCAAAAATAGAATCTAATCTGCTCTCTACTGAGCTTCCACTCGGAGGTTCTTGAGATATGAGTCGGCTAAGCCAAGAAATTGAAACGTACCCATTTGCGACTGCGCCAACATCATTATCTATAGAGGAGGGGGTTATGCGCTCACCCCATTTTAGATTTAAGTGATAAGCACCTTCGTGCCCTATTTTC
>Ga0207993_1001108_pt1 | contig 10622 bp, 9 predicted proteins | sample ETN01SmetaG_2_FD_185791 | JGI IMG/M metagenome (GOLD analysis project Ga0207993, IMG submission 185791) | Marine microbial and viral communities from oxygen minimum zone, Eastern Pacific Ocean - ETNP2014F12-01SV265 (SPAdes) (version 2) | ecosystem: Environmental > Aquatic > Marine > Oceanic ...
AACTACGGATGCGGTTCAGATCTTTGGAGGTTATGGGTATTCCGAGGAGTATCCGGTTGCTAGGAGAATGAGGGGGGCTAAGGTCGTTCAGATATTTGAGGGATCAAGCCAAATCCAGAGGCTGATAATTGGAAGAGAGATGATTCGTGACGGTGAGTAACTTCGGGATTGGTTGCGTAGTTTTAGCTGCAGGGGAGAGCAGTAGGCTTGGCCGCCCAAAGGCACTGATAGATATAATGGGCGAGCCTCTAATTTCATGGATCACAGGAAGATTGGTAAAATTGGGATTTGCGCCAGTAATTGTGACTAGGATGGAGATATACGACGCTATCAAAAACTCTGTGGGAGATGTTGACGTTGTAATTAATCAACATCCCGAGTTGGGAAGAACGGGTACTGTCAAAGAGGGCTTGAAATTTATCAATGATAAGTATGGGGAAGGATTGGATATACTAATCGTACCAGTTGATAGGCCTGGATTTTCATTGTCTACTGTTGAGTTACTAATTAGCAAAGAAGACAGTACATGTCCTACCTATGGAGGCAAAGGGGGACATCCCCTTTTAGTATCAAAGCAGGATTGTAATAAAATCATGATGGCTCGATCTGATGCTCCCCTAAATGGAGTGATTTCTCCACGGAGAATGCCTGTAAATGACAAGTATCTTCATTTTAACCTAGATACAAAAAAGGATGTTGATGAGTTTCTTATGGTTGTAAAATTTCTGCGAGAATCTGATACTCATCGAGAAGCCACATAAACAGGAATCCCACAATCAAAGCGGGCAATGTTGTGTGAACTGTCGCCCAAATTGAAGCTTTTTTGTGACGTACTAGCAGAGGGAACAGAGCGTCTCCATCCTGTGAAATTGCGTTGGATACCAAGGCTGGAAAGGAAACTATTCCCTCAACATATGCGGAAATTGCGATTATTTGGGGGCCGCAACCCGGTACGAGACCTATTATTGCAGCTACCACAACTGCCTCAGCTCCAGCCCCTCCCTGTGATAGATCAGATTCCGAAATTCCGGAAAATAACATGCCGAATTCAAAGATGAGATATGCCAAGACCACCCAAAATGTAACGAATGCAGTTTCCGAAGCGGCATGAACTAGCGTTTCATCGAATGAATTCAATTTATCTCCAATTGTGGCCTCAGTATCATCACGAATGAAATTCTTTGATGAAATGTAGAGGATTATGGAGAGAAGTGTTCCCGTGAATCCGACCCATGTTATGAGGCCGTCTCGTGTGAATGGATCCCAAACCAAGCTCGGAGAATATTCAGGATCTTGAGCATACCAAATCAAGAGGAGGATTCCCAAGGAAAATCCTATGATTGTCACGACCCACCATACCCTATATCCCTGGTGTATTATTTTGTACCCGAGTCCTTCTTGGGACTCTCTTGGCAATTCGGAAATGATAGCTACATCTTTTTCTTCTGGTGAGATGTGTTTCATTTCCTCAGCAACGTGAAGAGATTTCTTCTTTGTAATTCCCAATGGGGAAATCGGCGTTATTCCAAATCTATCGACCGCAAACCCCCAAGTGACTGCCACGATGAATGAAATTAAATGAACCGCAACGACCGGGGCCAAAAATGAAATGTCCTGAAAGACTGCTCCAATTAGGACAAAAGCGGCATCTCCAAGGGTTGCGATGAGAGTAGCAATGACGGTTCCATAAGTCACGTATCCCTTTGTGTACATGGGCATGACGATTATGGCTCCACCACAACCAGGTGTCAGCCCCATAAGCGCGCCTATTAGGGGCTGTAGTCCCCTATTGTCCCTAATCCATCCTACAAATCTTCCCGCTGAGACGTATTGCAACCAACTGAAAAGAAGGACCATTGCCGCCACGAAAACAGTTACCGCCAAGAAGGCGTCTCTCATTGAGATAACAACTACCTCAAAGATTTCGTCAAGGGTGATACTTGACGACACAGGTCTACGGATGATTGTCTGGATATGAAATTATAGTATGTTAGATTCTCTTGAGATGAAATCATAGATTTCTGAATAATGCATTGGGGCAAATAAAATTCTTACAAGAGCTAACGAACGTAAATCCAAAGTGTGATGTCACGTGCCCGTTATCATGTCACGTGCCGTTCTATCTTGGGTTGTCGAGAGGCTTGATGCCGGGGAGAGAGTTGCCTTGGCTTCAGTTATCGAAGCTAAGGGGAGTGTCCCAGGAAAACCTGGGGCGAAACTTGCGGTATCTTCGACTGGAGAGAAATTTGGAACTGTAGGAGGAGCTGGGCTTGAGCTTAGGATCGAGAAAGGGTTGCTTGACCTCCTATCAAAATCTAAGTCTGATATGAGAAAGACGGGAGGTAAAATCGAGAATTTCATTCTATACAAGGAGGGCAAGGGACAAGAACAGGTAGCTCTTGATAGCCTATGTGGGGGTCAGCTTAGAGTGTCAATGGAAGTGATAGAACCTGTGCCACATGTTCTGATAGCGGGAGGCGGGCACGTTGGAATGTCAGTATCGATAGTTTGCGATACCCTTGGTTGGCAACACAGTGTTTTTGACATCAGAGAAGAGTATTCTAATCCAGAAAAGTACTCCTCTGCTACAGAGGTTATGACTAGTTCAGTGTCTGACTTTTTGCAGGGCGAAACTACATCATCAATCGGAAGATTCTCTGACATACTCATCATGGGACATGACTGGTCCGTAGATCAAGAACTTCTGATAGGCCTCCTGAATATTTGTAAAGGTGGCACCAGAATTGGGGTCATAGGATCAAAAACTAAGTGGGGCGGGTTTACTAGAGCAGCACTTGAGTCTGGTTTAACTGATGATGAAATTTCAATAGCTAGATGCCCAATAGGTCTCGAAATAGGTGCTGATTCTCCCGAAGAGATCGCCCTAGCAATATGTGCTGAGATTCTTGCTCTCGAAAGAGGATCAATCTAGACGAAGTATGAAATCAGGCCTCTATGACCCGAGGCCATGAGATTCACTACCGCGGGAGTCGTATTGATGTTATTCACGCCACTTCTGAGCGGATGCATCTTTTGGGCTGATGAGATTACGGAGATTTATGAGCCGATAAGTGAAGATGATTTAGGGGCCTACACCATTGTCGCTCCTATTGACACTGGCATCAACGTATATCATAATCACTTTATCATGAATGGATCATATCCTTCTTCACTCCTGGATGGATTGAATGTTACTATGATTTGTGACATTTCTACAGAAGGTACCTGGCAAGAGAGGTATGAGGCAGACAAGGAAAGTTGTTGGGACCTCATCACTTCCTCGGATATTGTTTGGTTCAGAGGTACGAGAATAATTGGCACCTCTCCTGACGATGCGACAGATATACCGATTTTGGACGATCCCCAAGATGGGCATGGGACTGCGGTCACTGGGGCAGTTCTTGATGCCAATCCTGATGCCGTAATTTTCTTTGTAGAAGGGTTCAGTGACGCAGCTGTACTGGCAGCTGCTAATCAGCCACTTGTTGACATCATCACGACCAGTTTCGGACCTATTGGATCTGTCCCAGTGCCTGGCATTGAAGATGCGACGAAGATAGCTGTGGTGGATAATAAAAAGATCCATGCAGGAGCTGCTGATAACTCACCGTCTCCGGCGGTTCAAGACTCGACTGCTGGTCCGCCTTGGAGCATAGGAATTTCTGGATACGCCGAAGAGGGGGATGATCAGAAAGAAACAATGAGTGGATCTTATCCAGATATCGCGGCCGACTGGACTCAAATACTTCCGAACCATGATGACATTGATGGATACCATGAAACGTCCGGAACATCATTTGCAACGCCTAGAACCGCTGGACTGCTATCAAAAATTATACTGACATTAAGATCGGATTTCGGTGACTATTCTTCTGGAGCCGATCCTGAGAAAAGGGGCGGATTTTTGGTATCCGCAGAAGGAATGAATGTTACAAACGATGATTTGAGAGACGCTTTGAACTTGTCTGCTTGGTATCCCTCGTCATCGACATGGGACCCACTGTCTGGTACGATGCCAATCTCCCCATTGGCGCCATGCACCCAAGTCGGTTGGGGTGTTGTGAATGAAAGCAATGTACAACCAATTATCGACCATATTAAGGGATCTCCAGAGATGGAACAAAGACCGTCTGACGTAGTTATGTGCATGGAGGCCAATCAGGCAATTAGAGAGGCCTATTGGACATAGCCCGGCATGACCGCTGGCTTCAATAGAGATGCTCCCTGAGAAGTTGGCATGAGAAGAGTTAATGTGAGGTGGAACATTTCATCTTTGCATGGCTCTAATGATATCTCGAGTATCCTAAAGATTGTTGATAGTATAGAGGTCCTAAGCCATCTTTCCGTCAACGATAAGGGAGTTGTCCAACTAGCAGAGATTAGGTTAAAGGAAGGAAGAGAAATTTCCGAATTGTCTGATATCAGTTGGCTGGAGGTTATCGAAGTCCTTGAAAAAGATGGTGATTTGTTAGTAGTGAGAGTTCTTTGCAGTCATCCCTTTGCTAAATCAGCTATTGAGCTTTCGAACATTCAAGTTTACCCCCCATATGGGATAGACTCGCAAAGAGGTATGGAAATCAGATTGTCTGGACTTTCGGACTCTGTGAGTAGATTTGTTTCACTATTAAGGGTGGTTCTTCCCCCGGATAAGATTAGTGTTAATTCTTTCAGGAAGGAGGAAAGGAATGGTTGGACTGACGGTTTGACGGACAAGCAGAAGGAAGTAATTTCCTACGCGATAGATATGGGATACTTTGACCCAGACTCAGATATCAAACTGAAGGACATCGCTGAAGGACTTGGCATGGCCAGAAGTACACTTGGGGAGCATATGAAAAGAGCAGAGTTTGAAATCATGAAGAAGGTATCAGAGGATTTACGTTGATTCTAGATTTCTAAACAAAATACTCAAGTCGTTGATTGTTCTGGTGAGTATGTGGTGCAGTACAGCCTACCCATGGTTCCCGGACCTGATAAGGTCAGATGGAATGCGATAGTGAATGGCGTGAATGTCGATTTCTACATCGATAGCAATGCAATTCTCCTGGACGTTCTCAGGGATCAGGCAGGAAGTCTGGGGACCAAAAGAGGTTGCGACATGGGGACATGTGGATGTTGCAGTGTGATGATTAATGGGACTCCAAAACTTTCCTGTCTGTGTCTAGCTCAAGAGGCGAGAGGCAGTGAAATTACTACTGTCGAAGGTTTGTCGATGGGGCATCACTTGCATCCTATTCAACAGACATTCGCTGAGTGTGGAGGGAGCCAATGTGGATTTTGTACCCCCGGCTTCCTAGTTGTTTCAGCAGCATTATTGGAACAAAATCCCTCTCCTACCGAAGCGGAGATTAAGACTGCGATTGAAGGCAACCTATGCAGGTGCACTGGTTACCAACAGATAGTTGAATCTATTTCAAGGGCCTCGGAGATATTGGTGTCAGGTAGAAAGACCGATGACTCTACTTCCTCCAAGAGTGACCCCCACCCAGGATTCTCAGGAAGTGAATAGATGTCTGGGGGAGACGACAAATCAGGTAGTACCAAAAAAACCGATAATAATAGCAATTCAGAATCAGGTGAAATGGTAGGATACAGACAGCAGCCGGGTAAACTGCCGTTCTCAAAGCCGGGTTCTGGAGGAAAGGATCGTTTCTCGAAACCTACGGATTACTCTAGGATACCTGAATCTCAGGGAGGTTCTCTGAAACAGCCTTGGGGGTCTCACAGGCATGATAGGCTAGTGAGTGGCCAAGTGATTGGGAAGCCTACGTCTCTTGTAGATAGTAATTGGAAGGTTACTGGGCAGGCAAAATACGGCGATGACATCAGGCTCCCCGGAGAGGTGATTGGCAGAATACTAAGAAGTCCTCATCATTATGCCAGGGTTCTATCGATTGATATCAGTAAGGCACTGGAATTACCAGGGGTTCTGGGAATTGCTACTGGAGATGACGCTCCCAGTAAGTTCGGAGTTCTTCCCGTGACTAAAGATGAGCATGCGATGGCTGTAGAGAAAGTAAGACATGTTGGCGATTTGGTGGCGTGTGTTGCAGCAATAGACGAGGCCACTGCAAGAGAGGCATGTAGGTTGATTGAAGTAGAATACGAAATTTTGGATTCCATTCATGACATTAAGATGGGTCTGGAAAATTCTGAGAATCCAATTCATGACAGAGGCAAATACCACATCGGAGAGTCGAATGTTCAGAAAAGAGTTTTCCAGCAGTTCGGGAATATTTCGGAAATGAAAGACAACTCAGTGGCCTCTCATGAATCTGACTGGACATTCACGGGAGTGAATCATGGATTCACAGAGCCTCATGCCGTTGTAGCTCATTGGGACCCCTCAGGAAGATTGACCCTCTACACACCTCAGCAGGTGCCACACTACTTGCATAGAGCTCTTGCTGATGTCCTAGACATCCCTATGCATCAGATAAATGTGTACAGGACATTTGTTGGAGGTGGATTTGGGGGGAAGTCGGATCCATTCCCACATGAGATGTGTGCAGCCATACTCGCTCGAAAAATCGGAAGGCCTGTCAGAATTAATTTCGATAGAGAAGAGGTTTTCTGGGTTAACAGAGGCAGACATCCATCTAAAATTTCAATGTCATTACATGCTGATTCCGAAGGTAGACTGTGTGGCATCGAGACGGATGCTTTGATTGATGGTGGCGCGTTTGCTTCATTCGGCCATGTGACTACCTACTACAACGGGGTTCTACATACCGCTCCCTATGAGATCGGGGCTTTCCACTACACTGGCGCAAGGGTGTGGACTAACAAGCCGGCTAGTGGGGCCATGAGAGGGCATGGCGCTGTCAATTCCCGATGTGCCGTAGAAACTGGAATAGATGATTTAGCGGAAAAGCTAGGCGTGGACCCGATTGACTTCAGGCTCGCAAATTTGCTCCCCCCTCATAGCGCTACAATTACCGGATTTAGAGTTACTAGTATTGGCATGAGAGAGTGTCTTGAGAGAGTGAAGAAGGAGTCTGGCTGGGATGAAAAATTCAGAAAAATGCCCCTTGGCAAAGGAATCGGAATAGGTTGTGGATTCTTCATCTCTGGGAGCGGCCTTCCTATTCACTGGGACCCCAACAAATTCCCTCACGCAACTGTGCATCTCAAGATTGACATGGATGGGGGAGTTACTGTCCATACTGGCGCTGCAGACATAGGCCAAGGATCCGATACCGTTGTAGCTCAATCAGTTGCAGAAGTTTTGGGGCTTCCTCTCGACATGATCAGAGTAAGGAGTAGAGAGAGTGATACGTCCCCCGTGGATCTCGGTTCTTACTCATCTAGAGTTACTTTCATGAATGCCAATGCAGCAATATCTGCTGCAATGGAGATAAGAAGTGAGCTATTGGAGGCTACCCGAGAAATCACCGGTGCAAAGATTGAGTCACTAGTGATTGGGGATCGTCGAATCTTCAACAAGCGTGACCCTGCAGTGGGAGTTTCATACCTAGAGGCCCTACACAAGGCACAAGAGGACAGGGGCGCTCTAGTTTCTTCTGGTTCATATCGAACTCCCCCGATGGGAAGGGCGCACAAGGGCGCTGCTGCTGGGCTTGCTCCAGCATATTCATTTTCAGCCTACGTGGCCGAGGTTGAAGTTGACATTGAAACTGGTCAAACCAAAGTAGAGAAGGTTTGGGCGGCACATGACTGTGGTAAGGCGCTCAATCCATTGGCTGTTGAGGGGCAAATAATAGGCTCGTGCCACATGGGGATGGGACAGGTACTCAGTGAGGAAATGAAGTATGGAAGAACTGGCCATCTCCTAAATCCTGATTTCTTAGATTACAAAATACCGACAGTTCATGAGATGCCTGAGGTAATGCCAATTATCGTCGAGTCCAATGATCCCGAAGGACCATTCGGAGCTAAGGAAGCCGGAGAGGGGCCCCTACTCCCAATACTCCCCGCTGTAGTGAACGCCGTATACGATGCTATTGGCGTAAGGGTTAGTGAGCTTCCAATTACGCCTGACAGACTGTACAAGGGTATTGAAAGAAGGTGCAGGTCAGAGGGCATTGGAGACCCGTTGGACCTCGCTCCTCCCAGACTTGAGCTATCCGACCTCCAAGAAACCCTAGAAGGGAGGTCGGTTGAACACTCAGTTAGAGATAAAGAAAGACGTCATACTGATGAGCCAAGTCCATATCACAATGGAGCACTTTTTGGGCTGGATCCCGAGGTTCCCGGAGACGAGCAAGACTCAAGATGGGCCGCTGTCGTAATACCTCCAGAGGGGTATCTGGAAAATCCAGGGTTAGCAGGGAGCGCTTGGAAACATGCAGAGAGGAGACATAGGGAGGATTCGGAATGAGGATGCCCCCGTTTAACTTACACACTCCAAGTACTCTGGATGATGCTCTATCCAAGGCCTCTGAATTATCATTAGCAGGGAAGAAGTTTGACTGGATTTCAGGAGGAACAGATCTTATTCCGAATTACAAATGGCACATCAATACAAAGAAGGATGTCATATCACTTTCTGGAATTGAAGAACTGTATGAAATGGGGCCGCTCAGGATAGGAGCGATGGTGAGTCTTCAGGAGATAGTTGAGTCGGATTCGATTCATCCGTTGATTTCTCAGGCAGCCAGTAAGGTAGCCAGTGTAATGATTCGGAGGTCAGCTACATTAGGAGGGAATATTTGTCTCGATACAAGGTGCTTCTGGTTTAATCAAACAGAGGAATGGAGGGAGTCGATAGATTGGTGTCATAAATGCGATTGTGGAACTGGGGCAGACTGCAGAGTAATTCCTAATCAGAATGATCTTTGTGTGGCAACTTATCAGGCTGATTTAGCTCCTGTACTGATGTGCCTTGGAGCAATAATTCATCTGTCGTCTCCTGAAGAATCAAGATCAATGCCGATAAGTGAATTCTTCAGACTTGACGGAATGACAAGGAATGTCCTAAACGAGGGAGAGATAGTCACGCATATCACATTCCCCGATGACCTATTCGAATGGGAGGGCGATTATCAAAAACTTCGACAGAGAGAAAGTTGGGATTTTCCAGAGGCGGGAGTTGCGGTTACTTGGAAGAAAAATGGCAACCACTTGGAGGATTTGCGTGTTGCTACTACGGGTTTGGAGTCCATACCTGTACTACATCAAGAGCAGGCAGAGGACGCATTGGATGGATGGGCAGGCAGAGAGAGTGTGGCAAATCTATCTGAGTCGGTAAGAAAATCGGTGAAACCGGTACTGAATACCTGGTATCCTCCTTCATACCGGAAGAAAATGGTCAAAGTTCTAACCAGAAGAGCATGCAGTGCCTTACTGGAGGACTGAGTTTGAGGTTTGGGGTTATTCTCTCTTCTATCATTTTTCTTTGTCTATTTTCCCCGATTGGCACCTCCCAACAGCCAGAACCTCCGGGTTGGGACCTAGGAATTGAGTATCCTCTGGAGGATGAAGACAATCCATTCAAATTGAGTTCCTCGGGATTCGTTACTGTCACCTTTTTCGTTTCAAACAATGAGCTTCTCCCTATTACAGTAGAGTTTGACTACGACATTCCCTTTGATGGAGCATTTGATGGTCCCGAATCAGAAACCATAGGTGCAGGAAATAACAAAACATTCTCCCTATCAATATCCGGTATTGACGTCAGAGATAATCCAGCAGAAACTACTGAAGAATTCAGCATCACCGGACTCTTGGTGTCAAGAGGTTCAGTACCTCAGCCAATTCCTGACTCTAGAACCGGTACGGGGGAGCTGATCATTCCAACCATATATGACTTGGAGGCAAGGATTTCAGAACCAGTAGGGCCGATGAATTCTGGTTCTGAAATGACCCTTGCTGTATATGTCGAGAACCTTGGTAATGTAATAGACAGGGTCGGTTCAGTTGAAGTAAGAGATAACTGCCCATTACTTGAGGTCAGTAACAATCTTGATTCCTTGACCACTAGGGACATAGTGGCAGGTAACACAGTCGATTCACCCCTCGTTATCGTCGCATCACAGAGTCACCCCCAGAGAAACTGCGAAGTAGAGGTCGTAATCTCATCGAATGGTGCCACGAACTCCGGGGGGTCTAAGTTCGCCGAGGACAGTGTTAGAGTTTCTGTAGAGCCTCCGCCAACAAATCAAGAGGATCCAGAAAGTCCAGATGACAATGAGGATATTATTGAGGAGGTAGTAAGTTCAAACCTGTCTTTTGTCGGAATATTGCCTATTTTATCTGTAATTTTATTGGCCTCAATGAATAAGAAGAGGTAGTGCCCGGATACTAGGATATCCAGTGATACTAATCGGGTCACTTGACCTAAATTGGGATGATGGCCGGTAAAAACATACCCGAACATATAATTGCACAATCACACTCCGCACAGCACCGTAGGTGCTAGATTGAACCTAGTTTAGGAAGTTGGTATTAGTGGAGGGTAGCGACGGTGGCCGCGAATTTGGCACATACGTCTCTTGGTCATTGGGAATAACAACCGCATTACTACTGATTCTGCCAATGATTTTCGTAGTCGGCAAAGCAACACATTACTCGGCTTACTCCAGTGAGGGGGACTATGATGGATTGGCTCAGCTCAAGGATATGCGAGATAGCATGGAAGGAGATGGCTATTCGATCGCGAA
>Ga0207993_1001109_pt1 | contig 10622 bp, 10 predicted proteins | sample ETN01SmetaG_2_FD_185791 | JGI IMG/M metagenome (GOLD analysis project Ga0207993, IMG submission 185791) | Marine microbial and viral communities from oxygen minimum zone, Eastern Pacific Ocean - ETNP2014F12-01SV265 (SPAdes) (version 2) | ecosystem: Environmental > Aquatic > Marine > Oceanic ...
GTATACCTAATTCTCTTAATTTCCGTAAATTTTTCTAACTCATTTATTAAATCTGATAATCTATGTACTTTTGATTTACCCTCAAATGAATATGCATTTACATTTTGTCCAAGTAAAATTATCTCTTTTGCTCCACTTTTAACCAAATCTTGAGCCTCTAAAATAATTTTTTCAAAAGGCCTTGAATATTCAGGGCCACGTGTATAGGGAACTACACAAAAACTGCAAAACTTATCACATCCTTCTTGAATTGTGAGAAATGATGATACTTTACTAGACGTATTCTTAATCCTATCTAAATAATCAAATTTATCTTCAGTTTCAAATTCTGTAAGTTCTTTACGACCCTTTTTATAATTTGAAATTAAAGAATTTATTTGGTGATAAGATTGAGGACCTACAACTATATCAATATAAGGTTCTCTTTTTAGCATTTCTTCATTTTCTGCTTGAGCGACGCATCCTGCAACAACGAGTATTGGTTTTTTCTTATTCCTAAAAATTTTTTTGACCCTACCCACTTCATGATAAACTTTCTCTTTTGCTTTATCTCTGATATGACATGTATTAATAAGATAACAATCTGCATCAGATTGATCAGATGTTTTAGAAAAACCAATTTTTTTTACAGTATCAAAAATTCTATTGGAGTCATATTCATTCATCTGGCATCCAAAAGTTTTAATGAATATTTTATTTGCCATTAATGTAATTATTTTTTAACACAATAAAGTTCAAGCTTGGAGTCTACTAGTTTATAACCATGTTTTTCAGCTATTCTTTTTTGAATTTTTTCGATTTCTTCATCTGTGAATTCTATTATATTTCCAGATTTAATATCTATTAAATGATTGTGGTCATCATTTAGTTCATATCTGGCTTTTCCATCTTTAAAATCGTGTTTCATTAAAATACCAGACTCCTCAAAAAGTTTTACGGTTCTATAAACAGTTGCGATACTAATTTTAGGATCTATATTTGAAACTCTTTTGTAAAGTTCATCTACATCAGGATGATCAGCCTCTCCATATGTCTTTTTTGACTCAGATATTACTCTTGCAATTGTCTTTCTTTGATCAGTAAGTTTCACACCATTTGCAATACATTTTTTTTCAATTGAATCTGACATACTTTATTTTAACTCAAATAAAGTGGTTTAATCAAATTTTTTATCAATTTTTTTTGCCTAAATAATTGTAAAATTTTCTTATAATCTCTATTCGCTATATCTTTAGTGTTAAAACCGTAATAATTAAAACCATAAACAAGCTGTAAAGCCTTAATAATTGCAATTGAAGTTCTAATACTTGTGTATTTGCCCGGACCTTGATTGATGAAAACATTTCTTATCTTTTTGAAGGAGTATTGTTTTTTTGTTAAAAAATTCATTAATAAAACAGAAAATTTATCAAAATTTTTTCTACAGTTTTCATGCTCATTGGTATAAGTCTTGTTTTTAGAAATGAGTTTAAATAAAATTTTATCACTTGCTGCATCCACAATTAAATCTGCGATTTTGTTTTTGCTCATTTTTTTTCACTCAAATATATCATCAGAAGAAGTGACACAATACAATCCAGATGATCAAGGAGTTCTCTCAATAATGTATCATAGATTTGAAGAAAATAAATACCCATCAACAAATATCAGAATGAATATTTTTTTAGAGCACATTGCCGCTATTAAAAATAATGGGTTTGAGTTTTATAGTCCGAAATTATTTAGTGAGGAATTTGATAAACCTAAAGATAACAAGAAGATACTATTAACTATCGACGACGCATTTTTATCTTTCTATGAAAATGCATGGCCAATTTTAAAAAAGAATGAAATACCTTTTATTCTTTTTGTTTCTACAGAACCAATTGGAAAAAGGGGTTATATGACCTGGGAACAAATTAAAGAAATTGAGAAAGAAAAATTTGCTTTTATAGGTAATCATTCACATACTCACGAATATCTAATAAATTTTTCATTTTCTGATTTTAAAGATGATATCAATAAATCAATTGAAATTTTCAATACGAATTTAGGATATAATCCAATCTTTTTTTCATATCCTTTTGGTGAATATTCTTTACAACAAAAAAATTTTATTAAAAAAAATTTTAAATATGCTTTTGGACAACACTCAGGAGTAATAGACAGCACAAAAGATAAATACGAATTACCAAGATTTCCTATTAATGAGAATTATGGAAAAATGGAAAGATTCAGCTCTATTATCAAATACTTGCCTTTGCAGTATAAAAGTTTTAAACCCGAGGATAAGTACGTGCTAGTAAATAATAATCCTCCATCGGTTGAAATTGAATTTTTTGATAATCAAAAAAACATAAAGAATATAAATTGTTTTTCTAATGAAGGTGATAATTGGGGTAATCCTAATATTTCAGTAAATGAAAATAATGTTATGAAAATTTCTTTTAGAGAAAAATTTACCTTTAGAAGGGGAAGATTGAATTGTTCTTTAAATGAAAATGGTAAATGGAAGTGGTTTGGTCACCAATTTACGGTTCAAATTCCTAAATAATATTTTTATATTTTACGCTAAGAGGAAGTAGTTTAACTTCATCAAAATCTTTTAATTGATTTTGTTGGATGATTTGTTTTAATACTTTCGTATATTCGGTTCCTGTTTGAGCATAATTATCTAAATATTCGGCGAGTTTCAAACTATCTAATTTTTTGTTATCATCTCTTAACTGCGCCCTTATAAATCTAAATTTCTTATAACTTGAATGTGTATTTAAATTTCTTTGGTAAGCTCTGACTGATGCTTTAAGCACATTAAACTTCATAACTTTGTAAGTTGCATTTGTATCAGCTCCAGCTGGTTTAATACCTTCTCCTGACCAAGTCCATTGACCAAACAGCGCATTACCCTCAATAGCAAATCTTGATGTTCCCCAACCAGTCTCTTTAGCAGCTTGAGCAATTGCAAGAGAGACAGGGATTATATCCATTCTAACTTTTAAAGTTGCAAGATCTTTGTTTACAACTCCATATTGCTTAAATTTTTGATTTAACCACTTGATTTCATCTTTTGAATTTTTATTTTTATTTAAAATTGTAAACAGTTTTTTTCTATCAATAATAATCCTATTATTTTCCTCAAGAACCAGTGGCAATATAATTTTTATAAACAAGTTTTTTCTTTTTCCTGAGTTCTCGATTGATTTCATTTCATTGGGTAGCAAAGATAGTCTTATGGGTTTAACTTTTTTAGTACGTCTAACTTCAGATAAAGAATAGTTGGTATCTTTAAACAATTGCTCAATTGTAGAAGCGCTTAATCGTACTGTATCCTCTGGTAACTCATCAAACTTGAATACATCCTCTAAAATGTTTGATAAATCAAGACCTTCATCAACCTTTTCTTTATCATCAATACTTTCTCCACTTAAAACTTTTTCAAAATCTTTTTTTGAATTATTTATTTTAGAGTCGTTATTGCTTGCTATCTGATTATCAATATCGACTGACAATGGTATTATAAAAGAAAACATTACAATTAAAAAAGAGGCTATTCCAGTAAGATATAATGACTTAAACTCATCAAATCTAAAATTTATACTCGAAAAAGGTTTTCTTTTTATTACAATACCTTGTTTTGATAAAATTCTTTTTAATTCTTTAAATTTTTTTAAATCAAAATTTTTCTTTGATAAACCTGAAAATAAATCTTTTTTCATATTGCCTCAACTTCCTTCACTTCAGGCACATAATGACATAAGAGATTTTGAACACCTTTTTTAAGCGTTAGTGTAGAGCTTGGACAACCTGAACAACTTCCTTGTAATTCCACTATAACTTTCCCATCTTTAAAATCTTTAAATTTTATATCACCTCCATCTCTAGCAACTGCAGGTCTAACCTTGGTTTCAAGTATCTTGATAATTGTATTTTTTACACTTGATAGCTCCTCTGAATTTTCAGATCTTTTTTCTGAAATTATACATTCATTACCTTGGTCATAAAAATCATTGATGTACGAAATTATTATGTGCTTAAGATCTTCCCATTCAGAATTTGCGTCTTTATTTACTGATAAATAATCATCAGATAAGAAAATTCCAGTTACTCCATTTATTGATAAAATATTTTTAATAAGGCTAACAGATGTCTCACTTTTATCTTTAAATTCAACAGGGCCAACTAATGAAACCTTTTTTTCAATAAGAAATTTTAAAGAATTGGGATTTGGAGTTTGTTGTGTCTGTATAAACATAAGATTAATATAGTAATTGAAGTCGTTTTTTAAAGTAAAATATTTTTAAAAGCCAATAATTTCTTTAATTTTTTTTACTTTTTCTGAAGCAATTGCTTCGGCTTTTTCACTTCCATCTTTTAAAACTTGAAGAATGTGACCCTTATCTGATTTTAATTTTGATATCTCTTTTGAAATAGGTGAAATATTTTCTATCACAACCTCTGATAGTTTTTCTTTAAAATTTGAAAAATTTTTTCCCTGAAATTCATTTATTGTGTCTGTAATTTTTTGCGATTTTAAACTTGAGTATATGCCTATCAAATTTTGAATTTCTGGTCTTTTATTCAAATCTTTTTCATTTGCAGGAAATGATTTCGTATCAGTTTTTGCTTTTTTAATTTTATTATGGATTTCTTCTTCTGTGTCAGTGAGATTTATACGGCTAGCATCAGATGGGTCTGACTTGCTCATTTTATTTTTTGCATCTTTTAGACTCATAATACGAGAGAATTTTTCCTGTATCAGGGGATCTGGTATTTTGAAAAAATCTTGTACTTTAAAATCTGTATTAAATTTTTGAGCAATATCTCTTGTGAGTTCTAAATGTTGTTTTTGATCTTCTCCAACAGGAACATGAGTTGCATCGTACAAAAGAATATCAGCTGCCATTAAAATTGGATAAATATACAATCCCACACTTGCTTTCTCTTTATCTTTACCTGCTTTTTCTTTGAACTGAGTCATCCTGTTTAACCAACCCATTCTTGCAACACAGCTCAGAATCCATGTTCCCTCTGAATGAGCAGGTACCTTAGATTGATTAAAAATTATACTTTTGCTTGGATCAATTCCGCTTGCTAAAAAAACTGCAGTCGTCTCAAGGATATTTTCTTTTAATTTTTGCGGGTCTTGTTTTGTAGTAATTGCATGTAAATCAACAACACAATAAATACATTTAGAGTCATTTTCAGATTGTAGTTTTACAAAATTTTTAATTGCACCAATATAATTTCCTAAATGAAGATTGCCTGTAGGTTGAACTCCCGAAAATATATTTTTTTCTGGCATCTTAATATCTTATTTTAATATCACTTAATTTGAAAGCTTTAGTAAGTAAGGATATTGCAAAATAAATAATCGCTGATGAAATTACTAATAAAAGAAGATAAATAACTTTAAAATTACTATCATATTCTAATTGAACACTGAAAAAATTAATTAGGCTGGAAAGGAATAAAGCCATCAATAAAGCTGAAAAACTTATTTTGAAAAATTGAAATATCAAACTTAAACTTATTTTAAAAAATTTTTTATGATTTAAATAATAATATAACAATAGAGCATTAATCCAGGATGAAATGGATGTTGCAATCGGAATTACTATAAAGCCAAAATCTCTAAAATAATAAATACTTATTGAGGCATTAATGATGACTGAAATTAACGAAAAATAAAATGGTATCTTTGTGTTGTCTCTAGCAAAAACAAAATTTGAGAGAATTTTAATGAGTGAAAATGCAGGTAAACCTAAAGCAAAATAAAATAATGCTTTTGCAGAATTTTCAACACCTTCTTTGTTAAAAGATCCGTATCCAAATAACGATGAAACAATTTCTTCGGAAGCAATTAATAGACCTGCCATCGCAGGAAGACTTAAAAAAAGTGAAAGTTCCAATGACTTGTTTTGTATCAAATCAATATCCTTCAATTTTTTTTGAGCAATATAAGAGGATAGTTTTGGAAGTATGACAGTCCCTATTGCTATACCTGCAATGGCAAGATTAATTTGATAAATTCGGTCAGCATAATATAAATATGATACAGCTCCAGCTTGAAAAGAGGCAATGATAGTTCCAATTAAAATATTAACTTGAGTTACTCCTGAAGAAAAAATACTTGGCAAAAGTTTTTTAAAAAAACTTTTTGTTTTATTATCAATATTTAAATTTACTTTAAACTGGGGCTTATAAATTTTTTTCATTACTAAAATGATGAAGATCATTTGAATAAATCCAGCTATTGACACGCCATAAGACATATAAATCACAAGATGATCATCAAGGTATTTGGCGAATAATAATATAATTATTAAAACTATATTTAATATTATTGGTGCGGCTGAAGCAGCTGCAAATTTATTATGTGAGTTTAAAATTGCTGAAAAAAAAGATGCTAAACTTATAAACAGTATAAAAGGAAATGTGATCCTTGTTAAGTCAGTTGCTATAACAAACTTTTCAGGATCTGATTTAAAACCTGGTGCTATAAGTGATACAAATAAAGGCATAAATAACTCAACGAGAATTACAAGTCCAAGCAGTGAAAAAGTTAATAAACTAAAAACTTTATTTGCAAAGCTTTCAGAATTTTTTTTAGATTTTGTTAACTCTTTTGCGTAACTTGGCACAAAAGCTGCATTGAAGGAACCTTCTCCAAAGATTCTCCTAAATGTATTTGGAATTCTAAATGCAACAAAAAAAGCGTCTGCGATAGGTCCTGAACCAAGAAATATTGCAATGAGAATGTCTCTAACGTACCCAGATATTCTACTTATTATGGTATAAAAACTAAAAGTCCCAGTTGACTTAATTATATTCATAAATCATATTAGTCTTATTATTGGCTCATTTGTATACATAAATAATCAAAATGAAAAAAAATAAAATTGAACATTACTCAGATAAAGAAGCATTAGATTTTCATAATACTAATAAATCTGGCAAGATTGAGATTATTTCCTCTAAACCGATGACTTCAAAAAGAGACTTGGCTTTAGCATATTCACCTGGAGTTGCTGCTCCAGTAAAAGCGATTTCAAAAAATCCTGACCTTGCATATGACTATACTACTAAAGGTAATCTAGTAGCTGTAATAAGTAATGGCTCAGCAATTTTAGGTCTTGGAAATTTGGGTGCAATTGCTTCAAAACCAGTTATGGAAGGAAAGGCTGTTTTATTTAAAAGATTTGCAGACATAGATTCCATTGACATTGAAATAGATTCTTCAGATACAAAAGAAATTATTAATTCTGTAAAAAATATTTCAAAAAGCTTTGGTGGAATTAATCTTGAAGACATAAAAGCACCTGAGTGTTTTATAATAGAGAACGAACTAAAAAAATTATTAGATATTCCTGTGTTCCATGACGATCAGCATGGTACAGCTATAATCACAAGTGCAGCACTTATTAATGCTTGTGATATTGCAAAAAAAAATATTAAGGATGTAAAAGTGGTCATTAATGGTGCAGGTGCATCTGCAATGGCTTGTGCAAATCTTTTTATAAATACAGGTGTAAAAGATGAAAATATCACAATGCTCGATTCAAAGGGGGTTATTCATTCTGAAAGAGATGATTTAAATGAATGGAAAAAGAAATTTGCTATCAAAACAAAAAATAGAACTTTAAATGATGCAATTAATGGGGCAGATGTGTTCTTAGGTCTTTCTCAAGCTGGGGTCTTAAAAAAAGAGATGGTTAAAAAAATGTCTAAGAATCCAATTGTATTTGCATGTGCAAACCCAGATCCTGAAATCATTCCTGAGGACGTTGAAGATGTGAGAGATGACGCCATTATAGCTACAGGAAGATCAGACTATCCAAATCAAGTAAATAATTTAATAGGTTTTCCTTATATCTTTAGAGGAGCTCTAGATGTAAGAGCTAAAACAATAAATGAAGAAATGAAAGTCGCTGCTGTAAAAGCTATTGCTACATTAGCAAGAGAAAGAGTGCCAGATGAAGTGGTGGCTGCAATGGGTGGAGACAGGCCTCATTACGGGAGGGATTATATAATTCCTTCAACTTTCGATCCTAGATTAATAAGTGTAATTCCGGTTGCAGTTGCAAAAGCTGCAATCAAAACAGGTGTTGCAAGAAAAAATATTGAAGATTTCGATATTTATGCTGAACAACTAAAAAACAGATTAGATCCATCAGTGGCGGTAATTCAGGGAATAAACTCCCAAATTAAAAAAAATCAAAAAAGAGTGGTGTTCGCAGATGGAGAAGATGAAAATAATTTGAAAGCAGCAATAGCATTTAAAAATAATGGACTTGGTGAGCCAATCTTAATTGCTAAAGAAGATATAGTAAAAAAAAAATTATATGAAATTGGTTATGAAGAAAAGCTTGATATTAAAATAATCAACTCAACTGATAAAGAATTAAGAGAGAGATATGTGAAATTTTTATTTGAAAAACTTCAAAGAAAAGAGGGTTTATTAGAGAGAGATTGTGACAAATTAATCAGAAATGACAGAGTTATATGGGGGGCTTGTATGGTTTCTTGTGGAGACGCAGATGCAATGGTAACTGGAAATACCAGACGTTATTCTTCATCATTAGAGAAAATTACAAAAGTTGTAGATCCAAGGCCAGGCGAAATAATGTTTGGTCTAAACATGATAATTAACAGAGGTAAAACAATATTTGTCTGTGATACCTCCGTAATTGAGTATCCAGATGCAAATCAATTGGCGGAAATGGCAATTTCAACAGCAAGGGTAGTGAGATTATTTGGTTTTGATCCAAAGGTCGCCTTTTTATCCCATTCAACTTTTGGTCAGCCTGCAACAGATAGAACAAAACGAATAAGTGATGCAGTGCAAATTTTAAAAGAGAGAAAAGTTGATTTTAAATTTGATGGCGAAATGCAACCCGATGTCGCTTTAGAGGAAACTTATAAAGAATTATATCCATTTTCAGAAATCGTGGGTAATGCAAATGTTTTGATAATGCCAAGCCAGCACAGTGCAGCGATATCATTTAAAACAATGAAATCAATGAGTAGAGCGAAAGTAATTGGTCCACTTCTTATAGGATTAGGACAAGCAATAGAGATAGCTCCACTTAGAAGTTCAACTTCAGAAATTTTAAACTTAGCATCTGTTGCCGCATATTCTGCTGGTGTAATTGACTATAATAAAAAAAATTAATTCTTTTGAATTCTTAAGTCTTCCATTAAAAGGATACTTGCTATCACTTTTTCAACATCTAAAATTGACTTAGCTTCATCAACTACCAATTTAAGCTCATCTTTTGTTTCAGCAATACCATAAATATATATTCGTTTTTTATATGTATCTATTTGATAGTTTCTTGATTTGATTTCATTATTAAACATCAAGGCTGTTCTTAATTGAGAGGTAATTAAAAGATCCTTAGCTGACTGTTTAAAATTAAATTCTTCTTTAATCTTAATATCATTTCTTACTGATCTTACTCCCTCTGTTTCCCAAGCTATTTTGGTAATTTTAAGTTTATCCTCTGGATTATCGACTTTACCAGTTATGAATATTCTTCCGTCAAGGACTTTTGATTTTACTGCTAAAAAATAACTTTTGTCTTCTAAAGTGAGTCTGGTTGATAAATTTTTTTGCATTATAGTATCATCTATCTGTGTTCCAATTGACCTTGGATCGACCGCGACCGATACACCAGTTCCAAATAATCCGCTTGTTCCTGTTCCAACACAAGAGTTTAGAAATATTAGTAATAAAAATAAATACCTAATCTTCATTTTTTTTTTCAAGACAATAATTATAAATTGTACGTTTTGGAATATTTCTATCTTTAAAATAATCTACAATATCTTTAATTGTTTTTTTTGATAACATCTTGTTAATCAATTTCATATCAGATTCGGTTAGATATTTAAAATTGTTAATTGAATTTTTCTTTTCAGAAAAAATAGCTGTTAATTCACCTTTAATATTTAAATCAATTTTTTTTAAATCGCTGACTTTTAATCTAATGAACTCTTCATGCAATTTTGTAATTTCTCTACAAATCACTATCTCTCTATCGCTAAAATATTCTTGAAATTTTTCTAAATTTTTAAGAAATTTTCTTGGAGATGAAAATAAAATTATCGAACAATCAATTTTACTTAACATCTCAAGTTCTTTTTTTAATGCTGATAGTTTTTCAGACAAAAAACCAAAAAAAATAAATTTTTCTGAAAAACCACTTATGGACGCTGTTGCAGTAACTGAGGAAACTCCAGGGATCGGAATAATTGGTATATTTTTTGAAACGCATTCTTTTATTAGTATTTTGCCTGGATCTGAAATAACTGGTGTACCAGCATCTGAAATAAGAGATATGATGTTATATTTTTGAATTTCAGAAACAATTTCTTTAGAAATTTTTCTCTCGTTAAATTTATGATACGATACTAACTTTGACTTAATCTCATAATGAGTAAGTAGTTTTTTTGAATTTCTTGTATCTTCGCATAAAATTATATCTGATTTCTTAAGTATATCTATTGCTCTAAAAGTAATATCTTTTAAATTTCCTATAGGCGTAGAAACTATGTAAAGTCCCTTTTTAAGTTTTTGAGTTTTAGACTTCATTGTTTTAAAAGAATATAATATTTAGTAATGAAATGAAAAATAAAATTAA
>Ga0207993_1001113_pt1 | contig 10613 bp, 9 predicted proteins | sample ETN01SmetaG_2_FD_185791 | JGI IMG/M metagenome (GOLD analysis project Ga0207993, IMG submission 185791) | Marine microbial and viral communities from oxygen minimum zone, Eastern Pacific Ocean - ETNP2014F12-01SV265 (SPAdes) (version 2) | ecosystem: Environmental > Aquatic > Marine > Oceanic ...
TTACGACATTAGCTTTTTTTAATGTGCCTTGGCTGTATTTACTTTTGTGGTGGATACCAAAATTAACAATTTTCAGTTTGTTTTACAGACTGAGAAGCATCTCAGAACACGCTTGCACATCTGGACAGGATGACTTTACTCATACCAGAACAACCTTATCATCAAATTTTGTAAGATATTTCATTGCACCACTGAATGTAAACTATCATTTAGAGCATCATCTATTTATGTTTTGTCCATGGTATAACCTTCCTAAAGCTCACGAAATGTTGAAAGAGAAAGATTTCTACAAAGATTTAGAAATTGAAAACGGTTACTTCAACGTTTTTAAAAAAGTAATTATCTAGAATGAATAAAGAAGATCTCAAAGGTAAGATTTCTAAAGCATCTTACATAGTCACTCAAGAGCATGGAACTGAAGCACCTTTTTCTGGCGAACTCTTGGATACAAAAGAGGAAGGTATTTTTACTTGTGTTTGTTGTGGCAACGAGCTTTTTTCCTCAGATACAAAATATGATTCCGGAACTGGATGGCCAAGCTTTTGGGATGTTCTTAATGAAAATTCTGTTGGTGAAGAAATTGATAAAAGTCATGGGATGATTCGAACAGAAGTGCATTGCCAAAAGTGCAATGCTCATTTAGGACATTTGTTTCCTGATGGGCCAATGCCCACAGGAAAAAGGTATTGTATGAATTCTGTTGCAATGCAGTTTAAAAAATCTGATAAATAAAGTTGGATTCCTCACAAAGTCAAAAGACTAAAACTTCTCTTAAGACTCTAGTTGTTTCATTTTGGACTTTTATTTCGAGAATATTTGGAGTTTTAAGAGACATAGCAACCACATACATTCTAGGAGCTGGAGTTGCTCACGATGTATTTGTGGTGATGCTAAAAATACCCAACTTATTCAGAAGGCTAGTTGCTGAGGGTGCTTTTAGCCAAGCTTTCATTCCTGTCTTTACGGAATACAAGAATAATCAATCAAAGGAAGAGCTAAAGAAGCTAATAGATTTAACTTTTACTGCAATTTCGTCATTAGTTTTATTCCTTTGTATTTTGTTCATGATTTTTGCTCCAATCGTGGTTTTTATTTTTGCTCCAGGGTTTTATTTTGATCCGGCAAAAAAAATTCTTGCGATAGAAGTCTTAAGAATTACTTTTCCTTACCTATTTTTTGTATCTTTGGTTGCTTTTTTTGGGGCCATACTGAATTCTTTTAGCTTTTTTTCCATCCCAGCTGCAACTCCTATTGCTTTTAATTTAAGCATTATTATTGGAGCAATATTTTTTACAGATTACTTCCAACTTCCAGTTTTGGCTATTGCCTGGGGAGTGTTTGCTGCAGGACTCATTCAATTTTTTATAAATATAATTCCTATCCTCAAACTCAAGCTGTTTCCAAAATTAAAATTGGATTTTAATCATCCTGGATTAAAAAAAATTTCAATATTGATGCTTCCAGGAATTTTAAGTGGTGGAATAATTCAAATTAATATCCTTATAGATACAATTTTTGCATCCCTACTAATAACCGGAAGTCCAACTTGGCTATATCTTTCAGATAGACTAATTCAATTACCTTTAGGAATTTTTGCTATTGCTGCAGCTACAGTTATTTTGCCCGCTTTATCAAATGCTGCTGCTCTAAAAAATGATTTGGAATTCAATGAAAAATTTAATTGGGCTTTAAAATTCATATTTATTGTAGGTATCCCGTCATCAGTTGGGCTTTATTTTTTAAGCTCGGAAATCATTAGCATTTTATTCTTGCGAGGTGAGTTTTCAACTTCAGATGCTCTTATGACAAGTTATAGTCTAAAAGCATTTTGTTTTGGGTTGATTGCATTTATGGCTATAAAAATTCTCAATGTAGGTTTTTTTGCAAGACAAGATCCCAAAACTCCAATGTATGTTGCTCTAGTATCCTTGATCCTTAATGTATTTTTTAATTGGCTTTTTGCTTTTAATTTTGGTTATGGTCATGTTGGTTTAGCAATTGGAAGTGTTATAGCTGCGATAGTTAGCTTTTTTATTTTGAGTTTTATACTTATAAAACGATCCATATTAACTCTAGAAGGAGATTCAGTGATTTTTCTTATGAAAATTATTATCAGTTCTTTAGGTTTATTTTTTGGACTTCTTGGCTTTCAAACATTATTTCCTAACTTTTCCGAATGGAGTTTGTTAGTTCAAATTTTTAATTTACTCTCCATCATTTTCTTTGGAGCATTTATATATTTTGGTTTAATGTTTGTACTCGGCTTAAGGATGAGTTTTTTTAAAAATTAAATGTATTTGATAAGAGGATTAAAAAACTTATCGCTATTCAATGAGAGATTTAGCGAAGAACAACTCGTAGTTACTATTGGGAACTTTGATGGCCTCCATCAAGGCCATAAAAAAATTATTCAGGAAATGAAAAATATTTCTCAAAATTCTAGTGCTAAAACAATGGTGATATTTACTGAACCTCATGCAAAGGAATTCTTTTCTATGGATAAAAACATCATGGAGCAGCCAGCAAGAATTTCTCCTTGGCGTGACAAGTTTAAAAATTTGGAAAATGAAAATATAGATTTTGCCTTTTTCTTAAAATTTAATAAATCTCTTCAAACAATGAGTCCAGAAATATTTATTGAGAAAGTTTTAGGACCATTAAATATTAGCAATTTAATGATAGGAGATGACTTTAGATTTGGACAGGATAGAAAAGGAGATTTTTTGATGCTTAAAGATTGGAGTAAGAGTCAGGGTATTTCATTGTCAAAACTACCTACTTTTTCAATTGATAACCGTCGCGTTAGCAGTACTTGGATTAGAGAGACACTATCTCTGAGTGATTTCTCGACAACAAAGAAATTATTGGGCAGACCTTACTCCTTCGAGGGGAAAGTTGTTCATGGAAACAGATTGGGGAGATCAATAGGATTCCCAACCGCAAATATATGGCTTCCGAAAAATAATTTACCTATAAAAGGAGTGTTCTCTGTAAAGATTTCAATAGATGTGTCAGAATTTGAGGGTATTGCCAATATTGGAATCAGACCTACGGTTGGAGGTACCTCTCCAGTACTAGAAGTAAATATTTTTGATTTTAAAAAAGAAATATATGGGAAGCGCCTAAAAGTAGAATTCGTTAAAAAAATAAGAGATGAAAAAAAGTTTGACAGCCTTGATGATCTAAAAAAACAAATTGCAAAAGACGTAAATACTGCCAAAGAACAATTACTTGATGAAAAAAATTAAAGATACTTTAAATCTGCCTAAAACAGGATTTTCCATGAAAGCCAATTTGGCTCAGAAAGAGCCAGAGATGATTAAGTATTGGGAAGAAATTAAGCTTTATGATTTGCTGCAAAGTAAAAATAAAGATGGACCAAATTTTTTATTACACGACGGACCACCTTATGCAAATGGTCCGATTCATCTTGGAACTACAAATAATAAGGTACTGAAAGATATCATTATTAAATTTAAACAACTTCAAGGGTTCAACTCTCCATACATTCCAGGCTGGGATTGTCACGGGCTACCAATCGAATTGAATGTTGAAAAAAAGATTGGAAAGGTAAATGTTGAAGTTCCCGCTGATAAATTTAGAGAAGAGTGTCGAGAATACGCTAACCAACAAATTGCCATTCAAAGGAATGATTTTAAAAGGCTTGGGATTCAAGCGGATTGGAAAAATCCTTACAAAACCATGTCTTTTGATTATGAGGCGAATACCATCAGAGCGCTTGGCAAAATAATTGAAGCCAATCATTTAGTAAGAGGAGAAAAACCTGTCTACTGGTGTTCAGAATGCAAGTCCGCACTTGCTGAAGCTGAAGTTGAATATTATGACAAAGAATCTAAAGCGATAGATTTCCTCTTTCCAATGCAAAAGGAAGTTCTTGAAAATTTACTTTCATTAGAAATTAATTCTCCGACTTTTGCTGCATCACGGACTACTACTCCTTGGACAATTCCAAGTAACCAAGCAATCTCTTTCAATCCTGAGTTTCAATATGAATTAATTGAATTTGAACATGAAAAAAATCAAATAGCTGTATTAGTTGCTTCAACTTTAAAGGAAAGAACTTTAGAGAGAATAGATGTTGGTTCACACAATGTTTTAGGTAAGTTACCTGGAAGTGCATTAAACGAAATAGAAGCAAATCATCCTTTTTTAAAGAGACGATCTTTATTTATTTCCGGAACGCATGTAACCGATGAAATGGGAACAGGACTTGTTCATACAGCTCCTGCTCACGGTATGGATGATTATCATGCTTGCTTAGGTAAAGACTTAGATTTTCGGAGTCCGGTTGATGAAAAGGGTGAATTTATCAAAAGCCAAGAATTTGTTGGCGGACTAAATTTAGATGAGGCAAATAATAAAATTATTGAATTATTAGCTGAAAAATCTTTATTGCTTAGTAAAAGTACTTATAGACATAGTTTTCCAAATTGTTGGCGTCATAAAATTCCTGTTTTTTTTAGAGCAACACCTCAATGGTTTATTTCCATGGAAAAGAACTTCCTTTTGCAAAACTCTGAAGAAAAAATAAATGAGATAAATTGGCTTCCAGAATGGGGAAAATCAAGAATTGAAGGAATGATGCAAGAAAGACCAGATTGGTGTATTTCAAGACAACGCTCTTGGGGGGTACCGCTTCCTTTGTTCACAAATAAAGAAACTGGAGAACTCCATCCTAAAACTCTTGAAATTATAGAAAAAGTTGCAAAAGAGGTAGAAAAAATAGGCATCCAAGCTTGGTATGATATGGAACCAAGTTCGTTAATTGATGACTATGAATTATATGAAAAATCTTCTGATATCTTGGACGTCTGGTTTGACTCTGGCGTAACTCATCATTGTGTTTTAGAACAAAGAGAAAACTTATCTTATCCTGCTGATCTATATTTAGAAGGTTCAGATCAACACAGAGGGTGGTTTCAGTCTTCTTTATTGACTGGCATGGCTATTAATAACGAGGCTCCATATAGATCAGTTCTCACACACGGATTTGTAGTTGATGGCGAAGGAAAAAAACAATCCAAATCTCTGGGTAATACTGTCTCACCTCAATCAGTCTGGAACAAGAAAGGAGCTGATATTCTGAGGGCATGGGTAGCTTCATCAGATTTTAGAAATGAAATTTATTTTTCAGATGAAATCCTCGATAGAACCGCGGATTCTTACAGAAGAATCAGAAATACGATTAGATTTTTGTTATCTAATTTATATGATTTTGATGATCAGCAAGAAGTCAGTTTAGATTCAAGAGTGGAAATAGATATATGGATTCTTAAAGAGGCTGAAAAACTCCAAAATGAAATTATTGAAGATTATTCTAATTATGAGTTTCATTTGGTTTATCAAAAAATTCTAAATTTTTGTACCAACGAATTGGGTAGTTTTTATCTAGATATTCTCAAAGACAGACTCTATACCTCAAAAAAATCTGGTATTGCCAGAATTTCAGCGCAAGCAACAATAAAAAGCCTTTTGGATAAATTATTGTTGTGGATTGCACCAATTTTAAGTTTCACTGCGGAAGAGGCTTTCAGAGAGTTCTACAAAGACAAAAAGTCTATTTTTCTAGAAAGTTTTTCATCAGCTCAAGAAGATATATCCCTAACTTTAGACGAAGATTCTTGGAAAGTGTTAAATGAAATAAAAATTGAAGCAAATAAACTTTTAGAGGAAAAAAGAAATGATGGAATTATTGGTTCTTCCTTAGACGCTGAAGTAAAAATCTTCTGTAACTCTGAGACCTTTTTAAGACTGAGCCCTTGTATTGATGAGTTGAAATTTCTTTTAATTGTTTCAGACGCTTCCTTGGAGGTTGCCGATGACGATGGTCAATCTTCTATTTCAATTGAAGTAAAATCCTCCGATAAAGAAAAATGTGATCGTTGCTGGCATCATACGGGTAAACTCAAAAAGATTTTAGATTCAAGTCTATGCCCAAGGTGTATAGAAAACGTTGAGGGCGAGGGTGAAAAAAGAAAGTTTTTTTAAAACACAAAAATTATTCTTTCTGACTGCATTAATTATTTCTTTGGTCTTTTTTGATCAATTCTCAAAATACTTAATTGAGGCAAACTTTAATCTTTTTGAGTCTACAAAAATAATTCCGTTCTTAAACTTCACTTTTATAAAAAATTTTGGTGGCGCTTTTAATTTATTTAACGATGCTTCTCTTAACTTAGGATTGATATTTATTTTGTTAGTTTCTTTAATTTGTTTTTATCTTCTTTTGGCAATTTTTACCAATCTTGTATTCAAAGAAATTCTTTTCAAAGAGAGGTTTTTTTGGAGCCTTATTCTTGCTGGCGGATTAGGAAATCTTTTAGATCGAATCACAAGAGGCTATGTTGTAGATTTTATTGATATAACATTTAATCCATATGTATTTAATTTAGCTGACTGCTTTGTGACATTAGGTATAATTTTTTTATTGTTTGATTCCTTTTTTGTGCATAAATCTGATGCAGAGTAAGACCATAAAGCTAGCTAATCCTAGAGGCTTTTGTGCCGGGGTAGATAGGGCAATAGATATCGTAAATATTGCTTTGGATAAGTTTGGACCTCCTGTTTATGTAAGGCATGAAGTTGTTCACAATCGAAAAGTTGTGCAAGACCTAAAAATTCGTGGAGCTAGATTTGTTGATAATCTTGATGAGGTTCCAGAAGGATCTGTCACAATATTTTCAGCTCATGGGGTATCTGAAAAAGTAGAATCGCAAGCAAAAAAATATAATTTAAATTTTTTTGACGCTACTTGCCCACTTGTTACTAAAGTACATATGGAAGTCATTAAATATGCTCAACAAGGAAGAGACGTCATCATGATTGGACATAAAAATCATCCTGAAGTTGAGGGAACTCTTGGCAGGTTTCCAAGTGAAAGTTCAGGAAAAATATATCTCGTTGAAGATGAAAAGGATGCTCAAAATTTAAATATTTCTCAGCCCTCTAATTTGGCTTTAGTAACTCAGACAACTCTTTCGGTAGATGACACGAAGCAGATCATTGAAATACTCAAGAAAAGATTTCCTGAAATAAAATCACCAAATGCAGATGATATTTGTTATGCAACACAAAATAGACAAGATGCTGTAAAGCAGCTTGCTTTAGAGACAGACTTTATAATTGTTGTTGGTTCCGAAAATAGCTCAAATTCAAATCGATTGAAGGAACTAGCAGAACTCATGGGAACGGAATCATGCTTGGTAGACCATGTTTCGCAACTTTCTGAAGACTCTTTGAAAAACATTAGTAAATTAGGAATCACATCAGGAGCTTCAGCTCCTGAAGAACTCGTCAAAGAAATAATTTCTTATTGCAAAGGTTTTGGGTTTTCTATAGTTGAAGAAATCCAAGGCCTTAAAGAAAATATATCCTTCAAACTTCCAAAAGAGCTTAGATGAAAAGTGACATAGCAATTATCGGAGCTGGTATCGCTGGCATAACAACAGCATACGCACTTGCTAAAAAAGGTCACAAAGTTACTTTAATTGATTCCAGAAGATATCCTGCAATGGCAACTAGTTATGCTAATGGAGGTCAACTAAGTGCGAGTAATTCCGAAACTTGGAATACTACAAAAAACATACTTAACGGAATTAAGTGGATGTTCAAGAAAGATGCACCGCTTCTTTTTAATCCTTCGCCTAGTATTCAAAAATATAAGTGGATGATTGGTTTTCTTTTAGCTACATTTAATGGCAAACATAAATCTAATACCCAGCAAACTATCGAGTTAGCCAAAAGAGCCAGAGAAATATACTTTGATATAGCAGACTCTGAAGGCATTAAGTTTGATCTTTTAAAGAAAGGTATTCTTCATTTTTATAATGACGAAAAAGAATTTAGTTCTGCAGCAGACAAAGCTTCTTGGCTAGATCAGGAAGGCATGGAATGGGAGGCTTTATCTTTAGATGAAATTGAAGATTTGGAACCTGCATTCAAGTCTGCAAGCAACGAAAAGAAAATAGTCGGGGGAATTTATACAAAATCCGATGCAAGTGGTGATATCCATAAATTTTGTACTAATATGATCAAAACCCTGGAAGAAAAATATGGTGTGGAAACTTTTTTCAATACCGAAATAGAAACAATCTACAAAGACAAAGATAAAGTTATTCTTTCTGCGACAGATCAAGCTAATTCAAAAGGATATGTTTTTGATCAAGTTGCAGTTTGTGCTGGCGTTGAAACTCAAAAGTTTGCAGACATATTAGGCGATGGCATGAGAGTTTATCCTGTCAAAGGTTATAGTGTGACCATCTATCTCGATGATATGATTTCTCAACAAGCTGCCCCTCAAGTATCTTTATTAGATGATCCGGTAAAAATCGTTTCCAGTAGGCTTGGTAATAGACTCAGAGTTGCAGGAACTGCGGAATTGGCAGGTAAGAATAAAGATATCAGACAAGATAGAATCCGTCCGTTGCTTAATTGGGTAAGAGAATATTTTCCTTCTGTAAGCACGGAAAATTATACACCCTGGGCTGGTTTGAGACCTATGACACCGGACATGATGCCTTTAATATTTGAGAGTAAAGTTAAAGGGATATTTTACAACACGGGACATGGTCATTTAGGTTGGACTTTAGGTGCAGCAACAGGCGAAATATTGGCTGAAAAGATGGGAAATGATCAATAAAGAAGGTTGGCTTACAAACGCGGAAAAACATATATCTCCAAACTTTGATCAAAGACCAAAAAATTCTGAGATAAAACTAATCGTTATTCACAACATTAGCTTGCCCCCAGAAAACTTTGCGCCTGAAAATGTCAAAAAATTCTTCAAAAACGAACTTGATTTCGAGTCCCATGAGTTTTTTCATGAGATAAGAGGCCTAAAAGTATCTAGCCACTTTGTAATTGATCGAACAGGGAAAATTTATCAATTCGTTTCGGTTTATGACAGGGCATGGCACGCTGGAGCATCTTCTTTTAAAAACCAAGAAAATTGTAATGATTTTTCATTAGGCATTGAACTTATTGGCAGTGACAATGCTCCCTTTGAAGATAATCAATATGATTCTTTAAATAAGCTTATTGAAATTCTTTGCAGTTCTTTTCCAAAGATAAAAAAAGAAAATATCGTAGGCCATTCCGAAATAGCACCAGGCAGAAAAACTGACCCAGGACCCTTTTTTGATTGGTCAAAGATAAGCTAATATACCTTAATGCCTTCCTTTGATATTGAATCCAAGATTGATAATCATGAGTTATCAAACGCTATAGATCAAACTAATAGAGTTATCACCAATAGATATGACCTTAAAGATGCAAATGCTAATGTTGCTTTGCAAGAGAACGAAATTAAGGTTTCTGCTAATGAGTCCTTTCAATTGGAACAAATTATTCCAATTCTCAAAGAAAATTTAAGTAAACGTAAAATTGATTTGAAAAGTTTAAAAATAGGCGAGACTCAAGAAGCCAACAATTCAGCCTCAGTAAATATTGAACTTGTTCAAGGTATTTCGAGTGAAATAGGAAAAGAAATTAATGCACTTATAAAATCAAAAAAAATGAAAGTACAGAGCTCTATTCAAGGAGACTCCGTAAGAGTTTCTGGAAAGAAAAGAGATGATCTTCAAGCTGTAATCACATTAATAAAAGAACAAAATTTCAATATTCCTCTGCAATTTCAAAATTTTAGAGACTAAAAAATGACTTTTATAGATTCTTTGAGGAATTATTTAAGTCCTCAAATTTTAGTAATTTTATGCTTGGGTTTCATTTCTGGGGTCCCTTATGGGGTCCTAATGGATCCCTTGAACTACTGGTTATCAGAAGAGGGCATTGAAAAATCTACTATTGGTCTGCTTTCTTTGGTTTTTTTAATTTATTCCTTAAAAGTATTTTGGGCTCCTTTAGTAGATCGTTTAAAAATACCAAGACTTCATAGGTTAGGACAAAGAAAATCGTGGTTGTTTTTATCTCAGTTTGTAACTGGTCTAATCATATTATCAATAAGTTTTGTTGAGCCTAAAGAAAGTTTAAATATCTTTGTATATTTGATTCTAGCAATTGGGTTTTTTTCTGCCACGCAAGACATATGTGCCGACGCATTAAGAATAGAACTTGTTGAAAAAAGAGAGTTAGGCGAGGCATCAGCAGTTTTTGTTATTGGTTGGAGAATCGGCGCTATCTTGCTTTCCGGGGTTGCAACCTTTTACCTAGCTGAAATATTTGGATGGAGTTTTGCTTATCAAATGATCGGCCTAATCGTAATTTTTTTGTCTTTTATTTTTTTAATCCTTATTAGAGAGCCAACTAGAGAGATTAGACCGCCAAAAGATTTTTTTAAGGAACCTCTTGGGTGGTTTGAAGATTCTTTTTTAGCTCCTTTAAAAGATCTTTATTTAAGATATAAGAACCATCTATTGCTGTTACTTCTTTTAATATTTACTTATCGGCTAAGCGATATGTTTTTAGGTCCAATGGCCATGCCGTTTTACAGAGAAACAGGATTTACAAAAATTGAAGTTGCTGAAATAACTAATTTTTATGGACTTATCATGACCATCTTGGGCGGTCTATTTGCTGGAGCTTCAGTCTATCGTTTTGGCCTTTCAAAAAACTTGGTTGCAGGAGCCATTCTAACT
>Ga0207993_1001115_pt1 | contig 10595 bp, 9 predicted proteins | sample ETN01SmetaG_2_FD_185791 | JGI IMG/M metagenome (GOLD analysis project Ga0207993, IMG submission 185791) | Marine microbial and viral communities from oxygen minimum zone, Eastern Pacific Ocean - ETNP2014F12-01SV265 (SPAdes) (version 2) | ecosystem: Environmental > Aquatic > Marine > Oceanic ...
CGTTAGCCGCAACAATCTTCTTTTCAATTTTTATCGTAAAAGAGGTAAATCAAGCAATAGTTTTACAATTTGGTGATCCTAAAAGGATAATTTTAAAACCTGGTTTAAATTTTAAAATTCCATTTATTCAAAACGTTGTTTATTTGGATAAAAGAATTTTAAATCTAGATACTCCACCAGAAGAGGTGATTGCATCAGACCAAAAAAGATTAATAGTTGATGCATTTGCAAGATTTCAAATTATTGATCCACTCAAATTTTATATTTCAGTTGGAAATGAAAGAGTTGCACGATCAAGATTAGCAACGATTATAAATTCGAGAATTAGAAATGTTTTAGGTCAACAAGAACTACAAACTCTTCTTTCAGAAGATAGAACAAAACAAATGGCGTTAATCCAAGAAGGCGTCAATACAGAAGCTGAAAACTTTGGAATTAAAATTGTTGATGTAAGAATAAAAAGAGCAGACCTTCCTCAGGCAAACAGTGATGCCATTTTTAGAAGAATGCAGACTGAAAGAGAAAGAGAAGCAAAAGAATTTAGAGCTAGAGGTGCTGAAATGGCAGTAACGATTACCTCAACAGCTGATAAAGAAGTGACAGTAATTTTAGCAGACGCTCAAAAAAAATCAGAGATAATGAAAGGTGAAGGTGATGGTCAAAGAAATAAAATTTTTGCAAATGCCTTTGGCCAAGACCCTGAGTTTTTTGCATTTTACAGAGCTATGCAGGCTTACGAAAAGGCTTTAATTGGAGGAGAAACATCTCTAATTTTATCTCCTGATAGTGAATTTTTCAAATTTTTTGGAAATATAAAACCAAAAACGGAGTAGAATTGTTTTTTAAAAACAATCATGTATCTATTTCATTATCCATATAATTTAATTGATTTTCCAGATATCATTAAAATAAAAAAATTATCTAAGTTAAAAAAGATAAATATATTAGACTTTGGTTGCGGCAACGGATCATGGGATCAAAAAAAAATTGATGAAGAAATAAATTCATTATGTCTTTATGATAAGAATAAAAACTTAATTCCTTTATTAAAAAAAAAATACAGTTCTAAAAAAATATCTGTTGAATTTAACAATAATAAAATTTTTAAAAAGAATGTGAATCTAATTATATTTTCATCAGTGATTCAATATATGAATGATGAGGAATTAAATAACATTTTTTCTAAAATTATAAAGATTTATAAAAATAAGAAAATTTGTGTCTTTATAAATGATCATCCATTAAAAAATAGAATTATTGAATTAATTTATTTACTTTTCTTTGATATAGATAGATTTTTATATTCAGCCTCATTAGTTTTTAGACCCAAATATTTAATGACAAATTATTATTTCCATAATATTTATGAAAAAAAATATATTGTGAATAATTTTAAAATTAAAAAAATAGGTTTCACTAAAAAAATGAAGAATTTAAGAGGCAAGTTCGTTCTTGTATTGAAATAGTTATAATGCTTATTTTATTTATAAAACTTTAATTATATGAAGGAATTTGTAATAGCTATAGGTTTATTGCTTTTTATTGAAGGTATTTTGTATGCCATATTTCCATCAAAAATGAGAAGTATTTTGAATAAATTGCAAACTACAAACGATAGTCAACTAAGGATAGGTGGATTTATCTTTGTGATAATTGGTTTTATAATAGTTTACTTAACAAAAAGTTAATATGAAAAAATTAAAAGTATTTTTTTTAACAATATTATTTGTATTAAATTCACAAATTAGCTCTTTTTCTCAAGGAATACCAAGTTCATTCGCGGACTTAGCTGAGAAGTTAATGCCATCAGTAGTTAATATTTCAACGACAACAACAATAACAACTCAATCTAATCCATTTCCTTTTCAGTTTCCTCCAGGTTCACCATTTGAAGATATGTTTAAAGAATTTGGAACACCTCAAGAGAGAAAATCATCCGCTCTAGGTTCAGGCTTTATTATTGATAAAAAAGGAATAGTAGTTACTAACAATCATGTTATTCAGGATGCCGAGGATATAATTATTCGAGTGAATGGAGATAAAGAATATAAAGCTAATGTTATTGGTGCTGATCCTTTATCAGACATTGCAGTTCTTCAACTAGAAACAAAAGAAAAATTTTTACCTGTTAAATTTGGTGACTCTGACAAAGCTAGAATAGGCGACTGGGTAATTGCAATAGGAAATCCATTTGGCTTAGGTGGCACAGTCACTTCAGGAATAATTTCTGCGAGAAATAGATCAATAGGTTTATCTCGGTATGAAGATTATATTCAAACTGATGCATCAATTAATTCAGGAAATTCTGGTGGACCACTCTTTGATATGAATGGCGATGTAATTGGAATTAATACTGCAATATTAGGCAGAAGTGGATCAATTGGAATTGGTTTTTCAATTCCATCGAATAACGCAAAAATTGTTATCGATCAATTAATTGAGTTTGGTGAAACTAAAAGAGGATGGCTAGGGGTCAGAATTCAAGATGTAACAAAAGAAATTGCAGAAATAGAAAAATTAGATAAACCAAGAGGAGCTCTAGTAGCAAGTGTTGCTGAAAATAGCCCCTCTGAAAAAGGAGGGATAAAATCTGGGGATATAATTCTTGAATTTGATGGTCAAAAAATTGAAGAAATGAAACAGCTTCCAAGTATTGTAGCAAAAACAAAAGTAGGAAAAAAAGTAAAAGTAAAAATTTGGAGAAATAAAAAGGAAATTATTAAAACAATTATACTCGGTAGGCTTGAAACATCAGAAGATTTTAAAGTTGCAGAAAAAAATGTAGCCCCAAAAGAAACAGTAATTAAAAATTTAAAGATATCTGTGAGACAGCTATCAAAAGATGATATTAAAGATAGAGATTTACCAAATCAAACTTCTGGACTTTTAATAACAAAAATTGAAAATGATAGTCCATTAATAAACTCAATAGAAGTTAATAGTATTATTTTAGAAGCACAAAAGAAAAAGATAAGAACAGAAAATGATCTTAATCAAGCTGTTAATCAAGTAATTAAAAGCAATCAAAAAACAATACTATTCGTAATCTTGAATAGTCAAAATCAGAGAAGATATATTGGTATTAAGCTTGATTAATATATGGATTTAAAATCCAAAATTATTTTAATTTATGGACCAACTGCATCTGGAAAATCTACCTTTGCAATTAAACTTGCAAAAAAATTAAATGGAGAAATCATAAATGCGGATAGTATGCAGGTTTATAAAGAACTTAAGATATTATCAGCTAGGCCGTTTAAAAAAGAATATAATAAAATAAGACACCATCTTTATGGATTTCAAACTGTAAAAAAAAATTTTTCAACTGGTGATTGGCTTAAATTAGTACAACAAAAAATTTTAGATATTAAGAAAAGAAAAAAAATTCCTATAATTGTAGGAGGCACAGGTCTTTACTTTAAAGCTTTGACTGATGGTTTAGTCAATATTCCGTATATTCCAATGAAATTTAGAAAAAATATAAGATCTCAATACAAAAAACTTGGATCAAAAAATTTCTTTTTAAAACTAGTTAAACTAGATCCTATTATTAGAAACTACTTAAACCCACTGGATACCCAAAGAATAATAAGAGCTTACGAAGTCAAATTATTTACTAAAAAATCTATTTATGATTGGTTTAAAATGACCCGTTCACATTTTGAAAAAAAGGATTTTTATAAAATTTATATTGATTATCCTCGTGAGGAATTAATAGAACGAATTAATACTCGGGTTGAATATATGATTAGAAATGGAGCAATTTTGGAGGTTAAAAAATTTATTAGACTTAAAGTTCCTAAAAGCAACACAGCTTCAAAAGCGATTGGGATAGCTGAAATCCAAGAATATCTTAATAAAAAAATCCTAATTCACGAGGTTATTGAAAAAATATCAATAAAGACAAGGCAATATGCTAAAAGACAGACTACTTGGGGAAGAGGCAACATGGTAGATTGGCATAGAGTGAAGCCGAACAGCCTTAATAAATTTTTAAAAAAAATTTAGATATCTTGCAGTTAGTCTTGACCAATTAGCACAACTTCAGCTAGATTGGACAAATGTCTAAATTATATTCAGGAGCTGAAATTGTTTTTAAGTGTCTAGAAGATCAAGATGTTAAATTCATCTTTGGGTATCCTGGAGGTGCGGTATTACCAATTTATGATGAACTAAAGAATCATTCTTCAATAAAACATATTTTAGTAAGACATGAACAAGGTGCAGGCCATGCAGCAGAGGGTTATGCAAGATCATCTGGTAAACCTGGAGTAGTTTTAGTGACATCAGGTCCTGGAGCTACAAATGTTGTTACAGCTCTTACAGATGCTTACATGGACTCTGTACCACTGGTCTGTATTTCTGGACAAGTACCAACTCATTTAATTGGCACAGATGCTTTTCAAGAGTGTGATACTACTGGGATCACTAGACCTTGTACAAAACATAATTGGCTGGTTAAAGATATAAAAGATTTATCAAAAACTCTTCATGAGGCTTTTAGAGTTGCTACAACTGGTAGACCTGGTCCAGTATTAGTAGATATTCCTAAGGACATACAGTTTGCAAAGATTAGTTATTCAAAACCTAAATTACAAAAAAAATTAAACGGAAAATCTTTAAACAATTTTTCACAAAAAGAGATTGATAAATTAATTGATTTAATGAACAAGTCTAATAAGCCGATTATTTATTCAGGTGGTGGTGTGATTAACTCTGGTCCAGAAGCAAGCGAGTCATTAAGAGAACTTGTTGAATTAACTGGCTTTCCAATTACTTCAACCTTACAAGGTTTAGGTGCTTATCCAGGTGATGATAATCAATTTTTAGGAATGTTAGGAATGCACGGAACTTTTGAAGCTAATAATGCTATGCATGATTGTGATTTATTAATTAATATTGGAGCACGGTTTGATGACAGAATTACAGGAAAGATAGATGAATTTTCTCCTAATTCAAAAAAAGTTCATATAGATATTGACCCATCTTCAATCAACAAGATAATCAAAGTTGATTTAGCAATAGTTGGAGATGTTTGTAATGTACTTAAAAATATTAATAAAACTTTAAAAAGTAAAAAAATTGATTTGAAAAAATCAAATAAACAAAAAATATCAAATTGGTGGGAACAAATTCAAAAATGGAGAACAAAAGACTCATTAAATTTTAAGAATAGTGATGAAACAATTAAACCCCAGCATGCAGTTCAAAGACTTTATGAACTCACGAAAGATAAAGATACATTTATTACAACAGAAGTCGGTCAACACCAGATGTGGGCAGCTCAACATTATAAATTTAATAAACCAAATCGCTGGATGACTTCTGGTGGTTTAGGTACTATGGGATACGGCTTACCTGCAGCTGTGGGCGTACAGATTGCCCATCCAAAAAAATTGGTTATCGATATTGCAGGAGAAGCCTCTGTGTTGATGACAATGCAGGAAATGTCAACGGCAGTTCAGTATAATTTGCCAATTAAGATTTTTATTTTAAATAACCAGTACATGGGAATGGTGAGACAATGGCAAGAATTACTCCATGAAAAAAATTATTCTGAGAGCTATTCAGAGGCTTTACCAGATTTCATTAAATTAGCAGAAGCTTATGGATGTAAAGGAATTTTAGCTGATAAACCAAGTGAACTTGATGAGAAAATAAGAGAAATGGTTCAATATGATGGCCCTGTAATCTTTGATTGTCGAGTAGATCCAAATGAAAATTGTTTCCCTATGATACCATCAGGTAAACCACACAATCAAATGATTTTAGGACCGAGTGAAAAAGATGAAAACAAAATTACAGGCAAAGGAAAAGCATTAGTTTAATTATGGCAAATCCAAAGTCAGCTTATAGCGTTTCTACAAAAAAAGAAAAATCCGATACTCATATAATTGTAGTTTGGGTAGATAACGAAGCTGGAGTCTTAGCCAGAGTTGTGGGACTGTTTTCAGGAAGAGGTTATAATATAGAGTCTTTAGCAGTTGCCGAGGTTGATGCTAAGAAAAATATATCTAGGATTACTATTGTTACTACAGGAACACCCCAAGTAATTGATCAAATTAAATTACAATTAAAGAAATTAGTACCAGTTCACAAAGTAGCTGATTTCAAAAGAGATGATAAAAGCGTTATTTTTAAAGAAATGGCTTTATTTAAAGTTGTTGGAAACACTAATAAAATTAAAAAAGCTATTAATGCTTGTAAAAAATACAATGCTGTAATATTGGATAAGACAAAAAAATCAAATGTTATTCAAATCACAGCTTTGAGAAGAGAAATTGATAAAATGGCAAAAAATTTAAAAAAATTTGGACTTGTAAGTATTTCCCGAACAGGTGCAGTTGCAATGACCAGAGGAGATAAAATATTTAGTTAATTATTAGGAGAAAATTATGAAAATGTTTTACGAAAAAGATACGGATGTAAATTTAATTAAAGACAAAAAGATTGCTATCTTTGGTTATGGTAGTCAAGGTCATGCACATGCATTAAATTTAAAAGATAGTGGAGTAAAAGAAGTTGTTGTTGCATTGAGGGAGGGTTCTTCAAGTATTCCTAAAGCAGAGTCAAAAGGTTTGAAGGTCATGAATTTATCTGATGCCGCTGAATGGGCAGATGTGGTTATGATTTTAACTCCAGACGAGTTACAAGCATCTATTTATAAAAATCATATCGAGCAAAGAGTGAGAAAAGGAACTTCTTTAGCGTTTGCTCATGGACTTAATGTTCATTATGATTTAATCAAAGCAAGACAAGATTTAGATGTATTTATGGTTGCGCCTAAAGGACCAGGTCACCTGGTTAGAAGTGAATATGTTAAAGGTGGTGGAGTACCATGTTTATTTGCTGTTCATCAAAATGGCTCAGGTAAAGCCAGAGATCTTGCGATGTCATATGCCTCAGCTGTTGGAGGAGGAAGATCAGGAATTATTGAAACTACATTTAAAGATGAAGTCGAAACAGATTTGTTTGGTGAACAAACAGTTCTTTGTGGAGGATTGGTAGAACTGATAAAAAATGGATATGAGACTTTAGTTGAAGCAGGTTATGAGCCGGAAATGGCTTATTTTGAAACAGTCCATGAAGTTAAGTTAATAGTAGATTTAATTTATGAGGGTGGAATAGCTAATATGAATTACTCAATATCCAATACAGCAGAGTATGGAGAGTATGAGTCAGGACCAAGAGTTATCAATAAAGATGAGACAAAAAAAAGAATGAAAGAGGTTTTAGACGATATTCAATCAGGAAAATTCACAAAACAGTGGATGGAAGAATGTAAAAATGGACAAAAAAACTTTCTTGCAACACGTGCTAAACTTGCTGAACATCCAGTAGAAAAAGTTGGGGCAAATTTAAGAGCAATGATGCCTTGGATTGGTAAAAAGAAACTAGTTGATAGCGATAAAAGCTAATTAATCGATTTAAAAATTACAAAACATTTTGCAATTTCTAATAGAGATTGTATTATAGATTTTCCAAAAATTTAAAGTTATGGCTGAAAAAGATAAAGTATTTATATTTGATACAACAATGCGTGATGGCGAACAATCACCCGGCGCATCAATGAGTCTTGAGGAAAAGATTCAAATTTCTAGAGTTTTTGATGAACTTGGAATTGATATTATCGAGGCAGGTTTCCCAATTGCTTCACCTGGAGATTTTGAGGCGGTGTCAGCAATAAGTAAAGTTTTAAAAAAATCGATACCATGTGGTTTAGCTAGACATTCCAAAAAAGATATAGACAGATGTTATGAGGCATTAAAACATGCTCCAAGATTTAGAATTCACACTTTCATTTCCACAAGCCCTCTTCACATGAAACATAAACTTAACAAAACACCTGATCAGGTTTATGATTCAATTAAAGAACACGTAACGTATGCCAGAAATTTAACAGATGATGTTGAGTGGTCTTGTGAGGATGGAACCAGAACTGATATGGATTATATGTGCAAAACAGTTGAGCTAGCAATTAAGTCTGGAGCTAAAACAATTAATATTCCTGATACCGTAGGTTATACAGTGCCATCTGAATTTACAAAAATTATAGAAACTTTATTAAACAAAGTTCCTAATATTGATAAGGCAATTTTATCTACTCATTGCCATAATGATTTAGGTCTAGCAGTTGCTAACTCTTTGGCAGGAGTTCAAGCTGGTGCGAGACAAATAGAATGTACTATTAATGGAATAGGGGAAAGAGCCGGAAATGCAGCTTTGGAGGAAGTTGTTATGGCCATTAGAACTAGAAATGATTTAATGCCCTATGAAACAGGCATTAACACTACTTTATTAAGTAAAGCGTCAAAATTAGTATCAAATGTAACTGGATTTCCAGTTCAATTTAATAAAGCAGTTGTAGGAAAAAATGCTTTTGCGCATGAGTCAGGTATTCATCAAGATGGAATGTTAAAGAATAGAAATACTTATGAAATAATGACACCTGAAAGTGTTGGTGTTAAACAAACATCATTGGTGATGGGAAAACATTCTGGTAGACATGCATTTAAAGATAAATTGATAAGTCTTGGTTATGCCGATTTAACAGATGATGTAATTGAAAAGGCATTTGGAAAATTTAAAGTTCTGGCTGATAAAAAAAAACATATTTATGATGAAGATATGATTGCTATAGTAGATGATAGTTTAGTTCTAGATAATAAAGCAAACACAATTATTCTTAAATCTTTAAAAGTTTTTGCTGGAACAGGAGAACCACAAAGAGCTGAAATGAAATTAGATGTAAATGGTGAGTTAAAAAATGCTTCTGAAACTGGAGATGGTCCAGTGGATGCTATTTTTAAATGTATAAAAAATTTGTATCCGCACGATGTTAATCTTCAGTTATATCAAGTTCATGCCGTAACCGAAGGAACTGATGCACAAGCCACAGTAAGTGTTCGTATTGAGGAAAATGGTAAAACAACAGTTGGTCAAGCTGCAGATACAGATACATTAGTCGCTTCAGCAAATGCTTATATTGCTGCACTGAACAAAATGATAATTAAAAGAGAAAAAACAGCTCCAATGATGGAGGATGAAAAAGAGAAAGTTAGAGGAATTTAGATGGGAATGTTTGATAAGTTAAAAAAAGTTTGGAGCCAAGATATGGCTATAGATCTAGGTACAGCTAACACACTTGTAGTTGTAAAAGGACAGGGTGTTGTACTGAATGAACCTTCTGTTGTTGCAATTGTTGATCAGGGTGGAAAAAAACAAGTTTTGGCAGTTGGGGATGAAGCAAAAACAATGCTAGGAAGAACTCCAGGAAACATACAAGCAATAAGACCTTTAAGAGATGGTGTAATTGCTGATTTTATAGTCACTGAAGAGATGATCAAACACTTCATAAAAAAAGTTCATAAAGGTCGATCGTTTGCAAATCCAAGAATTTTGATCTGCGTTCCAACAGGTTCAACACCAGTTGAGAGAAAAGCTATTCAAGACAGTGCACTAGCAGCGGGGGCTAGGAGAGTTCAACTTATCGAGGAACCTATTGCAGCTGCAATTGGAGCTAATCTTCCTATCTCTGAAGCAACAGGATCTATGGTTGTTGACATCGGGGGTGGTACTAGCGAGATAGCAGTTATGTCTTTAGGCGGATTAGTTTATTCAAAATCATTAAGAGTTGCTGGGGATGCAATGGATGGTGCATTAGTAAACTATATGCGTAAAGAATATAATTTAATGATAGGAGATAGTACTGCTGAAAAAATTAAAAAGGAAATTGGTACTGCGATACCAACTAATGATAACACTTATCCTGTCAAAGGAAGAGATTTAAGATCGGGAACTCCTAAAGAAGTTAATATTACAGAGGAAGATACAGCAGAAGCTCTCAACGATATTTTGAGAGAGATGGTTAATGGTATCAAAGATGCTCTAGAAAGTACACCGCCAGAATTATCAGCAGATTTAGTGGATATGGGATTAACACTTACAGGGGGTGGAGCATTGTTAAAAAATATTGACAATAGGTTTTCAAAAGAAACTGGTTTACCAGTTCATATAGCAGAAGATCCACTATCATGTGTAGCGGTTGGAACAGGAAAGGCCTTAGATCAAGAACAAACATTCTCTACTATGTTGACTGAATATTAAGAAAGATGGCATCAAGTAGAGATGATTTTATTATTGCAATCCGATCTGCTTTTTTAAAAAAAAGTACACAACAAAAATTTTCTTTATTAACTTTAGTATTCATTTCTATATTTACTATTTTGTTATCGAGCTTCGATTTTAAAGCTGTTAGATATTTAAAAATTGGTATAAATGAATTAGTTTATAGATCTTCATTTGTTGTATCGATACCTGAAAATTTTATTAAAAATTCATTTTATGAAGTAAATGATTATACGACATACTTTAAAGAGTTTAAAAGAAACAGAGAAGAACTTAGTGAATTAAAATCAAAGAATATTTCAAGTGAAATTACACAGTATGAAAATAAAGAGCTTAAAGAATTAATAAACGATTATGTATCTAGTTCAGATAAAATATTAGCAAAAATTATAGTTGATCATGATAGTCCGTTTTTAAAAAGTATTATTATTAATAAGGGCAGTAAAGATAACTTAAAAATTGGTACC
>Ga0207993_1001119_pt1 | contig 10560 bp, 9 predicted proteins | sample ETN01SmetaG_2_FD_185791 | JGI IMG/M metagenome (GOLD analysis project Ga0207993, IMG submission 185791) | Marine microbial and viral communities from oxygen minimum zone, Eastern Pacific Ocean - ETNP2014F12-01SV265 (SPAdes) (version 2) | ecosystem: Environmental > Aquatic > Marine > Oceanic ...
AAATGTACAATTACGACAGAATAAAAGATGTTATTCTTAAAAACTCTAATGAATCAGCTAATAACATTAAAGATTCTCTTTTAGATGAGCTTAATATTTGGTTAAAAGGAGGTATTCCAGATGATGATGCAACAGTAGTAGTAATTAAGAAGAATTAAAAAAAGTTTTAAAACTTTTTTTTAAATTAGCACAAATCATAATCAATAAAACAATGAAGAATTCTTACTCTAATTTTATAAAAAATATTTTCCTTTTAATTCCTTTATTAATAATTTCTTGTGGATCCCCAAATCAAGAAACTAAAAAATCTTATGAAGATGAAATTGAAGGTTTTTGGGAAAGAAAAGGTACTATTCAATTCATTAATGATATACCTGTCGATACACTTTTATATGCCGATGGAGATATAAATGAAGCAGAAAATTTCAGAAATATAAAGGCCTTTAGTAATAACAATATAATGTGGATAAACAATGCCCCAGATAATCAAAATGCATGGAAAGGTGGTGCCGGAGGTTATGGAGGCAGTTATAGTGGTGGGCGTTTTGGTGGACCTGGTATTATATGTAATATATTAAATGCTACAAATGCAGCTACAGCGGGAGTTGGAGAAGTTATAGGAACTGATGTTTGGTACGGCGGTGGTGGTGCTTCTTCTGGAAATGATCCTTTTAATGGGAACGCTGGAGGTAATGGCGGAGGTGGTAATTCAGCTTCAGCTTATTATACAGACAATGCTGAAAATGGTATGGATGGAACCGGTGGTGGTGGTGGTGCTAGTTCTTGGTTTTGGAACCAACAACCTACTTATGGTATTGGAGGATCTGGGGTAGTAATTATGAGATACCCTGCTGCATATACATGTAATGTTACATCTGGTACACAAGCTACAGGATCTCCTTTTACTGAAGGATCAGAAAAAATTACAGTATTTAAAACAGTAGGAAATTATCAATTCAACTTTACAAGTTAATAAATGGCACAAACTAAACCTAAGGCAGGACAATTTTATGGCGTATCAGGGAATGGTACAGATGGTCAGTTTTTAAGAACTGATGGGGCAGGTGGTATGTCTTGGGCAGCGCCTATTGTTCAACCAACTTTAACATCTATAGATTATCCAGGAACTGCTAATGCAGCTGATCCTGCTGGAGGTGAAAATGTTATAATTAATGGCACTAATTTTCAAAGTGGAATTACTTGTACTGTAGGTGGTACATCTGCTACTACAGCTTTAAACTCTGGTACACAAATTACAATTACATCTCCCGCAAAAGCAGCGGGACAATACACAGTTACAGTAACAAATACAGATGGAGGAACAGCTTCGCAAGCAAACTTTATACAATATAGTGGGGTTCCTATATGGTCAACAGCATCAGGTAGCTTAGGTAGCGTAAATGAAGGAGCTTCAGCTTCTTTTCAAGTTACAGCAACAGAAGGTAGTGATACAATAGAATACGCGGTAACTACAGGTAGCTTACCTTCAGGTTTATCTTTAGCAACAGCAACAGGTGCTATTACAGGGACAGCAGGAGCTGTATCAACAGATACAACCACCACATTTGGTATAACAGCCACTGATGATGAAAATCAAACTAGTTCAGAAAGATCTTTTAGTATAACTGTAAATAATGATAATAATAGTAACTATTTTAATACAGTTTTATACAATGGTACTAGCGCTAGCCAATCTATTACCGGTGTAAACTTTCAACCGGATTGGGTTTGGATTAAACGAAGAAGTTCAGCTGAAAATTCTGCTTTATATGATAGCAATAGAGGAATAAATAAACAACTTGAAAGTAATACAAGTAATGCAGAAGCTACTAATACAGCACCATATGAAGGTTTTACAGCTTTTAATTCTGATGGATTTACTGTTGACAATAATGGGGGTACCAACAGTTCAGGGCAGACATATGTAGCATGGAATTGGAAGGTTAATGGAGGAAATACTTCATCTAACAGTGATGGAGATATCATAAGTACAGTTCAAGTTAATGATGCTAAAGGTATATCTATTGTTACTTATACCACAAATGGTAGTAGTTCGGCTCGTGTTGGGCATGGGCTTGCGACCACTCCATCAGTCGTCTTAATAAAAAATAGAAGTGCATCGGGTAGCTGGCATTTTATGACTACTGCAGTAGATGGAAGTTTTGATGATTTTATATTTGATAGTAATAGCCAGAAATCTGATAGCAGTTTATCAGCTCCTACATCAACAACTTTTGCATCTGAATCTGGGGCCGCCTCAAATACAAGAATAGCATATTGTATGCATGATGTGGCGGGTTACCAAAAAATTGGCACCTATGTTGGAGCGAGAACAAATGATGTTTTTGTTGAAACCGGTTTTGAACCAGCTTGGGTAATTATTAAAGCTGTTGATGCAACAGATGATTGGTTTATAGTTGATAATAAAAGAGATGGTACAATTGCACCATCTAAAGCCCTATTAGTCAACTCAAATGCTCAAGAATCAGATTTTACAAATGCAATACAATTTGCAACTAATGGATTTCAAGTTGTTGGTAGTGCAAATAGTGGCGGTACAAATAATAGTGGAACAACTTTTTTATATTGGGCAATAGCAGGCGACAGCTCTTCAGCAACACCCACTTTAGCTAATAGCCAAAAAACTACATTATTTACCGGTAGAAATACCACGGTAACTGGTGTAGGATTTAAACCAGATATGGTAATAGTAGCAAACAGAGCTGCAGCTAATGGATCCTTTTTACTTGATTCATTAAGAGGTGCCGAAAGAACACTTTGGCCTCCTGGAAATTATTTTGCGGACTCAAGGAGTTCAGTTACAGCTTTTAATAGTGATGGTGTAACTATAGGTAGTTATACATCTATTGGAACTGGAAATAATGTATTATGGAGTTGGAAAGCAGGAATTGCTCGTACTATAAATACTGATGGGGCAGTTACAAGTATACTTTCAGTTAATCAAGCTGCTGGATTTAGTATGGTTAAATGGAACGGCACAGGTAGTGCAACTACCGTGGGACATGGTCTCGGGGTGGTTCCTCAGTTCATCATAGTAAAAAATTTAGATCAAAATGAAAAGTGGAGGGTGTATAATAACACTAGTGGAGCAACTAAATATATGAGTTTAAACGATGATTATGGCGAAGGAACAGCTTCAACTATTTGGAATGATACAGCCCCTACATCTACTGTATTTAGTATTGGTACTGATACATCAGTAAACGGAAATGGGGATAAGCTTATTGCTTATTGTTGGGCTTCAATAGCAAATTATTCTAAAGTGGGAACTTATGTTGGTTCAAGCAGTGCTCTTACTGTAAATGTTGGTTTTGCACCTTCTTTTGCTATATTTAAAAGAATTGACGCTGCTGCTACTGGAGGTTGGAGAGTGTTTGATACCGTAAGAGGAACAGATAAATCTTATACTTTAAATAGTAGTGCCGCAGAATATGATGATACCGCTAATTATGTAGATTTTACATCAACAGGTTTTTCTTTTAGTACTTCTCAACAAAACCCTGATATTAATGCAAATGGAGGTAACTATATATACATAGCATTTAAACAAACTTAATAAAATAAAAAATGGCTTTAACTAAAGTAACAAGTAATGTATTAAACGATGATGCAGTTACAACTGCAAAAATCAATGCAGACGCAGTAACAAATGCTAAGGTAGGTACTGAATTTACTACAGCAGCTGCCTTAACAATGGCTTCTCCTGTATCATTAGATTACACTTCAGCACAAGTGTTTACATTAACACCTAATGCTAATATGACAATAAATATTACTAACCCTGTAGTTGGGGTTAGCAAAGTAATAGTTATAACCGGTGGTGGAGGTAGTAGCACTTTAGCTTTTAATGTAGGAGGAGCTGCTGGCACATTTAATAAAATTTCAGGAGATTATGATGATACTGCTGCAATGAAGAATTTTGTGCAGATAACATGTGTAGGGTCAACTGAATTTTGGTATACAATTTCTCAAATAGCAACATAATATGTTTGGACAAAGCTTGCTTTCTGGAGCTTTCGGAACAGCTATAATCTTTGTTCCAGATGAAAACTTTAGTACAAAATTATATACTGGTAGTGGTACAAATCAATTAATTGGTGGAAAACTATATGGTTCTGGAACTTTTAATGGTACTAGTAGTGGTATTTTACTAAGAAATGGAGATATAGGTCAAACGCAAGCACTAACTATATCTGCATGGATATATATGACAGCCCACACAGCTACAAGACACATAGTATCTACTTATGATTATCAAAGTGGACCTAGTAAAGGGTATACATTTGTTGTAACATCAGGGGGTAATCTACAATTTTCTGTACATAATGGAGATTGTAATAATCCTTATCCAGTTGATACAAATTGTAACTTATATACAAGAATAACTTCTCCAGGCACTATTCCATTAAATCAGTGGGTTCATGTAGCTGTATCTATGGGTAGTACAGGAAATTCATTAACTCTTTATATAGATGGTACCTCAGTAGTATCCACAATTACACAGCAAGTTGGTTATTATAATATTAACACCCGTATTGGATACACTACATACTCAGTATTTGGTACTACTTATACGGAAGGATATTTTTTAGGAAATTTAGATCAAATTAGATTTTATAATTCTGCTCTTACAGGGTCACAGATTAATGAGCTTTATACAGAAACTACTACAACAGCAAATACATTAGATTTTCCAACTGGAGCAGGTTGTGTAGCGGGTTATACATTAGATAACAGTGCAAATAATATAATTAACACGACCACAGATGTATCTACTTGTAATTTTCCAACTGGGGCAGGATGTGTAGCATTGTATGAATTTGAAGATAATGCAAATGATACATGTGGAACTTATAATGGAACTGCTAGTAATGTAACTTATGAAAATGGATTATTTAGCAAAGCAGCTGTTTTTAATGGTACTAATTCTGAAATTGGAATTTCATCAAGCGCTATAAATCCAGCAAATGTATATAGCGTTTCTATGTGGGTTAATTTTGATAATGCTAGCGCATATACAGGATTCTTTTGTAATAATACTAGCGCATTTAGAGTTGGTGAAATTACTATAATAAAAAATACTGCAACTACTTTACAAATTTTTAGTGGTGGTCAAGCGGGCACAAACCTTCTTGATGCACTTACAGCACAACCAGAATCAGGGTTTGTAAATAATGTTTGGTATCACATAGTTGTAGTATCTGATAGAAGCATAGCTAGTCAAAGAGCAAAAGTATTTGTGAATGGGATAGAATGTTCATATACTTCATATGGAGCTAATCAAGCCAGTGTTAGTACATATAGTGATACAAAAATTGGTTTAGCAGACGGCCAATATTTTCCTGGTAAAATTGATCAAGTAAGAATATTTAATGGTAACCTTACATCTAGTCAAATAACTGAGCTTGCTAGAGGGTCAGAATATAATGGAGAAAGCAATAATGTAACATATAATGGTTTTATAAAATTTCAACCGGATTTAGTGTGGCTAAAACAAAGAGGTGGTACTACTTGGCATAATGTTCAAGATACACTAAACGGTCCTACTAAACATTTATATACAAATGCAACTAATTCAATAGATACAACCGCTACGGGTTTAACAAGTTTTGATTTATATGGATTTACACTTGGTGGTGCAAATGGTTTTAATGGAAGTAACCAAAGTATGGTTGCGTGGAACTGGAAAGCTGGTGCTGATACATATGCGGGTGCTTTTAATGGTAGTAGTAGCTATATAGATACTAATACTACATTTTCTCCAACTTTAATGAGTTTTAGTGCTTGGGTATATCCTACATCAATTTCCCATGGTTCTTGGTATGCAAGAGATATAATAAGTAACAGAAATGGTAATACCGGTAACTATAATGGTATTGATTTTGGTATTGTAACAGGAACAGGAAATTTGTATACAAGATTTAGTGATGGTAGTAATCAAGGAAATGCAAGCAGTAATACAGTACCTCTTCAATCAGATGCTTGGACTCACGTTGCTTTTACAGTTAACACCTCAGCTGGAGAAGCTAAAGTTTATAAAAATGGATCTTTAGAATATACAGTTAGTATTGGTACAGGATCTCAAATAGCTACTGGTAATGATTTTTATATTGGTAGATATTGGAATACTGCTAATGATTTTTGGAACGGTAAAATAGATCAAGCAAGAATATTTAATACAGCTTTAAGTGCTTCTGAAGTTACTTCTTTATATAATGAAACTGCTTCAAATAATGATATTCTTAATTTTCCAGCGGGCGCAGGATGTGTAGCTGCTTATACATTCAATAAAACAGCTAATGATCTTAGCGGGAATTATAATGGTACTGCTTCTAATGTAACTTATGTAAAACCAGGTTATACAGGTAGAAATAATGATGGAAGCATAGAAAGTCAAGTATCAGCAAATCAAGATGCTGGATTTAGTATTGTAAGCTATAATGACAGTACGGGATCAGGCACAGTGGGGCATGGTCTCAAGTCAATCCCTCAGCTCATTATTCAAAAAGCTGTAGATATATCTCAAGATTGGTATGTTTATATACCACCTGGTATTATTGATGCAAATTATAATTATTTAGTTTTAAATAGCACTGCTGCTAAAAGTACTACGAGCTCTACGCCTCCAACAGCTACTACTTTTAATCCAGTATCAAGCGGAAGGTATATTGCATATTTATGGCATTCTGTAGCTAATTATAGTAAAATAGGGACATATACAGCTACACAAACTGCAGGTAGCCCTACTATTACTACAGATTTTGAACCAGCATGGGTAATGTTAAAAAATGTTGATAGAAATCAAGAATGGGTAATTATTGATAGCGAAAGAGGAAATAATCCTGGGCAAACATTACGCCCTGAGAGCGATGCTGCTGAATATGCAGCTAACAGTATTATTTTTAATTCAACTGGATTTGTTATTAATACAACAGGGCAAGGTAACAATTATGCCACAGGAGAAACATTTATATATATGGCATTTGCTAAATAAATTTAATTAAATGAGTAATAAAAAGAAATTTAAAGATACTGGCGTTGGAAAATTTTTGTTAAACAAAATTCCTGACGTTGTAGGAAAAATTGCTGGTGACACTCCAGTAGGGAGTGTTATTCAAGCAATAATAGGGGGTAGTGATATGTCTGAAGGAGATAAAGCTATTGCCCTTAAAAAATTAGAATTAGAACGTGCTGAAATTGATGGCACTACAAGACGTTGGGTAGCAGATGCTAGATCAGGGAGTTGGCTTGCGGCTAATGTACGACCTTTAATATTAGTTTTCTTAACAGTAAGCTATGTTGTAGGTTGGTATTTAAAATATCCTCTTGATCAAATTACTGGCCTTCTTACTATCGTAATTGGAGGTTATTTTGGTTCACGTGGTGTGGAAAAAGTATTTGGAAATAATAAACATAAATAATAATGAGAGCAATAAACGAAGCAATTTTGCATTATAGTGCTACTCCAGAGGGTAAAGACTTCGATGTGGAGGATATTAGAAAGTGGCATGTAGATGGTAATGGATGGAGTGATGTTGGTTATCATTATGTAATAAAATTAGACGGAACAATTCAAGAAGGTAGACCACTTAGTAAAACAGGTGCTCATTGCAAAGGGCATAATAAAGGCACAGTAGGTATTTGTTATATAGGAGGAGGTATTACTGAGGGGAGAGATACAAGAACTGAGGAACAAAAAGAATCAATTAAAGAATTATTAACAGAATTAATTAATAATCATAGTATAACTAAAATATCTGGGCATAATCAATATTCAAGCAAAGATTGCCCTGGATTTGATGTTCCAAGTGAATATTCAGATTTAATATAAATTTAAATTAAATGAAATTAATTAGAAAAATTAGTATAGGTACTGATTATAAGAATGAAGCTATGCATTATTCTGTAGGTCAAGAAGTATATGGGGGTCATAAAATCTCAGATATATTAGAGGAGGATGGAGCTTATAAAATTTTTATAACTAAAAATAAAGAAATACTTCCTTGGAAGCACTTTAATGCCAATATGGCTATATCTGTTGAATATAATTTAGATTATTAATGCAATCTTTATTTGAATATATTATATCTACTGAAAATCGCTACAACAACACTGTTGATGTTGAAGGTAAGGAATTAGTTGTTAATACAGAAATAACAGAAAGAGATTATATGTTTGTTAATAGAATAGGTACTGTAGTACAAGTTCCTGCATATAATAATTCATTAATAAAACCTGGTGACGAAGTAATAATACATCATAATGTTTTTAGGCGATGGTTTGATGTAAGGGGCAATGAAAAAAATTCTGCTAATTTTATTAGTGAAAACAAATATTTTGTTGCAAAAGATCAAATATTTGCTTATAAAAAAAATAATAAATGGGAATGTTTTCCTGAATATTGCTTTGTAAAACCAATATATAAAAATGATAAATGGGCTCTTAAAACAGACGAAAATTTATCGGGGATACTAACATATACTAACGATAGTTTAAGCTCATTAGGAGTCTCTATTGGAGACGTGGTGGGGTTTACACCTGATTCAGAATACGAATTTGAAATTGAAGGTGAAAAACTATATCGTATTTTATCAAATCATATAACAATTAATTATGGATCGAAGACAAAAAGTAATTTCAGCAGCTGATAAAGCTTTAGTAGAACTTGAAAAAGTTATTAGACAAACAATAGATTTAGTTGAGTTAGATCCAGAAAAAGCTAAAACAGCAGCTCAAGCAAAATGGGTAGCTATAGATGATTCTTTAAAAATTATTGATAAAATAGAAGAGTTAACAGAAAGTAAAAAAGATATAAAAGATTCTAAAACATTTTTAGGAGTTGAAAATCGGATTAAGTAATGTATAAACAAACTTTATATAAAATACACGATAATCACCTTTCAAAAAAGAGTATTAAACATCATAATAAGCATAAAAAATTTCAACCAGGTTATAACCAAGAATTGGATTGTGTTATTATAAGTAGAGATGGTACATTAGGAGAGATTTATGAAATACAAGGTCTTAAGGTAGGTTTACCTAAAACTCCTAAAAAAATAGATGGGCAAGATTTAAAAAAATCTGAACAATATTTTAGAAAAAGAAATAAACCTAACTCTTTAACAAGAATAAAAACATTATATGATTTTAAAGGGCAAGCTGAAAGTACTAAAGAATCTTATTACGAGTACATTGATAATGAATTTAATTATCGTAATGATGGTTACTGGTTCATGTGTAACGGGGATCCCTGTTACATTACAGGATCGCACTATATCTATCTCAACTGGACCAAAATCGACGTGGGATCACCGGATTTTAGACAAGCAAATAGAATTTTTTTCTACTTTTGGGAAGCGTGCAAATTGGATAGAAGATGTTACGGAATGTGCTATCTTAAGAATAGACGGTCTGGGTTTAGTTTCATGGCATCAGCTGAGTGTGTCAACCAGGCTACAACTTCAAAGGACTCTAGGTTTGGGATCCTATCTAAGACTGGAGCAGATGCTAAAAAGATGTTCACAGATAAGGTGGTACCGATCTCAACTAATTATCCCTTCTTCTTTAAACCAATACAAGATGGGATGGAAAGACCCAAAACAGAATTATCGTATAAAGTTCCGTCAAGAAGACTCACAAGAAGATCCATTGCCGCATCCGCCTATACCGAGGAAGAGATACAAGAAGGATTGGATACAACCATTGATTGGAAGAACACCGGGGACAACTCATATGATGGGGAGAAGTTACAACTCCTCGTCCATGATGAATCGGGGAAATGGGAACGTCCCGATAATATCCTCAACAACTGGAGGGTCACAAAGACGTGTCTCAGGCTCGGATCCAAAATAGTTGGTAAATGTATGATGGGATCTACTTCTAACGCATTAGATAAAGGAGGGGATAATTTTAAAAAACTATATTATAATTCAGATGTCACAAATAGAAATCGCAATGGCCAGACTACAAGTGGATTATATGCTTTGTTCATACCTATGGAATGGGGATTCGAAGGATTTATCGATAAGTATGGGTTCCCTGTATTCAATACACCATCAGAAGCGGTTGAGGGAATTGATGGTGAACTCATCTTTACGGGAGTCATTGACCATTGGGAAAATGAAGTTGAAGGTTTAAAAAATGATTCAGATGCTTTAAATGAATATTATAGGCAATTTCCAAGATCGGAAAAACATGCTTTCCGTGATGAAACTTTAAATTCATTATTTAATTTAACTAAAATATATGAACAAATAGATTTTAATGAAGAAATGGCGATGGCAGGGCATGTAGTGCGTGGAAATTTTGCGTGGAGAAAAGGTGTTAAAGATACGGATGTAATTTGGCAACCTGCAATAAATGGTAGGTTTCATGTATCTTGGCTTCCTCCCGTAGATTTGCAAAATAAAATAATAATAAAGAATGGTATAAAATATCCTGGTAATGATGGATTGGGAGCTTTTGGTTGTGATTCATATGATATATCAGGAACAGTAGGAGGAGGGGGTTCAAATGGAGCCTTACATGGTCTTACAACAT
>Ga0207993_1001125_pt1 | contig 10515 bp, 9 predicted proteins | sample ETN01SmetaG_2_FD_185791 | JGI IMG/M metagenome (GOLD analysis project Ga0207993, IMG submission 185791) | Marine microbial and viral communities from oxygen minimum zone, Eastern Pacific Ocean - ETNP2014F12-01SV265 (SPAdes) (version 2) | ecosystem: Environmental > Aquatic > Marine > Oceanic ...
TCCAATGTGTCGGTTCGTTTCGGTGGAAGATTAGCTGTATCTAATGTCTCGATTAATGTTCAACAAGGTGAAATTGTTGGACTGATTGGAACGAATGGCGCTGGTAAAACCACTCTGATGAATGCTGTGTCGGGGTTTGTTCCTTCAGAAGGTGAGATCTCGTTACATGGCAAATCTATTCATGAATCAGCGTCTCATATTCGTGCACGGAATGGAGTAGGGCGTGCCTTCCAGAATGCGAAATTGTTTGGAAGTTTAACGGCGAGAGAAACAGTTATGACTGCGTTGGAAGCAAGAGAACGATCGTTGCTTTTGCCATCAATGCTTGGAATTCCTCCTTCACCTTTTGTTGAGCGGCGTAAAAGAGTAGAAGCGGAAGAGATAATCCATTACTTGGGGCTTGGCCGTTATGCTGATCAACTTATTTCTGAGCTTTCGACAGGTACTCGACGAATAGTTGAGTTAGGTGCATTGATTGCGTTGGATACCCAATTGATGCTTTTAGATGAACCAACTGCTGGGGTTGCGCAGAAAGAGACAGAAGCGTTCGGTCCGTTGATTCATGCGATTCGCGCTGAATTAGGGAGTTCAATATTATTGATTGAACATGATATGCCGATGGTGATGTCCATTAGTGACAGGATTTATTGTCTTGAGTCTGGTTCTGTGATTGCGGAGGGTTCACCTGATGAGGTTCGTAACGATCCGGGTGTTATTGCCTCATACCTCGGTACCGATGAACGAGCAATACAGAGAAGCGGAACGGGTTCATCGGAGTAGCTTCTTCACACCCCTAGCGTTGGCGTTATGTGGCAGCATTTCGCTGTATGGTGATGTGTTTAGGCGATGAAGGATTGGTTATCTACCAGCCCGACTCGCTCGGCGACTGTGTTAAACAGCATGAACCAACCTGTTACGCCCTCTTCTTTACATAAGGCTTCTAGTTCTTCTTTTGTTGACCACTTTTGGCCGTACGAAGCTATCAGTTCATCAACTTTTTCTGGATTAAGCATTGCACCCCCCTTCTCCAGGGATGGTTTTGCTTTCTGATTATGCTTTCAACATTTGAACTTCACAAGGTACTACCTTATAAATCTATTATTCCAAAAGACTTAATTCTGTGCGCTTGATTTTGAATCTTTTCGCTTGCTGTTTTGTTAGTCAAAGATTAAGCCCATCTGCACCATTGCTCAAGTGGCATGCGTTTGGATTCGAGAGAGTTCACTGGTTGTTCCCAGTCTGGGTACCCTATAGACATTCCACAGAAGAGCATTTCATTTTCTGGTGCTGAAACAAATTCTGATACTGCTTGATGATGCATTGCCCATGCTTCTTGTGGACAAGTGCCGAAACCAGCTTCTTCTGCCAAAAGCATAAACGTTTGCAGGAACATGCCAAGATCTGACCACTGTGCTGCTCCCATGCTCCTATCTATGAAGCAAAAAAATGCTGCTGGCGCTCCAAAGAAATCATAATTCTTTGACATATTCGCCAATCGTGCAGCTTTATCCTCTCGGGGTATTCCCAGAAGTTCATACATTTCTTCGCCAAGTTCAAATCGGTTCGTACGATAGGGTTCTTCGAGTTTGGGTGGGTAGATGGGGTATTCTGATTCGCTTAGTGAGAAGTTCTCTAAGTGTGTTTTAAAATCATCCATTCTCGAGCCGTTAATAACGTATATCCTCCATGGTTGCACATTCCCTCCAGACGGGGCGCGTGCCGCTTTGTTCAATAACGTCTCAAGCTCATCATCTAGAACAGGTGTTGAGAGGAAACCTCGTATTGATTTTCGCTTGTAAACTGCTTCAGTTACATCCATCTACTTAATAGCGATCCAGTTGCCGGTAACTGGCACCCAACAATTCGTCGGGGCTGGACAACCATTGAAAAGTCCATCTGCCCCACGTGGTGTCTGAGGTGGAACCACTCGGAATTCTACTTCCCACATCTCCGTTGCGAAATAGTTCTTTCCAGGACCGAATGCTCCTTGTTTGTTGGACATTTGAGCTGCAGGACCAACATATTGTTTCAACGCATCTGCTACTGAGTCACGTGTTGGGTTTACTCCTGCATTTTGGAGCGCGAAATATAATGCGCGCATAATCATGCACTCGTTCAGGGCGTAGTCTGAATTGAGGAGCTCGCCGTCTGCGGTTTCGAGACCGACTTCACCTGAAGGTGTTCCGATATCGCTTTTGCCTTCGAACACGGGGAAGTGGCGCAACCAGTTCTCTCGGCACTGCGCCTCGAATTCGCTGTCAGGGACAATGTTGCCATCTGCGTCGGTGTATGATCCGGTTGAAGTTATGCATTTTGCTCCTTCGGCTGCTGGGTTTGTTCTGCTAGCACCGAATTGTGTGCACATTCCTGGTCCGACATCGATGATACTTACATCCCAGTCGGGTTGAAGTTTCCCGATTTCTCCGAAGAATCCTTCTGTGTTGATGAATGGGAGAAGGACGAAGACCTGCTGAGCTCCTTCTGCGTTGAATTGTGAGACTGCGGCAGCTGCTTCTGCATTGGCTGCGGCGTTATCACCCGAGAGGGTATTGACTGTTATCGTTGTTGTATTGAAACCACCGTTCTGTAGCTTTTGCTCCAGTTCAGTCACGGCAGCTTGAACACCTGGACTGACGGGCTCAAGAATTCCGATGGTTGAACCGGCTGGAAGGTCCGTTTCGGATAAGAAAACATCTCCAGCGGTTGTCGCTGCGACTTCACCCGGTGGGAAGAGCGCGAATAGCCTGTCCGGTGATGCATCGATCTGCACTTGTGGGGCTTTATCACCAAGGATGAACAGCATGTCATTATCTTCAGTGAAACATGGTACGAACGTCGGATTAAACCCGGATCCATTTATTGCCATGAATACTTCATTATCGAGCGTCGCTTCAATACAGGCATTTTCCATCGTGGCTGGGCTGAGCGGATCCCATGTGATTTCAACAACTTCAAGGGACCGTCCGTAGATGCCGCCAGCGGCATTCCAGTCCTCAAAATATTGGCTTACACGACCGGTTAATGTCTCGTTTGATAGGCCACCTGGAAGTGGGTACCCAATATTTCGGAGTCCCTCAAGGTCTGCGATGATAACTGCTACGGTAATGGTGTCTTCTGTGATTCCGATATCAGATGCTGTGGGAGCTTCAACAGGTTCAGGTTCTGGGGCTTCTTCTTCAGCTGGGGCTTCTTCTTCAGCTGGGGTTTCTTCTTCAGCTGGGGTTTCTTCTTCAGCTGAGCTACTTGCCTCGCTGCTGCTTGCCTCACTGCTTGAATCGCTACTGCTTGAATCATCATCGCTTCCACCACAACTAGCCATGATCATGACAAAGCTTAAAAATATCGCCAAAAACTTTAGAACTTTTTTATTCATTTTCCCTCCAAGTAGAAATATTAACGTAGCGAAATGATCCTTCAGGTATAGACGCAAAAAAATGGAGGGTAGGTTTCCCTACCCTCCATTTCATATGTTTTCAGTCTTGTTAGTTGAATTTAAACCATTGACCGTTGGTTGGTATCCAACAGTTCACCGGAGCAGGACATCCATTGTATGTTCCATCAGCTCCTTTGGGCGTACTTCGTGAAGCAAGTGTGAACTCTACTGCTTGCATTTGGGTTGAGAAGTAGTTCTTTCCTGGACCAAATGCGCCTTCACCGTTAGATCGGAATGCTTGAGGTCCAGATAGTCCACGCATTGCGTCTGCGAATGAATCTCTCGTTGGATTTACTCCAGCATTCTCGAGAGCAGCTTTGATTAGGTACTGCATTGTGCACTCACCAGGTGCATAGTCTGAGTTCAGTAACTCTCCGTCTGCTGTTTCTAGTCCTACTTCACCGGAAGGAGCTCCTTTATCGCTCTTACCGTTAAAGATTGGGAAGTGATCAATCCACTCTTGGCGACATTGTGCTTCGAATGCATCATCGTCTCCTACTCCACCGTTAGGGCTTGCGTATGAGTCATATGATGTTACACAGATTGCTCCTTCTGCTGCTGGGTTTGTTCGGCTTGCTCCGAATGGGGTGCAGTTTGAGGAAGCTGAGTCAAGGATTGTTCGGTCCCATGATGGTTGTAGCGCTCCGACTTCGCCCCAGAAACCTGCAGCATAAATGAATGGAAGGATTACGAATACATGGTCTACGTCTTCTGCTGTGAATTGTGCAACTGCTGCTGCGCCTTCTGCGTTGGCTGCTGCGTTATCACCGCTTAAGGTGTTGACTGTAATTGTGGTTGTTGAGTAACCGGCTCCTTCAAGAATTGAGGCTGCGGATTCACCTGCTGCCGCTATTGGAGGGTTAGTTGAGTCTAAGATACCGACTTTGGCACCTGCTGGAATCAGTCCTTGATCCACGATGAGTTGTGCTCCTGCTTCACCAGCCACTTCGGATGGTGGGTTGAGTGAGAAGAGGCGATCTGGTGCTGCATCGATCATCGCTTGGGATGCGACTTCACCGTAGAAGAATGTTGTGTCGTTATCTTCGGTGAAGCATGGAATAAATGCCTGGCTGAAACCTGAAGCGTTTATAGCCATGAATACTTGTTCATCAAGTACGGCTTCGGTACAGGAATTTTCCATTGTTGCTGGGCTTAGAGGGTCCCATGTGATTTGTACACCTTCAATCATTCGGCCGTTGATGCCTCCTGCAGCATTCCACTCATCAAAATATTTTGTAAACCGTTCTGACAGGTGATCTGTTGTGAGAGCGGCGGGAAGTGGATAGCCGATATCTATGAGTCCCTGTAGGTCTGAAACTATGACACCAATTTTGATGGTGTCTTCTGTGATTCCGATATCGGACGCTGTTCGTTCTTCAACAGGTTCAGGTTCTGGTGCTTCTTCTTCAGCTTCTTCTTCAGCTGGGGCTTCTTCTTCAGCTGGGGCTTCTTCTTCAGCTGGGGTTTCTTCTTCAGCTGAGCTACTTGCTTCGCTGCTGCTTGCCTCACTGCTTGAATCGCTACTGCTTGAATCATCATCGCCACCACAGCTGGCCATGATCATGACAAAGCTTAGGAATATAGCCATGAGCTTTAGTACTTTTTTATTCATTTTCCCTCCCGCAAATGAAATCTGTTCACCAATTCAGGTCAACAGAGTATTTTGTAGTTACGCATAGATGCGAATGTGTTTTAGCCTAGTACTGACCAAAGAATCGTCAAGCTGAAGAGCTTTTTTGGCTCTTTTCGTTAAATTCACCGAGTAGAAGGGTTGTGTTTAGCGGATCAGGTGCTGAGATGAAGTATTCTTTGTATTTGGTGAAACGGCCTTGGCATTTTGAATCTATTTGGGACTGATCGTAGTCAAGGTCATAGTGTGATTGAAGTCCTAATGCGCTTCCCTGAGACATCGCATAATCAGCGTCATCTACTGCAAAAACAACGCCTTTAATGCCTTCACCATTCTTTTCCATCTCATCTCGTACTGGGCTTTGAACGCCAGGTAATGGGGATACGAGTTCGATTCCGGACTCCCATGCCATTGCGACCCGTACTCCGAACGCTGCTGCTTCTCCGTCCTGATTTTCGGGCGCAAATTCAGCTCCGAGAAGTTTTTCAAAATATTGTTTTCCTTTTTCAAAGTCCCAAACCCCGACCACGATTCGGTTGATGCCTTTTTGTTTCATGTGGCAAACTTAGCGTCATTAGGTCTTCAATGTTTTATCTGAGCCGCCAAAAAATGCGAATAGAAGCGTTTGGGCTAGATAACAGCCAATTCCTAGAATCCATGTAGTTTGGAGGCCGTCAAGTGCTGCCTGAGGTGAACTGGGTCTCCCGATAATAGTGAAGGCGAGGGCAACACCGAGTGCCAAAGCTAATTGGAAGATTGTCGTTCGCCCTGCCCCTGCCATACCAAATTGATCTCTTGGCACGTCGCGCATTGCGGCTCCTATGAGTTGCGCAAAACCGAACCCTGCTGCAAAGCCGATCAAGATACCTGGAATAAAGATACCCATAACATAATCTGGTTCGGAATTCGTGAAGATCAGATGCAAGCTGAGGCCTGTGGCGCCGAGTAGTCCACCTATTGTCAGTATTGGGCCGTTGCCTATCCGTTCAGCGAGTCGGCCAGCTGGAGGTGAAACGAATGCTGTTAGCAGTGGTGCTGGGGCGATAGCGAAGCCTGTCTTTAATACCGACCATCCCCATACGCTTTGGATAAATGTAGGTAATGAGATGAGCCATGAAAAGAACGCAACCATGAAAAACACTGTTCCGATCATTCCTACTGAGAATGTTTTGAGTTTGAAAAGATCTAGGTCGAATAGTGGTGCCTTGTGCCTATTTGATCGGATAACGAAAGCAGTCACGAGCAGTAACGCTATTGCGAATGACAAAATGAGGTTTAGCGATGACCATCCCCATTTATCACCTTGGGTTATAGCCAAGATTGCGATGCCAACACCAAGCGAAGCAAGCGGAACACTAATGAGGTCGACTTTGTCCGGAATGGAATCACTGACACTTTCGGGAACCCATCGTGGTCCAAGAATGATAACAATTCCGGCCACTGGAACATTTATAAAGAAAACCGCTTGCCACCCAAACGCATCTACCAAGAGAGCTCCTAATGATGGTCCGAGGGCTGCGGCTAGTCCACCCATTGCGCCCCATGTCCCAATAGCTGTTTGAAGTTTTGATGGAGGAAACGCAGCAAGAAGTAGCGCCAATCCTGCAGGGTATTGCATTGCGCCTCCGATAGCTTGCAAAATTCGTGCTCCTATTAAGAAATTTGCTGAAGGGGCAAGTCCGGCGGCACAGGATGCAACGAGAAAGACAAATAACCCCCAGAAGAACATTTTTTTTCTTCCGTATCTGTCAGCCAGCCACCCCGATACAAGTAGAAGGGACGCGACCCCTATGGTGTACGCGTTAACGATCCATGACAACTTGCTTTCGGAAGCGTCAGGAAACCCTTCGCGTAATTGAGGTAGTGCCAGAGAGATTATTGACGTTTCGATAGCGATCATGAAGGCAGCTATTGACGTTACGGCAAGGGTAAGCCACGAGCTTCGGGGGATTATGTCGTTCGCTTCTTCCATGAGCATCCAAATGTTGGTGACTTGTGGCAACGCTATCCGCTCTTTGACAAATTCGTGGGTTGCTCTTGAAGTTTCAAACGTTTGGTGATGTAGAGTCATCGTGTGGGGTCTTTAGGTAAATTGAGTCGGTCAATCAACGGACGAGTAGCGGTAATTACTGGAGCTGCTAGTGGTATGGGTCGTGCAACTGCTCATTTGTTTAGTGATGAGGGAGCGAGCGTGGCCGTATGCGATCGTAACTCCGAAGGTGTGAGTGAGGTTGTGAATGAAATCACGGATGCTGGTGGAGTGGCGTCAGGTTATGTTGTTGACTTGGATGATGCTGCTGTGATTGATGGTTTCATTTCGCAGGTACGTGACGATTTAGGTCCGGTAGATATTCTTGTGAATAATGCTGGGGTTTCTCATAGGGGAACCATTGAAAGTGAGAATTTTGAAGATCTTTGGGAGTTGACGTTTTCAGTTAATTTAGACGCGCAGATGCGTTTGATTCGAAGTTGTCTCTCGGATCTTAAACGTAATGAGGATGGCCGTATCGTAAATATTGCTAGCACGGAGGGGTTAGGCGGTTCTGCTGGAATTAGTCCATACACTGCTTCGAAGCATGGGGTGGTCGGGCTGACGAAGGCTTTAGCTGTTGAGTTGGGGCCAATGGGAGTGACGGTGAATGCTGTGTGTCCTGGCCCGATTCATACTGGAATGACGCAATATATTCCAGATGAAGATAAGCAGAAGTTTGCGCGTCGCCGAACTGCGTTGAAACGTTTTGGAAACCCTGAGGAGGTTGCTCATATAACGCTTTCTCTTGTGCTTCCTTCCGCGTCGTACATTACGGGAGCTGCTGTACCAGTTGATGGTGGAATGAGGGCCCGGAATAACTAGCTCAGCCGATAAGGCTGGGTGTTGGATTGTCAATTTCGAGAATATTGGCGAGGGATCTTGTTACCATATTGCCAACAGCTGGATTCATCTCGGGTGGGAGAAGCCCAGAATTTGTGAGTCGGTCTCCGAGACGTATGAAGATAGCGCAGAATCGCATAATTGCGAACACTTCCCAGTAATGCGGGTCACGGACTTCTTTTCCTGAGACTTGTGCATAATATGCTGCTTGTTCTTCTCTAGTTGGGTATCCTGACAATCTTTCTACATCAACGTCATCGAATGACATTCTGTCGAACATGAGCCACCAGCCTAAGTCTGCTTCTGTTGGGCATAGTGAGCACGCTTCCCAATCGACAACTGCTGCTGGGGTGTAGTTATCCCAGATGATGTTTCCGAGGCGGGCATCTCCCCAACTTAAGCCGATGCGTTCATCGTTGGGGTTGTTGTGATCTAGCCAGTCAAGTGCATAGTCCATTACTGGGTGTTCTCTTCCAGCTAATTCCTTTTCAACGTAACTTCGGTATATCTCTATTTGCTTTTGTTGTGTTGGAGTTCCTTCACAAGGATTTAGCCAATGTAGGTCTGCTTTTTCCCAGTCAATGTGGTGAATACCTGCCATAGCTTCTAAACCTGTTTGAACCATTTGAGTTCGTTGTGCATCGGTCGCTTCTTCAACGACGAAACCTTCTTCGGTATAGCGAGGCCTATCCGATGGTATTCGCCCATCAACGTGAACCATTACGAAAAATGGAAGTCCTAGGTAAGGTTTTGTGATTAATTTTCCAAGAGTGGGGATTGGAACATCACTGTTGTCTTTTACCGTATTCATGACACGCTGTTGTAACGCAACTGATATGTCGCAATCTGGTGTCTGAATTGGGAACATTCCGCCATCTTCTGGTTCTATTCGTGCGACATATCTTCCCTCGTGGGGTCCCTCATCAGTATTTGATGAGACTCCGAAGAAAACAGTTTCGTTTGAGAAACCTGTCGCTACCGGAATATCAATATCGGTGACAGCAATATTTGAATGGTGCGGGTGCGCGTCAGTAAACCATTGCAGAAGCCCATCACCGTACTGGCTTCTGTCCATGTGAAATTTTGGAGCATTTGATGCATCTTCCACGAGTTGTTCCTATTTCACAATTGGTAGTTATCAGATTCTTGCTGTCAGTACAGAATCATCGTCTTCTGAGTAATAAGAAACTTTGGGATCGTATTTAATTCCGCCCTCTGTTTCCCATCTGCGCAACTCTGCTCTACCTACAACAAACCAGTGCACTTCGTCTGGTCCATCTGCGAGACGGAGGGTTCGTTGAGACGTATACATGTCAGCTAATGGAGTCCATTGGGATACTCCAGTTCCTCCGTGGAATTGAATTGCTTCATCAATGATGTGGCAAACACGAATTGGGACCATAGCTTTCACTGCACTGACCCATACTCGAGCTGCTTCGTTACCAAGTTCATCCATTGCTTTTGCTGCGGTTAGGACCATGCGACGCATGGATTCGATTTCTATCCTTGCTTTCGCAATAACCTCAATATTTTTCCCTAGGCTTGCGATCGGCTTTCCAAACGCTTCACGTGTCAGTCCACGCTTCACCATGAGTTCGATTGCTCGCTCTGCTGCACCAATGGAACGCATGCAGTGATGGATTCGTCCTGGACCTAACCGTACTTGTGAGATTTCAAATCCTCGACCCTCTCCTAACAAGATGTTGTCCTTGGGGACACGGCATTCATTGAAACGAAGATGCATATGTCCGTGAGGGGCGTCGTCTTTACCAAAGACATGCATTGGGCCGACAATTTCGACCCCTGGGTTATCCATCGGAACAAGTATTTGCGATTGCCTTTTGTGCGGTGGACCATCTGGGTTTGTTTGGACCATGCATATCATGATTTTGCATCGTGGGTCACCAGCACCGGAGATGTAGAACTTTTCTCCATTGATGACCCATTCATCTCCATCAAGGACTGCGCTACATGAAATGTTTTTTGCATCCGATGATGGGATGTCTGGTTCGGTCATTGCGTATGCTGACCGGATTTCGCCATTGAGTAATGGTGTTAGCCATTGGTCTTTTTGTTCTTGCGTGCCAACCCGCTCAAGTACTTCCATGTTTCCTGTGTCTGGAGCGGAGCAATTGAGGCTTTCGGAGGCTATCGGGTTTTTCCCTAATTCTGTTGCGATATATGCATAGTCAAGATTTTTTAGTCCTTCACCAGTTTCTGCATCTGGCAGAAAGAAATTCCAAAGTCCTTGTTCCTTTGCTTTTGCTTTTATGGAATCAAGAAGTTCAAGTTGGCCTTCACCGTATCCCCAGCGGTCTTCTCGGCCTTCTCCTAATCGAAAGAACTCTTGTGTATGCGGATTGACTTCCTCATCGATGAATTTCTTGACAGCGTCAAAGAGCGGGCGAGCTGCTTCTGACATTCTAAGATCAAACATTTCTGGTGTGGTTTCTAGACCGGCCATAACATTCCTCCGTTACGAATTTATATATTCACCTTATGTCTATCTTGACCTGATTCACTAGGTGAGAGGAAACGAATTCTAAGAAATTTCTATTTTTGAACAATTTGCCCTATTTT
>Ga0207993_1001126_pt1 | contig 10514 bp, 7 predicted proteins | sample ETN01SmetaG_2_FD_185791 | JGI IMG/M metagenome (GOLD analysis project Ga0207993, IMG submission 185791) | Marine microbial and viral communities from oxygen minimum zone, Eastern Pacific Ocean - ETNP2014F12-01SV265 (SPAdes) (version 2) | ecosystem: Environmental > Aquatic > Marine > Oceanic ...
AAGCTCTGATTCAGTATAGGGGATCATAGAATCAAATTGTTCAAAGCTATAATCATCCTGGAATAGTAGATTAGGAGCAAAGGACCATTCATATGTAAGTGACCCATTGCTAGGTTGGGAGCGAGACGCATCGAGGATGACTGTAGTAGTTGAGTTTCCTCTAATATCTTCGCCAAGATCGCAAACGACCTTCCTCGATTTTAACTGCCTCCCTGCTTCGTCATACAATAATTCTTGAGCATACAGTACGTTTAGAAGAGTTATGAAGAATAAGATACTTATATGTTTTTTTTTCATTTTTAATCACCAGATTAATTTGTAATACAAAGAAAAAGAGACCCTGGGAAACCCAAGGTCTCTTTTAAAATCTTTTCTACAATAGGGTAGAAGATATGTTAATTTAATTACTTGAGACCGTGATCTATAGCACACAAGTAATACTCAGTGGCATAACCTAGAAGTTTGCCCTGTAGTTCAGACCAAACCAAAATTTTGAATCAGGCATCCAGTTACCCTTTAAATCACCATTTTTTGATAGAGTTGATATGGACAGACCAATATCATCTGTGACATTCAAACTGAATCTATGCATAGTATTAAGTCCAGAAATAAATTGTAAAGAGTATTCATAAAATGGAACCTTCGAAACTTGAATAAAGTCCATAAAGGAGAGCCTTTCAATGAACTTAGGTTTTTCACCAATTACTCCTATGACATCAAACCTTATGTAAAAAGAACTTAGCCTGGTAAATGGATCTCCCTCATCATTTAATTGTTCCTCGCTCCACCCATCTGCGCTTAAAGTTTGATTAAAAAAAGTTCTATCATAAAGCTCTTGGTTATTATCGATTGCCTCTTGCCTTGTATCTTTTAGACGATGGGCAATTTTAAGATAATGAAAACCAGGTGCTGCAGTTATCCTACCGACCGATGGGAGCTTTACCGGAACCTCAACCGTTGTAGCAGCAAGTGCATAGCTGTCCAGAATATTAATGTTTTCTGTTTTATCGAGAATTTCCTGCCCATCTGCAAATGAGCTTGAAAGGCTATCTAGGGAATATAGCAGTTCTCCGGAACTTGGTGGATAAAATGAAAACCCTATCAAGCCATGGAGACTGGTTCTAGTACCGAATAAATTATCAATGTTGCCCCTGGCAAAAAGTCCTAAATAATCAGAGCTTACCACATCAACATTGTCATAGGAACCTGTTCCAAAATCAAATGCAAACGGAACACGAACTCCAAATTCAGACCTCTGAGTTGCAACACCTAGTTCACTTGATCCTGCCAATAGACCAGGCAGCCCAATAAGTGAATTTCCAACCCTCATGTTGGATGAATACTGAATTAGATTGGAACGCATTGAGAAGGATGAAAGCGACATTTTAAAATTGTTAGCATGCCATACTGCAAAGGTTGATCCATACCCAGCCATCAACCTCTCGCTCTCATTTTCATGAAATACAGTTTCAGAATCGCTGGTGAGGTATTCCTCCTTCGCAATCAATACTTTTTGAATGTCCTGGCTAAAAACCCAATCAACTTTTTCACGATCAATTACAGAAAAATCTAGGCCATTTCCGTACCAGATTTCATAGATCTCTTCAGAGTTTCCCTTTTGCTGAACAATGATTATCTGATCTGTTGGCGCCATCTCACGTATAGAGGTGTCCCCACCGTCCTCGATCGCATCGCCATCACCTCCATTTGTATACTTGAGGGACATGTAATTTTGTATCGCATCTTCCATAAGGATATGGTATGGCTGGTGGTCAACGGTCCAGGCAACAAATTTTCTTTTATCTAGGGCAACAACTTCAGTCTCTTCAGAGTCTTTTACCCTTACATGCACCTTACCAGAGACGTGCAACTTGTCATCTTTGCTGTCAATCGCCTTGTAGGTGATAGTATAGACATTATCCTTGTTTGCGTCAACGGCATTCTCATAGTCCGGCTCCCTCAAAAAAGCAAGATCGCCAGCACGAGTGATCTTAAAATGATCCTTGTCCTCACTTTTTGTAAGCTTGAACTTTACACTAGATTGATTCTCATCAGGATCCTCTACATTAATACGAGCAACTATTTTCCCAGCATTTTCCGGGTGGTTAAAGGTAGCTTCTTTTGGGCTAACTAGAACCGGCTTCTCGTTTTCATTTTCAACAGCTACAGTTACGTTATCAACGATTTTTTCTCCGCCAGAATCCGTAACCTGCACTGCAACAGTAAAAGATTTCTCCTCTTCGTAATCAAATGGTCTTTTTGTAAGAAGATTGGAACCATCCAGACTAAAGTCTGCTCTATTATCCTTTGCAATTCCAAAATTGAATTTGTCATCAGGGTCTACATCTTCTACCTTTAATTTTCCAATTAGTGTTCCTGCTGCTGCGTTCTCTTTGATGCTACTCTCACTAAGTGAGAGTCCGGTTGGCGGGTCATTCACGGGGTTAATGTTAACCCTGACCTGCGCGGTTCCAGTTTCAAGCCCATTATCTACTTTATAATCAAACTTGTCAACTCCGCTCACATCGGCATTTGGCGTGTAGAGGATTTTATTATCCTCAATCTGAACACTACCCTTTTGAGGTTCTGAAATAACTTCTATTGCAACATTGCTTTTATCTTCGATATTATCATTTTTTAATACATTAATTTTTACAGATTCGTCCTCTTGAACCTGAACATTGTCCGCCTTTATTTTTAACCCAGCCTGCGGAAACAATGCACTCAGGGAAATTATTAATAGAAAAGGAAGTTTGAATTTGCTTAGTATGCTCATAATTGCCTTGCTCTAAAAGTTTACTGAAATATATGGCGAAATCAATAGGGAACCTCCACCTTCGCCCGCTGCATCTGGTCTTAACCCAGGATACCACTGCCATTTACTGCTAGGATCATTTCTATCATCCTGAAACTCAACGGAGGAATTGTTTGGGTACAGAGTACAATCCATTCCAAGGTTTACCATCCTGTAAACATTATGCTCTAACCCAAAACTAAATGCCTTGAAACCACTACCAGATGCGTTTATCTGAAAATATCCCTTAGAACGCTTGTCATCTGTTACAGCCTCAACCTTGGCATATACTCCGATTGCATCTGTACCAGTAACTCGATCAGTAACCGATATTTGGTTGTCATTGTTTACGTTGCCATGTAAAAATTGGGTAAATGCCAGTCCCGCCTTTAGACGCATGGAGGCATATGCCTCAGACACTCTGAGTTCTTTCCCTTTTCCTTTGCGAGCTCTGACCTCACCATTTGCAATCCTGACCATCTGCTGATCTTCAGGAGAAAGGGATTCTATTGGCACGGTGATAGATTTTTCTCCATCCCACTTTAATCTTGAAACAAATTCTCTGTCTTCCTCACTCAGATCCTTGACCTTCAAAACCATGGTAAAATTATCTTTTGCTCTGTTAAGAGTTATTTTTTTCTTATCTCGCTTAACAAGAGAAGCCTTTACCGTGCTTCCTGATGAAGTGGTCCACTCTCTTCCCTTTTCTGCTTGCTTGTGAGCTTTTTCATCTTTTTCAATTTGGATTGTCACACTCATGTTTTCATCAAGATCCAGGAATAGCCCTTTGTAAGATGATCCATCAATGTCCCAGTTCTTACTTTTCGCAATCATTTTCTCAGCCTTGGCTTTTTGTTTCTTCTGATCTTTTATCTTTGTTCCATAATCCGAATCAACCTTTCTATTGATCTGAAATGTATTACTCCAGTATAAAATCCCGCTACTTGACGGAAGAACAAGATGTTTTCTGCTAAACATATCTTCAGCAGTGTATTGTTGCCCGTCTACGTCCATATAGTTTACCTGCCCTCCGAGCTTGTGTGTGTCAAACTTGAATCCAAAGCCTAGGTTTCCTTCTAGCGGGTGCCCTATTCCGTTTGACACGGACATAGTGTTTCCAGGAATAATCAAATAGGAACTGACGATATCATTAGATAAACCCAGCATAAGATTCTTAGACAGCTGTCTTGATAGGCCAAGATCAGGAAAGCCTTGTTCAAGTCTGAAAGCAAGGCTACCACTTTTTTGGCGAATGAAAACCTGCATAGCGGTGCTTGCACTAATCTGTGAATTTGACCACCAGAATGCGTCTCTTGCATCCTTAAAGCTACGCTCTTTGAAGACATTGTCAACCGTGCTAAACTGCTCAAGCTCCGATAAATCTCTCCTGCTCACATCCTTCCACTTATATTCTCTAGACATAATCGTGTTTAATTGAGCAATGTCCATCTTTTCCACCTCTGACATGTCAAAGGATATGTATTGGCCCATTTGATAGTCTTTTGCTTTTAACTTGTTTAGTTCAATCTTTTCATCACCAACATCCATTTGAACTATGATGGAGAATGATGCCTGTATGGCATTTTCTTCAAATTTATCCACCTCGATAAGTCTATTGATATAGGATTCAATAAACTCACTGTTCACAATTGGGTCAGCAATTTCCCAAAACAAAGACTCCTGCCCGCTTAATGATACAACGAGAAGTGGCCCAATAAGTATTCTTTTGATTGTTTTAATCATAATATTCAAACTCATTATCTGAAACAGTTTCCTTTTTATATTTATCAACGACTTTGATTCTTATTTCTGTTGTCTCACCAAATTGAGGCTCATCCATCTCAAAGCTATATTTTGCAACTCTGCGATTTCCAATTTTCTTTTCAGGCTGCTCTTCATCCAGCTTACCATATATACCTGAAAGAGGGACTACCGCTTTCTTACCATTCTTGTTACCGTAAGTAGTAACTGTGAGCAACATATTGTTTGTTCCCTTACCCAACCTCTTGAACTCCAGCTTAGGTGGCGGGACTTTTCTTACTTTAACCTCATGAAAAAGACCCTTCACTAGATTGCCATCTACAAAGGTTTCAAACTTTACTTTACCTCTGCTTTTTGGCTTTAACTTTGCCTGAAAAGAGTTGAAGGTTTTCTCATTTACAGCAGAACCAGACATTTTAACAGATATTCTGTCTCTGTCAACATCCTTAACCCTGCTGTCAAAAACATAGTCCTCGCCTATATAAATTTCTTTATCTTCTGAGAGTGTACTGTACTGGGGGTCAACAACAACGATTTTTGCAGATGTGATACTAGATTTTTTATCTCTTTTCCTGAGACCAACCACCTCAACCATTCCACTGCTTGTACCTTTACCCGTAATAAATGCTCGTGGCAGTCCTGAGACCAACTCTTTGACAAGATCTTTTCCGCTTGAAAGCTCCATACTAAAATCAGCATCGGAATTTACTCCGCCAACGCTAAATGGGATCTCCCAATTTAGACCTCTAAGCACTGTGTATTTCTCTTTGTCAAAAAGGACAAAAAATTCAGATTGCTGACCATCCATGTAAATAAGCGTGATAGGGGTATCAAATTCACGATTCATAGAGAAACTTCCCTCTCTAGATACCTCACTATCAATAATCTTTAGCAGCTTATCTGTTATCTTATAATCCCCAAAAGCTGTAGACCAATTATTATAGGTTACCGTATCAATATCCGGGATGAATTTTATGCCTAAATCAACATTAAATGGTTGATTTAGATATTCTTCATTTACCGAACCAAGGGCAACTTTAGCAACGTATCTATTTTCATCACCTTCATCGGTGTATGGCTCTACGACAACAGAATCTAATTCCCAGTCGTAATCATCATCAACTTTTAACTCTTCTCCCTCCACCTCGATAATGGAGGTAGTGAAGCTGGGATTAAATTCAACGGAGCCTTTCTCGTATTGGCCCTCAACATCGAAAAAGAGACGGTAGTGGTCGGGGTCTTCATAATTTGATTCAACATTATTTATCTCAACAAGTGTCTGAAGCTTGTCTTGCGCTACATTCTTTAGGATATCATCCTGCCTTGACATGTAGATAGCCAGTTCACCCTCAATGGCAAATAGACTCAAGATCGCTCCAAGATTTATTAAGAAGTAAACTTCTACTTTTTTCATGATATAAACCTATTTCTTGATGGCTTTGGAAAGAATCTCATTCACTTCTTTTCTAATTTCTTCTTGAACTTTTCCTTTAGCAAAGTTTGCTAATCCTTCGCCCATTTGAGCAACTTTCACAACCGCCTTGGTAAGTTCTGAGATCTCTTTGCTATCCATATCAGCAACGCCGCCAGAGGGCGCAGCACTTGTGGATCCGTCTTCAGGACCTAGATTATAGATACTTTGAGCATACAGCAATAGCAGGAAGAACTCTAGCACGATGGCACCAATGGACAAATAGGTCATGATTCCTACATGATCTGGGTCTAGGGTTGCAATAATGGATCTAAAACCAACTATCATAAGCAAGAAAGCAGCACCTCCATATACCATCGCAGTTCTTGCGTTCATATCAGATCTAAGTTTCATTTTAATTTCCTTTGTTTATTTTAATTATTGACTGTAAATGTTTTTATCGTTGTAGAGGTATAACAACCATCACTTATATTGAATGGAATATCGTATTCACCAACATGTGAACTTCTTGGGCGCATTTCAATATTTCCTGAATTATCCCATATGAACCATGAATAATTTTCTGTAACAGAAAAATCTATTGCATCACTATTCAGATCTTGCCATTCTACATCAAAGTATACAGTATCTCCAACCGATATCGTATTTGGAAAATTTCCAAGATTGGTAAACTCGGGTGCATCATTTTCAATTAGCTCCAAATCAAAAGAAAATTCCGTGCTTAACGGATTCGAAGGTCTATTATCTTCCACTGAAATAGTAATGGGAATTGTTCCAGCATCATTGTTTTCTGGCGCTCTTACACAAAAAAGCTTTCCTTCATCGTCATTATCAAAATTTAACCATTCAACAGAACCAAGCCCTTGATGAGTAAACGCGACAATATCATTACCATTAAAGTAAGAAGTTCCATTATTAGGATCATTCCAATTCAAATCCACAATTCTATCATTATCATCATAGCAACCCACACGGATTGAATTTGGAATTGATCCGGTATTGGTAAATTCGGGAGCTAAATTTTCTCTAACCTCAATATTTATCTCCTCTTGAACCGTAATTCCACCATCCGAAATATTTAGTAGAAACTCATGGTTTCCAACGTCGCTACTCGCAGGCCCAGATGAGGACCCAATATTTCCTTCGCTATCAATAGACAACCATCCTGGGAGATTCGTTGTAGTCAGCGATGGATTGTCTCCCTCATCGATATCAGTCCATTCAATTCTCGGGCTTTCGTATTCAATATATTCATCTGCATATCGAACTATTTGATTTAGATTTTGAAAAAGAGGCGTTTCATTTACATTGATAATATCTACCGTAATATCAAAATCATCCTTCTGATCTGAAGGACTATCATCGCTTACCTGTATCACCACTCTTACCTGTTTAGAACCTGTTAACTCTTCATAGTTAATATTACCATTAGATAGTTCAAGATTAGTTATACCAGAATCTGACTTTAACACAAAATAGTTTACGGGTGTGCCATCCATGGTTTGACCTGTTATGGTATATGTAAATTCATCATCAGGGTTTGGATCAGTAGCAGAGAGTGTTCCAATGGTTTTACCTGCTGCTGAATTTTCTTCAAGCTGCCCATTTCCTGTTTCCTCATCCATGGTAATTACCCAGTCAATAGCTCCTTGAGGAGGCTTAGGGTCTAAATCCTGCGTATTGCCAGGCAATGCAACGTTAACATCTTCGCAGCTGTTAAAAAGAATAAAAGAGAAAATCAGTGTTGTTGTAAAAATCTTTTTCATGTTATTGGATAAATGCTCCTTATTGACCATAAAATTATCAATAGTTTTTATTTTTTCGATTACGCCAAAACTACTCATCAACTACTTACTACTACTATTGAATGAATGGATAAAACTATCGAGGCTAATTTCAGTGTTCAAGCTTAATTTTTTTCTTAATCGATATCGTTTATTTTCTACCGCACGAACTGATAGACCTGTTACTCTGGCAATTTCCTTAGTATTCATACTCATTTTAAGGTAACAACACAACTTAATATCAGCTGTTCTCAGGTCGGCATATTGTTTACTGAGGTTTTCAACAAACTCTGGATATGCCGATGAAAACTGGTCTTGAAATTGCTCCCAGTCAGCGGAATCATCTACTTTGTTTTGAATAACCTTTTTAAGAGGCTCCATAATCTTTCTATCTGCCTTGTTCTCAATCAAAGATATATAATACTCTAAATCCTTTTCTATTGAATTCAATAGATCATTCTTTGACACTATGTTTGCAGATAATTTTATTAATTCGTTCTCCTTAGTTTTGAGATCGTTCTGAGCAATTATTTTCTCCTGCTGAAGTATTAACGCATCCTGTTTTGAGGCCCTCCTTTTATTTCTGTAGCTTATTATGAACATCCCTCCCAGAATGAGTGCAAATCCTGCAATAATAAAAAGAATAAGCTCTCTGGATTGCGCTTCTTCAAGTTTTTTGCGGTTTATCTCTAGATCTGTTTTATAGCTGAGACTTTCCAAAAGCAATTTCATTCTGTCTGCTGATATTTGGTCTTTTTTGGTCAGCAATATATCTGCGACTCCAAGAGCACTCCTTTCAAGGTTGTTCGATCTCATTAGCTCGACTTTTTTTTCTAACAGGTATAATTCAAAAACGGATAATCCATTTAATTCGCAAATTTTAAGGGCTCTGTCAACATAGGCAAGAGCACTGTACAAACTATCTTGTTTCATTTGAATGTTTGCTTTTGCATCATGGTGTCTTGCCATCAAGAGAGGGCTTTCTTTAAACAGCTCTACGGCTGATTTAGACTCAATATGAGCTCCTGCGTAGTTATCCATGTCCGAAAAGATCTTCATCCTAAGTAAGTGGTTCTTGCCTAGTGCTGATTTTATAGCAATCAATTCCTTTAAGGCAGAGCTCTTCATTGCATAGTTTATTAATGAATCAGCAGCACTTAATTGCTCCAGAGCCATGTCGTTAAGCCCCCAGGCATGGTAGAGCTCTGCCATTAGGCTATGTTGATATGCTACCCCCTGTCCTGATCTAGGATAATCTATTGTCTCTGATGATAGAGATTTTTGGAATGCCTTATACTTGGCCTGCCCTCTTTTAACATCAAGAGCCTCTTTAAAATAAACGAGAGCGTTGTCATAATTTTTCAAATTCCTTTCAATCCTTGCCAGGTTACTCAATGCAACCGCTCTTCCATTAACTGAATTTTCTTTTTGCCCAGAATACCTTCGAAATATATCTAAAGCCTGTAGGTACCTCTCTTTTGCTTCTAGCCACTGACTCTGCTGAAAATAAACATTCCCAATATTAATTTTATTCCATGGGCTCTTGCGCACTTTTTTACTCTTCTGACCTGCATCAATGAAATACTGTAAAGCTATGGAGGGCAGATGAAGATCAACATATATTTCTCCAAGAACGTTTAAAATTTTTGATTCTAATTCTATTTGTTCTGGATTTAGCTCGTTCAAAACTTGACGAGCATATCTCACTGCTCTTTGGGGTGACTTTAATCTTATACTTTTTAATGAGTCTAATTCTGCAGACTTGGATATAGCATTGCCCTGTGCTTCAGCACCATCAATCAAAAGAAAGGAATAAACTAATATAAATGTGTTGAAAGAGAACGATCTCATACTATTTTTGTTGTTTAAGTACTAAGTGAGTAGTTGTGGCGTAATGAACTTGAAGGTTAAGATGTGCAAATTTAACTAAATCACAGAACTATGAAAAATATAAAATCCAACACAAAAAAAGTAGCAAGAAGGCATATGAGCAGTATCTCTTCTAGTATTTTTCAGGAATTGTATGAGATTTATCCTAAATCAATAACTCTAAGGAGCCTTGCAAAAAATCTGGATTTAAGGGAGAAAACAGTTAAGTCCACCATAAACAAGGCAATTACTGAGGAAGTACCAATTGAGATATCATTAAGTACCAACAATGAGGTGACCTATAGAGCAGATCCATCTGAACCAGTATCTTATATATTGAAAGAGAAGCAGTCAGCAGAAGAAATGCTAAAACTTATTCAATGTATACCTCCAAATGGAAATGAAGAAGCGAATACAAAGAGAAATAATAATAACCGAATATATGAAGAATATGTATCAACATTGAATGACCTCATAGACAAGTGGACATCATTAAGACTTTTAGAAGACAAGGAAAGGGGAAAGTCTAGTGACTAGCAATTCAAAGAGTTTTGTAAGGCTGATTGGTAAAACATTAGTTATTGTTGGGGTTATCATTGTTGTATATAATCTTTATCAATTGTACTTAACAGGTTGACTTATAATCTGTTCAATCAATCCATTAAAAGAAGTCACTGGCGTCTTCAATTTTATTCATCAAAGATTTGTCTAAAATGAAAAGCCTCACTTCTCACTAAAGAAATAAGGCTCTTATAAATGTACCGCGGAAAGGGCTCGAACCTTCACGCACAAAGTGCACCAGATCCTAAATCTGGCGTGTCTACCAATTCCACCACCGCGGCATGATTAAATATTTATTACTTTTTAATAGTTA
>Ga0207993_1001127_pt1 | contig 10511 bp, 9 predicted proteins | sample ETN01SmetaG_2_FD_185791 | JGI IMG/M metagenome (GOLD analysis project Ga0207993, IMG submission 185791) | Marine microbial and viral communities from oxygen minimum zone, Eastern Pacific Ocean - ETNP2014F12-01SV265 (SPAdes) (version 2) | ecosystem: Environmental > Aquatic > Marine > Oceanic ...
GACTATGTTTGGTAAGAGATATCCAAACTGCGTGAAGAAGACGAGAAAAGAAGAAATTGAACAGATTGATGAAAAGAAAGGTTGTATGCACAACCACGAGGGTGAGGAATGTCCGGTGCATGGCAAGAAGGAGTGCCCTAACCTTGTTAAAGAAGCAGTTCAGGTTCCAAGAAAAACTGGTCAAATTGTCAGAGTATTCCTTACCTTCAGAGGTAAGATGTATATTATTCAGATGTTCTTCCCATCTATAGTAAAACCAAGTAGAGAAGAAGTACAAGCACAGATTGAAAAAGTTTATCCTGGTGGAAAGGTAAGGAATTATGACATTTCTGACTATGAACCAGGGCAACCTCTCCTACATACTGAAGGCGCTGCCTGGACTAAGAAAGCAGGCAAAAGTGAATCGGGAGGATTGAATGAAAAAGGTAGAAAGTCGTATGAACGTGAAAACCCAGGAAGCGATCTTAAGGCACCTTCAAAAAAAGTTGGGAACCCTCGTAGAAAGAGTTTTTGTGCGAGAATGAAAGGTATGAAGAAGAAGTTAACTTCTTCTAAAACTGCAAACGATCCTGATAGCAGAATCAATAAATCACTTAGAGCCTGGAACTGTTGATAACTTATGTCTGATAATGTATATCTTGGCAATCCTAATCTAAAAAAAGCAAATACAGCAATTGAGTTTACTCAAGACCAAATTCTTGAGTTTATCAAATGTAAGGAAGATCCTGTTTACTTTGCTAAAAATTATGTCAAAATTATTTCTCTTGATGAGGGTCTAACTCAGTTTGAACCGTATCACTTTCAAGAGAAGTTAATTAATAACTTCCACAATAACAGATTTAATATCTGTAAGATGCCTCGTCAGACTGGTAAATCGACTACAGTCGTATCTTACCTTTTGCACTATGCTGTCTTTAATGACAGTGTTAATATTGGCATTCTTGCAAACAAAGCAGCAACCGCCAGAGAACTTCTTGGAAGGTTACAGACTGCATACGAAAACCTACCCAAGTGGATGCAGCAGGGTATTATTGCATGGAACAAAGGATCGTTGGAGTTAGAGAATGGCAGTAAGATATTGGCAGCTTCTACGTCTGCGAGTGCTGTCCGAGGTATGTCGTTCAACATCCTCTTTCTCGACGAGTTCGCGTTTGTCCCAAATCACGTTGCTGACTCGTTCTTTGCCTCTGTTTATCCTACTATTACTTCTGGTAAAAACACCAAAGTAATCATTGTATCTACTCCACATGGTATGAATCATTTCTACCGATTGTGGCATGATGCTGAAAAGCAAAAGAATGATTACATTCCTACAGACGTTCATTGGTCTGAAGTTCCAGGTAGGGATGAGAAGTGGAAAAAGACTACGATTAAGAACACATCGGAGGCACAGTTCAAAGTTGAATTTGAGTGCGAATTCTTAGGATCTGTTGACACTCTGATTGCACCTAGCAAGTTAAGAACTCTCATCTACGATAATCCAATCCAAAGAAATGCTGGATTGGATGTATATGAACCATCAAAGGATAATCACGACTACGTGATGACTGTTGACGTTGCAAGAGGAGTTGGAGAGGATTACTCTGCATTTGTGGTTGTAGATATTACAGAGTTTCCGCATAGAGTTGTTGCCAAATATAGGAACAACGATATAAAACCAATGCTATTTCCAAATATAATTTATGAAGTAGCAAAGAATTATAACAGTTCATATATTTTGTGTGAAGTAAATGATATTGGAGATCAGGTAGCAAGTATTTTACAATACGATCTAGAATATCAGAATCTTTTGATGTGTTCTATGAGAGGTAGAGCAGGACAAATTGTTGGACAAGGATTTTCTGGTAAGAAGACGCAATTGGGTGTAAAGATGTCCAAGACTGTTAAAAAAGTTGGATCACTCAATCTCAAAACTTTAATTGAGGAAAACAAACTTATTTTTACTGATTATGAAATAATTTCCGAATTAACAACTTTCATATCAAAGCATAACTCATTTGAAGCAGAAGAAGGTTGTAATGATGATTTAGCAATGTGTCTGGTTATCTATGCCTGGTTGGTTCAAATGGATTATTTCAAAGAACTAACAGATCAAGATGTTCGTAAAAGATTGTATGAAGAACAGAAAAATCAGATAGAACAGGACATGGCACCATTCGGATTTATGGATGATGGATTGGGATCTGAGAGTTTTACGGATGCTGAAGGGGATAGGTGGTTTAAAGCAGACGAATATGGAGATCGATCCTTCATGTGGGATTACTTATCTTAATGGATTTAGATAAGCAGATAAAACTAGGACACCTTTTACTCACTGATAGAAAGTGTAGGACTTGCGGTGAAACAAAAAATTTGATAGACGGTTTTTATAGAACAAGAAAAGATAGAGGACCAGTTGCATCATCGTTTTCATATGAATGTAAAGATTGCTGTATAAAGAGAATGATGAACAGAAAGAAGACTTTACCATCGTCTATTAGAATGTGGGAATATCCAGACTGGTAAATAACTAGTTCACGTCCCGTTTTCGCCACGTAAACTCATTTTTTAATAAATAATTTTTAGTTAAATGAGATTTACGGAGAAAAACATGGCGACTCCTCAATTATCTCCAGGCGTACTCGTCAGAGAAGTTGACCTTACAGTTGGAAGAGCTGATAATGTTTTAGATAATATTGGAGCAATTGCGGGGCCTTTTGCTCTTGGTCCAGTTGAAGAAGCTATTGATATCACTACTGAACAGGAACTTATCGATACGTTCGGCAAACCACTATCCACAGATGCTCAATATGAGTATTGGATGAGTGCAGCATCTTACCTCTCTTATGGTGGTGTTCTTAAGGTAGCAAGAGCAGATGACTCTGGTCTTGTCAATGCAAATGCTATTCGCAACTCTGCTGGAGTTTCAACTGCCGGAGAACCATCCCTCAAGATCAAAAACTATGATGATTATGAGGCAAACTATTCAGATGATATTGCGAATTATATTTTCGCAGCGAAAAATCCAGGAACCTGGGCAAATAATCTGAAGGTTTGTGTAATAGACGATCAGGCAGACCAAATCATACATGTTGGATCTGCTGTAACCACTACCGTTACAGTGGGAACTGCTGTAACAGCAACTTTAACTGATGTTGTTACTGCTGGAGCAGGAAATACTACCCTATTCAACGGTTACTTAAAGGGAATTGTTACCGGAATTGGTGCTAGCACTGTAGATGTTAAAGTTACTTCCACAGTTAACTCTGTTGGTGTAGAAACTGCTGCTACATATGCACCCAATTCTCGGATGCATTCTTTCATGCCTTCTGCTGCTGGTGGAACGCTTACTCTTAACTTCTATAATTCTGGTGGAGTAGGAATTGCAACTGCTAGCGTTGACACTGGATTAACTCCGACTAAAGACTGGTATGACTCTCAAGTCATAGAGTTAACCAACACTTCAATTCTATGGAGTTCTTTGGCACCAAAACCAGGAACATCTTCATATGCAAAAGAAAGAGGTGGTAGAAGCGACGAAATTCATGTTGTAGTTGTTGACGATCTTGGAACTGTAACTGGAATTCAAGGAAATCTGGTAGAAAAGCATATAGGATTATCGAAAGCAGTAGACGCTGTTTCTGCTGTAAATGCTCCACAGAAAAACTGGTGGAAAAACTATCTTGCAGTCTTCTCAAATTATGTTTACGTTGGAGACAATCCCTCTGACGATCAGAATGCTAATGAAGACGTAGTAGCAACCGGATTCAGTAGTGGATTTGCTGAACTCAGCACCTCTGATGGTCTTTGGAATGAAACTGCACAGAGTAGAACCTTTAGTGCTCTTGGAAATGTAACATACAATCTTACTGGCGGAAGCAATTACGCTGGTGGTATGAAGGCAACTCTCGGAGATCTTATAACAGCATATAATTTGTTCTCAAACAGAGATGAGATTCAAGTTGATTACTTAATTATGGGACCTGGATGTACTTCTAAATCGGAATCTCAGGCAAAAGCAAATCATTTGATTTCTATTGCAGGACAGAGAAAGGATTGTATGGCAGTAATTTCTCCTCATCGTGCTGATGTTGTAGATATTACAAATAGCGATACTCAGACTGATAACGTATTAGAGTTTTTCTCTCCACTTGCATCTTCGTCTTATGCTGTATTTGACAGCGGTTATAAGTATACTTACGATAGATTTAATAACAAATTCCGTTATATTCCTTGCAACCCTGATGTTGCGGGATTGATGACAAGAACGAGCATTGTTGCATTCCCCTGGTTCTCCCCTGCAGGACAACAAAGAGGAATTCTGAATAATGCAATTAAACTTGCATTTAATCCAAACAAAGCACAAAGAGATAAACTCTATCCACAGAGAATCAACTCTATTATTAACAAACCTGGAGTTGGCATCCTGCTATTCGGAGATAAGACTGGTCTCGGATTTGCTTCTGCATTCGACAGAATCAACGTCCGTCGTCTATTCTTGACTATCGAACAAGCACTTGAAAAATCTGCAGAAGCTCAACTGTTCGAGTTGAACGACGAAATTACCAGAGCAAACTTCAGAAACATTGTTGAACCATACCTCCGTGATGTAGAAGCAAAACGAGGTCTCTACGGATTCCTCGTTGTCTGCGATAGTACTAACAATACTCCTGACGTTGTTGACAACAACGAGTTTAGAGCAGACATCTTCCTGAAGCCTGCCAAGTCTATTAACTATGTAACCCTCACATTTGTCGCTACACGCACAGGTGTAAGTTTTGAAGAAGTTGCTGGTACTGTTTGATCTTTATCACTACTAAACACACGGAGGACCTAAGAAAATGGCAAACACTATTCAGGATTTTAAATCGGCACTTTTGGGCGGCGGCGCACGCCCCAATCTATTTGAAGTTACTATTCCAAATCCCCCAACTGGGATAAACTTGACTAATAACTTCCCAATTTTATGTAAAGCAGCGAATCTTCCTGCATCGAACATCGCATCTATCGATGTTCCATTCAGAGGAAGAATCTTCAAAGTTGCTGGTGATAGAACCTTTGATACTTGGAGCATTACCATTATCAATGATCAAGACTTCTTGATCAGAGATGCTATGGAAGCTTGGATGCAAAAAATCGGACAGTATGCAGATGGATCTGGTGATACCAATCCAAATGATTACATGTGCGATGCATATGTCAAGCACTTTAAGAGAAGTTCTAGTAAGGTTGGGAAAAATATTACTACTGGAAACGGATTATCTACAGCGGCAAGATATCGTTTTTACGATATTTTCCCAACTAATATATCCGCTATTGATCTCTCTTACGATAGCACTGATACCATTGAAGAATTCACAGTTGAATTCCAAGTTCAATACTGGAATCCTATCAGTAAGAAGGAGTAATAAATAGAAGAAGGAAAAATCTAAAAATAAATCATGGCGCGACTGTTTGGGTTTTCAATAGAAGACACAGAGCCACTATCTCCAACTACGGTTTCCCCCGTTCCTCCCAATAATGAGGACGGGGTTGACCATTATATGAGTAGTGGTTTTTTTGGTTCTTATGTTGATATAGAAGGTGTTTATAGAACCGAATTTGAATTAATTAAACGATATAGAGAAATGGCACTTCATCCAGAAGTGGATAGTGCTATTGAAGATATTGTAAATGAAGCGATTGTTTCTGATTCTAATGATGTTCCAGTTCAAATTGATCTGGATAATTTAAATGCTAGCGATGGCATAAAGAAAAATATAAGAAAAGAATTTAAGCATTTATTAAATCTTTTAGACTTCGATAAGAAATGCCACGAAATCTATAGAAACTGGTATATTGATGGAAGAATTTATTATCATAAAGTAATCGATCTCAAAAAACCAGAAGAAGGAATTCAGGAACTTAGATACATAGACGCGATGAAAATGCGTTATGTAAGAAAAGAAAAGAAAAAACCTAATGATGGAAATCCAGTAAGAATTCAATCCCTTCAGAAAGATAATCCAATGGATTATGATTTCCCTGAAATTGAAGAGTATTTCATTTACAATCCTAAAACTGCGTATCCATCTTCAAATCCATCCCAAACAGGTGGTAGTCAAGGTATTAAAATTGCAAAAGACTCGGTTACGTATTGCACCTCTGGATTAGTTGATAGAAATAAAGGAAATACTTTATCATATCTCCATAAAGCAATTAAATCTCTCAATCAACTTCGTATGATTGAAGATTCTTTGGTCATTTATCGTTTATCCAGAGCACCTGAACGTCGTATCTTCTATATTGATGTTGGTAATCTGCCAAAAGTTAAAGCAGAACAATATCTTCGCGACGTAATGATGAGATATCGTAACAAATTAGTTTACGATGCGAACACTGGTGAGATTCGTGATGACAAAAAGTACATGGCAATGCTCGAAGATTTCTGGCTTCCTCGTCGCGAAGGTGGAAGAGGAACTGAAATTTCTACATTACCAGGTGGACAAAACCTTGGAGAAATTACGGATATTAATTATTTTCAGAAGAAACTTTACCACTCTTTAAATGTTCCTCCATCTAGAATGGATGGAGAAGGTGGATTTAATTTAGGTAGATCCTCTGAAATTCTTAGAGACGAATTGAAGTTCACTAAGTTTGTTGGACGTTTGAGAAAGAGATTCTCAAACATGTTTAATGACATGCTCAAGACTCAACTTATTCTTAAAAATATTTGTACTCCTGAAGATTGGGAGATGATGTCTCAGCATATTCAGTATGATTTCTTATACGATAATCACTTCTCTGAACTGAAGGATGCTGAACTTATGAACGAAAGACTAGCAATGGTCGGCACTGCAGAACCATACATCGGAAAATATTATTCCCAAGATTATATTCGCCGTAATATCCTTCGCCAAACTGATGAAGAGATTCTTGAACAGGATAAGTTAATTGATGCAGAAATTAAAGCGGGAATTATTCCAGACCCCGCATCTATCGATCCCGCAACTGGTCAACCACTAGATACGGCGGCAGGTATGGATCTGGGAGCACCTGTAATGGAACCCGATTTAGAATCTGAAGCAGGTGTAGTTGAACCACCAGAACTACCTAAGGGTGGTGAGATATAAATACAACATAGTGTTAATGAATTAAAATGGAAGAACTTTTGGATATGATGGTCGCTGATGAGTCCCCATCTCAAATAAGCGATAAAATTAAAGATTTACTTTTCTCAAAATCAGCAGAAAAGATTGATGCTGCTCGCCCTCAGGTAGCAATGAATATGTTCAACCAGGTGAATCAGGAAGAACCTGACACATCAGACGAGAATGAAGAGGAATAAGTTAATAAATAACTAAAAATCATTTAGAAAATGTCTAGATCTAGGATTATAATATCTGCCGATGAAGTGGTACTATCCGCTGGAATTGGTAATTCAACCACAGTCAATAATGCTAGAGCAGTTAGAGTTTACAATAACTCTGGTGCCGATGCAGTAGTTTATCAAACTAATGCTGATTTTACTGGCATTGGTTCGGTAACTGTGAAAAGCGGCGATATTGAAACTTTTGAAAAAAGACCCAATGACTACCTTTATTATACAGGAAGCGCAACTATGAGGGTTGCAAGAGTAGGAATTGCAAATTAATCCAATGAAACTAATCAGAGAAGAAATCGAATCAGTAAAGATTCTTACTGAAGAGAGAAACGGAAAAAAATCACTTTACATTGAAGGTGTTTTCCTCCAAGGTAACATTAAAAACCGTAATGGTCGTATGTATCCTATGGAAACTCTTCGTCGTGAAGTTGGTAGATATAACGAGTCAAACGTTGTAACTGGTAGAGCACTTGGAGAACTTGGTCATCCTGATGGACCAACTGTAAATCTTGATCGTGTTTCTCATAAAATTGTTTCTCTAAAAGAGTCTGGATCTAACTTTATTGGTAAGGCAAAGATTTTAAACACTCCAATGGGTAAGATTGCATCTTCCCTTTTAGATGAAGGAGTAAAACTCGGCGTTTCTTCTCGGGGTATTGGTTCATTAAAACCAACTAAAGAAGGTTTTAATGTTGTCGGTGATGATTTTATGTTAGCAACTGCTGCTGACATCGTTGCTGATCCTTCTGCTCCTGATGCTTTCGTTGAAGGAATCATGGAAGGAAAAGAATGGGTTTGGGAAGGAAGCATCCTTCGCGAAAGAAGAGTAGAGCAGTTGAAAAATACTGTAGAATCTCTTGCCGTACAAAGGCAACTTGAAGAGCACAAGTTAAACCTGTTCAATGACTTTTTAAATAACCTCTAGAGACCTCTAGAGTTAAAAACATCAAAAATGTCAATTTATAAATAAATATAGATTTAATACAGATAAATCGGAGAGTTCAAATGTCTAGTGGTAACAACTTACACGAAATGGAGGCAGGCACTAAGCAATCCAAAACTGCTGTTAATGCCGGTGCAAAACCAGCAGATGCAATGGATACTTCAGTAGCAGGTTCCTACGAAGATCTTGGAGGTCCTACCCCAGATAACTATAAGCCGGATGACGAATCAGCAAAGCTGAAAACTCCTGGCGGAACCCTTAAGCAAGTTAAGGATGTTGTAACTAAGTCTGCTGGTAAAGCAGACGCCATGCCTGCAGGTATGAAGGAAGAAGAAGAACTCGATGATGAATCTGTAGTCGCTGAAGAAGAGACCACAGAAGAAGAAGTAGTTGCAGAAGAAGAAACCACAGAAGAAGAAGTAGTTGCAGAAGAAGAAGAAGTTACAGAAGAAGAAGTTGAAGCACCTGAATATAATTTTGAGGAAGATGTCAGTGCTCTCGTAGAGGGTGAAGAACTTTCCGAAGAATTTAAGGAAAAGGCAAAGACTATCTTTGAAGCAGCAATTAATTCCAAAGTTTCCGCTATTAAGGAATCTCTTGAAGAATCCTATGCTGCTGCACTCTTAGAAGAAGTGCAAGAAATCAAAGACACCCTCTCTTCCCGTGTTGATTCATACTTAGAGTATGTTTCTGAAGAGTGGATGTCAGAAAACGCACTTCAGATTCAACATGGACTTAAGACCGAAATGACTGAGAGTTTCCTCTCAGGTATGAGAGGTCTTTTTGAAGAACATTATGTATCAATTCCTGAAGAAAAATATGATGTACTTGAGAGTATGGTAGAAAAACTAGATGAAATGGAGTCTAAACTCAACGAGCAGATTGAGAAGAACGTTTCACTTAACAAGCGTCTTGCAGAGTCGGTTGCTGGTGGAATTTTAGATCAAGTCTCTGAAGGTCTTGCACAGACCCAGAAAGAGAAGCTCGCCTCACTTGTTGAGAGTGTTGAGTTTGAAAGTGAAGAAGAATATCGTGAAAAGTTGGAAACCCTTAAGGAATCTTATTTCCCAACCAAGGGAATTTCCCCCACTAAAACTGAAACCCTGTCTGAAGGTGTAGATTCTTCACCCGAAACTTATAGTGGTTCCATGGCAAAATACATGAGAACCTTGGGAAGTTTTAGTAAGTCCTGAATTTAAAATTAAATCAAACGTAAACATTACCCTTTAAGCAAATGTTCCAATCTGAGCAATTGCAGGAAAAGTGGGCACCTCTCCTCGATCATGAGGGTTGCGAGTCGATCAAAGATTCCCATCGTAGAGCTGTAACCGCAGTCCTGTTAGAAAACCAAGAAAAATTCCTGAAAGAGCAAAGTGCATTCAGCAACTCTGGCTCTTTCCTTACCGAAGCCCCAACCAACGCTGTTGGTTCTGACGGATTCCAAGGTGGATCCGCCGAAGGTGGTCCTACCGCAGGTTTCGATCCCGTTCTGATCTCCTTGATCAGACGCTCTATGCCTAACCTGGTCGCTTATGACCTCGCTGGCGTTCAACCAATGTCTGGTCCTACCGGACTTATCTTCGCAATGCGCTCCCGCTACACCGATCAGAGCGGAACCGAGGCATTCTACAACGAAGCAGATACAGCATTCTCCGGACAACCTAAGGGTCTTGATGACGCTAACGGTTTCTCCGATGCCATTGCTGGTATGGGTACTACTGCTCAGGCAGGTTCAAACCCAGCTCTCCTGAACCCCGTTGGAACCGCTGATTCTACAGCGTACAATGTCGGTCAGGGAATGAGAACCGACTCTGCTGAAGGTCTTGACGGCACTGGATCTGATGCCTTCAACCAGATGGCATTCTCGATCGAGAAAGTCACTGTAACCGCTAAGTCCAGAGCACTCAAAGCTGAGTACTCCTTAGAACTGGCACAAGACCTTAAGGCAATCCACGGTTTAAACGCCGAGGCTGAACTCGCCAACATTCTCTCTACTGAGATTCTGGCTGAGATCAACCGCGAAGTTATCCGTACTATCTACAAGACTGCTGAAGCAGGTGCAGCACAGAACGTTGCAACCGCAGGCGTCTTCGACCTCGACGTTGACTCTAATGGTCGCTGGTCTGTTGAGAAGTTCAAGGGTCTCCTGTTCCAAATCGAGAGAGATGCGAACGCAATCGCACAAAGAACTCGTCGCGGAAAGGGCAACATCATCATGTGCTCTGC
>Ga0207993_1001128_pt1 | contig 10509 bp, 13 predicted proteins | sample ETN01SmetaG_2_FD_185791 | JGI IMG/M metagenome (GOLD analysis project Ga0207993, IMG submission 185791) | Marine microbial and viral communities from oxygen minimum zone, Eastern Pacific Ocean - ETNP2014F12-01SV265 (SPAdes) (version 2) | ecosystem: Environmental > Aquatic > Marine > Oceanic ...
TTCAATATGTTGGGCCCCTTAAGTAACCCAGCTGCACCTCCGTTCCAACTAATCGGGGCTTTCAGTGAAAACGCAGCAAAATTAATGGCAGAAACCCTCACAGGCATGCCAATAAAAAAAGCATTCGTAGTCCATGGTGCCGAAGGTTGGGACGAAGCTACGCCAATAGGGGAGTTTTTGATGTATGAAGTTACTCCAGGAAATCTTAAGAAACACATCCGTCATCCAAATGATTTTGGATTGCCTGTATGTCAACCTGAATCCTTATTAGGCGATGATGCAATATACAACGCCAGAGAATTAGAACGTGTGTTCACAGGTCAAGATAAAGGCCCGCACCGTGATGCATTAACCATGGGAGTCTCGCTCATAATGGAATTGATAGGAAAAACCTCAAACCCTAAAGAAGGGGTCAGCATTGCAACAGAAGTCATTGATTCAGGAAATGCTGCTAAATATCTAAATAATTTTAAAGGCTTTTTTGTTTGACCATGAAAAATTTTCTTAAAAGTATGTATCAATTCAGTAAAGACCGAGCAGATTGTCTCCCTGCTAGTTTCTCTGACAATAAATTAGGTTTACCTGTATACAAATTAAAATTAAATGTTTTTGATATCATTGCAGAAATAAAAAAAACTTCTCCGGCGGAAGGAAAACTTGCTTCCTCAGAATTAGATTGCTTAAAACAAGCAAATGAATATATTCTTGGCGGCGCAGCAGCGATTTCAGTATTGACTGAACCAACAAAGTTTGATGGGCACATAGAACACTTAAATGAGGTCGCCGTCGGTTCAAGCAAAGCTTCAATTCCAACAATGCGGAAGGATTTTTTGGTTGATGTTAGGCAAATGCTGGAGTCTCGTCAGTATGGCGCAAGCGGAGTTTTACTAATCTCCGATTTTCTCAATCGAAAAGAATTAAATAATTTGCTGGATTGTGCTTTTGATCATTCTATGTTTGTTCTATTGGAATCTTTTGGAAAAGAAGATCTAAAAAAATCATTGTTGCTGCTTGAAAATGCAAAGTATTCAAAAAGGATAGAAACACAACAATTATTATTTGGAGTCAATTCCAGAGATCTGAGAACACTTGATGTTGATTTGCAAAGGTTATCGTCCTTAGCTGGAGAAATACCTGAAAACATTATTAAGGTTGCCGAGAGTGGCATAAAAAGCAAAGAGGATATAATCCAAATTAGGAATGATGGCTATGATCTCGCTTTAATTGGCTCGACACTCATGAGAACAGATCAGCCAAAAGCTATTCTGCAAGATTATTTAAAGATTGGGCGCGAGCGAAAATAATGCGTACGTTTGTAAAAATATGCGGTCTCAGTGAACGTGAACATGTGTTGGCTGCAGTTGAGGCTGGGGCTGATGCAATCGGTTTTGTATTCGTTAAGTCAGTAAGAAGAATCTCAATTGAAAAAGCAATAAATATTTCTCACGACATTGATTCTCATGTAAAACGAGTTGCCGTTTTCTATAAACCAGAGCTTTCAAATTGGAATAGAGTGATAGAGGAGTTCAAACCAGATGCAGTTCAAACTGATTTTAAAGATTTTTCAATTTTTTCTGTGCCTGATGCTATCGAGAAATGGCCTGTTTATCGTGAAAATCAAAAAAACATGAAATTTCCATCAGATCAAATATTCATCTATGAAGGTCAAAGAAGCGGCATGGGAGAGCGTGTGGATTGGGAAAAGGCGGCAAATTATTCAAAAAAAAATAAGATGATTTTAGCTGGAGGATTGAGCCATCTGAACGTTTCAGAAGCCATAGCTAAAGTTAAACCATTTGGGGTTGATGTCTCGAGTGCAGTAGAAGCATCGCCGGGTAAGAAAGATATCATCTTGATTGAGAAATTTATAAAAAATGCAAAAGAATAGGTTATAAAAAATGAAACTAAATATTGATGATCAACAAAAAGCATTGCTGTACAAAAAAACATTGGCAGGTGAATTTCCGGATGAAATGGGAAGATTTGGTCCATTTGGTGGCAGATACATTCCAGAGACACTGGTGCCTGCCTTTTCTAGACTCGAAGAGGGCATGAAACAATACCTTGACGATAAAAACTTCATGGAAGAGTGGCACAATGAACTCAATCATTGGGTAGGCAGACCAACAGCATTGACGTTCGCCCCTCAATTAAGCCAATCATGGGGTGCCAATGTCTGGTTAAAGAGAGAAGATATGGCCCATACTGGCGCACATAAGATCAACAATGCCATTGGTCAGGCTATGTTGGCAAAAAAACTTGGCGCCAAAAAAGTGATTGCTGAAACGGGCGCCGGTCAACATGGTGTGGCATCCGCCGCCGCATGCGCGAGAGTCGGGCTTCCCTGTTGTGTTTACATGGGAGCCGTAGATATTGAAAGACAGGCTCCAAACGTTGATCGTATGAGACAGTTAGGTGCCGACGTGATCGCAGTTGAATCTGGTGATAAGACACTCAGGGCTGCAATTGATGAGGCAATGCGAGAATGGGTATCCGACCCCATGGACACTTATTACATAATTGGCTCTGCGGTTGGCCCTCATCCTTATCCATTTTTGGTGAGAGAGTTTCAATCGGTCATCGGCACCGAATCAAAAAAACAGATGCTTGAACAAGCAGGATGTCTGCCAGATGCTGTTTTTGCTTGTGTGGGTGGCGGATCAAATGCCATCGGTATGTTTTATCCACTTATTCAAGAAGAAGATATCGAGTTGATTGGAGTTGAAGCAGGGGGGCTCGGATCTGGCCTGGGTCAGAACGCCGCAAGCCTTGCAACAGGTACACCCGGTGTTTTGCAGGGCGCTTACACTATTATCCTGCAGAATAAGGACGGTCAAGTCCAGGAAACACATTCAATTTCTGCCGGTCTTGATTATTCAGGAGTCGGGCCTGAGCATGCCTTGTTGCAATTTATTGATAGAATTCAATATGTCAGCGCTCAAGACAATGAAGCTCTTGAGGCGTTGACTGAGCTCTGTCAAACAGAGGGCATACTTACTGCACTCGAGACGGCGCATGCATTTGCAGCCGCAAAAAAATGGGCCAGCAAAAATCCAAATAAAAATATATTAATAGGAAATTCTGGAAGAGGCGACAAAGATATGTCCACTCTCTCAAAATACATATAAGGAGATTTTTAATGACCAGTCATGCCGACATAACACACAGCTTAAAGTATGCCAAAAGTAAATCAGGTGTAGCACTGATTCCTTTTTTTACGGCCGGTTATCCATCAATGGATAAATTCAAGACTGATCTAATCAATATCAGCAGAGTCGGAGACGTTGTTGAAGTAGGCATTCCATTTTCTGATCCCATGTCAGATGGAATGACTATCCAGAGATCGAGCCATGAGGCATTGCAGAATGGCGTATCCTTGTCATGGATTTTCGATGAAATTGATTCCATCAAATCACAATTAAAATCACCCATTGTTTTTATGTCCTATCTAAACCCTCTAATGGCATTTGGTTATGACAAATTGGTAGATAGGGCCAAAAAAGCAGGTGTTTGCGGGTTTATAGTTCCAGATCTTCCATTAGAGGAAAGCGATGAATTCAGAGATGCGCTTGAAAATAAAGATTTAGGTTTGATTCAATTAATTTCTCCTGCAACACCAGAAAAAAGAATGGCTACCTTGAGTAAAGCCTCAAAAGGCTTTATTTATGCGGTCACAATGACAGGTATAACAGGCAGTGAAGAAGGTCTTGCAAAAAATTTGACCTCTTATTTAAGTAAAATATCAGATATGAGTGATTTGCCAGTTTGTGCAGGATTTGGTGTACGAACCGCAAAAGATGTCTCGCTGATCAGCAAGCACGCAGATGGTGCAATAGTGGGCTCAGCGCTGGTTGAGACAATGGAAAAAAAACAAGATATCATTCAATTTTTAGAGGGTTTACGTAAATTTTAAATTAATGAATACATCGGTTATGAAAATGCTTGGCAAAGCTCTATTTGTTTTGACATCTTTCTTCTTCCTTTGTGTATTGTTGTTCATTGTTTCTTCGAAACTCTTTGGCGTACGTCCAATTATTTCATGGGCTTCCAAAACATTTACAGAATACGAAATTCTTATTCATGAAAAAGCAAGCATCAATTATTTTCCACACTTAAAGTTCGATGCTAAAAATGTTGTCATCAAAGAGGCTGATCGCTTTACAAGTGATGGCTTTATAAAAGTTAATCACCTTGAATTTCAAATTAACACCAAAAAATTAATAACACAGCAATCAGTTGCAATAAAGATTTCAATTGATGGTTTTGATGTCGTGAGTAAACTTAATGACGTCAATTCAACAAATTTAGACACGCTTCTCTCCACAAATTTTGATATAGAGGGACAAATAGTTGGAAATCTCGAAATAGGAGCATCGGCAGAATCATGGTCAGAATTAAATAAAAATTTAAACGGAACATTGGAACTTTCCATAGAAAATGGGCTTTGGAAAGAAAATGACATTTTTTATATGTTAAGGAGAGCAAGAGCAATTTATAAACGCGATGAAGACCCTGAATATACTGATAAGACCATCAAGCAAGAATTCCACATTCAGGCATCAGGCAACATCATCGACGGTATCTTTGTTAATGACGATTTTAAAATGAAAATGCCCTATTCAAACATTACTGGCAGTGGGACAATTAACTTTAGTTCTATGGCGATAGATTACAGTATTCAGGCCGTTTTTGATGATGAGTTAAAATCTGCATTGAAAATGACAAATGATGAATTTTTGGATTTTAGCAAGAACCCACTTCCCATTCGCTTAAGAAATCAAAGTGGTTCATTGGAGTTACGCCCTGACATTGAAAATATCTTTCGCAATGACGTAGAAGATACATTGAATAAGCAAGAAGAACGCTTGAAAGAATCAATCAGAAAAAACTTAACTTACCAGTAATTGGAATTTATTTTTTCATGTCCATAAAAAAAATAAATAGATTCAATTTTTCAAAAGCAATATTGAATTGGTTTGATGTTCATGGACGTAAGGATCTGCCTTGGCAAGTACATCGTACTCCCTATCGCGTCTGGATATCAGAGATTATGTTACAACAGACCCAGGTTAATACTGCCATACCGTATTATTCGCGCTTTATGGATTCCTTTCCAGATATCAATTCTCTCTCATCTGCTTCGACCGACAGGGTTATGCATCATTGGTCAGGACTGGGTTATTATGCACGTGCAAGAAACTTGCACAAGGCAAGCAAAATTGTGCAACAAGAATACAAGGGCGTGCTTCCCCTTGATTTTGAAAGCCTGGTTAAATTGCCTGGCATAGGTAAATCCACGGCAGGTGCAATTCTTTCACTTTCTGATAACCAAAGACATCCAATTCTCGATGGAAATGTTAAAAGAGTTCTGGCGCGCTTCCATGCGATTGAGGGTTGGCCTGGAATTAAAAAGGTTGAAAACAAATTTTGGCATTTGGCTGAATCGCATTTGCCAAAAAAAAGAATGGCAGATTACACACAAGCAATGATGGATCTGGGAGCCACACTTTGCACTCGATCAAAACCCGATTGCATGCATTGCCCGCTCACTAGAGCATGTGTAGCTAAAAACATGAATCAACAGCATCAATTTCCAACAAGAAAACCAGCTAAAGCCAAACCCCATCATCGATTGAATCTTATTATTTTGATAGCACAAAACAAAATTTTGCTTGAAAAGAGACCTGAATCTGGTATCTGGGGAGGATTATCCAGTCTTCCTGAATTGGAAAATAATTCACCCATTGATGGATGGATTAAAAAAAGATTGGAGACAGTTCCAAAAAAAATATCTGAAATGAATCCCGTGCGTCATGCATTCAGCCACTACACAATGGATATTTGTCCGATAGAGGTGCGCATCGATAGCTCTTCATGTAAATTAGATCTGAATGAAAATGAATTTTGGTATGAGTTAAATCACCCAGAGGAAGTCGGTATGGCTTCACCTGTCAAAAAATTATTGGAACAAGTTAGATGAGGTTTAAATGTCTCGAAAAGTGAATTGTTGTTTATTAAAGAAAGAAGCAGAAGGTCTCGATTATGCACCTTACCCTGGTGATCTGGGGCAACGAATATTCCAAGAGGTTAGCAAAGAAGCGTGGGCACAGTGGTTGGGTCATCAAACTATGCTCATCAATGAATATCGATTAACACCGATTGAACCAGAAGCAAGAAAATTTCTTGAAAAAGAAATGGAAAAATATTTCTTTGGTGAGGGCTCCTCTGTACCAAAAGAGTATGTACCAACTAGCGATTAATTAATCAATTGGCAGTGCGGTTGTTTTTTGTACTGTTCGAATCGCGAAACTGGAATTTACTCTTGATACTCCAGGAAGTTGCGTGAGCGATTCATTATGTAATCTCTCAAAATCTGCCATATTGGCTACAACAAGGTGTAACAAATAGTCAAATTCGCCCGTCATCAGATAGCATTCAAGAATTTCAGGTATTTCTTTGACAGCCTCTTCAAAAGCAAGCAGTTCACTTTTTTCTTCGCGTTTGAGAACAATGTGCACAAAAACAGTGTCCGTTAATCCTGCTCTTTTTTGATCTAACAAAGCGACATATTTATCAATAAAACCCCTTTCTTCAAGTGATTTTACCCTTCTCAGACAGGCTGATTCAGAAAGGTTAACAGCTTCCGAAAGTTCGACATTGCTTATCCTGCCATTAGTTTGCAGTATTGAAAGCAGTTTTTTATCAAAATGATCCATATATATGCAATTTAATACTAAAAATATTCAATAAAAAGACAGATAATTTTAATATTATATGAAATAAACTATTATTCAGCAATAAAATTGCATCATATCGAGGTTATATTGCAGTTTAATCTAAATTAAATTTCTAGGAGATTTTCATGAAGGTTGGTGTCCCAAAGGAAATAAAGGTGCTCGAATATAGGGTCGGAATGATTCCCTCAGGTGTGAAAGAGCTCATTGATGAAGGACATGAGGTTTTTGTTGAAACCAATGCTGGAATGGGTATTGGGATGACGGATCAAGATTACATTAATGCAGGTGCTTCAATTTTATCAACACCTGAAGAAGTATTCGATATCTCTGAACTTATAATTAAGGTCAAAGAACCACAACTAAATGAATGTAAAATGTTAAAAACCGGTCAGGTGCTTTTCACTTACTTACATCTTGCTGCCGATCCAGAGCAGGCGGCAGCGCTCGTAAAATCTGGTGTTACAGCCATTGCCTACGAAACGGTTACTGCAGACAATGGGTCTCTTCCTCTGCTAACACCAATGAGTGCTGTTGCGGGAAGATTATCAATTCAGGCTGGTGCTTATGCACTCCAAAAAGCAAATGGTGGAAGAGGAGTTCTTCTTGGAGGAGTTCCCGGAGTGAAAGCAGGACAGGTATTAATAATTGGTGGAGGTGTTTCAGGAGCACATGCAGCTGAGATGGCTGTTGGACTTGGAGCGCAGGTAACTATTCTGGATCTATCATCAGATAGACTTAAAGAATTGAGTAATAAGTTTGGAGATAAAGTTTCAACACGTGTCTCTTCAAAAGAATTAATCAATGAATTAGTAGTTGAGTCAGACTTAGTTATAGGAGCGGTGCTAGTTGCTGGTGCTGCCGCGCCTAAACTGGTTACAAAAGAACATGTAAAACAAATGCGCCCGGGTTCGGTTATGGTAGATATTTCAATAGATCAAGGCGGTTGTTTTGAAACCAGCAAGCCAACGACACATGCTGAACCAACGTATATCATTGATGATGTTGTTCACTATTGCGTAACCAATATGCCAGGTGCGGTTCCTAGAACATCAACATTCGCTTTAACCAATGAAACATTTCCTTTTATAAAATCACTAGCAAACAGTGGCTGGCAAAATGCTTTAAAAAATGACGAGCACCTTAAAAATGGACTTAACGTTCATGCAGGGTCAATCAACTTTGAAGCCGTTGCCGATGAGCTTAGCTATCCATATAAATCGCCAGACGAGATAATTTAAGACACATTCCCTGCTGATCTTTTAAGATATATTGTCTTTGTGCTTTTTAAGCATGGGCTGTAGAATACAACATCATGGCCAGGTAGCTCAGTTGGTAGAGCAGCGGACTGAAAATCCGCGTGTCGGCAGTTCGATTCTGCCCCTGGCCACCACTTTATTTTGCTTCTGCAATCCTATCTGAGCGATAAGAGCCAATCCAAATAGATCCTTGATGAGGTAAGCCAATTGTCCCTATTCCCATATTATGACTTTGAAATTCATATGAGTTGATCAGTGAAAGACTGTTCAAGGCCAGTTGATTTATAGAGAAGGGCAGCGTGCAATTAGTTTTTTTGCCACATGTGAGTGCAGACAGTGCGGTGTGATCATGATTTGCCACCCATACAAAATCATTTTTTATAATTACGTTATCAGGAGAATTACGCTCAAATACCCCGATTTGTTTTTGATTATCCAGATCGAATAGAACTGTTTTGTCCCCAAAATTATAATTTACCACAAGATTATTATTTTCTCGGTCCAGTGCAATACCATTAGGAAAAGAGCCTGCTGTATAAGCTAGCTCTTCAAATTTATTGTCTTTTTTCCATTTTACAACTAAACCCGTATTTGATTTTGCAAAAACATTCCAAGCGAGATTGATCATTGAATAATCAGAATCAAACATATGTGTGGCATAGAAATTCCCACTATCATCCAATGAAACGTCATTGAAGTAATATTTATTTTCAACATTTATGCATCCTTTCCATTCTAGAGACCAATTTTCATCATATTGAAGTTCAAACATTTCGATGCTTTCAGTCGGGTAATGACTTACTACGGCCAATTGATATCTTCCGTCTTTTCTTGTGATTAAATCAATTCCATGAGGACCAAAAGGAATATTGTGGTCTCTGGAACAATTTCTAGAGCCCCACTCGTTCTGACCAAATATAATTGATGCTTCTAATTTTATTTTATTTTGTAGGTCGAAAAAGCTTAATTTTCCAGGTGACATCTCAACCAGTGGTGACATCCCGCCAAACTCTGAAACTATCAGGAATTTTTCGTCCGGAGTAAGGGCAAGATCTTCAGGATTGAGAAAGCCACAATAGACTGTAAGCTCATCGTTAGACTGGCAGCCAGTAATAGGCTGCATAAATAATTGAGAACAACTAGTAATTGATATTAGAGTGATCAATAAGGCAAATATTTTCATATAAAGATAGAGTGATACCTTTTGATTTAGTTGCAGTTGAAGATCAAACTACCTCAAGGAATCAGGCTGTAGTGTAAAGCAATAATCTTCCATTCATCATTAACTTTAGACCAAACTTCAGTTTCATAACCTTTTTCTTCATTAATTTCACCCTCTGGTGATCTTGAGCGATTATCGATATAGAATGAAATAACGGCTGTATTACCATCAGGTGAAACCTTAATTTGCATATTAGATGTCGTGTTTTTTTCAACACCGCCGCCGGCTCCAACCATATTATTTTTCCAGTAATCATAGTAATCAGAAACTGTCCAGCGTTCGCCATAAAAATAAATCATGGCGTTCTCTTCATAAAGATCAAAGTAACCTTCTACATCATTTGTTTCATAAGCAATATTAAAGGCCTCAGAAGCTTTCCTTACTGCTTCAGCTGAAGCATCTTGATCGTCTGCATAGAGTGAGGATGCAATAAAAAATGCAGCTAGAATTAAAACTATTTTTTTCATAATAAAATCCTATTTCATTTAATTTTTATTTTTTCTGATAAATATAAATGACTTAATGTTAATGACTGTAAAGCAAAAACCCGTTACTAAAAGCATCAGCTTGGATAAATCTGCCCAATAGTTATCAAAAAGATTGTCAAGTGATCTGAGAACATCAAGGCCACCCAGAAAAATAACGACTCCAAACAAAACAACAATATGCATAAAGAGTTTCTTTTTATTTGGTATCTTGATGGCCAAAACAGAGAATAAAAATACAATCAGACCTAAAACCGAGGGTATATATGAGGTAAACGAGTCGCTACCACTTATGAAAGATATGACGAAGCCCCAGGATATAAGGAAGACCCCATAATAGACAGATAGTTTTTCAACTGTAAGACCACACCATTTGAATTCTTCATTCATACTTAATCTCCCTAAAATAATTATTCATCACTATTACACAATATTTGATTGAAATCTCTATTCAGATTTATGTAAATAGTTATAGGTCTACAGCAAACAGAGCAATCTTCAATGTATTCTTGAATGTCTACTGATTTATCAATTATAACAACAATAAATTCACCACAATTTGGACATTCAATTTCCTCTTCATTTATGAGGCCTTCATAACTTGTTGGGCAACCCTTCATGATTATGAGGTTACATAAATTGCATGAAATTTAAAAGCAAGACCGACCTATGAATGAATAAATTATTAAGTTGATATTTATAAATAATGTATATATCTTATCAATGATAATGATAATCGTTATCATTATCATCTTACAAATAAAAAGGAACTCAAATGAAATCTTTCACAAACGTTATGCTTTTTTCTA
>Ga0207993_1001129_pt1 | contig 10502 bp, 8 predicted proteins | sample ETN01SmetaG_2_FD_185791 | JGI IMG/M metagenome (GOLD analysis project Ga0207993, IMG submission 185791) | Marine microbial and viral communities from oxygen minimum zone, Eastern Pacific Ocean - ETNP2014F12-01SV265 (SPAdes) (version 2) | ecosystem: Environmental > Aquatic > Marine > Oceanic ...
AGGGCTCTCTCCAGCAATTTCAATAGATCAGAAGAGCGCATCACGTAACCCAAGATCCACCGTGGGAACAATCACTGAAGTTTACGACTACCTACGATTACTGTTCGCTCGAATTGGTGTTCCATTCGACCCTGAAACCGGAGAACAACTAGTAAGGCAAACCCCGCAACAGATTGTTGATCGCGTCTTGGGGATGGAAGAAGGAACAAGATTTCAAGTCCTAGCTCCAGTGGTTCGAGGACGCAAAGGAACATACGACACACTTCTCTCAGAACTAGCACAACAAGGATTCAGCCGAGCGATCGTTGACGGAGAAGAACACTTACTTGGAGAAGAAATAGATCTCGCTCGCTACGAAATGCACACAATTGAAATCGTGGTTGACCGTTTAAAAATACGTTCAGGTATTGAACAGCGTCTAACAGAATCAATGGAGACCGCTTTGGCTTTAGCCGACGGTGTCGCAGAGATAGAAATTGTCTCCGATAAAAAGTCCGAAGAAGACGAAGAGGAACTGAACAAACGAATTGTTTTCAGTCAACACCTTTCTCGACCAAGTGACGGAAAATCCTTTGAGGAGTTAGCTCCAAGAAATTTTTCTTTCAATAGCCCATACGGTGCTTGCGACCATTGCGATGGCTTGGGCTCCGTCTTTGAAGTTGATAAAGATTTAGTCGTGCCTAATCCTGACCTCAGCCTTTCTGAAGGCGCTATTGCCCCATGGTCAAGTGGGCGAAACAGGTATTTCTCCCGATTGATAGAAGCAGTTGCTGAGAGCCAAGGAATCGATTTCGATAAGCCATGGAAGAAGCTTTCGGTCAAGACGCAGAAACTACTCCTAGATGGAGGAATAAAAGGCCGAGTGGAAGTTCGGTACAAAAATAGATTTGGAAGAAATCGTGTTTACTCTGCACATTTTGAAGGCGTTATGCCATACCTGCGCAGAAGACACCGTGACGCAGAAACAGACAGTCAAAGAGACCAAATAGAAGGATACATGCGCCAAGTTCCTTGCCCGGAGTGTCATGGCGCCCGATTAAATCCACTTTCTTTAGCTGTTCAAATAAATGAAAGAAACATCCATGACATTTGTTCTTTACCGATAGGAGAAGCAAACCGAATTCTGACAGAACTCGAACTCTCGGATAGAGACCTCATAGTCGCGGAGCCAATTCTAAAAGAAGTAAATAGTCGACTGGGATTCCTTAAAGACGTTGGGCTCGATTACCTATCACTATCACGATCAGCAGCTACTCTCGCTGGCGGTGAAGCACAACGCATACGTCTTGCCTCTCAAATTGGAAGCGGGTTAGTAGGGGTTCTTTACGTTTTAGACGAACCATCAATTGGATTACATCAGAGGGACAACCAAAGACTTATCGAAACGCTTCTAAGGTTACGTGATCTAGGAAACACCGTAGTGGTGGTAGAACATGACGAAGAAACAATTCTCGCAGCTGATCATGTTGTAGATATCGGGCCTGGGGCAGGCGAACACGGTGGGGCAGTTGTCTACGAAGGCAAAGTCGAAGGACTTTTAAAATCACGTAAGTCACTTACCGGCCAATACCTCTCAGGGAAAAAAGAAATTGCGATTCCCGAAGCACGACGACTACCTAATGGATCATGCTTAACTGTTCGAGGAGCACGTGAGAACAATCTCAAAGAAATAGAAGTCGATTTCCCATTGGGATGCTTCATAGCGGTAACTGGTGTTTCTGGATCAGGCAAATCCACCTTAGTGAACGAAATACTCCACAAATCTCTAATGCAGGCAGTTTATAAATCAAAAATTCCACCAGGTCTACACACCGCACTTGAAGGAGTGGAGGAAGTAGACAAGGTGATAAATATTGATCAAGCACCAATCGGTCGAACCCCAAGGTCAAACGCAGCGACATATACAAGTGTTTTTGACCATATTCGTAAACTCTTCGCACAAACAGAGGAATCAAGGATTCGCGGCTATCAGCCAGGCAGATTCAGCTTCAATGTAAAGGGAGGGCGATGCGAAGCTTGTTCAGGGGATGGAACGCTCAAAATTGAAATGCATTTTCTTCCCGATGTGTATGTTCCATGTGAAATATGCAAGGGAAAGCGCTATAACAGAGACACACTCGATATAGAGTTCAAAGGGCTAACAATCGCAGATGTGCTAAATCTTTCATGCGAAGAAGCGTTAACTTTCTTCAATAAACAACCAACTATTGTTCGACACATGCAGACCCTCGTTGACGTTGGACTCGGGTACATACGGCTTGGGCAACCTGCACCAACTCTCTCCGGAGGAGAAGCACAAAGAGTCAAGTTAGCCAGCGAATTGGCGAAAAGATCTACTGGTCACACCGTCTATATTTTGGATGAACCAACAACCGGCCTCCACTTTGAGGATGTGCGTAAATTACTAGGAGTACTTAGCCGACTAGTTGATCAAGGAAACACGGTAATCGTAATAGAACACAACCTTGACGTTGTAAAAACAGCTGATTGGGTTATTGATTTGGGCCCTGAAGGTGGAGTAGGGGGAGGGGAAATTGTCGGAACTGGAACTCCAGAAGATCTAGTGAAGATGACAAAGAGTTATACCGGCAAGTTCTTACAAGGAATCCTCTCTTAACAATGATTAAGCGACCAGAGCCTGGCTCAATCCCAGAAGCCCCCGGCTCTTATCAATTCCTTGACAGCAATGGCCAAGTTCTCTATGTGGGTAAAGCAAAAAACCTTAGACATCGAATAAATAGTTACTTCGGCAAGAAACCGCATGCCTCTCCACGTACAAGTCAGATGCTCAGCGAAGCTGAAGAAGTTGAATGGATCCAAGTCAAAAATGAGCTTGAATCTCTACTACTCGAATTCAACCTCATAAAAGAACACAGACCAAGATTTAACATTGACCTCAAAGACGACAAAAGCTATCCATACTTGTCCATTTCGTTAGACCAAGAATGGCCTCGCGCAGCAGTGGTTCGAGAACGACGACGGAAGGGCTCCAGATATTTCGGCCCCTACGTTCAAGTTGGAGCAATCCGTGACACATTAGACCTACTTATTCGTTCATTCCCGGTCCGTACATGCAGTGATTCAAAACTTCGAGAACATCAAAAAAGTGGGAAACCATGCTTACTTTTTCATATCGAGAAGTGTTGCGGACCGTGTGTGGATGAAGTAACTAAAGACGAATACCGAGAGGTAGTTAACGACTTTATAAGAGTAGTTGGGGGAGACACTAAAGAAATAGAACAACGGCTTAACTTACAAATGTCAGAAGCATCAGCGAGCCTTGAATATGAGACAGCGGCACGTTTTCGGGACCAACTAAAAAGCGTGCGGCAAGTCATGGCCAAACAGCAGATCGTTGGTAACGAAAATGAACAGTTCGACATCATTGTTTTTAGAGGAGACGAACTCCAAGTGGCGGTTCAAGTCTTTTATGTACGCCACGGAAAAGTGGTAGGACGTAAAGGGTCAATCATGGATCGGGTTGAAGAAACCACAACCGCTGAACTTCTAAACGAAATAATTTCCTCTCATTATCGAAACCAACTAACTTTTGGGATACCTCGAACGGTACTTGTGGAAGAAATTCCGGCAGAATCTGAACTTTTATCTGATTGGCTGAGTTCTGAACGAGACGGAAGGGTGCAATTTCGGGTACCAGAACGTGGGGGGAAGAAAGAACTCCTTAAGACTGTGTCATTAAACGCAGAAGAAGAATTCGTACGGCACCGAATGAAACGAGCTAGCGATCATAACAGCAGATCAAGGGCACTAAATGAACTTCAAATAGCCCTTAAATTACCAAATGCTCCCTTACGAATCGAATGCTATGACATGAGCCATTTGCAAGGAACAGACTATGTCGGGTCCATGGTGGTGCTCGAAGATGGAATTCCGGTTCCGAGCGCCTATCGGCGCTTCAAAATCAAAGAGGTAGATAGTAATGACGATTATGCCGCTATGGAAGAAGTGCTGAGAAGGCGACTTAATTCACTCCTTAAAGAGGAAAGCATTCCTTTGGAAGAGCGGTCAACTAAGTTTGCCTATCCGCCTCAACTACTACTTGTTGATGGAGGGCGTGGACAACTGGGTGTGGCTCTTCGGGTGGTTAAAGAACTCGGCTTAGAAGGAAGAATTCCAGTAGCAGCGATTGCTAAACGCTTAGAAGAAATCTTTCTCCCTGGAGTAAAAGATCCAATTCTGCTTCCACGAACGTCAGAGGCGTTATATCTACTTCAAAGAATACGTGATGAATCTCACAGATTTGCTGTTGAATATCACAGAAAATTGCGTTCAAAACGGATGACTGGATCCGTTTTAGATGGTGTTCCTGGCTTTGGAGTAGAGAGAAGAAAACGCCTAATCAAGGAGATGGGGGGAGTCAAAGCAATTCAGAATGCTTCAAAGGAAGAACTAAAGAATGTTTCTTGGCTGCCAAACTCAGTTGCTGAATCGTTGTACGAGAAAATCCACAAACCTACTAGCCGCCAGCTATAAGAGCTGTTGCCGTCAAGGCGCCAAAAAGACCAAAAACTTGAAGTCGTGTTAAGTGTTCTTTGAGGAACCACCTTGCCAAAATGACTGTGGTCGCAGGATAGAGAGAAGTCAGGACCGCAACTATGCTCAACATCCCTCGGTTAGTAGCCATCAAGAACGTCAAATTGGCAACAGTGTCTAACATTCCGGACCAGAAGATAAGAGGGAACACTGAAGAGCTGACCGTAAATGTTCGCTTAGTGAATACTCCGATCAGTAAGAGGCAACACACGCTTACAAGGCGAGCGCTAACAAGAGGCCAGGGCTCAGAGGACCCTGAAGTGCCGTCGATAACGATATAGAAGCTCGCAAAACAGAGGCCGGAAAGTAAAGATTCTGTTATTAGCCAAGGCGGTAAAGGTTCTCTTTCTTTAGTTTCAGATGACTCGCTTCTTACTCGCGAAATCAAGAAGATGCTCATTAAGCCAATGCAAATTCCGGTGATATGAACCGTGGAAAGGTTTTCTCCATAAGCAGTACCCCAGATCACCGGAATAACGGCGGAAGCTATTGAAGTAATAGGAGCCACTACGGTCATGGGTCCGCGTTGCAACGCATGGAAAATCAAAGCGATCCCAATAAGACCTGAGATTCCAGCAACAGCTCCTCGAAAGAAATCACCTAAGAGGAACTCCTCTGCCATAAAAGGAGCAACAAGAAGAATGAAAACTAGCCCAATTGAGTGAGCGATGAGAATGACAGAAAAGATTGCCGTTCGTCTTGAAGCTAAACCTCCGAGAAAATCTCCGGCCCCAAATAATGCGGCACTAAGAATCCCAAGAAAAACGACCATGGGAGCATGTTAGAGACAGGGAACATAAAACACACTTACTCCGAAAAACGTGGCACGCTGTATCAATGTCTGAAGGGAAAGTTGAGAATACTTGGGAGCAGCACGCTGAATGGTGGCAAAAGGGTTTCACGAATGGGGCGGACGAAGAATACTCTGAACAGATCATTCCGTTAGCACGAGAACTTCTTTCTGGTTATGACAAGATTCTTGATATTGGAAGCGGGGAAGGGCAAATAAGTAGAACCCTTTGTGACTCTGGAGCAGATACGGCCATCGGGGTAGATCCCACCCATAATCAAATCGTCGAAGCTAGCAGGAGAGGCGGAGCAGCGCTTTATCTTAGAGGGCAGGCAGAGCATCTCCCTTTCCGCTCAGGGTCTTTTGACGCAGCTATCGCTTGCTTAGTTTTTGAGCACATAGAGGAAATGGATTTAGCGATAAAGGAAGTATCGAGGATTCTGAGACCTAAGGGCAAGTTTGTTTTTTTTCTCAACCACCCACTCGTGCAAACACCGGGAAGTGGATGGATAGATGATCAGATACTTGATCCTCCAGAACAGTACTGGCGAATAGGCCCTTATCTAACAGAGTCAATAGAGATGGAAGAAGTAGACAAAGGAGTCTTCCTTCCTTTTATCCATCGACCCCTAAGCCGATACGTAAATGCTTTGAGTGAAGCAGGTTTAAAAATCAATTTGATGCATGAGCCGCCACCACCTGAAGGTTTCTTACAGAAGGCCTCACAATTTGGCACTGCAGCTTTGATCCCCAGACTTTTACTAATTGAGACTGAACGCGTCGCTTCTTGAGCAAAATTAGGTCTAATATTTGGTTATGAGCAAAGTTCTTGTTGTAACTGGACTTTCAGGAGCTGGACGTTCGGAATTTGCGAAAGATTTAGAAGATCTGGGATGGTTCGTCATAGATCGTGTTCCCGCAGAACTAATAAGTAAGTTAGCTGATTTAGCGGGCGCACCAGAGACTCCTTGGGAGAGAATGGCCTTCACTTTGAGATTTGACTCCTATGAAGGGGAAACACTTCAAGCATTAGAGGACTTACGATCAAAACAAGAGCAACTCCAAGTAGTTTTCCTTGATTGCTCAACGGAGGTGCTTCTTCAACGATACGAAAACACAAGACGCCCACATCCTTTCGGAAGCGAAAGAGGCTTAGAAGACGCAATCATCGCTGAAAGGGATGCTTTAGAGCCAGTTAGAACCGAAGCAAACTTCGTCATAGATACTTCAGACCTAAATGTGCATGAATTAAGAAAGAAAGTAGAAGGTCTTTTTGGAGAGATTAACGATAGACCAATGCGAGTATCTATTACTTCGTTCGGGTTCAAACACGGAGCCCCTCGCGACGCATCAATGGTATTTGATTGCCGGTTCTTACCGAACCCTCATTGGGAAGAATCCTTACGTCCTCTCACCGGGTTAGACAATGAAGTTCGTGACTATGTTAAAAAACAACCAACGACTGAACCCTTCTTGAAGCAATTACAAGAAATGCTAGATCTCCTTCTTCCGATCTATGCGGCAGGCGGCCATTCCTTCTTCTCGCTAGCCTTTGGTTGCACTGGTGGAAAGCATCGTTCAGTAGCAGTAGCTGAGATGGTTCGCGAATATTTAGTCGGATTAGGATTTGACCCACTCATCACCCACAGAGACATCACACAGTGATACACATTTAGTGTGACAAATATCTCCACTTTGATAGGTGTTTATCCTCTCTTAAGCGGATATCAAGAAAACAACAAATACTGACGACAAAGAAGTCGCAGGAGGAATTAAATTCATGACTGTTCGAGTAGGAATAAATGGCTTTGGCCGGATCGGAAGAAACTTTTTTAGAGCGGCAAAAAAAAGCGGGGCTAACTTTGAGTTTGTTGCAATAAATGATTTAGGTTCCATAGACACAATGGCGTTCTTATTAGGGAACGACTCAGTTCACGGACCTTTTGACGGAAAAATCAGAGCGACCAAAGACAGCATCGTTATTGACGGACATAAAATAAGAGTCCTTTCAGAAAGAAATCCTGGAGACTTGCCATGGGGAGATCTTGGAGTTGATGTCGTCATTGAATCAACTGGATTTTTCACCGACCGAGACAAAGCGGCGCTACACCTTGATGGAGGAGCCAAGAAGGTCATAATTTCTGCGCCCTCAGGAGACTGTGATGCCACTTTCGTTGTGGGAGTCAATGACGATGATTACGACCCAGCAAAGCATCATGTGATATCAAATGCCTCTTGTACCACAAATTGTTTTGTCCCAATGATCAAAGTGCTGGACGACAATTTTGGAGTTGAACAAGGATTTATGACCACCACTCACGCTTACACCGGTGATCAGAGTCTTGTCGATGGACCACATAGCGATTTACGTAGAGCCAGAGCAGCTGCAGTGAACATTGTTCCAACATCAACAGGTGCTGCACGTGCAACTTCTCTTGTGATGCCCAAGATGAAAGGAAAATTAGACGGTATTTCCTTACGGGTGCCGATACCTGATGGTTCAATAACTGACTTTGTTGGCACACTAAAGAAAGCTGCAACAATAGAGCAAATAAATGCCGCATATGCAGAAGCTGCTCGTAAGGGCCCACTGTCAAAAGTTCTTGACTACAGCGAAGACCCGTTGGTATCAGCGGACATAGTTGGCCGTCCCGCTTCTTGCACGATTGATGCCGGGTTAACAATGGCTACCGGAAAAATGGTGAAAGTTTGCGGCTGGTATGACAATGAGATGGGTTATTCAACACGAATGGTTGACCTGACAAAGATTGTTGGCACTCGACGCTCAAAGAAAAAATAAACAGCGGTAAACAAGCATTATGAATGTCCCAACGCTGGAAGATTTACCAAATTTGAACGGCAAACGGGTGCTAGTCCGCTGTGATTTCAACGTTCCCTTAGAAAACGGGGTGATTACTGATGATTTACGAATACGAGCAGCTTTACCCACTCTTCGCCACTTAGTTAACGAAGGCGCTTTAGTTACCACGTGCTCTCATCTTGGTCGACCAAAAGGAGAGCCTGATCCCCAGTTTTCGTTAACTCCAGTAAGAGAACGATTGCAGGAGTTAATTCCGGAAGTTCAGTTAATGGAAAATCTTCGATTTAACGCGGGAGAGACGGATAATTCTCCGGCTTTCGTAGAAGAACTCATTGAAGGTCAAGATTTTTTCGTCAATGATGCGTTTGGCGCTTCTCACCGTGCGCACGCTTCAATTGTCGGTCCACCAAAGTTTCTGAGATCTGCTGCGGGGCGACTACTGGAGCAAGAAGTTGAAGTGCTCAACGCACTAAGAGAAAAGCCCAAACGCCCTTTTGTCGGGATAATGGGCGGATCGAAGGTAAGTGACAAACTCGGAGTTATCGAGGCGTTACTGGAAGTTGTTGATGAGCTAATTGTCGGTGGTGGAATGTGCTTTACCTTCCTCGCCGCACAAGGCAAGCCTGTGGGTTCGTCGTTACTTGAAGAAAACATGATTGATAAATGCAGAGAATTGTTAGCCACTCATGATTCGATAAAGCTCCCTTTAGATATCACTGCGCTAAGTTCAGACGGAGTTATCGGAGATCCTCTCTCCGGCGGAGAAGTACGACAAATGGGTACGTCGATTCCGGATGGTTGGATGGGTTTAGATATAGGGCCAGGTTCAGCTGTTGAATTTTGTGATGTTATTGCAGAAGCAAGAACTGTTTTGTGGAATGGACCGATGGGCGTCTTCGAAGATGAACGTTTCGCAGCAGGAACTCGAACGATAGCCGAAGCGGTAAAGGACTGCCGAGGGTTTACGGTCGTTGGTGGGGGCGATAGCGCCGCGGCTGCTCAACTATTCGGTGTCGCCGATGAAATGAGCCATGTATCAACCGGTGGAGGGGCTACTTTAGAGTTGATTGAGAACGGTGATCTTCCTGGGTTAGTAGCACTTAGAGATAGCGTTGAAAGTTAAGAAAGGGAGTTGCTAATGGAAAGAAAACCGTTGATAAGTGGCAACTGGAAAATGCATCACAACCATTTCGAGGCCATCCAAATGGTGCAAAAACTTTCCTATATTTTGAATCCGCAAGATTATGAGAAGGTCGATGTTTCTGTTCATCCGCCTTTTACGGACCTGAGATCAATTCAAACAGTTATTGAATCTGATCAAATGTCCATAAAGCTTGGAGCGCAGAACTGTCACTGGGAAGAAAAAGGGGCGTTCACTGGAGAAGTTTCAACAGCGATGCTTGAAAAATTGAATGTCTCATTCGTCATAGTTGGCCATTCTGAACGGCGCGAACTTTTCGGAGAAACTGATACGGAAGTCAATAAGAAAGTTAAAGCGGTCTTGAAATCAGGAATGACACCAATTATGTGTTGTGGAGAAACGGCGGAAGAGAGAGAAGCGCAGAAAACTGAAGAAAAAGTTAAAACACAAATTGAATCTGGCTTATCTGGTTTAAAAGGCGAAGTCGTTGGAGAGATCGTTGTCGCCTATGAGCCTATTTGGGCTATTGGAACAGGGTTAACAGCTACGCCAGAAGACGCTCAGTCTGTTTGCGGTTTGATTCGTGAAACGATTAAAGCGAAATGGGGGCAAGCTTCCGAGAGTATTCGTATTCAATACGGGGGATCAGTTAAGTCAGGTAACTGCCCTGATTTGATGCGTCAACCAGATATAGACGGGGCATTAGTTGGAGGGGCTTCTCTTGATCCTGACGAATTTGCTCGCATCGTCAATTATCGTTTAGTCGGTTGAACTTAAATCGGCGATAACCTGATTAACACTATGTTCGTATTAACAGCAATCATTCAAGCCGTTTCAGGGTTAGCTTTAATATTTCTGGTTCTATTACATAGCGGAAAAGGCGGTGGTCTTTCTGACATGTTTGGAGGGGGAGTAGGAGCGCAAACTGCTGGATCAACGGTAGTTGAACAGAATCTTGACCGGATAACTATTGTCACGGCAATGATTTTTGTGTTTACAACCGTGGGGCTTTCTCTACAGTTTTAAGTCTTTAAGTAGAGCGATTAGCACACAAAGTCACGTCGGAGTGGCGGAATTGGCAGACGCGCAAGGTTAAGGACCTTGTGCCCGATTAGGGCGTGGGGGTTCAAGTCCCCCCTCCGACACGAACAGGCGTTCAATCTTCCTGCATTCTTGGGCAGGGTTACCTCTATGGC
>Ga0207993_1001133_pt1 | contig 10491 bp, 8 predicted proteins | sample ETN01SmetaG_2_FD_185791 | JGI IMG/M metagenome (GOLD analysis project Ga0207993, IMG submission 185791) | Marine microbial and viral communities from oxygen minimum zone, Eastern Pacific Ocean - ETNP2014F12-01SV265 (SPAdes) (version 2) | ecosystem: Environmental > Aquatic > Marine > Oceanic ...
TCGTATTAGATGATATTATTTATTCTGCTCCTGGAGTTACTAGAGGTGCAATTAGTGGAGGAAGATCTGAGATTACAGGAGACTTTGATCTAAATGAGGCAATTGACTTAGCAAATGTTTTAAGAGCAGGTAAGTTGCCAGCTTCAGCCACCATTATTCAGTCTGAGGTTGTTGGCCCTTCTCTTGGACAAGAAGCAATTGATAGTGGTATATACTCCTTCTTAATAGCGTTAACATTTGTTTTAATGTGGATGATATTCTATTACGGCCCTTCTGGTATATTTGCTGATATTGCACTTATACTTAATATTGTTTTAATATTTGGTATTCTTGCTGGTTTAGGAGCTGTCTTAACTCTTCCTGGAATTGCAGGTATAGTATTGACTATAGGTATATCGGTGGATGCTAACGTGCTTATATTTGAAAGGGTTAGAGAAGAATTAAGAAAAGAAAAAGGCTTAAAGCAATCAATAAATGACGGATTTAACAATGCTCTATCCTCAATTTTAGATGCAAACATAACTACAGGGCTTACAGCACTTGTTCTATATATTTTTGGTACGGGTCCTATTAAGGGTTTTGCTACAACACTTCTAATTGGTATTGCAACATCTCTATTTACTGCAATCTTTATAACTAGATTATTAATTGATAATAAGGTGTTTAAAACAGGGAAATTATCTTTTTCAACAAAATCAACAAAAGACTTATTTAGTAATTTAAAAATTAAGTTTTTAGGAAAAAGAAAAGCTACATATGTAATATCTGCGACCCTCTTATTAATAAGCATTAGTTCTCTTTTATTTCAAGGTTTAAATCAAGGTGTTGATTTCTTGGGAGGAAGATCATACATTGTTAGATTTGATAAAGAAGTAAAGTCTTCTGATATTGAGTCTACCCTAAATAATGCATTTGGAAGTGCAGAAGTTAAAACTTTTGGTGCATCTAATCAACTGAAAATTACAACTAAATATAAGGTAGATCAGGAAGGCCTTGCTGTTGATGATGAAATTAAAAATATTCTTTTTGATAATCTAGGTGAACAGTTTGATAATCCTATTTCTTATAGTGAATTTACAGCGGGTGAGGATGTTGGTATTATGTCAAGTATTAAAGTTGGTCCAACTATTGCAGATGATATTAAACAGAATTCAGTGTGGGCTATTTTTGGTTCACTTGTTATAGTTTTCTTCTATATACTCCTTAGATTTCAAAAATGGCAATTTTCTCTGGGTGCAGTTTCTGCTGTTTTTCACGATGTTTTAATCGTACTTGGTATCTTTTCTCTAACATATAAAATAATGCCATTTAATATGGAAATAAACCAAGCATTTATTGCTGCTCTTTTAACAGTTATAGGTTACTCTCTAAATGATACTGTTGTTGTATTTGATAGAATAAGAGAGTTCTTCAGGATTCATAAGTCTTGGGATAATGAAACAACTGTAAACACAGCATTGAATAGCACATTGAGTAGAACACTTAATACTTCTTTAACAACATTAATTGTTCTTATAGCTATTTTTATTTTTGGTGGAGAATCAATTAGAGGATTTATGTTTGCTTTAATTATTGGAGTAATGGTAGGGACGTACTCTTCAGTATTTATAGCTACTCCAATTATGTTTGATTCTTATAAAAAGAAAGTTAATAATTAACTTTTTTCTTATTTATAAATAAGAATACCACTCCAATTAAAATAAAAGGTATACTTAACCATTGACCTGTTGAAAGACCAGGAAGAAATGTTTCAATACCACCCTGACTCTCCTTTACAAATTCAACAATAAACCTAATTGAAAATAGACCAATTAAAAAATATCCAAATAGTTTCCCCTCATTCTCTCTAACTGAAACTCTTTGATATAAAATATATAGAATAATAAAAAGAATAATATATCCAAATGACTCATATAATTGAGCAGGATGTCTTGGTAAAACTTCACCTCGATTTTCAAATATAACTCCCCAATCATTATTAGTATATTTTCCTAAAATTTCAGAATTAAAAAAATTTCCAATTCTGACAAAAGCACCACCAATTGCAGTTGGGATTGTTAGTCTATCAAATATCCATAAAAGACTCTTAAAATTGTATTTTCTTTTAAATATTAATAAGCCGATAGTCATCCCAATTGCAGCTCCATGACTAGCTAAACCTCTAAACCCAGTAAATTTATAACCATCAATTAATCCAAGTATTGAAGAATTCGGTGATTCTTGAATAGGTAATAATATTTCAATTAAATGATTCTGATAATATCCCCACTGATAGAAAAAAACTTCACCTAGCCTTGCTCCAAGAAAAACAGAAAGTACAAGATATATTAGTAATGGATCAAGATATTTTTCATCCACATTCTCTTTAGCAAAGAAAGACTTGACCAGATTATACCCTACAAGAAATGCAAGGATGAACATTAAGCTATATATATAGATTGGAAAACCAAGTATTTCAAAAGACTCTGTAGGGGACCATTTAATTTGTGAAATTATCATTTTTAAATATAACTATAATTTATGGCACAGGGTCATAACCACCCTTAAATAGTGCATTACACTTTAAAATTCTTTTTGCAGTTAAAAATGTACCTTTAAAAACTCCATATTTCTTAAGTGCAATAATACCATATTCAGAGCAAGTTGGTGTATGACGACAATTACTACCCAATAATGGAGATATAAAGATTCTATACAACCTAATGAGTCCTATAAAAGGAAGTGCAAGTATTCTGCTAATCTTTGTCATTAACTTTTACTCCTAACTTATTTAATTGATCTCTAATTGAATCAGACAAAGCAAAGTCTTTTTTTGCCCTTGCTTCATCTCTAATATTTAATAATATTTTAAGAATAGAGTCATTGTCTGAAGTTGATTTGGAATAGTCAATACCAAGTATTTTATTAAGCAAAGTATCGAATAAACCTAAAAAGTAATCTTTGTCTCTCTCTCCAGCGTTTCCATCTTTTTCAATTTGGGCAATTAATTTTGAGGAGTTAAAAATTTCAGCAATTAACATAGGTGAATTAAAGTCATCGTCTAGACAATCAAAACAATTTTTTTCCCAATTCTTAATTTGTGAAAGAAGCTCATCATTATTAATGCTGGATACTTTAATATTTTTAAGTCTGTCTATCATTTCAACTAGTCTTTCAAAACCTTTTTCAGATGCATTAATTGCAACTTCACTAATATCTAATTCGCTTCTGTAATGAGCTTGAAGAAAGAAAAACCTAATGACATTGGGGTTATATGGTTTTGAAAAGAAGTCATTTTTACCAGAAAAAAGTTCTTCTGGCAAAATGTTATTATCAAGGGATTTCGACATTTTCTTGCTATTCAATGTCAACATATTAGCATGTATCCAAAACTTTGCAGGTTGCTTGCCAGTGTATGCAACTGCTTGAGCAATCTCACAATCATGATGAGGAAATTTAAGATCTATTCCGCCTCCATGAATATCAAATTCATTGCCAAGATACTTATTACACATTGCTGTACATTCAAGATGCCAACCAGGGAATCCCTCACTCCATGGTGATTTCCATTTCATTAAATGATTTTTTTCAGCTTTTTTCCAAAGTGCAAAATCATATTCATTTTTTTTATCATCTTGGTTGCTCAAATCTCTAGAATTAGATTTAATTTTTTCTAGGTCTCTCCCAGAGAGTTTTCCATAGGAATCAATCTCATTATATTTGGAAATATCAAAATATACAGATCCGTTTGAAGTATAAGCAAGATTTTTTTCAATTAAGTCTTCTATTATTGAGATTTGTTCAGTTATATGGCCAGATGCAACAGGTTCTATACTTGGATCCAGAACATTAAAGCTCTTTAGAACGTCTCTAAAGCTATTAGTGTATTTCTGAGCTATCTCCATAGGTTCAAGTTTTTCAACCTTAGCCTTTTTGGAAATTTTATCTTCTCCGGAATCTTCAAGATGCCCAACGTCAGTAATATTCCTAACGTATCTAACATTGTATCCAAGATATCTAAGATATCTGAATATAATATCAAAGGAAATAAATGTTCTACAATTACCTAGGTGAACATTGCTGTACACTGTGGGACCACAGACGTACATTCCGACTGAATTTTTTCTTAAAGGTTTGAATTTCTCTTTAGAGCTTGTAAGTGAATTGTATATATATAAATTATGAGGATCCATTAAAGCTCAGACTCAAGTTTTATATAGTCTAAAAACTCTCTTTTAAATTTTTCTTTCTTGAACTTACCTCCAAACTCAGATGTGACAGTGCTAGAGTTTATGTCTTTAATACCTCTTGAATTTACACAAAGATGCTTAGCATCTATTACACACGCAACATCATCAGTATTAAGAACTTTCTGAAGATCTCTAACTATCTGAATAGTTAGTCTTTCTTGAACTTGAGGTCTTTCTGCATAATATTTTACTATTCTATTGATTTTTGAGAGCCCAACAACATTACCATTTGAGATGTATGCTACATGAGCAAGCCCAACAATAGGTAGAAGATGATGCTCACAGGTTGAATATAAAGTAATATTTTTTTCAACTAGCATTTCGCCATAGTTGTATTTATTTTCAAAAGTTGACATTTCTGGTCTATTCTTTGGGTTTATTCCAGAAAAAATCTCATTTACAAACATCTTTGCAACTCTTCTAGGTGTTCCTCTCAAACTATCATCAGTTAAATCCATTCCTAGTATATCTAAAATTTCATAAACCTTTTCCTGAATAAGACTTATCTTGTCTGTATCTGCTATATCAAACGCACCTTCTTTTAAAGGTGTCTCTTCTGAGTTTGAACCAATGTGGTCATCTCCAATGGAATCGATTTCTTTGTCTAGTAATTCTTGTAGTTTCATTTTTTAAAATTTGAGTTATACAAAGATAGAAATTATGAAGTTAAATAGAAATTATGAAGTTAAAAGGAAGTTAAAGTTTAATTGAAAATGATGCGTAAATAGAATATGTATCCTTTTCAATATCATACTTATCCGTTAGACCTCTGGTGTAAAGCCTGTTCTTTAAAAAGCCATTTGATTTAGTAATACCAAGATCTACATCAAAGTATCCATAGTTTATTCCAACTCCTGCAGATAATCCACGAATATTATTTTCTAAATCTAAGTCGGGTCCTTTATAAGAAAAATAGCCTGCTCTTAGATTTAAATTTTTTAATCTATATTCTCCACCAAATCGAATCGATTCAGAAATACCAGCCATCTTATTCTTAATAGAATAATTAAGAGAGTTTAAATATGAGTCTCTGCCATCATTATCATCAAATTTCGAATTATTGAATTTAGTTATTTCATAATCAAAACTTATTAAACCTCTTGAACCAAAAATATATGCAAGACTAAAAAGAGATTTTGATGGTAATTTTAACTCATACTTATCATAGATATTTACAGTATTTGGATCAATTCTGAATGTTGATAAGCCATCCTTTTCTATAATATCTGTTTCAATAAACTGACTATTCTCTTCTTCAATATTTAAGATAGTAGGGGTAGAGTATGATAATCCAACTCTTAATTGTTTAATCTTAATTATACTGCCTAATTGGAATGAGAATCCAGTTCCAAATGCAAGTAAATCTTCTTTAAAAAATATTCTTTGAACATTTGAATTATTAGCATAACCAAACTCTTCAAATATTTTAGTTTCTTCAAATAATGTTTCATGCACATTAATATTTATTCCTGTGAATAAATGATTATTAAAAGAGAACCCAAGATTAATACTATGTTTAAAATGATTCCCTGTTCTGAATATATCTAGATTCTGATCTAAATTGTTATATAATGCATTAGAAACATAATTATTGTATTCATCTCCAGTTTCGTTAATTATAAAGCTTTGATAACCAAGAAAAGCTTGCTGATCTCCAAATCCATAATTGTCACCTAAATATGTATAAACACTCTGAGAGGTCTCATTATCATATATTAGTAGGTCTTCAGGAGGAATACCATCTGCATAATAAAGGAAATAATTATCTATTCCACTATTATTGTTTCCAGATAGGTAAAAAGAACTATTAAAATCTCCTAAGATATGATTGTTGTAGGCTACTGAAAATTTAGATTTTCTATTTTCATAAACAAGAACAGCACCAGCTCCTCCATAAGAATAAAAATCGTTCTTAGATGAGGAATTATAGTTGTTTAATCTATTAGAGATTTTAAGATTTTTATAGTTTAAAGTAACTCCAACTTCAGAATCAATAAAAACAGAAGAACTTGCAGGATTAATTGATATAGCACTTAGATCACCTCCTAATGCACCAAAGGCTCCACCCATTGAATTGAATCTGGCTGATCCTTCATGAAAGAAAGAGCTATATCTCAATACATCTTCAAATGTTTGAGAAAAACTAGTGTAAGATATACTTAGGAATAAGTATAGAAAAAGATACTTTTTCAACATTTAGTTTATCTTGCCTCCGCCTCTAGATCCACCGCCTGAACTTCCTCTAGATCCACCGCTAGATGCACCTGAACTGGGTGAGCTAAAACTTCCGCCCTGTACAGCACCTGATGAACGAGATCCTGAGTATCCTCCTCTGTTGGAATATGAAGAGTTGTTTCTAGAAGATCTAGAATTATAATAGCTCGGCCCATTGGAATTTGAATAATCATAACTAGAAGATCTGTAAGAAGAATTTCCTCGTTGGCTAGGATTAACAGACCTGATTTGTTGATATGCCTCCCTCACATAGTCACTCTTAATTGCACTTAGATTTGGAATTGAACTATTCCTATTAATATTTCTTGAATTAGAGCTGCCTCTTGAATAGACACCTATTAGGTTATTATTTTTAATCTCTCTAAGATTAATACTCCTATCTATATCATCATAATCCGAAACACCTCTTGATCTATCAATATAAACTCCACCATATGAACCAAGTCTTGAATAAACTCCTGATACTTTCACACCTTGAGAATCACTTTTTCTAGAAACTCCATTAGACGAACTTCTCTCACCTCTTCTTGATGCAGAATTGCTAAAACTGAGTCTTGATGAATTTTGATTTCCATAATCAATTCTATATTGATCTTGAAAAGCATATGAATTGTACATTCCGCCATAATACCATGGTGCATATCTTCTATTTCTCATCATGTACCAGTAGTAGTTTCCTAGAGAAGTAGCATAAGGTGAAAAGTAAAAATTTAAAGGTCCATAAAATGGATATCCCATTTCATAGGCAAAACTGTTATAGAAAAATGGAGGTCTAAATCCATAATTTATGAACATTCCATTGTTTGTAAAGAATGGATTAAATGCCATGCCGTGATAAAATGGATCGTAATAAAATCTACCGAAGCTTGGAAAAAAATTATTTACAACTTCAGTTGTTTCTGGGTTAGCTCCCCATGGAAGATAACTTGAATCATTCTCATTTGATGAAAAGGTATTTAAAGATTCATCTGCATATTCGTTGAAGACAACTTCATAGTCAATTCCTCTTTCACTAGATACATAAATACCGTCATTGTCGCCATAGTATGAAGCTAGTTGATATGAGTTACACCCTATAAAGAAGGATGAGATTAATGCTATTTTTAAAATACCTACAATTTTTTTCATGTATCTAAATTTAAGAATAATTAATTAAATGTAAATTACTACTTTTACATTTACTTAAGTAAATACAACAATTGTGCCACTTTTTATAACGATTGTTAATAAGATTTGATCAATGGGAAAGAAAATAACTCCTAGAAGTAATGACTATTCAAAATGGTATAATGACATTATCTCTGAGGCTGGTTTAGCTGAGTCTTCTGATGTAAGGGGATGTATGGTTATAAAACCTTATGGATTTGCAATTTGGGAATTAATGAAATCTCAGCTTGATGATATGTTCAAAGAGACAGGGCACGAAAATGCTTATTTCCCATTATTTGTTCCAAAATCATTATTTGAAGCTGAAGAAAAAAATGCAGAAGGATTTGCTAAAGAGTGTGCTGTTGTTACTCATTACAGACTAAAAAATGATCCTGATAAAAAAGGCAAACTGATGGTCGATCCTGATTCAAAGCTTGAAGAGGAACTTATAGTTAGACCTACAAGTGAGGCAATTATTTGGAAAACTTATAAAAGGTGGATTCAATCATATAGAGATTTACCAATCTTAATTAACCAATGGGCAAATGTTGTAAGATGGGAGATGAGAACTAGACTTTTTCTTAGAACTGCTGAGTTTTTATGGCAAGAAGGGCATACTGCGCATGCAACAAAAGAGGAAGCTTTAAAAGAAACAAAATTGATTAATAACATATATTCAGAATTTGCTGAGAAATTTATGGCTATGCCTGTTATTCAAGGATCGAAATCTGAATCTGAGAGATTTGCTGGAGCTGAAGAGACTCTTTGTATTGAAGCATTGATGCAGGATGGTAAGGCATTACAGGCAGGTACCTCTCATTTTCTTGGACAAAATTTTGCAAAGGCATTCGACGTTAAGTATGCTGATAAATCAGGTAAACTAGAATATGTTTGGGCAACATCTTGGGGAGTTTCAACTAGACTTATGGGAGCTTTAATTATGTCTCATAGTGATGACAATGGTCTCATTCTACCTCCACTTCTTGCTCCAACTCAAGTAATCATAATACCTATTATTAAATCTGAAGAGAGCTCAAAAAAAATATTAGATAAGACTAACGATTTATTTAATTCAATAAAAGATAAAGGAATAAGAGTAAAAATTGATGATAGAGATAATATTAGTCTTGGTTTTAAACTCAATGATTCAGAAGTGAAAGGTATTCCAATGAGAATTGTCTTAGGCGAAAAAGAAGTTGATAACGATGAGTTTGATATTTTTTATAGACATAACCTAGAAAAAGTTTCTGCTAAATTCTCAGATCTAACTTCCTTAGTTGAATCATCAATTAATCAAGTTCAAGAAGAAATGATTTTAAAATCTAAAGAGAGACTAAAAAAACATACTCATGAGGTAAATTCATATGATGAGTTTAAAGAATTGATCTCTTCACAAAGTGGTTTTGTAATTGCAGGTTGGGATGGAACAAACGAAACTGAAGAAGCTATTAAAGCGGAAACAAAAGCTACAATTAGATGTATCCCTGAAGACCTTGATAATAAAGGTGTTACATGTATTTATTCTGGTAAGCCAGCACAATACAAAGTAATATTTTCAAAATCTTATTGAAATATTAAAATTTAAATTAAATTTGCACCCTGATTGGCCCGTTCGTCTATCGGTTAGGACCTCAGGTTTTCATCCTGGAAAGAGGGGTTCGATTCCCCTACGGGCTACAAAATAAAAATTATGGCAAATCATAAATCTGCTTTAAAAAGAATTCGTTCTAATGAAACTAAAAAGTCTTTGAATAAACTTCAACATAAGACTACAAGAAATGCTATCAAAAAATTAAAAGATGCTAAAACTAAAAAAGAGGCTGGTAAGCTTTATCCTGGTGTTGTTTCTTTAATTGATAAGTTAGCTAAGAAGAATGTTATTCATAAGAACAAAGCATCAAATCTTAAATCTAAATTAAGTAAGCTTAAGTAATTAAGAGTTCATTGAAATAAGAAACTCTTCATTATTCTTTGTTTTTCTAAACCTGTCGTTTATAAATTCCATTGCCTCTACTGGGTTCATATCTGCTAAGTATTTTCTCATAATCCACATCCTCTGAATAGTGTTCTCATCTAGTAGTAGATCATCTCTTCTAGTGCTTGAAGAAACTAGATCTATCGCAGGGAAGATACGTCTATTAGAAATTCTTCTATCAAGTTGAAGCTCCATATTACCAGTTCCTTTAAATTCCTCAAAAATCACCTCATCCATTTTTGATCCAGTTTCAGTTAGAGCAGTAGATATAATTGAAAGTGAACCACCATTTTCTATATTTCTTGCAGCTCCAAAGAATCGTTTTGGTTTATGTAATGCATTTGCGTCAACACCACCGCTTAATATTTTTCCTGATGCAGGTTGAACCGTATTATAAGCTCTTGCAAGTCTTGTTATAGAATCAAGAAGTATTACAACATCATGACCACATTCAACTAATCTTTTCGCTTTCTCAAGAACAATATTGGCAACTCTTACATGTCTGTCAGCAGGTTCGTCAAATGTTGAAGCTACAACTTCACCTTTTACATTTCTCTGCATGTCAGTAACTTCCTCTGGCCTTTCATCAATTAATAAGATAATTTGAAATACCTCTGGATGATTTGCTGCAATTGCGTTTGCAACATCTTTTAAAAGCATTGTCTTTCCAGTTTTTGGTTGAGAAACTATCATTCCTCTTTGTCCTTTTCCTATAGGTGAAAAAAGGTCAATAATTCTTGTAGAGATTGTACTCTCCTTTGATGAAATATTAAATTTTTCTTCAGGGAATAATGGTGTTAAATGCTCAAATGAGACTCTATCCCGAACAACTTCAGGGTCAAGTCCGTTGATTTTATTAACCTTAATTAAAGGGAAATATTTTTCACCATCTTTTGGAGGTCT
>Ga0207993_1001144_pt1 | contig 10441 bp, 19 predicted proteins | sample ETN01SmetaG_2_FD_185791 | JGI IMG/M metagenome (GOLD analysis project Ga0207993, IMG submission 185791) | Marine microbial and viral communities from oxygen minimum zone, Eastern Pacific Ocean - ETNP2014F12-01SV265 (SPAdes) (version 2) | ecosystem: Environmental > Aquatic > Marine > Oceanic ...
AGTTCACAAAAAGTTAGAAGATATAGAAAAAAAACAAGAAATGTTAAAACGGATACAGGATTTAGATCGGTTGCGTGAGGAAAAGCAAGCAAAGCGTCCGACTGGACATTCTACCGATATTTGATATAATAGATAATAATTAAAAGTCAATCATGATTAAAACTTTAATTAAAGAGTTCCCAGTTACAACTGTAACGAAGAAACCCACAAATGATTCTTACACCAAAGAAGAGGTTGATATACTGATTGATGCTGCTGTTGAAAGAGCAGTTGCAGAAGCAAGAAGAATTGATGAAGAGTCGATGGCAAAACATAATCGTGATGCCACTGTCATTAGTATGATACTTGGATTTACCACACTTGCTTTGTTTGTAGATGGTTTACTTAGAATGTTAGGTATCATACCACCCTTCATGGATCTTGATGTTAATATTCTTGACAAAATAGAAACTGATATTATAGATAAGATAAAACAAGTCCCTATTCAGAGATTATTTCAATCAGGTTTTAGATGAACGACATTTCGGTTTTTATATACCTCATGTGTTTTGCAGCCGTGTTTGGCATGACTTGTGTATACATGGCTATGATGATGAGATCAACCTTGAACTCTTTTGATAATACACCAGTAAAATCATACAGCGATGCGATGAGAGCATATAAAATACCAGCACCTCATCCAGAGATGGAGGGTGTAAAGTATGGTGAAGAGTTGATGGTATTTAACCCAGAGGATCATGATGATGACGATGATGAAGATGACGGTGATATCATAGTTAGAGCTTGACATAGCAAGGTGAACCTTTTATAATGGTTTCGTAAACCGTTATAGAGCGATGACTCTCACCACTAAATTTAGAAAAGACATAAGCACTCTCCGTGCTGCAGCAAACAGAGAAATTTATTTGGATGTTAAATATCCGAAACTATATAAGAAAGTAAAAAGATATTACGAAGGATTACAATATATCAATTTAAAGGGAGAAGATCCTGACGCAGACTATAACGCTGTGGTAGAATGTCTTATAGAGGACTTAAAATTATGATTGAAGTATTACTACAACATGAACCATACAGATACATTCGAAAGGAAGAACTCCTAGAGAATGGTCAACCCGACTACCGCATTCAAAAGTGGGATAATCATAATGGATATAGAGACATGTATCTTTGTGATAACTATATGCAGATGCAGACTGCCATGGATGATTTTGAATACACCAAATGGTTAGACCCTGCTGGTGTTCCATGTTATATAAAAGATGACTAAAGAAAGTAGACCTTGGGGTTGGTATGATGTAATCAACGAAGGAGCAAGGTATAAAGTTAAGTGTATTGAAGTTGTTGCAGGATCAAGTTTGTCTCTACAAAGACATACTCATCGAGCAGAACATTGGGTCGTTGTTGAAGGTACAGCACTCGTATACATAGAGGGTAAAAAACAATTAATACATGAAAATCAAAGCACCTACATTCCTGTAGGTGTTAAACATAGACTATCAAATCCTGGTAAGATACCTTTAAAAATAATAGAAGTTCAGAGTGGTCCTTATCTTGAAGAGGATGATATTGAAAGATTTGATGATGAATATGGTAGAGTTTAATTTATGAAAAGAGTTCTTATTACAGGTGGTGCAGGTTTTATTGCACACCATTTAATTGGTCATATATTGGAGACCACAGACTGGGAAATTATAACACTAGATCGTTTAGATTATAGTGGAAATTTAAATCGCTTACATGATTTAATGATTTCTTTTATGCCTCAAACAAAAAGAAGAGTTAAGATTGTTCATCACGATTTAAAGGCAGAATTAAATCCATTAGTTCGTAGTGAGATAGGAGATGTAGATTACATATTACATCTTGCAGCAGGGTCACATGTTGACCGAAGTATAGATTATCCTATGGAATTTGTAATGGATAATGTTGTAGGAACTTGCAACATTCTTGAATTTGCTCGACTTCAACCTAACCTTGAAAGATTTGTATACTTTAGTACTGACGAAGTATTTGGTCCTGCACCAGATGGTATTAAATATAAAGAGAATGACAGATATAATTCTACAAATCCATATAGTGCTACAAAAGCAGGTGGAGAGGAGTTAGCAGTTGCTTATCAGAATACATATAACTTACCTGTTTATATTACACATACCATGAATGTATTTGGAGAGAGACAGCATCCAGAAAAATTCATACCTATGTGTATTCGAAAAGCAAGAGATGATGAGTACATAACAATTCATAGCGATTCAACAAAAACAATACCAGGTTCAAGGCATTATATACATGCTGAAGATGTAGCATCTGCTGTTCTATTCTTGTTAAATTACGAAGGAACATTTGAACCTACATGGGGTAATGCTAAATGTCCTAAGTTTAATATTGTTGGTTCTGAAGAATTAAATAATTTAGAGTTAGCACAAATCATCGCTGATACACAGGAAAAAGAATTGTTATATGAGATGGTAGATTTTCATTCATCAAGACCAGGACATGACTTGCGGTATGCTCTTGATGGTGATAAAATGAAAGAACTTGGATGGGAACCTGCCAAATCTATTCGAGAAAGAATTGCTGAAGTTACAAAGTGGACTCTTGCAAACAGACGTTGGATTCGAATTTAGGAGGAAAACATGAAAACAGCATTAGTATTAGGTGCAGGTGGTTTTATTGGAAGCCACATGGTCAAAAGATTAAAGAGTGATGGATATTGGGTTCGAGGTGTAGATTTAAAAGCACCTGAGTTTTCTGAGACAGAAGCAAACGAATTTGTTTATGGTGATCTTCGTGATGTAGATTTTGTTCGTCGTGTATTACAATACAAAGGAGAGCAAGGTAATTTCTATAATGAAATACCTTACAAAATGATCGAACCTTTTGATGAGATATATCAATTTGCTGCTGACATGGGTGGTGCAGGATTTGTATTTACAGGAGAGAATGATGCAGACATCATGCATAATTCAGTATCAATCAATCTGAATGTCTTAGAAGAACAAAGAAAGTTTAATGATAGTTATGATGTAAATAAAACAAAGATATTTTACTCTGGTTCAGCATGTATGTATCCAGAGCACAACCAATTAGATCCAGATAATCCTGACTGTCGTGAAGAATCTGCTTACCCTGCTGACCCTGACTCCGAATATGGATGGGAAAAACTCTTCTCTGAAAGATTATATTTCGCTTATAATCGTAACTATAATATACCTGTTCGTGTTGCTCGCTACCATAATATATACGGACCAGAGGGAACATGGCAAGGAGGAAGAGAAAAAGCACCCGCAGCAATCTGTCGTAAAGTCGCGTCCGTTGGTCTTGCCGACACTATCGAAGTGTGGGGAGACGGAGAGCAGACCCGATCCTTTTTGTATATTGACGAATGTATTGAAGCAACTCGAAGATTGATGGATTCTAATTTTATGGGACCTGTGAATATTGGTTCAGAAGAGATGGTCACTATTAATGAGTTGGTAAGAATAACTGCAAAGGTAGCACAAAAATCCATAGGTAGAAAACATATTGATGGACCGTTAGGTGTTCGTGGTCGTAATTCAAATAATGATTTAATTCGTGAGAAGTTAGATTGGGATTATACTATGACACTTGAAGATGGAATTAGAAAAACTTACAACTGGATTTACACTCGTATTTGTGCTGATAAAATTGCAAGTAAAGAAGAACCTAAAATTGAATCAAAGAAATTGAATCCAATCTCTAGATTCTTAAAATGGATGGATAAATAAATGCTTGGATTTAATCACTTAGGAAAATTAGGACAATTAGGAAACCAGATGTTTCAATATGCTGCACTAAGAGGCATAGCAAATAAAACAGGAACTAATTTTATGGTTCCAGATCATCGAGAAATATTTGATGATGGTATTGGAAACAAATATACGATTCTTTTATTTGATGTTTTTAATTTAAAGAACGCATCATATAAAGGAATGTTAAATACTGTTCATTATGTTCAAGAATCTCATTATCATTTTGATGAAGAGATGTTTGATTTATCTAAGAAGGAAAATTATTCTCTGTACGGATTCTTTCAAACTGAAAAATATTTTAAACATATTGAAGATTCAATTAGAATTGATTTTTCATTTAAGGATGAGATTAAAAACTACTGCGAACCTTTGAGGAAACAATTTAAAGATCCAATTGCTCTTCATATTCGAAGGGGTGATTTTTTAGTTAATCATAAATTTCATCCACCATTAGAATTAGATTACTATGAAGAGGCACTCAAAGAATTTGATAGTAATCGAGATGTTATTATCTTTTCAGATGATACTGATTGGTGTAAGGAACAGAAGTTATTTGAGGGTGATAGATTTGCTGTTGCAGAAGGTGGCAATCAGTTTTATGATATGTGTCTAATGACTATGTGTGATGATTTTATTATTGCTAATTCGACTTTCTCATGGTGGGGAGCTTGGTTAGGTAATCGTGGTAAAGTTGTTGCACCTAAAATATGGTTTGGTGAAGGTTTAAAACACGATACGAAAGATTTATATTGCGAGAACTGGATTAAATTATGAGAATGTCAATCGCTATCCCAACCTATGAAGTAAAAGGAAGGGGAGTAGAATTTTTAAATGATCTTTTTAGAACGATAGAGATTCAAACATTTAAAGATTTTGAAGTAGTTGTATCTGATCATAGTAAGGATGATAAATTAGTTGATGTTGTTGATGAGTTTCAATATAAGTTTGACATAACCTATGTTAAAAATAAAAATGATTTAGGTAACGGTCCTGCCAACACAAACAATGCTATAAGGAATTGTTCTGGAGATATTATCAAGGTAATGTTTCAGGATGATTTTTTTTATGATGATGAAGCATTACAAAAGATACATGATTCTTTTGATGATGAACATGATTGGTTAGTATGTGGTTCAAATCATACTCAAGATGATGGTAACAATTTTTATTGGGACTTGTATCCAAGATGGAATGACAGTATAATAAAGGGTGTAAATAGCATTAGTTCGCCATCAGTAATGGCTGCTAAAAAGAAAGTTTTCGATCAAATAAAGTTTGATGAATCTTTGGTCATGATGATGGATTGTGAAATTTATTATCATATTAAAAAAGAGTTTGGAGAACCAATATATCTTCATGATGTTTTAGTTTCAAATCGAGTGCATTCAGAACAAATATCATCAAGATATAATGCTTCATCTAATTCTACTAGTGACCTTGATCGTGAGGTTCAATATTGTATATCAAAACATTTGGAGTGATTCATGTATAAAGTAATGATAGTAGGTCATGGATTTGTAGGATCTGCTGTGGCTTCATTATTCTCAGAAAAAGAAAAAGTAATTGTCGATCCTAAATTTACAGACAATAAAATTTCTGATAATTCTGGTGTGGCATTTGATGCTGTCTTCGTTTCAGTCGATACTCCAAAAGCAGAGGGTTTTAAATTACTGGATACCATTCTTTGGGAATTAAATTATTGTATGGTCAAGGGAACACCAGTTTGTTGTAAGTCAACAGCAACACCTGAGTTTTATTATAATGTTTCTCAAAAGTATAAGAATATAAAGATAGTTCATAGTCCAGAATATTTAAATAAATCTAATCCAATTAAGATGTTTCAAGAACAAAAATTCTTTATTATCGGTGGAGATGAACATGCTGCGATGACAGTTGGACATATATTTAAATCTAGATTAAATCATGTGAAAAAAATTAGATATACTGATATTCGAACTGCTGCGATGGTGAAGTATTCAGAGAATGCTTTTCTTGCAACCAAAGTAACTTTCTTTAATGAATTATATAAGATGTATAAGTCTCAAGGATGTGAAGCTTCTTATGAAGAGTTTGCTGAGATGGTTGGATTAGATGAACGTATTGGACAATCACATACTCAAGTACCTGGTCAGGATGGAAAATTTGGATGGGATAGCCACTGTTTTAATAAAGACTTGTATGAATTAGAAAAGTTTGGTGGTAGTTCTTTAATTAAATTTATTAGAGACCTTAACGCAGAACATAGGAGTATTGATACATGAAGATAGCAGTACTCACCTCTTCAATTGGTAGTACAAAATTACTAGAACCAAAACCATTTGATGGTGTGGACTATCATGCTTTTGTTGATTATGAAGATGATAATACATCTTGGATTAAACATCCTATCATTCCATTCTCATCTGATGTTAGGTATAAGAATCGTAGAGATGCAAAAGTATATAAAGTTCTTCCGTTTGCTTTTTTACCAGATTATGATTACTACTTCTGGATTGATTCAACACATACATTACAAGCAAATCCTCAAGAAGTAATTGATAAGTATCTTACAAATAGTGATGTAGCAGTCTTTAAACATCCACAGAGAAATTGTATCTACATAGAAGGTGAATTTGTAAAACAGATTAAGTTTGACCACCCTAACTTACTAGAGGATCAACTTGAATTTTACAAGGATATGTGCTACCCTAAGAACAATGGTTTATATGAATTACCAGTAAGGGTACAGAGAAATACAAAACTAACTCAGCAGATGGGTTGGATGTGGTGGGAGCAAATATGTATGTTCTCTTCAAGAGATCAAATCAGTTTCCCCTTTGTATGTCATCAACTTGGAATCAAACCAACTATACTACCAGGTGTAGCAAATACAATTCAAGGCAATCAAATTATGCCACAACTAACAATATCAAATCATAGTCGAACATTATGAATATCTTAGAACAAATTGCAGCAAAAGCAGAGAAAGGCGATACTGGCATGTCTCTTCATTATGGGTTTCTCTATTCTTGTGTAGTGGGATTAGAATCCAAGAATGTATTTGAATTTGGTAGTGGATTTTCTACACATGTTATTCTTCATGCTCTTGAAAAAACTGGTGGAATTTTGACCAGTTGTGATGTAACAGATTACTCAGTCAATCCATCAATTACAGAATTTACAAAAGAAAGTAACAAATGGAATTTTTATCATGGTAATAGTACAGAAATATTTAATGATATAGAATTAGAACAATATGATTTAATACTTCATGATGGATCGCATGTAGGTGAAGAAGTACTAGTAGATTTAAATAACATATATCCTTATCTAAAACATGATGGTATTGTAATCACACATGATACAAGACACCATACACTTGGTGAGGGTATGAGTAAAGCAGTTGAAGATTTTGTAAAAGATAAAGATGTAGAATATGCAACTCTTCCATATGGATATGGATTGACATTCATTCGAAACAAAGCTAATATTGATAGTAAAGTTGAATTGACTTGGAGAAAAAGATGAAGGCACTATTCTGTGAACATCCTAACAAATCATTATCAAGTGGTTATTGTTCATATTATGGTGAAATATTTTATGCGTTAAAAGAAGTTTTTGATATTGAATTTAAAAATTTTATTCCAAGAACTACAAGTGAATTTGATGGATATGATATTGTCTTTCTTGGTTTTGGTCACACTGATTGTGGAAATGGAAAACCTACTTCACTGACAAGAAATTCTGATGTAAAATTGTTTCCTATACTGAATAAAGAATACACAGGACTGAAGAATAAACTTGATTGGATTAAGGAGATGCAACCAACTGCTGCATTAACAGTTCATCATGATACTGAATATTATAAAGAGTATACTGGATTTCCTTTTCATCGAATTATGTGGTCGGCAAATCAAAATCAATTTAAAAATTATGGTGGAGAATATAAGCACGATCTTTTCTTTTCTGGTGTTACAAGACCAGAACAGACAGAGAATCTAAGGGAAAGAGTTTTATCAAATCTTAATAGACTTTCGAAGTATAAATTGTTTGTGAATATTAGGTCACATAAAAACAATTATACAGGAACAATATTCTCTGATGATGAATACTCAAAACATTTATCATCATCTAAAATATGTTTCATCACCACAGGACCAGCAGACTTAGTTGGAACAAGATACTTTGAAGTTATGGCAGCAAATCGAAGCCTTATATTATGCAATCGAATGAGTATGGATGTCTATGAGGATATTATAATTGATGGTTATAATTGTGCCATGTTCTCAGATGAAGATGAGTTTTTTGAAAAAGCAATTTATTATCTTAAGACTGAAGATGAAAGAATGAAAATTGTAAATAATGCCTACACTCATTTTAAAACTACACAGACATGGAATATGAGTGCCATGAGAATAAAATCAATTATTGGGATGTATATGTCATGAAAAAAATTACAGTTAATCTTTCATTTTATAATCAAAATGATGTATTAGTAAAACATGTTTTGGGTTGGAAGTCATGGTCAAAAGAATTAAGAGAAAAATTTTCTTTTTGTATTATTGATGATTGTAGTCAAACAAAAGCAGTTGATGTTTTATCTGAAATTGATTTGAGTGATTTAAATTTATCAATCTACAGAGTTGAAGAAGATCTTGTTTGTAACATCGCTGGAGTTAGAAATCTATCAGCACAGGAATGTAAGACTGAGTGGATGGTGATTCTTGATATGGATACTTTGATATCTGAAGAGTTAGCATCATCTATGATTCAATTATGCAAAGCACCAAAAGGAAGTTGTTTTAAATTTAATCGTAGAGTCCCAAGTAATCCACATCATCCAAAGAATGGACAACCACATCCTGCAGTATGTCTTTTACAATTAGAAGATTATTGGAATGTTGGTGGATGTGAAGAGGATTTAGTAGGACACTATGGTCAGACTGACCCTATATTTTGGTATCGTGCTTCGGACATACTAACTGTTCATTTTAGATCTGATATGTATCTTGATTATATTCCTGAAGGTGAAGCAGTAATCAACAGAGATACTTCTCATAATCAAAGATTATTTGAACAAAAGAGAAAAACTCATAACTGGTCAACTGATTTTGTTAGATTCAAGTGGGAGAAAGTTTATGGATAAAAATAAAGCAATATTTAAACTGAAGAATATTGGACCAATATATTATATTAATATAGATGATCAGTTAGAGAGAAGAGAATATATGGAGAACCAATTTAAATATTGGGGTGTAGAAAATTACACACGCATCTCTGCATATGATGGTAGAGATGATGATTTAAGTGACATTATAAAAGGAAGATATCCTGAGGACATGAATTCTGGTGAGATTGGTTGCACAACTTCACATCTGAAAGCGATCAAGCACTGGTTAGATACATCTGATAGTCCTTATGCAATCATTATGGAAGATGATGTAAATTTAGAGACAGTTAAGTTTTGGGATTTTAAGTGGGTAGATTTTTATGCAAAGATTCCTTACGATTGGGATGTAGTTCAACTTGCAATCATCTGTACTGGTGCTCTTCATGTTCGAATACATAAAAGATTTGTTAATGATTTTTCAACTGCCTGTTATATGATCACTCGTCACCATGCAGAGAAGTTGATGAAGTATCATGTCAGAGGTGAGAAGTACAAGATTGATAATGGTGTTAAACCTAGAGCAGTTGCAGATGACTTAATCTATAACTCTGGCAATACTTACTCAGTTCCCATTTTTCTATACAAACTTGCTTTGGGTTCTTCAATCCATCCCGAACATGTAGATATGATTCATAAAGCAAGCTATGATGGTCTAATGGGATTTTGGAAACAGACTGGATGTTATTGGGAAGTTGATGAATTAATGAAGTTTGATCCATATCTAGGAAGAATTACAGAACCAGTACGTGAAGATAAGTAAAGTTTATATAACAGATTAGTAACATTTAACTCTGTAAGTGAGTCCATACATTAAGTTTCTTGACAAAATTTTATATTTACTATATAATATTGTTACATAAATTAATATAACTTAAATGACTGTTACAACAGAATCAGGTGGAAGACAAAATGCTTTCCCAAATGAAACAAGACCTTACATCGACGAAAGTGTTTCTTATGATGGATACCCTCAGAACGCTGAGAAAGTTAATGGTCGTTGGGCAATGATTGGTTTCGTGGCATTACTCGGTGCTTACGCAACTACTGGACAAATAATTCCAGGTATTTTCTAATGGATACAAGTCATCCCTATTGGAAGTATGCTGAGATGGTCAATGGTCGTTTAGCGATGCTTGGTCTAATCATCGGCACAGTTAATTATGTGTTATTCGGGGAAATAGCACCAGGTTTCTTCTAATGAAACTTATCACACAATTCACAATACAAAAAGGAACAAAACTCATGACACCAGAAGCAGAAAGATTTAATGGCTGGGCAGCAATGCTTGGATTCGTAGCAGCAGTAGGAGCATACGCTACAACAGGAAACATTATTCCTGGTATTTTCTAAATGAAAAAGGAAATCGAAAAGGAAAAGTTAGTTGCTGAGAAACTTAATGGCAGACTTGCCATGATCGGCATCATCGCAGGTATCGGAGCATACCTAACAACAGGTCAACTCATACCAGGTTTTGTTTAATGACCGAATTAGTAGCAGACAATGCTATATCACCCTT
>Ga0207993_1001149_pt1 | contig 10414 bp, 6 predicted proteins | sample ETN01SmetaG_2_FD_185791 | JGI IMG/M metagenome (GOLD analysis project Ga0207993, IMG submission 185791) | Marine microbial and viral communities from oxygen minimum zone, Eastern Pacific Ocean - ETNP2014F12-01SV265 (SPAdes) (version 2) | ecosystem: Environmental > Aquatic > Marine > Oceanic ...
TATATCATATTTTTTTTCATTTATATTAAAAATTCCCATGTTATTCTATATTTGATTTAATTCTTCTGAAATTGAATATTATATAACTCGGAATATTTCCCGTTTTTGCTTAATAACTTATCATGACTACCTCTTTCAACAATAATGCCCTTATCAAGTACAATAATTTCATCAGCATGTTTAACTGTGGATAATCGATGAGCTATAACTAATACGGTCCTATCTTTCATTAGTTTTTCAATAGCTTGTTGAACTAATTTTTCTGATTCTGTATCTAAAGAAGAGGTTGCTTCATCAAGTATAAGAACTGGTGGGTTTTTTATTATTGCTCTCGCTATAGACAGCCTTTGTTTTTGCCCACCAGATAGTCTTACACCTCTTTCACCTATAATTGTATCTAATCCGTCAGGTAATTTGTCAATATATTCCATCGCATTTGCTGCTTTTAATGCTGAAATAATCTTATTCTTATTTATCTTTTTTTGTCCATAAGATATATTATTTAATATTGAATCATTAAATAAAATAACTTCCTGGCTAACAACACCCATCATTTTTCTTAAGCTCTCTATCTTAATATTTTTAATATCTTCGCCATCAATAGAAATAGATCCTTTAGTAACATCATAAAACCTAGGAATTAAATCTGCTATTGTTGATTTCCCTGCGCCACTCGAACCAACTAGAGCGACAATTGAACCTTTTGAAATAGAAAATGAAATATCAGTCAAAACCATGTCTTTGTTATTATCATAATCAAATGAAACATTATCAAAATTAATTTTGCTATTTAAAGCTGTAATTATTTTAGGATTTTTTCTATCGTTTATGCTAGGAATCACATCTAAAATACTAAATACTCTTTCTGCTGCAGCTAAACTATTCTGAATAGCAATATTAACAGTTCCTAAATTTCTGATAGGGACTAACATTGCAAATAACAATAAAATAAATCGCAAAAAATCTTCAGCGGTCATAATACTTACTTGAATTACTTGCAACCCTCCATACCATAATAACGCAACACCAATTGATGCTCCAATCATTTCATTAATTGGTGTTGCTAAATTATCTAATTTTGCTCTCTGCATTGTTAATCTGAAAAACTTTTGACTTTCTTTTGAAAATCTACTGATTTCATATTTTTGTGCAGCAAAGGCTTTTATAACTCTTATAGAAAATAAAGTCTCTGTAAGATGATGCATAATGTTCGCTATATTTTCTTGAATTCTCTTTGTTTTTCTCCTGATACTGTTCCCAACATTTATGTATAAAAATGCAGCAAATGGTAATATTAGAATGGCGGCGCATGCTAACTTCCAATTGATTATAAATAATAAAAAACAAAAACTTAATATATTGATAGGCTCCACAATTAAATTTTGAAAAGTATTTGTGAACGCAGTCTGCATTAGCGCAACATCATTCATTAATATAGAAGTTAATTCTCCAGATTTTTTTTTATCGAAAAAACCCATTGATAAAGTATGTATATGTTTATATAGGTCTTCTCTTATTTTAACAATCAAAGAAAATTGAACATAAGAAACCAAAATATTCTTTACATATAGAAAAATATTTTTAAGTAAAAAAGTTCCGAATAAAAAAATACATAACTGCTTTAAAGAATCAATCTGAGATTCTTTTAAAATAATTTTATTACTGAAATATTTTAAAGTATCATTAATACTAAGAGAAGTAGATAATGCCCATTTTTTTTGCTCTTCTAAAACAGAAGTAAAATCAGTAAAAATATTATTTAATAATGAAGCCGTTAACCAGATTGATAAACTATTCAATAAAACAAAGAAAACAGCCGCAATTGTAGAAGCAATTAAAATATACCAATATTGAAAAACTATTTTTGCTAATCTCTTATAAATAGGAGGATTCATAATGAATTAACATCTATATTTTTTATGAAAATTTGTAACATATCTAATTTATCTTTTATAATAGCTCATACTTAAAATCATAGATAAGATAATAAATAAACACTTTGATAAAATAAAGTTAGGTGATATTTAGACACATGGCAACACATCAGATTCAGATTTGTAGGTTCATATTCTAAATTATAGATTAAATAATGGATATTTTAAAAAAGACAATAAGCCTTACAACTATATTTTTATTATTTAGTATTGGATGTGGTGAAAAAAATTCACTAGATATTTGGGAATTTAGACAAGTCGGAACAGATAAATGGTACCCAGCAAAGATTCCAGGAACTATTCACACTGATCTTTTGGCAGCAGGATTAATTCCTGACCCTTTCATTGGGACTAATGAACAAAAAGTACAATGGATTGAAGATAAAGATTGGGAATATCGTACTATCATAAATGCCTCTAAAAAAACATTAGAGAGCACTCAAATTAATCTGACTTTTAAAGGATTAGATACATATGCAGATATAATTCTTAATGATTCAATAATAATGACAACAGATAATATGCATATACCATGGACTAAAAATATAAAAAATTTCTTACAAAGAGGAGTCAATGAATTACGCGTATATTTTCACTCTCCTATAAAAATTGGACAAAAAAAGTTGAATGAACACCCGTATCTTGTACCAACATCAAATGAGCCTAAACCTATTGGAGAACAAACAAGTGTATTTACTAGAAAAGCTCAATACCACTATGGTTGGGATTGGGGCCCTCGCTTGGTTACCAGTGGTATATGGAGAGAAGTAACACTAAATAGTTGGAACATTGGAACAATTTCAAAAATAGATTTTCGTACAGATTCTATAAACAATGATTATGCTCAAATACATTTTACTGTTGAAGGCTATATAAAAGAAAAAATAGATTATAAAATTGAATTTAATTTTTTTAATAATCATTTTATTGAAAGAAATCATACCATAAAAGAATTTGACCAAGATGATATAATAAAATTTTCGCATTCAAAAACGTATTCCATAAAAAACCCAAAATTATGGTGGCCTAATGGCATGGGAGAACAATATCAATATTTATATAATACCAACCTCATCATTAATAAAAACATAATAGATTCAGATTCAGGCAAGTTTTCTTTTGTAGATATAACACTTAATCAAGAGAAAGATGAAAATGGAAGCAGCTTCAATTTTATAATAAATAAAGAACCAATATTTATAAAAGGTGCAAATTATATACCCCCTGATTTTTTTAACCACAGAGCATCAAAAAAATATAAAAGAGTTATTAAAAATGCTTTAGATGCTAATATGAATATGCTTCGAGTTTGGGGTGGTGGCATTTATGAGAACGAAGAATTTTATGAACTATGTAATGCCAATGGTATTTTAATATGGCAAGACTTTATGTTTGCGTGCTGTATGATCCCTAGTGGAATTAACGACAAACTAGATAAAGAATTTAAACTAGTTATTGATAGATTAAAAAAACATCCTAGTATTGCAATATGGTGCGGTAATAATGAAAGTTTAACTGGGTGGAAAAAATGGGGATGGCAAAAACAATATAACTTACATGGTGAAGATTCCATTAAAACATGGAATACTTATAACCAGATATTTAATCAACACCTATATTTTAATGACTCAATATCTAATAACTATAACTATTGGCCTTCTTCTCCATCATCAGGGACAAACCAATTACAAAATAAATATTCAGGAAACCAACATGAATGGGGAGTGTGGTTTGGTCAATTACCTTTTAATCAATTTAGTAAGAATGCGGGTCGATTTATTAGTGAATACGGCATACAATCATTACCTGAAATAAATACAATAAAAAGGTTTGACCCTAGTGTAGATAATTGGTATCTAGAAACTAAAGAATTACAATTTAGGCAACGATCAAAAATGCCTTGGATCAAAGAAGGTTACGATGGGTTTGATATGATAGATTATTATATTAACATATATTTTCCAAAACCAAATAACCTCCAAGAAGTAATTTATTTAAGTCAAATTACTCAAGCATTGGCTTTACAAACAGCAGCAGAATCACATCGAAAGAATAAGCCATATACAATGGGAACACTATTCTGGCAAATAGATGACGTATGGCCAACAATCTCCTGGTCTACAATTGATTATTTTGGAAATTGGAAAGCAGCTCATTATGCAATTAAAGAGGCTTATAAGCCTATAATAATTTGTGCAGAAGAAAAAAATAATCACCTAAAAATTCATGTAATTAATGATAACCTAAAACCAATAAGTGGCACTATAAAGATAAAACTGAAAACATTAAATGGCAAAATTATAAAAAAATGGGAAAAAAGAATGATAGCGGAATCAAATAAAAATCAAAGCTTTTTAAATATCCCCCTTGAAAACATTTTTAATAATAGTAAAAAAAATAGTGTTTTTGTTGATATGAAAATTTTATCAAATAATAAAATCATAGATTCAGGGATTCATTATTTTGTTAAACCAAAAGATATCGCACTTGAGAATGCTTCTATAATAGCTACCATTGAAAAAAATGTTATTAAACTAAAATCAAATACATTAGCAAAAAATATTTACCTTTCCTCAAATGATATTAATGGTTTCTTTTCTGATAATTTTTTTGATTTACAACCAAATATAGAAAAATATGTAAGTTTTGATGCCAATGATAATAAACAGATTACAAAAAAATCATTATCCATATTTTCTCTCCAAGATATATCTAAATAATATATTAATATTTGTAATACTTCTTTATAGTATATCTTGCTCAAATAGTAACTCCATAACAGACTATGTCGATCCATTTATAGGCACGGATGGTACCGGGCATACCTTCCCAGGAGCGACTATGCCATTTGGGATGGTTCAGCTATCTCCAGACACGCGTGATAGTGGTTGGGAGAACTGCTCCGGATATCATTCTACTAATAATACAATATTGGGATTTAGTCATACCCATCTATCAGGTACAGGAGCAATTGATTACGGAGACATATTAGTAATGCCAATGGCTGGAGAATATTATTTTAATGCGGGGGATGAGGAGAACTCAGATAATGGATATCGTTCTAGATTTAATAAAGAAGATGAAATAGCAGAACCAGGTTATTATTGTGTTAATCTTCTAGATGACAAAATTAAAGCTGAAATGACAGTAACAAATAGAGTAGGATTTCATCGTTATACTTTTCCAAAAAATAAACCGCCCCATTTACTTTTTGATTTGCAACATGGCTTAGGAGATAATGTTCTAGAAAGTTCAATTAAAATAATTAGTCAGAATGAAATATCAGGACTTCGTCGATCATCAGGCTGGGCAAAGAATCAATATGTCTATTTTTATGCAAAATTTTCTAAACCATTTTCTAATTTTAGAATTATAAATGACAATACTATTCAAACTCAAATCGATTCTATTTCAGGTACAAACATTAAAAGTATATTCTCATTTGAGAACCTTAGTGATCCCCTAATTGTAAAAGTATCTCTTTCTGCAGTTAATGAAAAAGGTGCCCAGATGAATATGGAAAGAGAAGCGAATACCTGGGATTTCGATTTCATTCGTCAAATGGCATTAGAAAAATGGGAAAAAGAATTATCAATTGTTAAAATTAAAGGTGGCGCTATTAAAGACCGTATAAAATTTTATACAGCTTTATATCATAGTTTTATTGCACCCAATATTTATCATGACGTTGACGGGAAATATAGAGGAACAGATTTAAAAATTAAGACCTTATCAAAAAATGACTCCATGTACACTGTATTCTCACTATGGGATACGTTTAGAGCCACTCATCCCTTGTTTGTTTTATTAAAACCAGCATTTGCAGAACAACTAGTTCGCACATTAATCACAAAAGCGAGTGAAGGGAATCTATTGCCAGTTTGGGAACTAGCTGCTAATGAAACAGGCACTATGATCGGCTACCACTCCATTCCTGTTATTGTTGATGCATATATTAAAGGATTACAAAATTTTGATTATGAACTAGCCCTAGAACAAATGGTAGAATCATCAATGCAAAATCATTTAGGACTAGATTCATATAAAGCTGAAGGATATATAGGTCTTGAAAAAGAAAACGAATCTGTTTCAAAGACCCTTGAATATGCTTACGATGATTGGTGTATTGCAATTATGGCAAAAAAATTAGGAAAACCTATATTAGCAAATAAATATTTTAGACGATCTTTAAATTATTTAAATGTTTATGATAATAATGTAGGCTTTGTTAGAGGAAAAAAATTTGGCGATTGGGTCAGCCCATTTAATCCTAGTGAAGTCAATTCTATCTATACCGAAGCCAATTCTTGGCAGTATAATTTTTTTGTTCCTCATGATATCTCTGGCATGATTAACATGATGGGAGGAGATACTATTTTTAATCAAAAATTAGATGAATTATTTACTACTTCATCTAAACTAATTGGAAGACATCAACCTGATATTACTGGAATGATTGGTCAATATGCTCATGGAAACGAGCCAAGTCATAATTTTGCATATTTATATAACTATATTGGCAAGGCCTATAAAACCCAAAATAGAGTTCGTCAAATTATGGATGATTTATATACAGTAAATAGAGATGGCCTTAGTGGCAATGAAGATTGCGGACAAATGTCATCGTGGTATGTATTCTCTGCTATGGGATTTTATCCAGTCACGCCAGGGCAAAATATATATACTATAGGAACACCAATATTTGATGAGATTACAATTAATTTAGATAATGAAAAAACTTTTATAATTAAAGCCAATAACGCCTCTTCATTAAATAAATACATTCATGCAGCGACATTAAATGGTAATATCTATTCAAAATCATATATTACCCATGAACAAATTATCAATGGTGGAGTTTTAGAATTTAAAATGCATTCTAAACCAAATATGTTATGGGGTCATTCTGAAAACTCTAAACCAAAGAGTTTAGTAAATAAAAAAGTTGTTATGAATCCTACAATATCAGCTCCTTCTCGAGCTTTTTTAGATACAATGACCATATCAATGCATTGTGGAACTGAAGGCTCGTCTATATTTTATACACTAGATGGCAGCACCCCTTCAATTAACTCAAATAAATATGAAATCCCTCTAAACATAAAAAAAACAACCACAGTAAAAGCTATCTCATTAAAAACTCATTATCTACCGAGTTATGTCGAAACAGTTATATATAATAAACTACCTTATAATGTTAATATCGAATACCATGAACCATATAATCAGCAATATACTGCTGGTGGATATAATGGGTTATTTGATACAGTCAGAGGGATATCTACTGCTTGGGGATCTTGGCAGGGGTTTTATGGTAAAGATTTCTTTGCAACTATCGACCTTGGTGATATACGCCCTGTTAATAGTGTGACTGCGACATTTCTTCAAAATGCAGCCAGCTGGATTTGGCTCCCTAAATCAGTAAGTTTTGAATTATCAACTGACGGCAAAAATTTCTCTAGAATTAAATCATATAATCATAATATCTCATTAAAAGAATATGAACCAACTATTATTGACTTTGAACATAAAGTAATCAGTCCTATCAGATATATCAGAATCCATGCAAAAAATATGGGAGTATGTCCTGAGTGGCATCCTGGTAGAGGAAATGATTCTTGGGTATTTATTGATGAAATAACTATTAAATAGTATACTCTAATATATAATGAGTTTTATAAAACGAAATTGGACGCCAGAATCTGCTGATGAATGGAAAAAAGAAGATTGGATAGCAATTATATTATCTTCTATTTCATATATTTGTTTAATGACAGGTACAGCATTATCATTTCTAATGATTACTAAAGGATTCATCATATTATTAATAGGAATAGTTCTTGGCCTTATAATGTATTGGGTTATTGATCCAAAATTAAAAACTATATCTACTGAATACGAAAAAAAACAAAAAGACTATTTAAATAAATTAGATAATATTCAAAAATGGAAAGACAATAAATGAATAAAGGTTTAGCAGTTGTTATCGGAATGACTATAGCATACCTAGCTTCATTTGCTGGAATGTTATTTGCTTACCTCCATTATAAGAAGAAAGAGAGCAGACATAAGAAATGAATGCCTTTATTTTATATATGATGTTTCAAACAAGAATTGGGCACCCCTATTTAGGTATAATTATTCCATCATTAATTTTTGGTATCTCATTCATATTAACATATCTATTAATTAGATATTTTAATAAGGATCAATCATGATAACATTTCAATTTCTTGATTGGTTTTGGCTCATTTTATTTGCTTTATTAATGGTTTATTTTGGTGCATACTTTTATCGATTAGGAAAACGATCACAATCAGATTTTTTTTTAGCTGGTAGAGGTCTTCCATGGTGGCTTCCAGCTTCATCTGTTTATGCAACCCATACTGCAACAGATACCCCAATCTGGGTAGCAGGCGTTGTTTATAAATATGGGTTAACTGGTTTATGGTATGCTTTTTTTTCCGCATGGTGTGCTGTTAGTGCCTTTATTTCAACTCGTATTTTTAGACGATCATTAGCCTACAGCCAAGCAGAATGGCAAAGCTTGAGATTTGGTGGTCTAGGCTCAGAGTTACTCAGAGGATGGCTAGCAGGTTGGCAAGTATTTATGAATATGTTTATTCTAGGCTGGGTTGGTATAGCAATGGGGAAATTATGTAATATGATTTTTGGTTGGGATCTATGGATAGGATTAATTGTTTTTACTACTATCGGTGCAATCTATGTACTAGCCTCAGGATATTGGGGCGTAGTCATGGCTGATTTTCAACAAGGGATTATTGCTCTATTGATTATTATAATCGTTTCAGTTTGGGGCGTTTTAGCTGCGGGAGGACCACAAGAAATTTTCAATCGTTTAAACAGTTATAATAGTACTGTCGAATGGAAAACACCTAATATTAATGGCCATGCAATTATACGCATAAAAGATCCTGATTCTGGGAACATACTAATAAAAAGTCAAAAATTTTTAATATCAGAAAATGTATCAGATGAAAAAATTCACAAAGATGAACTAAAAATACACAATGTTATTAAAACAAAAAGTTCAGATATTGAATTGAAAATTTTATTCCCCAAAAATAATGATATCCTGCGATCAAATTATGGATATAAAATTGTTTGGGCCTCTGGAAGAACTGGCGATCATGTTAACATTGATTATTCAATTGATAATGAAAAGTCCTGGTCAAAAATTGCTGTAAATCATTTTGATGGACAAGCATGGAGATTAGATCTGTTTAGTTTTACTGGTACCTTTGAAGGACAATTCCCAATTGCATGGTTTATAACTATGATGATAATCGCTTTAATTGGGGGGTTTGGTATGGGAACTTCAATAGATTGGTATCCTGAAGCACAAAGAATACAATCAGCAAAAAGTGTTAGAGATGCATCGTATAGTATATGGGCTGGATCTGCTTTGGTCTTAATTCGAAATGCTATATGGGCAGGAGCAATAATTGGTTTTTTTGTTATATATCCAGGTCTTGGAAATAGCAGTTCATATGAAATGGCTTGGTATAAAATTGGATTTGATTATTTACCTGTTGGTTTAGTTGGTTTCCTATTTGCTGGCGTACTTGCAATCCACCTTTCTACTGTTTCAACACATTTAAACTTAGGCGCGATGTATGCCACTAGAGACTTTTATCACCATTATATTAATCCTAAAGCAAATGAAAATAAGCTAGTTAACATTGGACGTCTAGCCACATTAGTTCTTTTATTAGGATCATTTATTTTTGGAATGATTATTGGCGAAGAAATCACTAGTTGGTTAATCTTTGCTTTATGGATAATGGCAGCAGGTGTGTGGCTACCAAATATTTTACAAGTCATCTGGTGGAGATTCAATTCTTGGGGTTACTTATCAGCTTGGATAGCAAACCTAGGATTAAGTTGGTTAATTGTTTGGATATTACCAAGTTTTGGAATAATACCAGATTTACCAGATTATCTTCAATTTTGGACATTAATATTTTTAAATGCACTAGTCTATCTTCCTGTTACATACCTAACAAAACCTGAAAATATGGACCATCTAGTGGAATATTATGTTATGTGCCGGCCCATAGGATTTTGGAAACCAGTAAAAAATGAAGCAATCCGTAAAGGACTAATCAAAAAATAAAATTATCTTAATCTTGTGGAGGCGGGGAGAATCGAACTCCCGTCCGAAATAGTTTAGTGTTAAACATCTACATGCTTAGTCTTCCGATTATTATCTTACTCTTTTCCCAATCAGAGACATAATAAAAAAGAGCCAGCCTGTTTAATCTTACCTCGAATTCACAGACAAAAACGAGACCAGTCTATGTTGATGACGTTCCTTAGAAATACCATAGACAAATAATTCTAGGAACGAGCTACATCAATTAAGCTGCAGCCATATAGCCATAATCGGCATATATTGGTTTTACCAGATGATTAAGGAGAGTACTGATATCCTCCGCATGCAGTTAAACACCTCTCAT
>Ga0207993_1001150_pt1 | contig 10405 bp, 10 predicted proteins | sample ETN01SmetaG_2_FD_185791 | JGI IMG/M metagenome (GOLD analysis project Ga0207993, IMG submission 185791) | Marine microbial and viral communities from oxygen minimum zone, Eastern Pacific Ocean - ETNP2014F12-01SV265 (SPAdes) (version 2) | ecosystem: Environmental > Aquatic > Marine > Oceanic ...
CGTCATCGTGGATTACGCGCGCGAAGACGTGACTCTTTGGGACGTGTCCAAGGTTCGTCGGGTCACGGAGATAATGGTCGACGCGTTACCGCCCGAATACATGTGTGCTCTGAAAATGACGAGTTTCGGGAGTCGTCAATCCGTGGACATCGCCGAGAAACACGTCGACGGTATCATCACCCAAGCAAAGGCGCGAGGCGTTCGAGTGTGCATCGACGCCGAAGACGTGTTGTATCGGGACGCGTGTTACGAGTTGATGCGACGACACAATACCCGAGAGAACGCCATCGTGTATGCGACGTATCAGATGTATAGGCGACACGCGTTTGACGAACTACTAGAGGACATGGAATCGTCATCGTCCGACGGGTTCAAGTTGGGTGCCAAACTCGTCCGAGGGGCGTACTTGCGAACGCAGTCGGGTGTGTTCGACGTCAAGGCTGACACCGACCACTCGTACAACAAGGGTATGACATACGCCCTGTCGGCGCCGCACGTGCACTCGATCTTGGCGACGCATAACAAACCGTCCCTTCGCATCGCTCGTAAATTTCCAAAGGAACGATATGTGACCGCACACCTGATGGGATTCGGTGGGAATCCAACCTATCGGTACGTCCCGTTTGGAAATCTAGTGGAGTTGACACCGTATTTATGGCGTCGATTTAAGGAGCGTCTCTCGTGGGACTGAATGAATACTTACTTTTTGCACGTCGGGCAGTACCCGGACACCTTTTGGCGACGTTCGTTGTAGATCAAGGCGGCGGCGATGAGCGCGGCGACGATAAGACCATTGCGACCGAGCCGTTCACGCTTGTAATAGGCGACGGCAAGGATGGCGACGGCGATCATTTGGATCTTAGAGAGCGGCAATCCACCCGACGGGGCGGCGGCGGGCGTTTCAATGGGAGCAGGAGACGGACCCATCATTGCGATCATGTTGTACTCTATACTGAGATTTTAATCAGTGGCAAATTATATGGACTCACTATGGGACACTTTACCGACGGAATTACAGGAGATTATATTTCGTAAGTCAGTGGACCTGTGTCGTCAGGAGTGGCTCGAACAGGGACGTGCCAAACATGAGCGTCAGAAGAAGAAACAGGGTCGAGGCATGCTGTCCGTGGACATGATCGAACATTTACGTCAGCACACGGATACGATTGAAATTTTGAATTGGGGATACGAACTCGAATTGAGGGAATTGGAAATTAAGATCGACCCACCGACGGAGGAACTATCGCGAATTGAAGATCACGACTACCACGATTACTACGACACATTCTTGGAACGATGTGTCGAGTGGATGAGCGACGAGACGAACAGGGACGAGTGGGTCGTCCCAGGACCCGATCATTTTCTGAACATGTACACGCGTCTCCTGGAGTTTAAGAATCGTCACGGACACACAGGCATACTGACCCACGAAGATGGCAGTCCCGGTCTACACCTGTGGTTGGAACTCCAAAAGGATCCCGAGACGCACCTAAGCCGGGAGCGACGACATGCCCTACAGTCGGTGGGCATTCGATTACCCAGGGCTCGACGATGAAAAAAAAATCTGAATCTACAGTACAAAACAACCATGGTCAACAACAAGACCGCCAACAAGCCCGAAGCGAAAGAGATCAACGAGGTCGTCCGCAAGGCTGTCGCCCGCGAGAAGGCGCGCGCCCGTTACGCCAAGGCGCGTGCGGAAGAGTCCAAGGCGAACAAGAACGCCCGACTCGCGAAGGCGAGAGCCGCGTACGCCAAGAAGCGTGCCGGTCAGCCGAACCTCCGCAGAAAGTCCAACGAGAACAAGGAAGCCACGAAGGCTGCCCGACTCGCGAAGGCGAAAGCCGCGCGCGCCGCCGCCCGCGCCGGTCAACCGAACCGTCGCAGAAAGACGAACGAAGAAAAGGCTGCCACGAAGGCTGCCCGACTCGAGAAGGCGAAAGCCGCTCGCGCCGCCGCTCGCGCCGGTCAACCGAACCGTCGCAGAAAGACGAACGAAGAAAAGGCTGCCACGAAGGCTGCCCGACTCGCCAAGGCGAAAGCCGCTCGCGCCAACGCTCGCGCTGCTGAGTTGGCGAACAACGAATTGCAAGCCACCAAGATGTTCCAAAAGATCCTCGCCAGATCGGCGAAGAAGCAAGCGGACGCCGCGAACGTCTACGCCAAGGGACAAGCCAAGTTGAACAAGCAAGCGGCGAAGAACATCGCGGAAGCGAACGCCGAAGCCAACAAGGCGACCGCTCGATTCCAAAAGATGCTCGCCCCGAAGAAGAAGGCGAAAAAGACCATCGAACAAAAGATCGGTGAACTCCTCAACAAGAAGCGCGCCAACGCTTACGCGAAGAACAAGGCGGTGCCCGCGGCGAAGGTTAACAAAAAAATGCAACGCGCGCACGAGAAGAAGGTGAAGGCTGCGGCGAAGGCTGCCGAAGCGGCGAACAAGGCTCTCCAAAAGGAAGCCGACCGTCTCAACAGAGTTCTCGCGTTGATCGCCAAGCGACGCTCCCTCACGCCGAACCAAAAGGGACAAGCCTTGATCAACGCCGCGGGCATGAGCGCGAAGAACCTTCAGGCGAAGTACATCGTCGTCCAAAAGCGCGTCAAGGCTGCCAACAAGGTTGCCAAGAATGCGCCTGCGGCGCCTAAGAAGGCTGCCAAGAAGGCTGTCAAGAAGGTGACCAAGAAGAGACGCACCTCCGCGGAAGAAGCCGCCAACAACGCCAAGAAGGCGGGCTTGATCGTCGAAGGTAAGCGCACCCGTCGACGCTAAACACTAAAACAACACTAAACCATTCACATTTTTACAAACACACATTTGTAAAAATATGAGAAGGGGTGAAACTTGATACGATTACGGATTACGATCCGTATAATACGCCAGCCAAACCATCCTTTACCTTGAGGATGTTCCAGTTGACCCCGTACACCCGGTGTTGGGTGTTGGCGTTACCGGTCGGGCTGTAGATTTGTAACTTGGAGTTGTCGAGTCGAGAGTAGTTGAGGCTCCCCGACGGACTCGACTTGTTGAGATAGAGGGCGAACGGCCACGTGAACGTCGGGCTGTTGTCGAGGGCTTGGGTCGGGAGCACCGTGCAGTGCGTGAGCGGCACGGTCGTGTGGTGGAACACGTTCGAGGTCTCTTCGAACAACGGGGTACCGTTGATGTAGAGCGTGGACTTGGCGAACGAATACTGCGACGACCAGTGACCGCCCGTGCCCGCACCGCTCGCGACGTGAACCGCCATGACAGGGTGGTTGAACGTCGACAAATCAATCTCCGTCTCGGTTTGGCTCGAGAGTTGGTATTGCACCTGTCTGATTAACAACTCGTGAACGTTGTCGACGAACCACTTGCGCTCGTCAGTGTCCAACGTGGCGTACGAGCAGAAAATCTTCGGCGTGGCACGCGGGGTGAATCCGTCGCGGCACTTGATTTTGAGGGTCACCGAACTGAACTGCATGCACACGAGCGGAAGGCTCTTCGTCCAGTCGTCGCTGAACCAGAACGGGATCGTGTAGCAATCGGCATAGCCGGACTCCGCACCGTACGCATTCTCGAGCGTCGCGCCCGTGAGTTGGGCACCGGACGCCTTCGCCCCAGTGGCGTTGTACAGAAGGTTGTGCACGCCGTTGATGAACAACGAATCGAGCGAACACACCATCTGTCCACCCACCCACAACTCGAACGTCGTCGGTCGTTGAGCGGCATTGGACGAGAACAGACCCGTGGAGTTTTGTCCTGCGGTGCCGATGCGCGGGGCTTCGATGTGAATGTGGGTCAGGAGATCGCCCTTGACCGGGATCTCACACGTCACGGAACCGGTCGCGGAGAACGAACCGATGTAGTCGACGCGTTGGGTATTGACGGCGAAATTCGTGTACTTACGGTACACCTGTCTCCAATACGAGATTTCCGGCTTGGAGGTTAAATGAATATCTTGCACGCCCGTGGAAATCACGTCCACCAAAGCAGCACTCATGTTGATTATTATTAGTACAGATAAAAAAAAGAGGCGTGATTCTTTCACACTCCACCATGGTCACGTTTCAGGTGATCGCCTGGGACGACCGAGACGAAGACGACCAGCACCTGATCTCGATCTATGGGAAGACCGAGGATGGACGCTCGGTCTGTGTGACCACGCCGTACGTTCCGTATTTTTTCGTCAAGTTCCCGAGCGATTGGTCGACGTCGGACGCGCACGTGTTCATTCGAACCATGGAGTCCAAGTGTAACGGTGCCCTCGTGGGACATGAGTTCGTTGAACGCAAAGACATGTGGGGATTTCAAAACGGTGAGTCGTCCAAGTTCGTGCGCCTGGACTGTCAAACACTCAGAGGTCGTCGACTCATCGACTGGAAAATTCGAGATCAGTTCCCACAAGTCCAAGCCTTCGAAGCCAACCTGGACCCGGTCTTGCGTTTCATGCATGAGACAGATATTCAAGCGACCGGTTGGGTATGCGCTGAGGAAGGAACGAATCCATCCTTCGTCGCACACGTCGACGTCGATCTGTGGATGGACGACTGGAAGGCGCTCAAGCCCGTAGAGCGCGACGACGTCGCCCCGTTCGTCATCGCCAGCGTGGACATCGAGGCGTACAGCAAGTCGCGCAAATTTCCAAACCCCCAAATTTCAGAAGACGCATGTTTTCAAATCGGTGTCACCCTGTGTCACATAGGCACGGACACACCCTACGACGAAGCGATCTTTTGTTACGGTCCGACCGATCCCGTGACGGGCGTGCGCACGGAGAGTTTCACCACGGAAGCCGGAATGTTGGCGGCGTTCAGGGATTACGTGCACGAGAAGAACGTCGACATCATCACTGGGTGGAACATATTCGGATTCGATCTGGACTATCTGTACACCCGAGCGCTCATGACAAACTGTTCAAAATTTTTCAACCTCGGTCGACGTCGAGGGTTCTCGAGCAAAATCGTGGAGAAAAAGTTGAGCAGTTCAGCCTTGGGTGATAACGTGTTGAAACTCTTGCCGATGCCCGGTCGATTCGTGTATGACATGTTCCAAGAGGTGAAAAAGAATTACAAGTTGGATTCGTACTCGCTGAACAACGTGTCACTCGTGTACCTGAACGACTCCAAGATTGACATGCCCGCGAGGGAAATGTTCGCCAGGTTTGAACGACAAAACGCCAAGGAGATGTCAGAGGTCGCCGAGTACTGTGTCAAAGATACCGTGCTCCCGCATCGCATTTGCAAGCGACTGTGTCTGGACGTCAACCTTCTGGAGATGGCGAAGGCGTGTTGGGTGCCGCTCTCCTACCTGTGCGAACGAGGTCAGCAAATCAAGGTGTTCAGTCAGGTGTGCAAGAAGGCGAGGGAACTCGGGTTCTTGGTGAAGACGATTCGGACCAAGGACGATCCGGGGTCGTACGTCGGGGCGACCGTGCTCGACGCACAGAAGGGTGCCTACTACGAGAATCCAATCACGGCGTTGGATTTCGCGTCACTGTATCCGAGCATCATGATGGCACACAACATCTGCTACAGCACGCTGGTCATGGATCCTCGGTACGATAACATACCCGGTGTGGAGTACGACGAGTTTCAAGTCGCCGGGGTCACCCTTCGGTACGCCCAAAAAGTACCCTCGATCTTACCGAGCATTCTCTCAGACTTGAAACAATTTCGCAAGGCGGCGAAGAAACAGATGGCACAAGCCGAAGGATTCATGAAACAGGTGTTCGACGGTAAACAGTTGGCGATGAAAATTAGCATGAATTCCGTGTACGGTGCGACTGGGACGAGCGTCGGCATCCTCCCGTGTGTGTTCAAGGGGTGCATGGCGCTCGCGGCGACGGTGACGACCAAAGGTCGGTCGATGATCGACGAAACGAAAGAGTACGTCGAGTCCAACTTTCCCGGGGCTATCGTCAGGTACGGCGACACGGATAGTGTCATGGTGGAGTTCGACTGTCAGGGTCGGACCGGTATGGACGCGATTGAATACTCATGGAAATTGGGTCAACTCGCGTCCGAAGGGGCGACAAAATTGTTCCGTGCCCCGAACGATTTGGAACTGGAGAAGATTTACCACCCGTTCCTCCTGTACTCGAAGAAACGATACGCGGCGAAGATGTACGAGATGGGAAAATCCGGGAATGTCGAATTCAAAAAGGTGGACATCAAAGGTTTGTCACTGGTTCGTCGAGACACGACCAAACACTGTCGGGGCGTGTGTCGAGAACTGTTGGACGTGATTTTGAACTCATCCGATCCCCAACCGGCGATCGACCTGGCGCGCGAACGCGCGATCAGTCTTCTCACGGGTGAGGTGCCCACCTCCGAACTCATTCTCAGTCAGACCCTGAGTGAGACGTACAAAGTGAAGGGTGAACCGGTCTCGGTCACGGACGAGTTCGCGAGTCTCCAAATCAATCAAGCCCACGTGGCGGTGATGCGGAAGATGCGCGAGCGCCGACCCGGGTCGGAACCACAGACGGGAGACCGCGTGCCCTACCTGATCGTGCGCTCGGACGACCCGAAGGCGAAGGCGTATGAGAAGAGCGAGGACCCCGCGTACGTCGAGCAACACAATCTCCCGATCGATTACTTTCACTTTTTCGAAAACAAATTCTCCACGCCCGTGTCGGACCTTCTCGAACCGTTGGTCGAGGGCGACGCGAAGCGCGAAATTTTCGGTGAGATTAGAGGACAACATCGACCGAAGACGGCGCGTGAGCGGAAGAAGGAAGCCGCTCAGCCTACGGAAAAGGAAAAAAATGCCATCGCCACCCTATTTAAAAATTATGCCTCCACCATGAGTAAGTAGAACACATGGATGCCGTGCTCAATCAGGTGGCACAGTTGATCACGGATCAGGTGGACATAAAGGTGGAGAAGAAACTGTCGCTCTACATAGACATCATCGCTCGTAAACACGGGATATCGAGGTCGGAGTTGTTCAAGGACCTAAATGCCATCCTCGAGAAAGAACCCCTGTGTCAGGGTCTCAAGAGGGACGGCACGAGGTGTAAGAACAAGGCGACGATCGATGGGTACTGCTCGAAGCACAACGACCAGAGGAGGTGCACGACACCGGTGATTCTACAACACCCAGCACAGGAGCGTCAGAATGGAATCGTCGATTTTCAATTGTTCCCCTTTTAATAGTATGATACCCGTGCGAATAGGAATCACAGACGCCACCACACCCGACGACCTCGATCGATATTTCGAACAAACATGGAAACAGTTCTGTGGACAGAAAATCACTTTCGTGTTCGACGTTCGTCAGTGTCGTCGACGAGTGTCTTTGCGAAGGTTGCTGGGTATGCGTTCGGTGCTCAACAAACACAGGGTGAACGCTCGCACACACATCGATCACAGCAAGATCATCGTCTCTAGTCAGGCGACGAAGAACATCCTTCGCGCAGGACTGGCAATCATACGGACGGAACGTCCGGTGAAGGTGATTAAAATGTGAGTACATGTTATCAATGCCGCTCAGAGTGGAGAACGCTCGACGCCAACTGCGCGAGTTGATGAAGGAGAAGAAGATTGACGCACGACGTGCGTTCAAGAGACTGAGTCTCAAGTACCACCCAAACAAGGGGGGATCGGTCGAGAATCAACAAACCTTACAAAAGGCGTTGAACACGATCGGTCAGTCTACGACTACTAGACCGCAGACGCGATCGTCGAGACCCCAGCCCAGATCCAGACCCACGTACCAACCTGGAAACTACGGTTGGATCAAGGTGGACAGCGAATACGTTCGGGACCGAGCCGGTCGACTGTCACAAACCTTTCGCATCACCAGGCGTGTCAAAAGTAGGACTGGGAAAACGCGAATCGTGTCGAGACGGTGCGAAGGTACTGAATGTTTCCTCGCAGCCTTGATGGAAGTTTACACTCAGCACTTTAAGAGAGACTCGAAATCGTACTACAAGCCCACGTCATGCACAATGAAAAAGGTCGCCGGTGCGACCACGAAGACCGGGCGCAAGTGCGTCCCCGGTGGACGAACCAGCGAGGAGCAAATCAAGGCTCGACGCAAGTATGACAAGAAATTCATTCCGTGGTACCGAGCCGGTGCCAAGGGTCAGAACCCGGCGTACAAAAAATAAATTGAAATTTCAATTTCGAGGGGTATATAAGCGCCCCGCCCGACCGGAGGTCACCTCACAACACGACTCTAATGTCCGAAGCCCTCCGAATGTCCTACGACGCCACCTCCATCAAAAATCTTAGATGGCAGGTGATTCAAAAAAAGCGAAAACTGCTCACCAAGAAAGTGGACACCCTCAATGAAAAGATGCACACCCGACGCGATTGCAACAAGACGGTGCATCTTTTGATGCAAGATTTGAAAGACGTGTGGGAAGAAGAGACCATGTTGGAACAAGAAGACATGACCAACGAAGAAATCAAAAGAAAAAACCTAGACCCAGATGACTCCGACCTCGAAGACTACCTCGAAGACGAGGTCGACTGGACGTTCGACGATTTCATCGATCATTTTTGTACATTTTACCCAAACGTCAAATGGGCGATCAAAGAGTTGCACTACAAAGACATGAAACGTCAGTACTGGAACACCGAGTGGTATTAAAGTTTTAACACACTAGTTTTGTAACATGAGTAAGTCCGACATTTTGTTAACCAGCATAAACCAGTTCTATTCGAACCCGACGCATCGCGAAAAACTGCTCGGCATCCTCCAAAAGAAGAGTCACATCAGTTTACGGAACATCGAATGGTTCATCACGAATTACTCGCGTAAGAACCATACCCATTACGAGATCAATGGCACGCCGTTCGTCGTACACTCGGCGTATAAATCGAGTCTCGACGGTTTCAGTAAGGCGTTCTTCGACCCCTTCGCGCGGTCGAGTAAGATCTCGTACAGAGTACCTGGCACGGAGGAGGAAATCAGCACGACGGTGGCACAGTTGAACTTTTTGAGATGGGTCATACGAACGAAATTATTGGATTACATGGAGGCGAATCGCTTGACCTTGTTCAAGAAATGATCCACTTTGTTTAGTTTTCTAGGCTTCACCGGACCGCAGGTCTTCGGAATCTCGTCGATGGACTGTTCTATGATTTCCTTCTTCTTCTGGCGAGTGCCCACTATCTCCATCTTCCCCCCCTCGAACAGCAATACCTCTATGGATGTATAGTACATGTGTAAACTGTACGTGTAATCAGAATTTTCCAAAGTGCACTCAATCTTCGTTTTTGCCCCTTGTAATTTTTCGAAATCCAGATAGCCACTCGGTTGGGCGTTGCTCGGGTACGTCGCGAACGCGAACGTGTACAGGTTACGTATCGGTCGGGACAGGTATTTGTGTTTGGGCATGAGCCACTTGTAGAACAGGTGATTCGTGCTCGTCGAATTGGGAAGGGCGTTGCCTTGAATGTAAAATTTTGCGGTGTCCATCACGGGTGCAAAAAATGAGTAGACCTCGTCGTAGTTGAGGTTGGACGAAAAGTTGAACCGGTTGTGAATGTAATATTTCCCCTCGTCCACCTCTCCCGGCGTCTCCTTGACGACGTTCTCCTGTTCGAACGCGCTGTTGCGGAAGAACCAGTGCACGGCTTTCACCGGACCGTTCGGGACTAACTCGTTCTTGACGAACGGTTTCCCAACCTCGGTCTGTACCACCGGGTGTTTCTTCGCCACGGACGTCACGATGGTCTGACGTTCGCGCATGAAATACAATCGCTCTTCCGGTGTCAGTGTGATTTCTTCGGTGATGATGTTGAATTCTGACAGGGTCACGGGAAGTTCGTAGTCCGTGAAGAACGTCTGCGGGTACCACTCGAATTCGAACTCGATCTTCGATTTGTGTATGGCGCACGTTGGGAAGAACGGGCGGTTGGGTTCGATGACCGAGTGTTCGTCCCCGGCGTATCGTCGACTGAAGAAGAAATTCAAGGGCACGATGACCTGGGTCGCGTACGAGTTGATCTCCGTGTTCAATTCGGAACTGTCAAAGGCGAGCGATCGGTTGGTGAGAAACCTCGCGGCGACCTTCTCGGAAATCTCTTGGTACAGTTCGTCGTAGATGATTGCCCAATCACTGTGAAAAATTTCCACAATCTGTTCGTCCACGCGCATGGTGACCTTTCGGAACATGTGTCTTCCGATTTGATCGCAATACTTGCCGCTCGGAAGGGCTGGGAGTCTGAAACTCACCCACATGTTCGACAGGAGATCTCCCATGTTCTGTGGTTCATACCGGACGATCGTCGTCTCCCCGAACGGCCAAGTCGGTTTGGCGGTGCCCGGCTTGTTGATATTTTTCGAGCGATGATACTTTCGAAATTGCGAGTGTTGTTTATTGGCGTAGTGGAACAGGGAGTCCTCGGGCTCACCACTCAGCAGGAACGTGTCCTGTGCGCCGATGGCTTTGAGAGCGATCTTCGCGGCTTC
>Ga0207993_1001151_pt1 | contig 10403 bp, 10 predicted proteins | sample ETN01SmetaG_2_FD_185791 | JGI IMG/M metagenome (GOLD analysis project Ga0207993, IMG submission 185791) | Marine microbial and viral communities from oxygen minimum zone, Eastern Pacific Ocean - ETNP2014F12-01SV265 (SPAdes) (version 2) | ecosystem: Environmental > Aquatic > Marine > Oceanic ...
CAGGGAGCTGTAATACACACAGGTGGGTGTCGGCCAGAAGGCTTTGAAAAAGGTTGGTATTTTCAACCAACAGTTGTTGCGTGTCCGGATCAATCTGTTGAAACTACCCAAGTTGAGTTATTTGGGCCTGTTATGTCAGTTCTTAAATTTGAAACCGAAGAAGATGCCGTTTCTCTTGCCAATGACACCCAGTTTGGCCTTGGAGCCGGTGTTTTCACTTCAAACGTTGCTAGGGCTCATAGAGTCTCGGCGGCCATTCGCTCAGGAATAGTGTGGGTTAATACTTATCGAGCGATATCACCTATCGCTCCGTTTGGGGGTTTCAGGCAAAGCGGATATGGGCGTGAAGCGGGAATCAATGCAATTTATGATTACACCCGAACGAAGAGTGTTTGGATAAATACGGGTGAAGAGCCAATGGCCAACCCATTTGTAATGCGATAGCAATTAAGAGAACTAGAATTCGCTTATGGAACATTATGTTGCCTTTCTTGGGGGGCTGATCGGTTTAGTTTTCTTTGCTGACCAATTCGTCAAAGGCGCTTCACTGGTCGCAAAAATCTACCGGGTATCTCCGCTTGTTGTAGGAGTTGTTGTTCTTGGCTTTGGGACATCATTGCCTGAATCGCTTGTTTCCATAACAGCTGCTTACGCAGGAGATCTGGAAATTGGTACAGGCAATATCATCGGATCAAACGTTGCCAATCTCACACTCGTCATGGCATCTGCAGTAATGCTGAAAGAAATATCTTCAATAGCTATGCCAACCTTTGATGACGTGCTCCGCAAAGAAGGAATCATTACTTTAGGAGCAACTGCAGCACTTGCATATGTCCTTTGGTCAGGTGAATCAGTTAGTCGAATTGAGGGCTTGTTTCTGCTTGGAGTGGGGATCATAGTCCTACTCTTTATTTTGAAAAATATTTCTGGTCCAGATTTGGTGAGTACAGAAGAAGCGGACGACGGAGCCAAGCGCGAAATATTTCGAGCCGTTTTTGGTCTCACTGGAACAGTTGTAGGGGCCTATTTCACTGTTAAAGGCGCTGATGGGCTTGCCAAGTCATGGGGGATCAGTGGTGGCTTCGTTGGATACTTATTGATCGCAATTGGAACATCTCTACCAGAGTTAGTTACGACTGCCGCATGCGCTAAGCGAGGCGAAGTGGAAATGATCATAGGTAATCTTTTCGGGTCTAATATTTTCAACTGCCTTCTAGTAGGTGGACTCATGGGTGCCGTTGGGCCAGGCTCAATAAGCGACTCAAATCTTACCGGCAGTGCTTTGATCCTTATGCTCAGCATTACTCTGGCCATGCTCGGATTAGCGTATAAGGGAAAGTCTCTTGACAGGAAAGATGGCTTGGGTCTCTTACTAATATACGTAGGTGCCGCTATTTTTCTGGGAATAAATTCAACCACCTGATATCGGAAAATCTTATGGAAACACAATTTGATAGTGAGACACAGGCGTCCTTACAAGAGGATGGAACATGGAGTCTCTTGTTGAGCGATCAATGGAACATCGGAGAGAACCCAAACGGTGGATACTTAATTATTCCCGCCCTTCGCGCGATGCAACTTAATGATTCCCACAAAGATCCACTCTCCGTCACTGCTCATTTTTTAAGACCAGGTACAGGAAATGAACGAGCGGAAATTTCTACCGAATTGATTAGAAGTGGACGTTCAGTAACGACTACACGTGGAACTTTAAAGCAAAACGGTACAACTCGACTCGAACTAATGGCTGCGTTTGGAGATTTGGCCGAAAGTAGCGCTCATGATTATGAGATAACTGTTGAGTCACCCGATATACCACCACCGGAAGAGTGCCTTGGACGTTCAGGCGAGCAGCAGGGAGTGGACTTAGTCATAAATAATCGTGTTGAAATGCGCATGTCACCACCGGATCCGGAAAATACCGGTCAAACCAAAGCTGAGGTATCAGGATGGATCAGACTTGTTGATGGCAGAGACCCAGATGTTTTAAGTCTTGTACTTTTTGCTGATGCTTTTCCACCTCCGATTTTTAGTTATGTCGGAAGAGTTGGCTGGGTTCCAACCATTGAATTCACAGCACATATTAGAAAACGTCCAGAACCGGGATGGGTTCAGGGTAAATTTTGGACTGAAGACCTTCGAGATGGTCGGATGATTGAAACTGGATTGCTTTGGGACTCAAATGGGGACCTTGTTGCCCAATCTAGACAACTTGCAATGTTTCTACCGATGGAGAATTAGGTTCCTGTCCAGTTTGGCGGCCGTTTCTCAGCAAAAGCTACTGGACCTTCTCGAGCATCGTTAGAGGTAAAGACAGGGATTTGAAGCTCTGTGTTTAAAGCCCAGAGTTCCTCTTCTGTTAGTCCTTGTGTGGTGGCTTCTATGATTTTTTTAGACGCTGCAACTGCTAAAGGCGCATTCTGAGCTACTCGTTCAGCTAGTGCGAGTGCTCCTTCTACGGCTCCGCCTTTCTCTGTTAAGCGGGCAACTAATCCGTAGTTGTATGCTTCTTCAGCGGTAATTGGGTCAGCGGTAATGGCCATTTCCATGGCTTTACTGAATCCCACTCGGCTAGGGAGGCGAAGTAGCCCACCGGCTGCGGCATATAAACCAACTCCAACTTCGGGAATTCCTAGTTTGACGCCTTCTGCTGCCACTAATAAATCACAGGTCAGAGCAAGTTCTAAACCACCGGCCAGGGCGAAGCCTTCCACTGCTCCAATTAGTGGTTTCTCTGCACCACTTTTTATGAATTTCATAAATGGCCCGATGTCTTCTCCACGGGCGAATGCTTTCAAGTCCATGCCAGCGCAGAATCCACGACCTGCACCAGTTAGAACCCCGGCAGTCAAATCAGAATCAGCATTTAATGATTCGATAGCTGCCATTAACCCATGCGACAGATCGCCATTTATAGAGTTCATGGCGTCTGGTCTATTTAGAGTAATTAGTAGAACTCTGTCTCGTTTTTCTGTTAATACTGCATTGTTTTCACTCATAGCGTCTCCTATTTGGGTGGCATTCTTATGCCGCCATCAACTCGAATAGTTTCTCCGTTCATGTACGGGTTAGTAATGAGGTCCATCACCATGAAAGCCAACTCTTCTCCAGTTCCTAGTCGCTTTGGGAAAAGTACTGATTGTCCTAGATGAGCTTTGAACTGTTCGCTAGCTTCACCTTCACCATAAATAGGTGTATCGATCAGGCCAGGAGCTACTGTATTTACACGTATTCCTAAGACGGAAAGGTCACGGGCGATAGGAAGGGTCATACCAACAACACCACCCTTTGAGGCGGAATATGCACATTGACCTATCTGACCGTCAAACGCTGCAGCGGAGGCCATATTTACAATTGCTCCTCTTGAGCCATCTTCATCTACTGGTTCAGTTTGCGCCATCGCAGCAGCAGACCTGCTCAGCATGTTGAAAGAGCCAATAAGGTTCACATTTATAACGAATCTGAATGCTTCGAGATCCATTGGTTCATTATTTCTGTCAACAGTTCTTCCGGCATATCCAAGACCAGCAGAATTGACAAGAGCGCGAAGAGGACCCATTTCAGAGGCTGCTGCTACTGCTGTATCAGCGTCTTCAGTGCTGGTCACATCACATTTAACGAATAATCCGCCAAGTTCAGACGCTACAGCATTACCTCGCTCTTCATTTAAGTCTGCAATTACAACATGGGAGCCTGCGTCAGCGAGTTGTCGCGCGCTGGCTTCTCCAATTCCAGATGCTCCTCCTGTGATTATTGAGGAGGAACCTTCAAGTGACATTCGTGACATTAGGAAGGGATCCTTTCAATGATGGTTGCGTTGGCTAGCCCGCCACCTTCACACATGGCTTGAAGGGCGTATCGTCCTTCAACACGCTCTAATTCATTAAGCATGGTTGTCATTAACTTTGTACCGGAACCGCCTAATGGGTGTCCTAATGCTATGGCGCCACCGTTGACGTTAACTTTTTCAAGGTCAGCGCCTGTTTCTTGTTGCCAAGCAAGAACGACTGACGCAAAGGCTTCGTTGATTTCAAATACATCAATGTCTTCCACGTTAAGACCGCTTCTATCAAAGATCTTCTTAGTAGCAGGGATTGGACCTTTCAACATTGTTACCGGATCTGTTCCAGCTAAAGCAAACGAATGGAAGCGTGCACGTGGCTTCATTCCAAGTTCTTCTGCTTTTTCAGCGCTCATGATCAAGACTGCTGATGCACCATCACATATTTGCGAGGAATTGCCGGCAGTAATACGTCCATTTTCTTGGAACGCTGGCTGTAAGTTGCTAAGCGTTTCTGGAGTGGTTCCTGGACGAATCCCTTCGTCGGTTGAGTGCATTTCAATGTTTCCATCGATTTCTACTGGCACAGGAATGATTTCATTTTCGAATCTTCCTTCAATTGTTGCCTGTTCTGCTCGACGTTGAGATTCTGCACCAAATGCATCGAGTTCTTCGCGTGTGATTCCGTATTCATCGGCAACCATATCTGCGCCGATGCCCTGTGGGGGGAGTCCGGTTTCTGCGTATCGTTCTTCCATGGCCGGAGGAAATGGGCTTCCCATCTGTCCACCGACTACGGAACTGCCCATTGGGACGTTTGTCATTGATTCAACGCCAGCTGCTATAACTACGTCGTAGGAGCCTGCCATGACTCCTTGTGCAGCGAAATGTATTGCTTGTTGGCTTGACCCGCATTGGCGATCAACTGTTGTTGCAGGTACGGATTCTGGCCAGCCAGCAGCAAGCACCGCTGATCGTCCGATATTGAGAGACTGTTGACCAACTTGCATTACACATCCCATAACAACATCGTCAACAAGCGCGGGGTCAAGATTGTTTCTTTCCGCTAACGCATTCAGTGTGAGAGCAGATAAAGCTGCTGGGTGCCAATCTTTTAGTTTTCCGTTGCGGCGCCCACCTGGGGTACGTACCGCATCGATGATTACTGCTTCATGCATTGTCATTCTCCTTAAGTTTCATCGAATGAATTATAAATTGGTGAAAATTTGTAGTTGAAGGAAGTGTAATGGAAATCCGATCTTTCTCCCTAATTCAAACTCAATGAGTTATATTCACTATCTAACTAATAAGTAGGTAAAAGATGCACTTTGTTATATATGCAGTGGATAGAGAAGATGCGGGAAATTTGCGACTGGAGACTCGGCCCAGCCATCTCGAGTATCTAAAAGGAGTAGATATTCTTTATGCCGGTCCTCTTTTAGACGAAGATTCAGAGATGTGTGGATCCCTTATTGTTGTGAATGCTTCGAATTTAGAAGAAGCTAAAGAGATTTCACGTAACGACCCATATTTTAAAGCTGGACTTTTTAAGGAAGTTAACGTCACTGGTTATAAATCAGCAGTGGGGCCTACTTAGCCACGAAGTGTCTCTAAGAATTCAATAAGTGGGGGATTGACCATTTCTGGTTTCTCGAGGTTTGGTGTGTGTCCTGCTCCTTCAATAACAATAAATTGGGTTTCACCGCCTAGAAGTTCGGCCATTCTTTTCCCTCGTTCTAATGGTATGGAAACGTCTGAATCTCCGTGGAATATCAAAGCAGGACATTTAATTTCTGGCAAACGGTCATCTATGTCATCACGTTCAAATAAGCACTCCGTTGCATCAGCCCAGCGCTCCGGGTTACGAGAATTCCATTTGCCTCGCCAGAAATCAACTCCCGAGTAGTCAGGCGCAAACAAGAAAGATGCAAGTGTTTCTCCCAGTGGACCAGCCATTCCACTTTCAAGCATTGCTTCATATAGGGATTTATAGAGTGTCTTTTCGTCTTCCGCTAATGCCGAACCTTCGCTATCAATCAGAACTAGGGCTTCAACCCGATCAGGTTGAAGCAAGGCAGCACGCATCGATAGAAAACCCCCCTGAGACATGCCCACCAGTACTGCTTTTTCTACTTCTAAGAAATCCATTAAGGAAAGTAAATCCTCTGCTAAATCCCAATAAGTAAATTCGCCTTGATGAGAAGTTTGCCCCCATCCGCGCTCATCGTAAGTAACTACCCGCCATCCAGCTGTTACGAGAGGTTCGACCTGGTTTGACCACATTTCATGATCCATGGAGAACCCGTGTGAAAGAAACACGGCTGGGCCTGATCCGCCGTGATCAATGTAATGAATTGTCTGATTGTTGATATTTACGAACGACATAGAAATTTCTCCTTTGATTCATAAAGTAGCGGATAGTTTTTTTCAGTGGAAATTGTGGTTACTTCTCTGGGCGACGGACCCGGCGAGTGAAGCCATGGAAGATCTCACCTGATCGTGCAATGACTGGTCTAAATGGAGATTGTTTCTCCACTGGAACAGCTTCTCGTACGTTGATCCTGTAAAACAAGTAGATCGTCAACAGGGCAAATACTGCAGCTGAGGACCAGTAGTAGCCGCTTGGGCCGAAAATATTCATTGCTAGTGCAGATACAAGTGGGGAAATAATTGCCCCAAAGCTACTGATCAAAACGAGGGCAGAAGCTGCCGATGTTTTCTTCTCTGAGGGTATCCAGTCGTTTGCTAATGCCAGAAATAGTCCGTAAAGAGGGAAGACGAACGCTCCAAAGGAAAGTTGTAGAAGAACTATCCAGTTTCCGCTAGTTGGTAATATTGCCCCGAGTGTGGCAAGGGATCCAGCGGCAACTGTTACGAATAAGATCACGCTACGTCGAGGAAGGCGATCTGACAGCGCTCCTAGTGGATATTGCAACAAGACGGCGCCAACAAACCCTGCAGCTGTGAACAATCCAACTTTTTCTGTTGTCATCCCGGCTTCAGTCCCAAAGACAGTACCCATTGAACTGACTGATGCTTGACTGAATGAGGCAAGAAAGAGCCCAACTACAGCCAACGGAATGATGTCTAGTAGCTCTCGTATACTCATTTTCTCTTCTACTTCTTGTGGGGGTGTTGAAGTAGAAGTCAGTGCTATTGGTATTACTGCAGCAGAAATTAGAACAGAAGAAAAGATAAATAGTCTAAATCCATCAGCATCAGCGACGTTGATGAGAAGGAATCCGCCTGCAGTTCCACCCATCATGATTGTCATGTAAGTTCCCATGAGTTTGCCGCGGACTTCGTTAGTTGCTTTAGCATTTAGCCAGCTCTCAAGGACTACGAAAACTCCGGCATTGCATATCCCACTTAAGAAGTAAATAAGCATCCAGGTAGTCGGTATAACAAATACAGCATTTACGAGAACAGCGACGGATGCAGTAGAAGCGAGTGCCGCAAAAACACGAACGTGCCCTACGGAATTGATTGCTGAAACAATGAAACGAGCGCCCGCGAGATAGCCGGCGAAATGAAAAGCCATAACAAGACCCATGGTTCCGGCACTAAAACCTTCGGACTCTGCTCGAATTGGTAGCAGGATTCTTTGGAGCCCGTTTCCTACTTGAAGCAGGAGAAATGAAGTAAATAAAGCAACGACACCATTAAACGGAGAAACGCGGGAACTGGTTGCTGATGTTTGATTCACCGCATAGACCTAATAGCTTTTCCAACGAAATCTGGTAGAGGAAAAGCTAAATGTTTGTCTCGAATGTTTGCAGCGATACTTAGGATTGGTTCTTTCATTGGTGCTACTTTGGGGCTTTCGCCATTCTCGCCTTGTACTACATGAAGTAAGAGTGCTTCTTGGGTGGCTGCGGGTTCTTCGTGGCCCTCCACGTAAAGTTCTTGTAGCCAGTGAAGTCTCTTTTCGTCACAACCGAGAAGCCATCCATCTACATAAACATCGGCGTTCACATGGATTTCTCGTAGGAAACGAACACGGCTTTCAACGGTGTAAAAGGTTCCGTGTTCTTCACGGTAAGTGGCGTCAAATCCTAACTCTTCTAGAAGCATGTCGCCGGAATAGCCGAAAGCAACTCCGTAGTAGCCCTCTGTTAGGTGATTGTTGTAGTCGATCCAGTCCGTTGGAACTGTAGCTCTCCAACAGCGGATTGGTTCTAAGTTCTCAGTCATTTTCTCCTCAATTTACGAATTTGGCGCGTAAGGTTTTACAACGATTTAGAACACTCTATGCGTAATGCTGCCGGAGTGGAGTGATGATTTAATGCAGTTCTAATCCGTCCGGGGGAGTGATTCCAAACTCTCTACCAGCGTCAATTAAGACTCGGAAAAGGTACTCTCCGAATGATCTTTCACATGCAATAAGAAATGAGATTTCCTCATTTGTTCCGGTGCGTACTAGGTCACAAGATACGTTTCCAATAGATGCTGATAGGCATGCACCGTCGGGAACCATTTCGTCTGAAAAATCAATATTGCATGTTTTTTCTAAAACCTTTGTTGCTTTTTCGCCCTCTAAGCTCAGGAGGCTTCTGCCATGGGTGATGTCTACAAAAATGATCTGGTCATTTAATGCCATGTACTCTGGTAGTAAGTCTGCTGCCTGGCTAGTGGGGTTGTAGAGAGTCCATTCTCCTGGTCTGCTTCCAACGATGAGTGTTCCGTCTGTTCGGAGTTTGCTTTTTCCGAAGTGAACTTCACTCTCCTGGGTGTCTTCAGTGTTGATTCTTTTTCGCAAAAGAATTTTTGTGTAATGAGAGCAGTCTCTGACTTTCAATTTATTATCGCTTGACTGAAGTATGGCTACTGGAATTGGGCTTAAAAAAGGTTTTTCAAACATTTTGCTTACTTCCAGTCGGATCAAAATGAGCATGTCCTTCGATCACTCTTGCAGCGACTCGCTGACCGTTTCCTAGCAGGATAGTTATTTCAGTGCCGGGTAAAGCTAACTCTGGAGTCACCTGCCCCAAACAGATAGATCGTTGTAGCACTGGAGACATCCGACTCGAAGTTATTCGTCCGAGTATCCGGTTACTGTCTCCATCTACAATTTGAGCGGCTTCTTCGGGAACTATCTGTGGATTTTCTGTCTGTATAGCCACTAATGCTGGCATCTGGTTTGAACTAAATGAGTCTCTTATTTCTGGAAGACCTACCATGTCTTCTTTATCTAGTTTGAATAATTTTTCTAATTGAACTGTTGGTGCTTTAGTTAAACCATCGGTGTCTTGGCCAACAATAAAGTGCCCTTTTTCTAGTCGAAGAATTCTTTGAGCTTCAACGCCAAAGGGGGCACACCCTAAATCGCTTCCTGATTCTAAAAGTAGTTCCCAAATATATTTCGCGTAACCAGAAGGTACATGGATCTCGTAGGACAGTTCTCCTGTGAACCCAATTCGCCAGATAACACAGTTCTCTACTCCTGCGATAGTCCCTATTCTGACACTAAAGTAGGGGAAATTTTCCGATGAAAGGTCAACGTCAGTTGTTAAGCGTTGTAGAAGATCTCTTGAATTGGGGCCGGCTACGTTAATGCTTGTTAATCCACCTGTTACCGGGGTTGCATAAACGTCCCAATTTTCTTGGTTGCTTTGAATCCAATCTTCTAGTTTCTCCCAAACTGCTCCAGCGCCAGAAGAAGTGGTGGTCATAAGCCAGCGGTCTTCTTCGATCCGTCCAGTGACACCATCGTCGGCTATTACTCCATCTTCGCCCACCATTACTCCGTAGCGAACTTTACCGACTCCTAATGATCCCCATCGGTTGACATAAACTTGATCGAGTAGTTTACTGACATCCTTTCCTTGTAAATCAATTTTTCCAAGTGGTGTGACGTCTATTATTCCTACGTTGTTTCGGACGTTTAATGCTTCTTTGGCGGGATCTCCGTAATGATCAGGCCTTATCCATTGTCCGGCAAGTAGCGGAGTGGCCCCATTGGCTTCGTGCCAGTCTTGTAATGCAGATCTTCGTGTTGGTTCAAATATGCGGCCAGCTAAAGCACCAAGTGTTACGGGCGCAAATGGTGGGCGCCAAATTGTTGTTCCAATTTCTTTTAAGTCAACATTCGTAGCATTAGCTAGAACTGCCGCTGCGTTAACGGTTTCGAGTTTCCCTTGAGAGGGACCCATTGTTGCTGTCGTATAGCGTTTCATTAGTTCTATTGAGTCGAAACCTTCTTGGGAAGCTTGTACCAGGTCACTGTATTTAACGTCTTCAGAGAAGTCCACAAACCCTTCTTTAGTCGAGAAATAGCATTCCGGGTGTTCTTCTTTAAGCAGTGGCGACCTAGTATCTTCAATTATTTCCGGTGGAGCGCTATCGGGATTCCTTGCCCAAGCAGTAGCTGTTTGTTTCGCATGTTTAACTCGCAATGACCTACTTGCCGCTAATTCCCCGGTTTCTGTTCCGTGCCGAATGATTGCATTAAGGTCACCGTTGCCGACAATTCCACCAGTTGCTAACACATTACTTGGAAGGCTTGTTGGAAAAAATCTCGCTGCTCCCTTGTCGTATTCGGGCTTATCGCCTGCCATGTTAAGTAAAGACGTGGGGGCGGTCCATCCTGTAGCAACTACAACTAAGTCTGCTTCAACTTTCT
>Ga0207993_1001156_pt1 | contig 10377 bp, 8 predicted proteins | sample ETN01SmetaG_2_FD_185791 | JGI IMG/M metagenome (GOLD analysis project Ga0207993, IMG submission 185791) | Marine microbial and viral communities from oxygen minimum zone, Eastern Pacific Ocean - ETNP2014F12-01SV265 (SPAdes) (version 2) | ecosystem: Environmental > Aquatic > Marine > Oceanic ...
TTTTTATGAATAAGAATTATCAAAACATCAAAGCATTCTTGATTTTGATTCTGCTAATGCAGACTGAATTGTTTGCAGCAAAAATTCCAGAACCGGGACCCAGTGTTATGAGACTCCCAGTTTTGATTGAAAATGAGCAGTCAGAACTGATCGTTGCAAATGGATTCAAGGTTGAAACACTTATCAGCGGTCTTGACTCTCCAAGATGGCCGATCGTGCTACCAAATGGAAACATACTGATTTCAGGATCGAAGACTGAGGCATTGCCTAATATGCCTGAAGAAACCATTCGTTTGCTCACCAGCATGAATATATTTGGTAAATCGCCAAATACTATTGTTGAAATCAAAATGGATCAAAACCCTCCTAAAGTTGAGAATCTGATTGAGGACCTCAATCAACCATTTGGGATCTTATATACTAACGAAAATCTTTATGTAGCTAACACAGATTCCATAATTAAGTTTCCGTATAAGGGCTTCACTGTTTCAGGTAAAGCAGAGAAGATTATCGATTTACCATTTGGCCCACCCAATAACCATTGGACTAGGAACATCATCCTGAATGAAGAGGGAGATAAGATACTTGTCACGGTTGGCTCCGGTACCAATGTGAATGCAGAAGGTGTAGATGAAAATGAGAGAGCTGCAATTTGGGAAATCAATCTGGATGGCAGTCAAAAAAAAATATATGCATCTGGCCTAAGAAACCCTGTTGGATTGGATTTTTATAAAGAAAATGGAAGTTTATGGACAACTGTCAATGAGCGGGATGGGATAGGAGAGTTTACACCCCCTGATTATCTGACTGAAGTCACAGAAGATGCTGATTATGGGTGGCCATACGTCTACTTTAAGGACCATGCAGATCCAACGCATTTGAAGCTTAATCCAAAAAAAGTTCAAGAAGCAATGGAGAACTCATTGATGCCTGATCTTCCGCTTGATGCACACTCTGTCCCATTAGGCTTATTGTTTCATAGCGGAAAAAATATCAACACTAAGTATAAGAATGGTGCTTTTGTTGTTCGACGTGGCGGAGTATCGACATCAAAGCTCACTGGTTATGATGTACTTTTTATTCCATTTAAGGATGGTAAGCCCACCGGAGCTATAGAGACCTTTTTGTCTGGCTTTATAGCCAGCGAGGAAAGAGGAGAAATATATGGAAGGCCTGTTGGTATTGTAGAAGCATTGAATGGAGAAATCATTATCACGGATGATGTTGGTGGTAGGCTTTTGTTAATCAGCCCATTGTCTGATTAGTTTATTTCTTTAATGCATTCAGAATTAAGTTTGGCAGTTTTGAATCATCCCATTCAGGTGAGTTATCACCGGTTCTGAGTATTACAAGAGATTCAGAGGGAATAATGTACATCCTTTGTTTGCCAATCCCATCCATAAAGAAAAGGTCATTGGCAACATACGGTTCGCTGTGGAAGTTTGCATACATGGTTAGCCTTGCATCATAAGCTCTTCTTTCCTGATATTCATTGCCAAGCCAAATTTGCATTCCATAATTTCTATTTGAATCAGAAGGCGTAATCATCTGATTTACCCAGTTTTTAGGTAACACTTCTCTATCCATAAAATACCCTTTATTCATGAGCATCTGACCGATACGAATCATATCTCTGATTGAAGCCCACATACAGCAGTCTGTATGGACCATTCCATCGGGCCGATCAACAAAGAAGAATGCATCTCGACTTCCAAGTGGAGACCATATTTTTTCAGAGAAATATTCGCTGTATCTCTTTCCAGAAGTTCTTTGAATCAGAATGCCAAGTATTTGGCTGTTGTAGTTATTATGCGAGAAAACAGTGCCTGGCTTGATTTCTGGATCCATATTTAGATTTGCACTTACAATGTCTGTTCCATAAGCTCTTTGGATTCGATCTGAGAATGGAGAGTAATCAAAGGATTCTTTGAGCCCTCCTGACATATGTAGTAAATGCTTTATAGTGATGTTCGTTTTATCACCATTTCTCCATTCTTCAATGTAATTTGCAACAGGATCATCTATTGAATCTATAAACCCATCTTCAATTAAGTGTCCCACCAATAGTGCATTCATGGTTTTTGTGAAAGAGTGAAGGCCAAAAAGTGAGTCTGGCTCGGTCTCTTGCCAGTAAGACTCAAAAACAATTTTACCTTTATGTTGAATCACAAGACTTTTGCTGCCATGTATTTCTGCATATTGTCTAGCCTCTTCAAATACCTCCAAAGCTATCTCGCTTTGTTCTGGGCTTATTTTTTCAAGAGGGGATAGAAAATTTCCCTGTGTTCTTTCGAGCGGTTGATACCAAGAAAAGTCTGGATCCAATGGGTTACCCATTAGAGCAGTTGTCCATCTTTCCCAAAACAGCCCAAAGAGCCCAAAACTTGCTGAACCAATGATTGAGCTGATTGCGAAAATCACGACCACAATAGAGATCAGTATGAATTTGAAAAATCGTCTAATCATTTCTTATTCCTCTACTAATTGTGTTCGGTAATACCGAGTCATCCCATTCCATTTGACCAGCACCCGTTCTCACTATAACCAATTTTTTTGAAGGAATAACATAAACTCTTTGTCCACCAAAACCATCTAGATAAATGATGTCCTTATCATCAAATGGTTCTCCATGGATTCCTGTTGCAGTGCTTTTGGGATTATAGATTCTATTTTCTTGGTGCTCTGTCCCAAGCCAAGTCAGATATCCATAGTTTGGATTTGTGATAGATGGTGTTTTCATTTCGTTTATCCATGACTTTGATACTATTTGTTCATCTTTGAATTTGCCTTCATTGAGAATAATGGTCCCTATTCTCAACCAATCTCTTGCAGTTGCGTTGAGACAGCAATATGTTCTTGGCATTTGATTTTTATCTGAATCCAGAACCACTGATGCATCATCTTGTGCGACCTTTTGCCATATTTTTTCAGATAAAAGATCAGCATATCTCTTATCGTATGCTCGTTGAAGCAATAAACCCAAGTTCTGAGGATTTACACCGTTGTATTCAAATATTTCATTGGGTTGTCGGTAGGCTATTTGGCGAAGTGTCATTTTTGTTACATCTTCACCAAGCATCAGTTGATTAAATTCACTTAGTGGGTGGAATGAAAATTCTGGGTAGTCAAGACCACTCGACTGTTGCAGCAAATGTTTTATTGTAATCTGTTTTCTAGAGTCATCTCTCCATTCGATCAGATGTTTTGATGCAGACTCATTGACGCTCTCAATGATCCCTTCATCAATTGCAATCCCAACCATCATTGCCAATACTGTTTTATGCATCGACTGAGTATCACTGATTGTTTCGGCATTATAGTCATCAAAATATTTCTCAAGAATGATTTCATCATTCTGATATATCAAAAGGGCATGAGACCCCATCTTCTCTGAAAATTCGATTGCTGCCTCTATAGACTCATCTGATATATTTTTTGGCGAGCCACTATTTATGAAAACAGCATCACTTGCTTTAACTGTTTCAAGCTCACCTGTTGGTTCGCCCATCATCATCGATGTAATTCTGGTCATTACAGTTGGGCTTTGAAAATAGAGGTATCCAATATAGGCAGAGACTAAAACAACTACTGAGATGAAAATCTTGATGATGAGTTTAATTAATTTGAAGAACATCAAAGTATCATAGCTCACTTTTTACCTTCCATCACTCTAGAACAAGAGAATGAATCAGTAACTTTCGTTTATAAAAAAAAGTAATATAATTCTTTATATAAATAAATAGTTATATAGATTGGATACATGACATTAACACAGCTCAAATATCTCATATCAGTTGTTGATAATAAGCTCAACATCAGTAAAGCTGCAGAATTCTCAAACACCAGTCAACCCGGCATAAGTAAGCAGGTTAAGTTACTAGAAGATGAGCTTGGCGCATATCTTTTTATCAGAAAAGGCAAAAAGATCGAATCATTGACTCCTCTTGGTGAGAGAGTGACGACTTATGCAAGAAAGATTCTCCAAGATGTTGAAAATATTAAAGTGATTGGAAATCAAATATCTAAAGTAGATGAGGGTGTCATGACGGTTGCTGCAACATCTGCTCAAGCGAGATATGTTCTTCCAGAAGTGATTAAAACTTTCAAGCAAGATTATCCAAAGATTAAATTGGAACTGAAGCTCGGATCATCTGAGCAAATATTAGAAATGGTGAAAAATAATGAAGTTGATTTTGCAATCGCAACAGATTTGATTGATCTAACTGATGAGCTTATTCTTTTGCCCGCCTATCATTGGTTTAATGCAATCATTGCACCTTTGGATCACCCTTTAAAAAAGCATATGAAAAATCTAACCATCAAACGGATTGCTAAGGAGCCTCTTGTGACATATGCATTCAGCGTTGGTCCTGACACCTCTTTCACGGAAACCTTTAAGAAAAACAAGCTTGAGCCAAACATTGTTTTTGCAGCCAGAGATGCAGATATCATTAAGACATATGTGAAGATGGGTATGGGTGTTGGGGTCATATCTGGAATGGCTTATGAATGTGATGACAATGAAGAGTTCATTGCCATTAGTGGTGAGAATATTTTTCCAAAATGCACAACCTATTTTGGCTTTCGACGTGGAATGGTCCTCAGTCGTTATGCAATGAGTTTCATCAACTTATTTTCAGAGCATCTCACGCCAAGTATTGTCAATAATGCTGCATCCACAAAAACCCAAGCAGAGGTTGATAACTTATTTAAAAAGATTAAGCTTCCTGTGAAAGGCGGGTGTGATCAAATTAAATAAGAGCAATCAATATTGAAAGACAGAACGACATTAGTGGCCATTGGCTATTTTCTTTTTGCCGTCTTTTTGATGGCAGTATTGGACATCATTGCAAAGATTCTTCTTTATGATTATTCAGTATTCCAATTGACTTTTCTTCGTGGGCTTTTCTCTCTTATTATCCTCGCGTTAATTGGTCTGAATATGGGAGGAGTTAAATCATTCAAGACAAAAATACCTGGATGGCATTTTCTTAGAACATGCCTGATGTCATTATCTTCCTATACTTTTTTTGCAGCTCTTGCGCTTCTTCCATTGGTCAATATCATGGTCATTGTTTTTATTGCCCCAATCATCATCACCGCATTGTCTGGACCACTACTTAAGGAAGATGTAGGGATATGGCGTTGGAGTGCAGTTCTGATTGGTTTCTTTGGGGTAATTGTAATTCTCCAACCCAGTGCCGAATTCAGCTCAACTGGAACAATTTATGCTGTGATAGGTGTGATTACTTATTCTTTAACTGCTTTAACTGCTAGAAAATTATCAGACAGAGAATCTGCATCTAATCTCAGTTTCTATATATTTATCGGCCCGACCCTGCTTGGTGCAATAGGCAGTTACTATAGCTGGATTCCATTGAATCCTTGGGATTTCTTTTTATTCTTTCTCACTGGATTGACGGGCGGGTTGGCATTCATTTTCTTTAATCTTGCATTACAGAAAGCCGAAGCATCTCTTTTGACATCATTTGAATATACAGGACTCATTTGGGCGTCTCTTGCCGGTTACTTTATATTTAATGAAATTGTGGATTCAAGAGTATGGTTGGGTGCCGCAATAATAATTATGTGTGGCATTATTATTCTTTTCAGAGAGTCAACATTAGCGAAAACAAATGAGAATTCTGCTGACTAAAAAGCTATAATTTATTTCTCAAATCACTCATTTAATATTTAATCTCAGAGAAAAATAATGGATCAAAAAAACAGAGATAAAGCACTTGAATCAGCACTCAGCAATATAGAAAAACAATTCGGCAAAGGATCACTAATGAAATTAGGTGATGACTCTATTGATCAATCAATAGAGCCGATATCAACAGGTTCGATTGGCCTAGATGCTGCATTGGGAATTGGCGGTTTACCAAAAGGTCGAGTGGTAGAGATTTATGGCCCAGAATCATCAGGTAAAACAACACTTACTTTGCAAGTCGTTGCAGAGTGTCAAAAAGCAGGCGGAACAGCTGCATTTATTGATGCTGAACACGCTCTGGACCCTCTTTATGCTGAGAAAATTGGAGTAAACACAACAGATTTCTTGGTCTCACAGCCAGATACGGGTGAACAGGCTCTGGAAATCACTGACATGTTGGTCGCTTCTGGAGCTGTCGATTTGATAGTCATTGATTCTGTTGCTGCACTTACACCAAGAGCGGAGATCGAAGGTGAAATGGGAGATTCTCATGTTGGTTTGCAAGCTCGATTGATGTCTCAGGCTCTTAGAAAGTTGACAGCAAATATAAAAAAATCAAACACCATGGTGATTTTTATTAATCAGATCAGAATGAAAATTGGCGTCATGTTTGGAAGTCCTGAGACAACCACTGGAGGAAACGCACTGAAATTTTATTCCTCCGTCAGATTGGATATTAGAAGAATTGGTGCCATAAAGAAGGGTGACGAGATAGTCGGTAATCAGACCCGAGTGAAAGTGGTTAAGAATAAAGTTTCTCCACCATTCAGAATTGCAGAATTTGAAATTCTATATGGTCATGGAATATCCACAGAGGGAGAGATCATTGATATGGGAGTAGAGAATAATTTAATAGAGAAGTCTGGGTCATGGTACAGCTATGATGGAGACCGAATAGGTCAAGGCAAAGAAAATGTTAGAGAATTCTTGGCTGATAATCCCAAGATAGCCAAAGCATTGGCAAAAAAAATTCGCCAGGAAATCATTAAGAAAAAATAATCTTTTAATCAGCGCCAGATAACTTTGACCGAAAAGATCACTGATCCAAAAAAAACCAGGAAGAGGGCGATGGATCTCCTTGCTCGGAGAGAACATTCACGCCTCGAACTTTATCAAAAACTTAAGCAAAAAAAATTCGAACCAAATATCATCAATACTGAGCTGGATAAATTATCTAATGAGGGTTTGCAGAGCGATGAAAGATTTGCCGAAGCATTCTTGAGATCTCGAATTGATAAGGGCAAAGGTCCAAATATTATTCTCTCTGAGCTATTGCAAAGAGGCGTTGACGAACTACTTGTTTCAAATGTCTTAGAAAGCATATCTGAAGGGCAATGGTGTGAGGTGGCTTATGAGACAATGAACAAAAAGTTGGGGAATGAGTCAGAACTTGATTATGATAAGCAATTGAAGTTAATGAAGTTTTTAAACAACAGAGGATTTACACGAAGCCAGATAGAAAGAGCAAAAAATCTATTGAGTGAGAAAAGCACTGCAAGATCAAATGAAAACGAATGAAATAAGACAAGCATTTATCAAATTCTTTGAGTCGGAAGGGCATCAAAGCGTCAAGAGTTCGCCTCTGATTCCTGCAAATGATCCGACACTCTTGTTTACAAACGCTGGAATGGTTCAGTTCAAGGACATTTTTTTAGGAAAAGAAGATCAAGGTTTCACAAAAGCAGTCAGTGCTCAGAGATGTTTAAGAGCAGGTGGTAAGCACAATGATCTTGAAAATGTTGGCTATACATCACGTCATCACACTTTCTTTGAAATGCTTGGCAACTTTAGTTTTGGAGACTACTTTAAAGAGGATGCAATCCAATTATCATGGGACTTCATTACCAATGAACTCAAACTTGAAAAGGATCGTCTTTGGATAACCATTTTTGAAGATGATGATGAGGCTGCAAAAATTTGGCTTGAAAAGGTTGGAATATCAGCTGATAGACTAGTTCGACTGGGTGAAAAGTCTAACTTTTGGTCTATGGGTGATACTGGACCATGCGGTCCTTGTAGCGAGATATTTTATGATCATGGAGATCATATCGATGGCGGTCCTCCTGGATCAGATGATGAAGATGGCGATCGTTTCGTAGAAATTTGGAATCTTGTTTTCATGCAATTTGATAGACAAGCAAATGGGGAGCTTGTTAACTTGCCAAAACCATCAGTTGATACAGGTATGGGATTAGAGCGAATTGCAGCAGTGATGCAAGGTGTAAGCAGTAACTATGATATTGATTTATTTCAAAAAATAATTGCTGCAATAAAAAACCAATCAGAAAAAGGGGAGGAGAGTCACTATAGAGTCATCGCTGATCATATTCGATCCTCTTCTTTTCTCATTATGGATGGAGTTACCCCTGATAATGAGGGCAGGGGTTATGTTCTAAGAAGAATAATCAGGCGAGCATTGAGGCATGGTCATGATCTGGAAATTGAATCCCCATTCTTTTTCAAGCTTGTAGATGTTTTAGCAGGAGAAATGGGACAAACATATCCAGAGCTTCTCAATAAGAAAGATTACATAGAGCGAATCATCTTGATGGAAGAAGAGAGATTTGCTGCAACGCTTTCACAGGGAATGAGTTTATTACAGAAAGAATTTGACCGATCAAATGATGAAATGATATCTGGTGAGTTCGCATTCAAGTTATATGACACGTATGGCTTTCCGTTAGATATGACTGTCGATATTGCGAGAAGTGTATCACGAGCTGTTGATCTTGAAGGTTTTGAAAAAGCCATGGAAAGGCAGAGAGAATTGGCAAGGAGGGCAAGTAAATTCCAGTCAGACGATTCTTTTAGCCTTAATCATGATTTGAAAAGTGAATTTCATGGATACAAAGTTTTAGAGACTGACAGCAAGATCATTGGGATTTTCGGAGAAGATGGCTCTGATGTCCTTCGCCAAGGGGAATTCGGGCAAATCATTTTAGATAAGACACCATTTTATGCTGAAAGCGGAGGACAGGTGGGCGATCAAGGATCTTTTAGTTCTGATGCCAGTGTCTTTGAAGTCATGGATACCCAGTTCTCAGGCAATGCATATTCCCATTTTGGGACTGTGTCTAATGGCCAAATTTCGGTTGGAGACAAGATTACGGCAACTGTAAATCCTGTCAGAAGAAAATCAATTACATTGAATCATACTGGCACCCATATGTTACATAGGGCTTTGATGATGGTTTTAGGCGAGCATGTGCAACAAAGGGGGTCTTTAGTTGATGATGAAAAGATCAGATTTGATTTTTCACATCATCAATCACTCACAGCAAGCGAAATTAGAGAAATAGAAACAATTGTGAATGAAAAAATTGATGAGAATATTGATGTTCAAACAAGTATCATGAAGCATGATGAGGCGATTGAGTCAGGAGCGATGGCTCTTTTTGGTGAAAAATATGGAGATGATGTAAGAGTATTGGATGTTGGAGATTTTTCAAAAGAGCTATGCGGTGGAACACATGTCGAAAACACAAATGAAATTGGAATATTTAAAGTTGTTTCTGAATCAAGCATATCTTCAGGAACAAGAAGAATTGAGGCAATAACAGGAGATAAAGCTTTGAAGTGGGCAAAAGAGACAGAGCATCTGGTTGAATCACTGACGGATCTACTTCAAACCAGAAGAGAGGATGTCACCACTAAAGTTGAATCCTTATTAGATTCAAATAAAAAACTGCAAGCTGAAATAAAACAACTGAAGTCAAAGATTGCATCAGGACAATCTGTTGCAGACATAGATAGCTCGGAAAAAATCAATGGAATCAACTACTTATATAAAGAACTAGAGAATGATATTGAGCCAAGCGTAATGCGTGGCGCTATTGATCAGTTTAAAAGTAAGTTGAAATCAGGAGTGATCATTCTTTCTTCTGTAAACCAGAAAGGAAAGGTGACATTTACAATTGGTGTAACTGATGATTTGACATCAAAGATAGAAGCAAAATCAATTGCTGAAATTATTTCTTCCGCTCTGGATGGAAATGGAGGCGGGAAAGGTAACTTTGCTCAAGCAGGCGGATCTGACTCTAAAAAAATTCCTGCTGCTTTGGACTCGATCAGAGAATTATTGTCACAAGTTTAATAGCAGATAATTACCAATTCTAGGCTCTAAAACCCATAAAAAATATCCCCCAATAGCGAGATAATTTCGCAGTTATTTCTTTTTTTATTTTTTGTAAATCCAACCATTTTATTCAGACGAAATAACAGATGAATTTTACAAAAAAGGCAATCATGGATTTACGATTAACAGAATTTTTATTACTAATTTTTAGTGTATTTTTAGTGGGTGAAATCTTAGGACTCTTCTAAATTAAGGAAGAATATCCTCCCCATCCCAAGCTATACATTTTCCAGAATCATCAATATCTAAGGAGTCAATAACTGATGACAGTTTTAATACAGAAAAATCTGCAGAAAATATTTTCGAATCTTCTAGATTCTTTTGAAAAGGCTGAGATAGGCGACTATCCACTGTTCCGGGATGTAGGCCGATAACAACTAATTCCTTGTTATACCTTCTGAGCTCAATCGAAAGATTCTTTATCACCATATTTAGAGCAGCCTTTGAGGCTCTATATGAATACCAACCTCCTGACCTATTGTCAGTAATACTTCCAACCCTTGCAGAAAGAAATGCAAGAGTTGATTTA
>Ga0207993_1001159_pt1 | contig 10358 bp, 4 predicted proteins | sample ETN01SmetaG_2_FD_185791 | JGI IMG/M metagenome (GOLD analysis project Ga0207993, IMG submission 185791) | Marine microbial and viral communities from oxygen minimum zone, Eastern Pacific Ocean - ETNP2014F12-01SV265 (SPAdes) (version 2) | ecosystem: Environmental > Aquatic > Marine > Oceanic ...
CCAACAGTGCCATGTGGTTAGACACACAAGGATGGGCAGGGGCCGGTGATTTCCTATCCGTTCTAAGTTTGGATAACGAAGATGTTGGAATCACTGATGTTACTATAGCACCTGCTGCATATGATCCAGCTACTGGGGAGGCTAGAATAGGAGAAGGAAATAGATTCGTTAATGTAACAGTCAAAAATACTGGATTAAATCCTATTTCAGGTAGTGTTGATGTCGATTTGGAAGTGAAGGAAGTTCTAGACGGAATAGACACTTTGGTCTACTCAAACGACTTTGAAGGTAACATAGACAATACCAACTGTCCTGCATGTAGTATTGTTCTCAAATCATATACCGGAGAATACTCAGAGGGCTCTTCATCTTGGCATGCTGAATTTAATGCATCAACAGATGACAATGGGACTGCAACTGACAACTGGTGGGAAGCAGACACTAATCCGACCACATACATGTGGGCTGGAATGGACCACCAGGGTAATGATAATGAATCTGGATACTACAATAATATGGACGAGGCATTTATCATCGAAAACGTTGACTTGACCGGTGCAGATGCAGCATATCTCGACATAGATTTGTTATGTGCTGCAGCATTCTTTGAACTATACCTCGCAGAACAATATGCAGTTGTTGAGCGCTGGCTATATGAGGACTCATGTGGAATAGAAGTTTGGAGTGATGGAAATGGATGGGAACAAGTATTCTTCACTGGAGGATGGGACAATGAAAGGTTACTTCGACTATATGGATTTGGTTTCGACCCAGAATACAATACTTACAATAGTAATTTTAACTCCGAAACCATTCTACCGTGGACCAGTTTTACGGGCGATGACGCAATTGACCTAACTCGATATGCAGGGGAAATTGTAGACATCCGATTCCGGTTCCGAAGTGGCCTCATGGGAAGTGTTGGACCTGATGGTTCCTCCCAAGACACCGGATTCGATGGATTTGCCTTCGATAACATATCAATTAGAAAAACAGATGTTGTTTTCGGAACGGAAGAGGTTGTAAGTGATACTTTGACCTTCTCAAACTTCGCTGCTGGAGCTACTCAGGAAGTATCCCTGACTGCGGATTTCATTGACAATGTCACCTATTACATCAAGACATCACTCACATCCCCAACAGGCTTCGATAATGCAGATGCAACAAATGATGAAGAAAAGTTCCAACTTACAGTCAAGAACCTTTTCGACCCAGGTGTTGCTGAAGAGCCATGGATTAGTCTGGAAAACGGATTGAGATATGCTTCTGGAGATAGGGACATCGAAATTAGAGTCCAGAATTATGGAAATACGCTAACTGATTTCCAGTTAGAGACTGTGGTAAAGAATGCTCAACCAGATTTGATTGCAATAGAAGATTTCTCTGGCTTTGACCCTATATGGGAAGATGATGGAAATGAAAATGGAAGTCGTTTGGACGATTCCAACGGCGACCATCCAATGTTACCACAAAGCAGAGGAGTCTTCAATTCCTTTGCATATTGGCTAGGAGACCCCGATACAGGATACGGTGAAGAATGGGACGAAACACTAACCCTAGATCCATTCCCAGTCGCAAGTGGTGGAACTGATTTCACCTACCTAACATTCGATTATTTCGCTGAAGGTGACTATCTCTCAGACAGCGAAGGAAACATCAATGGAATCCGAGATGCAGCAGGTCTAGAAATCGAATGGACAAAGGGTGGTGAAATATTCAAGGGGACAGTTTGGGGAAGTTGGACTGACCTAAATGAGAATGGAATAAGACCATTCGAAGAATGTGAAGATTTCGACAATAATGGTCGGTATGATGAAGTTGAATACATGGGAGATCACTCAGATCGTTATGAATCAGTTGTATGGTTTGATTCAGAAAGTTTAGTCAAATCTGTAATCATCGACATGACTCATATTACTCTATTCAATACGACTTCAAACAGTACCTTCGATTGGCGTGTCGAGTGTACAGATCTCTCAGGTTCCGAGGTCACCTTAACCTGGAGATTCCAATCAGATGATGATGGAATAAATGGAAACGCTGGTCTTGCTGGCTTTGCTATCGATAACATACGAATTGATGAATTTAGATTTGAAGATGATGGTAAATATACTAACGATGTAAATGGATTGGATGCATCAGAAAAAATGGATGTCACCGTGGCGACGCACGATTTCAAGTCAGGAATTTATCGAATAGATACTACAACCATTTTCAATAATTCTATCCCTGGTACATCTTGGTACAATAAATCCGAAATCACCACTGCGAATAATCATACTCAGATTATCTTCAGTATTGCAAGCGCGGACATCACACTAATGCAACCAGACGTGCTTGACTGCGTTGCTGATGTAACTTACAAATGTGTATATGCTATTGACTCAGCCTCCGAACACTCTTTTTCAGTGCCATTGTTGAATGGTGTAATCGCGGGAGAATATGAGGTGAATATGAAGGTAGTAGATATGACCACTGGTCAAACCGTTTACGAAGAACCCGCAGATAATGGGCCATTCGATTTGGAACCTCATGCTCGTGATTTTGCAAATTGGACAGAACCATACACAGAGTGGTACGATGGACATGAATACAATATCAGCTTCTATGCTATATTGACTGAAGATGGAGAATCATCAGGTAATGATCGATATTTCGAAATTGAGTTCTTCGACAACGTAGATGTTGCGATTCTCTCCAATCCAACCGACCAAAACCGCTTGCAGAGAGTTAAAGAAGACCTCGAATCTATGGGGATGACATACACTCAATACTTAGTTGAGGATTGGGAACGCTATGCTACGCCAAACTGGATGTCTCATTATGATAAGATTCTCCTTCCTTGGCAAACAGATTACAACGTTGAGTATGGTGACTATTACGAAATTCTCGGTGAAACTCGTGAATCGGATGGACTTTCTGTCACTGAGATTTTAGAAGCCTTCATGGTAAATGGTGGAACTGTACAAATCCACTTAGGACCATATCGAAATGACTACCAGCCAGACAGGCTACCTTTCGGCATGGATATAGCAATGAGAAATCAGTGGAATAACACTGTCACCGATGATGACCTAGTTGTTGTTGATGCATATCACCCACTGATGGAAAATGTCGAAACTGCTGCATTTGCAGGAGTCCATGGCGGTTCATATGTTGCCCTAGCCGGACTCGATACAGCACAGGTCCAATTTGATCAGATTCCACAGGTGTGCGGTGGTCGAATTAGTGATCCAACCGGAACTTTCCATACACTAATGAGAAGCCAGTCATTCGATTCTCAATCGTTACTTTCGACATGTAACCGAGGAGCAGGAGGAATGATTGTTACAACTCTAGATGTTGAGAATCCAAGCTTTTCACAACCATTTGGTGGCACATCTATGCCATTGCTTTCAAACATGCTTGGGTACCAACTCACACCATATCCATCCAACTTCGGAATTGCGGGGGATGGATTTGACATAACAGTCAACGGAGAAGCGCCTTCGATTGACACTGTTACCGGAGCTTACTCTACTATGTACATCAAGTCCAATTCGGAATTGGACTTCTCTTTCATGACCTCGGATTCTTCATTGGGAGACGGACTAATCGCTGACTGGACCCTAGAATCTACAGACATGAATGAGTCAGTGACAGGATGGGAAGGAGAAATTATCGATTATGGAGAGATAAGCCATATCAGTCAAAACAGTCCAAGTATCCCGACCCTAGGAAATTTCTGTGTGGGCGATTCAAGTTCTTCCACAGGATGTAGAATAGGAGCTGAATGGCTACTTACACTCTATCTTCATGATGCTGGTGGACATACTCGTATAACCTACATCAATCTAGTAACTGATGATACATTAGCGGATGAATTCAGACCTACTGCTGACCTCCAATTAGTGGAAAATTCACTAACTGATGAGTATGTAACATTGGATGGTACAAAGACGGTAGGGGGAACCGATTGGCCAATTTATCGAGTAAGGTTGACTGACACTGGAGATATCGGTTTATCATTCGACTCCTCTGCAAGTTCAGATGCTGATGCACCTGAAGGAGAGAGAGGAATTGAAATGTTCGAGTATCGAGTATTCTTTGACTATCCAGTTGATTCAAGCAACCCAACTCTCGAAGGGCACAATTTCCAAGTTCCAAATGCAGCAGGCGGGGATATGTGGAATTACGTATTCCGCAACCTGACTAGTGATGGTTCTTTAGAAAACCAAATTCGATTGGAACTAATTGTCTATGATAGAGCCGGTAAACAATCAGAAAAGGCTAGAATTTACTTTATTGTCGTTGGAGAAGACTTCGGTGACGACCCTCCGGTCGTAGAAATAACCTCACCTCGTTCGACGGACTCTCAGAGTGAAGACTTGGTGACGATAAATGGAGTAGTAAATTCGGGTGCAGAAAATGGTGTGACGATAGAAGTTGCATTAGAAGCTGAAATCTTGGACTACACTCCATCTCCAAAAGCCACTCAGAAACAGCTGGGTAAATACAACTCAACAGGCGTCGCTCAGTTAAGTGATGGAGACTCATTTACACTCACATTGGACATAGCTGAACTTTACTCGACAACAACTGGAGTCCAAGTAACTGTATACTGGAGAGTTGTTGAAGGGGATGGAAGTAGATACACACTTGATAATCAATTCACAATCGATTTATTGCCAAGAGTTGATGACCCATGTGTTACAAATCCAAGTGAGTGTGAATCGAATAGTGGAGATACCACTATGATCATATTTGCCTCAGTTGGAGGCCTAATTCTGATACTCGCAATAGCCGGTGTGACAATTGCGCTCAGAGGACGTGGCAAGGATGACGACACAGAGACTGTACAGCAGTTCGGCGGTGTAGAACAAATGGACCCAGTAGAAGCCTATGTGCAACAAATGGTTGGCCAAGGTTATGACGAAGCTACTGCTAGACAGTATGCTGAGCAGTATTACGCGGCATATTATGCCCAACAAGGCAAAGGCGGCGGTAGTTGATTAGGCTCCCGATTAGGGGGCTGCTAAAAACGCACCTTGAAGACCTCAAGGTGACCGCCTTTGGGTATGGATGCTAGCGATACGTATACCGTGGCTAATGTGTCATTGGCAGATTCTGGTGGCTTGAAGGTCGCTTGGGCTAGAAGTAGAATGCCTGCATTAGCCGCTTTGAGGGTTAAGGCGGAGAAAGAACAGCCTCTTGCTGGGCAAAGAATCGCTGGATGCCTTCATGTAACTAAAGAAACGGCCGTTTTGATAGAAACTATCGAGGCTGCCGGCGGTAAGGTATCATGGTCTGGTTGTAACCCACTGTCAACTCAAGATGATGTTGCGGCTTGGCTAGCTTCAGAGGGATACGATATTCACGCATGGTACGGCCAAAATACCGAGGAATTCTATCAATCCATTGACCGCACATTACAGATTAATCCGACTTTGACATTAGACGATGGTGCTGACCTAATTTATCGAGTTCACAGTAAATTTCCTCAATTGGCTGAAAATGTAATTGGAGGTACCGAAGAAACAACTACCGGTGTCCACAGACTTCGGGCGATGGGCGAGGCTGGTGAACTACTCTATCCAGTAATTGCAGTCAATGACGCATCCACCAAATGGGATTTTGACAATGTTCATGGCACAGGGCAATCAACTCTGGATGGAATTATTCGAGCAACCAGTGTTTTACTTGCGGGTAAAACCTTCATTGTAGCGGGTTACGGACATTGCGGTAGAGGATTAGCAAATCGTGCACGTGGTATGGGTGCTAATGTGATTGTAACCGAGGTAGACCCAATTGCTGCTCTGAAAGCCATAATGGATGGCTATAGAGTCATGCAAATGGATGAAGCGGCCCATATTGGCGATATATTCTGCACTGCAACAGGAATGAAAGACGTGATTGTCGGACGTCATTTCGATTCGATGAAAGAAGGAGCCATTGTCTGTAATACTGGACACTATGATTGCGAGATAAATATCCCTGATCTTGAGACTAGAGCCAAGAAAATTTACACAATCCGAGAAAATAACGAAGCATTTGAACTCAAAGATGGTCGGACTATCCATCTTCTCGCTAGAGGCAGATTGGTCAATCTTGCAGCAGCAGAAGGTCATCCGAGTGAGGTAATGGATATGTCATTCGCCAATCAATTTCTAGCTCTATGTAGATTGGCAGCAGAAGGTAACTCATACGAAAACATCGTTTACGATATAAGCGAAGAACAAGATAGAGAATTAGCCAAATTGAAACTGACCGCTGAAGGAATCAACATTGATTCTTTGACACCCGAACAATTAGCATATTTCGAGGATTACTCTGCAGGAACATGAGTTTACAATCAAGCCTCAATGTGTTGATTTTCTTCTTCGCTCCACCATCCGTTGGAATCAGAAAAATCAGGGATTTGTGGTAACCATTTTTGATTAAGGATTTCATCTGATGAAACAATCCTGTCATGCCGTTCACGAAAAGCATCAGATCTTTTCCCAATAGTATGATTGTAGAGTTTACTTCCACGAAGTTCTGTTGAAATGCAAACCTTCCCTGATGTCGACTCCACGTCTATCGCCCTCTCTAAATCCAAAGCGTGACGATTTATTGATTGCAATAAACCAGCCCCTGCTCGGCTAATTCCCCAAAATAAACCCAGAATGAGGAAGAAAACCAAAATAAATCCAAATTGAGTACCCCCAATTAGTTGCATTGCAACAGTCCCAATAATGAAAACAATAGGCATAACGAATGTGAATAGGAAAAAGGTTTCAGACATAGGTTTCCTAGTCTTCATTCGGTTGATGATATCCCATCGAGGATGATTGGGATTTTGCGGTCTGAAAACCTCTTCCTTTTCCATTTTCGAGGCCTTATCAACCATCTGCCTAACTCTATCCATGTTAGCGAGTTGTTTTCTGTCAGGTTGTTCCATATCCGGCTCGAACATAACCTCAAGCAAATCACTAGCTTCGGGATACATTCCAAGACGAACCAAGATAGCAATCTGCTCAATAAGAGGTGTTACGTCAGTGGGATTTGCTATCCTTCTTTGCTGCCACCAATTTAACGCCTCTTCTAACATACCAAGATGATCGACCAAGAGAATTCCTCCTCGTGCCCAAGATTCTAAATCGTCCGGCACGAGTTTTACGACATTCTGTAATGCAGCATAAGCACTAGCGGCTTGGGAAAGACTCGGCATATCTTGAACGCCACGTCTTTCCATCGGTAGAATCATTTTAGCAGTCATTTTCCAAGCAGGAGCATGATTTGGATCCATGCTTGTGATTTGCCTGCATAATTCTAGGGCTTCCTCTCGTTCATTTGCTTCTACGTGCTCTAAGACATCCTCCCAGAGGGTATCCGCCTTGCTCGCCATAGACTGCGCCCTAGTTCAACAAAGAAGAATGCTCGGGTGATAACGACTCAGCGCCTACCGCTGCCTCTTCCTGGTCGATTACCTCTTGGAGGCCCCCGGCTTGGTCCTCTAAATCCAGATCTACGAGGTCTACTGCTACTTCCTGGTGAACGACCTCGCCCTCGCCCATCATGTCTTTTTTGAGGCTTAGAATTTCTACGATTGTCCCCGCCTTGTCGATTATTTCCGCGATTATTCCTTGGTTCGGGTTTACCATTAGAATTTGGACGAGATGCATTGCAGCGATTGCATTTATCTCTGAAGGCGAAGTTTGAATTGTTACACTTAGGACAAGTCCAATCTCCAGATTTTTTGGAATTATTTCCTCCCCGTTCGAATTTTCTTTCAAACTTACTTGCGCCATCTCGAGGTCGATCTGCTTCACAGCGATTACACTTCTTTCGGAAGGAAAAATTGGAGTTATTGCATTTTGGACAAACCCAGTCTCCGCCTTTTTTGTCATCATTTCTTCCACGTCGGTCATCGCGCCGGTTGTCTCTTTTCGAGTACCTATCTCTTCCACGACCACGATTCTCGCGCCTCTCTCTTGGAGCGATTTCAACAGGCGAACCGATTGTGTTTGAGGATTCTATTTCGTCGGAGATTGGATGTATGTGAACAAAGGCCCGATCTATAGCCCCAATTACAGAATTCACCTTTCCAATCGGCTTCCCTCCGATGATTCTCAGAGTTGCTCCAAGTCTAGGTGCACGTCCCTCAAAGGCAACGAGAAGTCCACCTTCGTGCGACTCCTTCTCAACTGTGCCAGAGAAGCTCATGAGGTCAATCGCGTCGGCCCGAGTATATGAGTGCGGCAGATGATGCGATGATTAGGCCGACGAAACCCAATGAGGGTAAAACCGATGTGTTATCTTTGGGTTGTTGAGGTTCAGGTTCAGGTTCGGCGAATAATTCAGAATTATTGACACTACGTTGTTCATTGGTACAAAGGTCCGATTCATCACAGGCTTGAACTTCCACTATGTGAATGCCTTCTGGCCAAACTGAGAAATCGATTGGAGGTGTTGACCAAGTATTGCCGCTAACTGAAACACTTCCAATCGACGAACCATCTATTTTCAAAACAAAGTTAACGTCTTCACCATCAGGGTCAGAAAATTGTCCACTCATTGCCCACGAATTTCCGTCCCATCCTTCTGAATTAACGGTTAATATCGGGGCAATACTAGCCTTTTCAATTCCCAAATCAAAAATTGCTTGAATATCATTAACGTTACTCCCACTAATCTTCACGGAGACATAAGCGGGACCTGGAACAATACCAACTACTGGAATATTTTCAGTTATTCCTGAATCTTGGACTAAGTACGGACCTGAATGAGAATCAGACTCACTAAACGTCGATGAAAACCCAATTTCTACAGAAAAATCAGGCCAGCCCTCTGCTGGAGAAATTGTAATTGGATGAGGGTCTGACAGGTCTGTAGAACTCGTTGAGATATCAAAAGGCACACCAATATTCCAAGTTCTATTTCCTGAAGATTGACCAGCGTTATCTATTGCTTCACAAACTAATTCTCCGATGCCTGCTTCAGGGACTTCCATTGATAATTCTCTTGCAGAATAGGATATCGCTAGGTCTGAATTTCCCCTACAATTCAAATTCAGGTTAGAAACTCCTGCCTCATCTTCAAACCAATGTTGAATTTGATCCCAATTAGCAACAATCTGAGGGCCACTATTTACTCGGGGAATCCATGCTCCATCAGAGGGTGCATTTTCGGTCCACACGGGGGGCTCATCAACTGGAATTGGAGCAGTTGTGAAGTCCGCAAATATGTCCTCCCCAATTGGCCATTGAGGCATGTTGGGATAGAATGAGTAAGTCAAACTTCCATCTTCATTTTCAATTAGACTGTAGGTAGATGAACCATCTCCTATGCAACTACCTCTCAACGGAGTCACTCCGGCGAAATCGTCTAACTCAGCCTGCACATCTCTACCTTCGCATTCTTCCCACATATCGAGGCGTAGACCTTCTGTTACTGGGAATGTGATATGGTATTCTGCTCCGCTCATGTTTGAGGCATTATAGGCGAGAGTAAATTGACTAGGGTCATTAATGTTTGAAATTGTTAGCGTGGCATTTAACCAAAGCATCAACCTACATTCATCACTTCCACTAGAGGGGTCTAAATCGGTGTCACAATCTCTCTCATTGTTAGGGTAAACCGGTACTTCAGAACAATCATTATTACTGCCGAGACCAGAGCATTCCCTTGATTCTGAATGCCTGGGTGGTACCAGATTCCATTCTTCGACAAGAACTTCATCTTCCGTCCAACTAACATTCTTCCAATCCGTTCCTTCACCACCTCTATGAGGACTTCCATCTCTCATACCCATTCTAGTAATTGTATATTGAACACACTCAGATGCAATGGCCCTGACTCCTTCCCTTTCGTCTGTAGAAATCCATCCATCGTCTCCACTTGGATAAATCTGAGCAATGTATTCATCCAAACTTTGTCTTACATCATCTGCTAGAGTTCCATTAACCCATGCGACTGCTTGGACATCGGCAGAATTCCAATCTGATGAAATTTGCACGTTGAAAATAGCTTTTGTATAATCGAACATATCTTCGAAAGTAATAGTGCTACAACGTTCCTCAAGAGTTGGCTCATCAGGGCCGAGTTGTTCTCTTCTTTCTTGAGATTCATCAAGACCACCTTGTTGATAGCCAAGTGGTAACGAAGAAATCACCATTCCAATAATCGTTATCATGACCAAGATTCTAAGCACGCCTTGGCGTCTCATTACAATACTGGAGTGGACCTCACACGATATTGCTATCGGCGGCAGCAGATTGAGTTATTTGTATGATTTCTCCAGTCCAGAAAAAGACCAGAAGTTCCCCATTAGCCCCTTCTCCAAACCCTACAATTAGTCCCCCTACGTTACCAAGATAGGTCTCTTTCCATGTGTGATT
>Ga0207993_1001161_pt1 | contig 10341 bp, 8 predicted proteins | sample ETN01SmetaG_2_FD_185791 | JGI IMG/M metagenome (GOLD analysis project Ga0207993, IMG submission 185791) | Marine microbial and viral communities from oxygen minimum zone, Eastern Pacific Ocean - ETNP2014F12-01SV265 (SPAdes) (version 2) | ecosystem: Environmental > Aquatic > Marine > Oceanic ...
CATTCCCGCGGCAAAATGCTAGAACTCGGAGATTTACTATTGGCGCGCCACGGTCCTTTTCCTTGTCTGCTGGTGGAGATTGGATCACTTTCTTGCAATCAAGTTCGAGTGAAGACCCATTGAACAAACTGTGGGCTTGGAGTGCTTCTTCAGGCCAAACGAAAGTGATTGCTGACCTTGAAACTTTAATAGATAACGGTAGTGGTGAGACTATTTCCCATGAAGAGCTGGCTCGTCGTGAACGGGTTAGAGAAATAGGGGCCGGAATCGTATCGTACAGCGCGAACGGTCATTCACCGAACATTGCGTTTGCATCTAATCAGTCGTTGTTTAAAGTCGGGATTGAGTCCTCAGAGGTATCTGATTTTACTTTGGGTAGAGATATTTTTGACCCGCAAATAAGCCCTAACGGAAACCTGATTGCCTATGTTTCAGAAGGCCAATTGAGATATGTTGACGAAAACGGAAACGATCATGCTGTTACCCGTCCCAAAATAGGCGAAAAGTCATTTGGTGTTGCTGAGTTTATCGCTGCCGAAGAGATGGGCAGACGAAGGGGATATTGGTGGTCTCCAGATAACGACAAACTACTAGTTACGAGCGTTGACGAGTCAGATGTTCTTTCATGGCATATCCTCAAATCATCAGATCCTAGCGATGTGCCTGCAGTGATCAAATACCCTAAAGCCGGAACTAAGAACTCAAATGTGGAGCTTGAAATATATTCATTAGATGGAGAGTCGGTTCCTATTGATTGGAATGAGAGCAATACATGGGAATATCTTGTCAGTATTCAGTGGACTGACCCAGATGTTATTTTTGCAACTGTTCAAACACGTGATCAAAAAACAGCAGGCATACTCCGCATTGATACCAAGGGTGGCTTTATTGAAGAAATATATCGATGGAACAATGAATGCTGGGTTGAAATAATTCCTGGTGCCCCGAAAGTAGTTGGAGAGCGCATTATCACAATTGAGGATCACGACGAGACAAGAAGAGTAGTGATTGATGGTAAAGCTTGCTCCCCTGAGGGAATTCAAATACGTTCCTTGATTCATTGCAACGACGATGGTCTGCTGGCCACATGTAATCCGAACCCATTAGATCAACAGATATGTCGCGTTACTGTGTCCGGCGAAACTACCTTGATTACAGAAACGGCGGGAATCCATGAAGCTAATGCCAATGATTCATTGATGGTAATTCAGCACCGAAGTATGGACTTTAATGGAGTGAAAACAGGTTTCTATAAAGATAACGAACTCCGTAATGAGATTCCGGACCATTCAGAGACCCCTAACATCACGCTCAATAGTTTTTTCCATAAAACTGGAGAGCTTGACCTTGAAACCGCCATACTTCTTCCGGCAGATCATAATGGTGAGACTACTCTCCCTGTTTTGCTTGACCCGTATGGGGGCCCCCATGCTCAACGGGTTCGAAATGCGCGTGGCCTTTTCGGAGTTTCGCAATGGTTCGCTGATCAGGGATTTGCTGTAGTGATAACTGATGGACGAGGAACACCGGGACGCTCGCCTAATTTTGAACGAGAAGTTTATGGAGATCTCGCCACCCACGCTCTTACAGACCAAATTATTGCGCTCCATAGCATTTCGGCAAACTATGATTTCATTGACTTGGATAGGGTTGCGATTCGCGGCTGGTCTTTCGGTGGATACCTGGCCGCTTTAGCTGTGATCAGAAGACCTGACGTATTCCACGCCGCTGTTGCAGGAGCCCCTGTCACTGACTGGTCACTCTATGACACACATTATACCGAACGGTATCTTGGCCACCCTGATGTAAAACCAGAGAATTACACCAAAACTAACTTGTGCAACGAAGCACATAAACTCGAACGGCCACTACTACTCATTCATGGGTTAGCCGACGACAATGTTGTAGCTGCTCACACCTTTCAATTATCTCAGGCCCTACTAGAGGCAGGTAAGCCTCACGAGGTCCTTCCACTCACCGGAGTTACGCATATGACCCCACAAGAAACTGTTGCCGAGAACCTTTTACGAATACAGTTGAGTTTTATACAAAGATCTTTAGAAATAAGAACACAGGAGAACGAATGAGGGGTCCGCTTAACGGCATGCGAGTCATTGAAGGATCAGCATTTGTTGCCGCACCTTCAGGTGGAATGACCCTAGCCCAGCTAGGGGCCGAAGTAATTCGATTTGATCCCATAGGTGGAGGTCTTGACTATAAACGATGGCCACTGACCGATGATGGGCATTCCTTATACTGGGCGGGATTAAATAAAGGAAAGAAATCAATCCAAATTGATTTTCGTTCTGAGCAGGGAAAAGAACTCCTTGTCGAACTAATCGGAGCACCGGGTGAGGATTCCGGCTATTTCCTGACTAACTTCCCTGCTACGGGGTGGTTATCTTATGAAAGCCTTAGCGCTACTCGCGAAGACCTGATAATGCTGAACATAGTAGGAAACCATGATGGTTCAACTGCCCTTGATTACACAGTCAATTCAGCCATGGGTTATCCATCCGTAACTGGCCCAGAGGGATATGACGGCGTTATCAATCATGTATTGCCAGCGTGGGATATCGTATGTGGACAAACAGCAGCTATGGGACTACTCGCTGCTGGTCGACATAGAGATCGGACAAGCGAAGGGCAGCTCATCAAACTCGCCCTTAGTGACGTAGCGCTCTCGGCTGTTGCTGCCCTAGGACATATCGCGGAAGCTCAGATCCTGAATTCTGAGCGTGAACGCATCGGAAATGAACTCTACGGCGCTCTCGGTCGTGACTACACCACATCTGACGGAAAAAGAGTAATTGCGGTCGCAATAACAAAAAAGCAATGGCAAGCCCTATGCTCTGCATGTGAAATGACAGAAGTAATGGAAAAGCTCGAAGACCAAGAAGGCCTTGATCTATCTGGAAATGAAGGAGACCGATTCAAAGCTCGTGCGAAAATACATCCTCACATACAGGCATGGTGTCAGAGGAATAGCTTTGACGAAGTACAACGCATTTGGAATGACCTAGGCGTTTGCTGGGGACCATACCAAACGTTCAAAGAGCTCGTAGAAAATGATCAACGTGTATCAGAAGCCAATCCGATGTTTACAGCAATTAATCAAGTTGGTATCGGGGAATATCTCACGCCGGGAAGCCCTCTTGATTTTAAAGGAATGGGCCGCTCAACCCCTCTACCGGCCCCAGGTCTAGGAGAACACACAACAGAGATCCTCGCAGATATCCTTCAACTTTCAGACACAGAAATAGGGCGGCTTTACGATAACAGAATTATCAAAGGTGCCGCTGTTGTTTGATATCGCATGACTAACAGTCCAGAGTTCCTAGAAGAAAGCAGCATTGAAAAATTTTGGAATGATGGTTTTGTCATTCTAAGAAACGTTCTTGATCCTGATTATGTGTTATCTATGGAGAATCCGATCAGCAAGGTAATGAATGAAGATGCTACTGACCTCTCAGAGCTCGGATCTCTCATAACACCAGAAACTACACTTACCGATAAGGGTATTTCGGCAGGCAAGAAAGTGGGACGCTTCTTGGCTGGTACTGATCATTGGGTAAATAATAAAGATTTTGAAACCTTTGCTTGTAATTCGGTTATTCCAGAGGTTGTGGCACAGGTCCTTCGGAGCGAGTCCTTGTGGTTGTATGAGGACTCTGTTCTTGTCAAGGAACCAAATACTGCTGAAGAAACAGCATTTCATAAGGATCTGTCCTACTTTCATGTGAGTGGAGAGCAGGTCTGCACGGTTTGGGTTCCGCTTGATTTCGCTTCTCCAGAGACCGGTGCGATTCGGTTCGTGAAAGGGTCACATAAGGATAGATCTATATATAGGCCAAACTGGTTTGTTGCAGATGATCCTCTTCCAAACACTGAGGGGAAGCGGGTCCCATCAGTTGCTTTTGAGGATGTTGTCGAGCCTACTCTGTCAGTGGGTGATATCAGCATTCACCATGCCCGCACCCTACATGGAGCATCAGCAAATCGGTCAGTAAATCAGTCTCGACGGGCTATCTCTATTCGGTATTGCGGAGATGATGCCAGATATCATCTCCGGCGAGGTGCCCCGTTGAAACCGCACCACGAAACAATTACCGAGGGAGATATCCTCACACACGAATATTGCCCAAAGGTCTGGCCTAAAAACTAGTTATTTAACAATTCTCTTACTTGGACTAATGATGATATTGATTCAAGCGTCTCTTCGTGCGGAATGCTCATGCATCTGCATGTGACATCTGTGAAACCCATATCTTTGAAAGGGCGTAGTTGCTCAGCGGCTTGAATTGGATTACCGACTATGACTGCATCGCTTTTCATACCACGGTAACCGCGCTGAATAATCTGAGATCCCATTTCCGCGGCTTTGTCTCCATCTTCAAGAATAATGACATCTTTACGAATAACTGGCCGTGGCTCTTTCCCGTGTTCATCACAGGCTTGTAGATAATGGGTGAGCAATTCTTCTGCCTTTGCGGGGTTCAGGAATGGTGCGGCGTACCACGCATCCCCCATTATTGCTGCTCGTTGGATCCCTTTAATGCTCGTACTTGCTCCAATCCACCATTCAACTCTTTGATTCGGAATCGGATTGACCTGAAGATCTGGGTTTCCTGTTACTCCCCGACGCTCAAAAATAGCTTTAATCTCAGTTATGCATTCCTCAAGTAATCTTCCCCTAGTCGTGAGGTCTGCGCCCATAGCTTCAAACGTACCCTGCCCCTCTCCAACACCTGTTTGAATAACAAATGTTGACTGTGTTAAAGCAGCCAGAGTTCCCACTTGTTCTGCGACCAGCACAGGATTCCAAAGCGGCAATAGAAATAGGCACCCTACTGGCCCCGAATTCCACTCAGCCATCAAACGGCCAAGCATGGGAACGTTTTGAAAATAGTTCACAGGTGTCAAATGATGATCCCCAAGCGAAAGAAGATCTAACTTTGCTTGATTCGCTACTCGCGCCCTCTCAATCAAGGCACTCGCACCTGTATACGGGTTATTTTCGAAAGATGTTGACGATAGCGAAACCCCTACTCTCATAATGTTCTTATGGATGACGGGACGGCAGAATTTCCTGCCGTGGAGGGAGTGCTATGGGGTGGTTTAACCAGATACCGATATTTTCGCCTGTACGGCCATCAGGACCCTCGCTATAAAGCTCTAGCATTAGGTCTGCGAGCTGGTGAGGTTTCATCCATGAATCAACTATGTCATCGGACATGTCGCGGTTAAATTTCTGTGAAGCGTACCTTATCATCGCTGAATCAGTTGCATCCATGCAAAAAGCGTTAACGCGAACATTATCTGCATTGAGACGCTTGGACCAGCTCTGCGTTAAGCCATTTATTCCCCATTTGGAGGCATCATAAATATCCATTCGTGTACCGCCTCCTGTTGCGAATCCTGGAGGCGGACAAATGTGATCAGTAGCGATATTAAGAATAAATCCTCCCCCACTATTCACTAAGTAAGGGATTGCTGCCCTGCCTGTCAGAAAGACACCTTTAAGATTCGTATCAACGAGCAGATCCCAGTCAGAAACAGCCTTTTCCTGTGAGTCCTCTACAGGGTCTGTGGAAGTCCACACCCCAGCATTTGCTACAACAATATCTAGGCCAGAAAATTCATTGACCGCATCGTTAGTGAATGCGAAAACTTGTGATGCTTCCCTAACATCAACAACAGCCGACTTCACTTTGCTGCTCGTCACATCGCTTATTTCGTTTGCAATATTGTGCACATTCGATTCGATATCGCAAAGTGCAACGTTAGCTCCGCATTCAGCTAGTCGTTTGGCCATGCCATATCCGATGCCTGATGCGGCTCCCGTAACTAAAGCTGTCTTTCCTGATAAATCAATCATGCAAACCTCTCACTTCTTACATGTATAGCGCGCAGGTTACTACTTTGTCTTTTTCAGAATCAAACAAGCCTTTTGAAAGATAAAGAATTAAGCTCGCAACATGATTGAACATCATATTGATATCCAAACAACCGAAGGTTTGATGGGGTCGTTCATATGTCACCCAGAAGAGAATGGCCCCTTCCCTGTCATCTTGTTTTTCATGGATGCTCCGGGTAAACGCGAGGAACTGCATGATATGGCACGACGCCTTGCTACGACTGGATACTATGTTGTTCTTCCTAATTTGTACTACCGGACGACAGAGCACTTTGAATTAGATTTCGAAACTGGAAGCAATGTTGAACAGATGTTTACATTGATGTCTAGTATTGGAAACCGAATGGTAGTTCGAGATACCGAAGCGATACTGAACTTCCTCAAATCAGATCAACATGCTAATAAAGAATCCATCGGATGCGTTGGCTACTGTATGAGTGGGCCATTTTCGCTGTTCGTGGCATCAGCATTCCCATCACAGATAAAGGCGGCTGCGTCAATATATGGTGTGCGATTAGTGGTTGATGCCGATGACTCACCACATTTAGGGTTCCCGCAAACAAAAGCTGAGCTGTATATAGCGTGTGCAGAACATGATGAGTATGTACCTCTAGAAATGATTGAACAGGTTTCAACCGAAATTGAGCAATCAGGCGTAAACGGAAGAGTTGAATTGTATGAAGGTGCACATCATGGTTTTGCCTTCCCAGGTCGAGGAAAGATTTACGACAAAGAGGCTGCTGAACGCCACTGGGAACGATTACATGCATTGTTTGATAGGAATCTCCGATGAGAGACGAAATTAACGTCACCTTTAAGAAAAATCATGTTGCAGTTGTTGAGATCTGCAAACCACCAAATAATTTTTTTAGCACAAATCTAATTTCTGGTTTGGCAGATACTTTTGAACAGCTTGACGAGAATAATGACGTTCGCGTTTCCGTGTTGTGCTCTCAAGGTAAGCACTTTTGTGCTGGTGCGGACTTTTCAGGAGATTCTAATGGGAACGACACGCTTGGTTTGTACGCAGGCGCTGTCCGCATCTTTAGATGTCGTAAACCCATCATTGCAGCGATACAGGGAGCTGCTATTGGCGGCGGTTTAGGACTTGCATTAGTCGCCGATTTTCGTTTTGCTTCTCCAGAAGCCCGATTCAGCGCAAACTTTTCTCGCCTGGGCTTTCATCAGGGATTCGGTTTGAGCGTCACGTTGCCCCAACTTATTGGAACCCAAGCAAGTAATGATATGTTTTTCACAGGAAGAAGAGTAACAGGTGAAGAAGCCGCTGAACTAGGTCTCTGTGACAAGCTTGTCCCACTTACGGAATTGAAAGACGCTGCTACTTCGTACGCTCAGGAAATAGCTAAATCAGCCCCATTAGCAATTGAAGCAATTCGTAAAACTTTAAGAGGTGATCTCGCTGATCGGGTTGAGAAGGCGACATTGCATGAAGCATCCGAACAAGCACGCTTGGTTAAAACAAAGGATTGGGTTGAAGGTATTTCAGCTTCTTCCGAAAGAAGAGAACCTAAATTCCAACGAGAATAATTACAACAAACTCGTATCAGGAATCCAACTTCCATGCGCACCATAGGGAACTCGCTGCGGTAAATGAATCCTCGCTATTGGTTCTGATTCAAAGTCTTGCGCATCCACAATGATCATCTTTGACGCACCTGTTGTTTCGCTATGAACGATCGTAATTATCCAACCCTCATCCTCACCGTTAGATTCGGGATCAGCAGCAAAGACAGGTTCTCCACCTCTGACACCCTCTCCAAGATGATGCTCCCAACATTTACCTGTGTGTAGATCATATTTCCATAACGCAGAACCGTATACGGGCTCTTCGCTGTTTCCTTCGCCAGCCATTGCCATGAGATACCCATAGTTAGCGTCAAGCCCTACAACTGAATCTGCTACCCTACCGAAATCACCTGGCCGGTCATCAATCTGTTCTTCCGTGACCGTTCCAGACGCTAAATCAATTGTCCAACGCCATAGCCTCCCAACTTCAGCGTAATCGTCAGAACTAGAGCCAAAAGCTTCAGGTTGACGGGAGACGTACAAAACAATCTTTTCGCCTTCTTCAAATGCATTTACTGGGTGGAAGACATAGCAGGGATCAATATCAAACCATCGGATATCTGCATTGCTTCCTTCTCTTGGCATAACTCCCAGACGTGCCCCTGCTGACGGATTAAAACCGAAAGGGACTCCTGACTCCAAAAGAGATAAATCTAAGACGAGTGGGAGATCCATAAAGACGACGTGGTTTCTGGTGACATTGAAGTCGTGCATCATGACCATATTAGGAATATCAATTCCTTCCGATTGTAATAGCTGACCATCAGGACTGATTCTTAGGTAAGTCAAATAAGGAGGCTCAAAGGAGAAGTAGCTAAAGGCGAGCAATTCTCCTGTTTCCGGGCAAATTTTAGGGTGTGCTGTCATTGAGGTTGTTAGCGATCCACCATAATTTTCGAAGCCAACTGTGTTTAGCTCCTTATCTATTTTCCAAGGCCAGTGGCCTTCTTCAAGGCATAATATTGTGCCGGCATGCGTAACAACATGGGTATTACCGCTGCCATATGATAGATCCCCTAAATCAGGTGTGGAACTGTTACCGGTTTTCGTGATGTTTGGGGTTTGCACAAACCTATTCCGGTACCATTCCGCTTTCCCCTGAGATAGGCGAACGCCGTGAACCATCCCATCTCCCATGAACCAATGTGGCGAAAATCCTGACTTTGGGTTGGGTCCAGTGCGGATATAGACGCCTTCTAATTGAGGAGGAATTGATCCCTCAACAGTTAGATTCTCAGCAGTTAATTCGGTTTGGACAGGCGCCCAGTTACCTCGTAAATGCCATGGAGTTTCTGATTCAATAGTTGCCATGCTCCTCTGAACTTTCTGTGTGGTGCTCTGTGGGATCCCCTTTGGTCAAGTCTAAGACTTTTAGCATGGTTAAGTGATTGTTACTGTGGAATTTTGTGTTAAACATTAACAACCCCCATGACTAATAAAACCCCGCAAGAAATTCATAACTATTCACGACTTGCACTAGTCGGCGCCGCTTTTGCGGTGACTGCATGGGGGTCTTCTGGCGTAATTGTTAAATACATCTCTGTGAGTTCTACAGAAATAGCGGTCTATAGATTTACTTTCTACTCAATAGTCATGATTGCTTTCCTGAAAGCAAAAGGTACTCCCCTCACCTTTCAATCCATAAAGATTTCATTTTGGGGTGGGATTGCTTTGGGACTCAATGTCGCATTCTTCTTTGAGTCACTCAAAAGAACAACAGTTGTAAATGCAACTATTATTGGCTCACTGCAACCTGTGTTGATATCTGTATATAGCTACAAAGTTTTTAAAGAGAAGGTATCGCGCAGAGATATCCTCATTGGAGTTATCGCTTTAGCAGCGACCTTTGGCGTCGTCGCTGGTTCATCTGGAACTACAGAATGGGACGTTACAGGTGATTTGTTGGCTTGCGCAGCATTATTTACTTGGACTGCGTACTTTATTATTTCTAAACAGACTCAGGACCGTGTTTCACCTCTTGAGTTCACTGCAGCAACAGGTGTAATAACTGGAATTCTCAATTTTCTTATAGCCCTAGTTTTCTCTGTTGCTCTAACCGTACCTTCGAGTCGTGATATCTTCTGGCTGTTCATTTTGGCAACTGTTGCTGGCTTAATCGGTCACTCATTAATGAATTGGTCTCTTGTACGAATTCCATTGTGGGTCGGGTCGATCCTTACGCTTTTCGTTCCAGTTGTATCGTCACTTTTGGCGTGGATTTTTCTTGAGGAGTCTTTAAATGCTCTTCAGATCTTCTCTACCTGTGTCGTAATCTTAGCCTTGGGGGCAATATTGCTAGGGCAAGGTACGAGTAAAGAATCTGTGTGAGGAATGCTATCCGATCTCAGTGCCAAGTATTGACACGAAACTAACCATTTCTCCTGGATATCCTCCAAGATTATGAACGAGGCCAAGATTTTTATCGCTATCAGGTATTTTTCGATTTTCGGGTGCTTCTCCACGTAACTGTAACCAACACTCGTAGTGCATTCGAATACCTGATGCTCCAACTGGGTGACCGAAACTTTTCAAACCGCCATCAGTGTTTATGGGCAGTTCTCCTGTTAGTGCGAACTTGCCTGCTAGAACATCACTCCACCCTTCGCCTCTCTGGGAAAACCCAAGGTCTTCCATGAGAATGAGTTCGGTTGGTGTAAAGCAGTCATGTACTTCGGCCATTGCGATGCAATCTTGTGGGTTATCTATTCCTGCCTGCTGGTATGCGTCAGTTGCTGCAGCTTCGCACTCAGGGAAGGTCGTATAGTCGTACTCGGGGTCTATGAGCCCTGATCCATTTCCGGAAACAAAGGATAAGGCTTTTACGAATAGGGGTTTAT
>Ga0207993_1001166_pt1 | contig 10322 bp, 8 predicted proteins | sample ETN01SmetaG_2_FD_185791 | JGI IMG/M metagenome (GOLD analysis project Ga0207993, IMG submission 185791) | Marine microbial and viral communities from oxygen minimum zone, Eastern Pacific Ocean - ETNP2014F12-01SV265 (SPAdes) (version 2) | ecosystem: Environmental > Aquatic > Marine > Oceanic ...
AGAAACATCAGGCTATGGTGCTACAGTAGATCTTGACAAAGTGCATAAATCAATGAAAGATCTTCATTCTTCCGTTTATCTATGTAGTGAAACACAAGAAAGATTCATGTGGGTATGTCCACCTGATCTTACGCAAAGAATTTTGGATCACTATAATAAACGATATGATTTAAACAATGTAAGCAAAGGTGCTCAAGCCTCTGTTGTTGGAAAGATCACAAAAGATACAAAATATATTGTAAAGAGTAAGGATGAAATCATTGTTGATGCTGAGGCGTCACAAGTCACAAAAGGTTTTTTGTATGACAGACCTTTTAGAAAGAACAATATAATTCATAAAGAACCATTAATTAATCAAATTAGTGATTATAATCAATTATTACTGCAATGCTTATCACATGAGAACTTTGCATCAAGAGAACCTATTTTTGAAAAGTATGATAAACAGGTCCAGGGTCGATCAATTATGGAATCAGGACAAAATGATGCAGGTGTTTTGGCTCCTTTCAATTCGAATGAATATCCAGAAGAGATTCAAGATATTGGAATTGCCCTTTCGACAGATCATAATCCAAGATATGCAATGATAGATCCATATTGGGGCGGTATTAATGCTGTTGTAGAATCTGTAAGAAATGTTGTTGCTTGTGGTGCAACCCCTGTAGCACTGACCGATTGTCTTTGCTTTGGCAACCCCGAAAATGAACAACAAATGTGGGAGTTTGTGGAAAGCGTAAGAGGAATATCTGATGCATGCAATGCCATAACTTTGATTAGCAATGAGGAAAAGTCATTACCAATCATTGCAGGTAACGTAAGTTTTTACAATGAATCAAGAGAAGGCTCTATTCCACCGAGTCCCATTGTTAGCTGTTTAGGAAAATTAAATGACGTAAAAAAAGTAACACCAATGAGCTTTCAAAAGTCTGATTCAACACTCATAGTTATTGGTAAAAGAAAAGATGAACTAGGCGGTAGCTTGTTTTACCAAATACATAATGAATTAGGAGCAAATGTTCCTAAGCCTATCTTAAAACAATTTAAAAATCAGATCCACGCACTCAACAGCATTAATGATAATGGTCTTATTTCCTCATGCCATGATATTTCAGATGGTGGAATGATATGCGCATTAGCTGAAATGACATTTGAGAACAAAATAGGATGCTCAATTGATTATGAGGAAACTATAAATATAAATGCGATTCTTTTTGGTGAGACTGGCGGTTTTATTATTGAAGTAGAAAATGAAAATATGAATCAAATTAAAATTGAGTTGAAAGAAAAAGGCATAGAATACATTGTGATTGGCAAAACAACTAATAGTGAAAAAATAACTTTTAATGATAAGGTTAACATTGATATTGAAACCTGTTTCAATGCCTGGACAGGAGGCTTAAGAGAAAAATTGTGAAAGAAAAAATCAACTACAAAGCTGCAGGTGTTGACATCGATGCAGGAAATGAATCTGTAAACCGAATAAAAAAACACGTATCTTCAACATTTACTGACAATGTATTAACAGGTATAGGAAATTTTGGATCACTATTTGATCTAAAAAGTGTTTGTAATGAATACGATCACCCAGTGATGGTTCAAAGCATTGATGGTGTTGGTACAAAAATGATTATAGCTAGGATGATGAATGACTTTTCAACAATTGGTGTAGACCTATTAAGTGCGGCAGCTAACGATATTCTTGTAATGGGAGCAAGGCCAATTACATTATTGGACTATATTGCCACTGAAAAAATTTCACCAGAAAAGATTGAAGAAATCGTTAAAGGCATGAGTATCGCATGCAAAGAAACGAATGTTTCCTTAGTGGGGGGTGAGATAGCTGAAATGCCAGATACATATTTAAGTGATGAATATGACTTGGTAGGTATTACAACTGGAATAGTAGAAAAAAGCAAGATTATAACCGGTGAGAAAATACAGATTGGGGATAAGATGCTAGGTCTTGGATCAAGTGGTCTTCATACAAATGGATATTCGCTTGCAAGAAAGTTAATCTTCAATATTGAAGGATTAACCGTTCACGATAAAGTAGAAAATATGGAGAGTACTATTGGAGAAATACTTTTACGACCCCATTTAAACTATACCAATATTATTCACACAATTCTTACAAATAATATAAAGCTGTCAGGCATAGCGCATATTACAGGTGGAGGGTTGGTTGAAAATATCCCCAGAATATTACCAAAAGAATTAAGTGCTTTATTATCTAAAGAGACATGGTCTATTCCACCTATCTTTAGTTTATTGCAAAGAATTGGAGACATTGAAGAATCTGAAATGTTTCGAGTTTTCAATATGGGAATTGGTATGGTTCTTATAACGAACGATAAAGCTTGCGAAGCCATTAAAGAAATCATGAAAGACGTTATAGATGTGTATGATATTGGAACCATTATAAGAGGAAATAGAGAAGTCTTATTTAATGAGTAAGGTTGCTATAATTCAATTCCCTGGGTCTAATACCGAAAGGGAAACTTTCATAGCTTGTGCAAGGAATAATATTAATGCTGCAGAATTCTTATGGAATGATGATCATAATAAATTAGATCAATTTGATGGTTATATCATTGTTGGGGGTTTTTCATATGAAGACAGATCAAGGGCTGGGGTGATAGCAGCTCAAGATGAGATTATTAAAGAAATTATAATCCAATCAGAATCGGGAAAACCTGTATTAGGTATCTGTAATGGGGCTCAAATTTTAGTTGAAAGTGGAATGGTGCCTGGATTAAGAAACTATGAGATCGGAGCAGCTTTAACAGAAAATAAACGAGTTAAATCTGGAAGGATCTTAGGGCAAGGCTATTACAATGTTTGGACAAATCTTAAAATGAACGTTGATCCGGCGAGATCAGCATTTACAAAGCATTTACAAAAAGGTGAGATTATCAGAATACCCTTAGCTCATGGCGAAGGAAGATTTATAATACCTGAGACTCTACTAAATGAAATGGTCGAAAACGAACAAGAGCTATATAAGTATTGTGATGAAAATGGTAGCACTATAAATGAATTTCCAACTAACCCTAACGGTTCTATAAACAATATAGCAGCTATTTGCAATAGTGCTGGAAATGTAATGGCCATGATGCCGCACCCGGAAAGAACGCCAAAAGGAGATGCAATTTTTTCATCAATGAAAAGGTATATTGATGATAAAAGTAAAGCAAGATTCAAAACGCTAAAATTTAAACCAGCGAAATTAAAACAAAATAAATACCCCAAAGATTCATCAAAAATCATGTGGCTAATTGATATGTTCATAACTGATAATGAAGCTATCAGTGTAGAAAATGCTTTACAACAAATTGGTTTTGATGTACGAATCAAACGACAAATAATGTGGGAAATTGAAATAGAAAAAGACAGCAAAGACACATTAGAAAAAATAAAAAAAAGCGGGACACTATTTAATCCCAATAAAGAATTTATAAAAAAACAAACCGAACCAGATCTTAATGTTGCATCAATTTTAGTCTGTCAAAAAGAGAATATAAAAGGTAGAGCAGCTTATGAAACATTAAAAAGTAGTATGGGCATTGATAAAGTTTTACAAATAAAACACGGTGTATTGTGGAATCTGAAAATTAATGGAAGTAATTTTGAAAACGATTTAGAAAGAATTTTGAAAACAAATATATTATTTAACCAAATATCATATGAATACTATAGAATTAAATGAAGATTATAAAAGCAACATCGTTGCTGAATTAACCAATACACTAACTGAAACTTCCTTGCCATCTGGAATAAAAAGATCTGGCAAAGTGCGAGACCAATATGACTTGGGTGACTCAATTGCTTTGATTACAACCGACAGACAAAGTGCTTTCGACAGAGTACTGGCATCAGTCCCTTTCAAAGGGCAAGTGCTAAATCTTACAAGTGCATGGTGGTTTGAAGCGACAAAAGATATAATTGCAAATCATGTAATTGATATCCCAGATCCGAACGTTACACTCGCTAAAAAGTGTGATGTTTTTCCCATAGAATTTGTAGTTCGTGGTTTTATTACCGGTAGCACTAGCACATCTCTTTGGACAGTATACAACAATGGAGATAGGGAATATTGTGGAAATGATTTGCCAGAAGGATTAAAGAAAAATCAAAGATTAGAACAAAATATGCTCACTCCTACAACCAAGGAAGAGGATCATGACCGCCCTATTTCTCCAACAGATATTGTCAAAGAAAAATGGATGACTCAAGAGGATTGGGACTATTGTAGTAAAAAAGCACTTGAACTATTTGCCTTTGGCCAAGAGAAAGCCAAGGAAAATGGTTTAATATTGGTGGATACAAAATATGAAATGGGTAAAGATAAAGATGGCAACATTGTATTAATCGATGAAATTCATACCCCTGATTCTAGCAGATATTGGATGTCTGAATCGTATGAAAAAAGATTTAATAGCGGTAAAGAACCACAAAATATAGACAAAGAGTTTTTAAGATTATGGTTTGTTGACAACTGTGATCCTTACAATGATAAAGAACTACCTCAAGCACCTGAAGATCTGGTTGTGGAACTGTCAAGAAGGTATGTTTATTTGTATGAAACAATAACTGGTAAAACTTTTCCTTTTCCAGATAAAAGCTTACCTGTAACAGAAAGAATAATTGATAATCTAGGGAGTGTTCTATGAAAGCAATACTGATTATGGGTTCGACCGCAGACGAGCCCCATGCAAAGAAAATTACTGATAAATTAGACGATTTTGGAATAGACTGGGAACAACATGCAGCTTCTGCCCACAAACAACCATTAAAAGTTTTAGAGATTTTAGATAATAACAAGACAAAAAAAGATATTGTTTATATTACCATAGCCGGTCGCTCTAACGCATTGTCAGGTTTCGTTGCTGCTAATTCTGAATTTCCAACACTTGGCTGCCCACCCTTTTCAGACAAAGCTGATATGCTAGTCAACATACATTCAACTTTGCAAATGCCAAGCAACACACCGGTTCTAACCGTGATCGATCCTGGTAACTGTGCACTTGCAGTTAAACGGATATTTGGTGTCTAATCCCATTAATTCTATTTCGCCGTTAGACGGTAGATATCATAACAAAACAGAATTACTTCGCCCATATTTTTCAGAATCAGCTTTAATAAAATATAGAATACAAGTTGAAATAGAATATTTGATTTCTTTATCTAAAGAAAAAAAAATACCTGAATTAAAGCCATTCAACGAAAAAGAGGAAAAAAGATTAAGAAATATTTATTTGAATTTTTCGATTGATGATGCATTAGATGTTAAATCAATAGAAAAAACAACCAATCATGATGTAAAAGCAATAGAATATTTTCTTCAAAAAAAGATAAAGAAATCCATTCATCCATGGATACATTTTTGTCTTACCTCTGAAGATGTAAATAATTTATCCTACAGTTTAATGTGGATGGATGCACTCAAAGGTCCATATCTAACACAACTAGTAAGTTTAAATCGCTATATTAGAAAACTTGCTAAAAGATATAAGAAAGTGCCAATACTGTCATTGACGCATGGTCAGCCAGCAACGCCATCAACGTTTGGTAAAGAGTATGCCGTATTTTTTAAAAGGCTTGATCGACAAATATTACAACTCAAGTCACACAAGTTTTTGGGAAAGTTTGGTGGCGCAACAGGCACATGGTCAGTACATGAAACTATATATCCAAAAGTTAATTGGTTAAATTTTGCAAAAAAATTCATTAGGTCCATGGGCTTAGAGCCTAATCTAATAACCACTCAGATCGAACCTCATGACTCAATCATTGAAAGCTACCATAATATTTTGAGAATCAATTCCATACTAGCTGATCTATGTCAGGATATGTGGTTGTATATTAGTCGCTCAATTGTCAAACAAAAGAAATTAGCTGGAGAAATAGGATCTTCAACAATGCCACATAAAATTAATCCCATTCAGTTCGAAAACGCGGAGGGTAATTTTGGAATATCAAATGCAATACTGGAATTCTTAGCAAGAAAACTTGCAATATCAAGAATGCAACGAGACCTAACTGATTCAACTACCATAAGAAATCAAGGGGTAGCGCTAGCCCATTCTTATATCTCCTTGATCAGTATAGCGAGCGGATTAAGTCGTATAGATATCGATTTAGAAAAGACTGAAAAAGAATTAAATGATCACTGGGAAGTACTTACTGAACCAATGCAAACCGCAATTAGAAAGTCAGGTAAAGAATCTGGATATGAACAAATGATGGATCTTTCTAGGGGTAAAAAAATTGATGAATCTATGATTAAGGATGTAATAGACAAATTAAAAATCTCTGACGAAGATAAAAAGGCGCTTTTAAAACTTAACCCTTCTTCCTACACTGGATTAGCTGAAAAACTTACGGATCTTTTATAAGTATGTGCGGACTTGTAGGCTTATATCAAAAAGAAGGTGAAGCGCTCCAAAGGATTTTTGATGGCTTGATACAGGTGCAACATAGGGGACAAGATGCTGGAGGAATTTGCACTCTACAAAGTAATAAAATAAACACACACAAAGAGCTAGGTCTCATTTCTGAAATATTTCGAAATATTGATATAAATATTTTAAAAGGCAATATTGGTATAGGCCATGTAAGATATCCAACAGCAGGAACGGATAACGTAAATGAAGCTCAACCTTTTCACACAACCAATCCAATAAATATAGCACTTGCTCACAATGGTACGCTAACCAACAGTGATGAAATTAAAACCAAATTAACAAAGCTAAATTTTTGCCAATTCAATACGAATTCAGATTCTGAAGTATTATTAAACTTATTATCGTACGAATTATTTAAAACGAACAAGAATGAATTTTCAAATAGAGATATCCTTGATGTATTGAAAAGAATTTTCAATCAATGCCAAGGCGGGTATGCTGTAGTTGCGTTGATTTCAGGAATTGGTTTGGTTGCATTTAGAGACCCGAATGGAATAAGGCCGCTAGCTCTTGGAAAGAATCATAACGGTTCATATCTATTAGCATCAGAGAGCAGCGCAATAACATCTTTAGGCTTCGAAGTCTTAAAGGACGTTAAGCCTGGAGAAGCTATTATTATAAACTTGGATGGCTCGATTGAAGAAAAACATCTTATAAAAGACATGCAACACACTCCATGTTTATTTGAATACGTTTATTTTTCAAGACCAGATTCTACGATTGATTCAATTTCTGTCCATAAGTCTCGACTAAGAATGGGTGATTACCTTGGCGAAAAGATTGCTACTCAATATAGTCATTTAAATATAGATGTTGTGATACCAGTGCCTGATACAAGCAGAACAGCAGCTATGCAAGTAGCCCATCGTCTTGGAAAAAAGTATCGCGAAGGCTTTATGAAAAATAGATATATTGGTAGAACATTTATAATGCCAGGACAAATCACTAGAAAAAAATCAATTGAACAAAAACTCAATCCTATTGAAATAGAATTTCAAGATAAGAATGTTCTACTAGTAGATGATTCTATAGTTAGAGGCAATACATCAAAAAAAATCGTTCAAATGGTTAGAAATAATGGTGCAAAAAAAGTTTTCTTTGCGTCAGCATCGCCTCCAGTTCGTTATCAAAATATTTATGGAATAGATATGCCAGCCACAAAAGAATTGATAGCAAACAACAAATCTATTGAAGAAATCAAAAATCATATTGGAGCTGATGAACTGATATATCAAGATCTAGAAGACCTTATACTGTCTGCTAAAAGAGGAAATCCCAACATAATAGAGTTTGAAGATTCAGTATTTACAGGAAAGTATAGAACTGGCAATATTACTAATGAATACTTGGATGAACTTGAAAGATCTAGATGTGATAAAGCAAGAATCGTTGGTTAATTTTTAATGGAATATAGAATATTGATTGTTGGCTCTGGTGCGAGAGAACATGCTATTGCACGATCTATTAACAAGACACAGATAGATCACCAGCTATTTTGTATAGCATCTAATAAAAATCCTGGAATAATGAATATTTGTGATGAGTTAATTTTAGGAGATATAGAGAATGTTGATTTTATAGTAGAAAATGCAATTCAAAAAAACTGCAACCTAGCGATCATTGGACCTGAAAACCCTTTATCCAAAGGAGTTGTAGATAGATTAAAAGAGAATAATATACCATCTATCGGACCAACTAAAAATCTTGCACAAATTGAAACATCAAAATCCTTTGCAAGAGACCTTATGAAAGAATATAACATTGATGGACTGCCAATATATCAAAGTTTTACAACAATGAATGGTGTCAAAGAATACCTAGCCAATCATGGTGAAAACTATGTTTTAAAATACGATGGCTTAGCTGGTGGTAAAGGTGTTAAGGTTTCTGGAGAGCACATTTTTAACCATGAAGAAGCTCTTGATTATTGCCAAGGCATTGTTAGTTCTAACGGTAAATTTATCATTGAAGAAAAATTTATTGGGGAAGAGTTCTCGTTAATGAGTTTTAGTGATGGAAAAACACTCAAACATATGCCTGTAATTCAAGATCATAAAAGAGCCTATGAGGGAGATGAAGGTCCCAATACAGGAGGAATGGGAACGTATTCCGATAAAGACCATTCTTTACCATTCTTGAATAAAGGGGATGTTAATAAAGCAAGAGAGACAAATGAAAAAATCATAAGAGCATTGTATAAAAAATTTGGAGAAAGATACATAGGTGTTTTATATGGTGGTTTTATGGTAACAGAAAATGGTGTGAAAGTCATTGAATACAATGCAAGATTTGGTGACCCTGAAGCAATGAATGTTCTTACTTTGCTTGAAACAGATTTATTAACAATTTTTAAATCTATGGTGAGCGGGGATCTTGATAGTGCTGATGTGAAATTTAGGAACCAAGCAACCGTTTGTAAGTATGCGGTTCCAATCGGATACCCCACTGACCCAGCTAAAGGTTCTTCTGTTGATGTATCTATGATTGCTGATGATGAAGTAATAAGCTACGGATCGATAAATACTCAAAATGATAAAATAATTCTAGCTGGTAGTAGGGCATTGTGTATTACAGAGCTAGGTGATACAATAGCTGAAGCCGAACTAGTAGTTGAAGAAAAAATTAGCAAAGTGAAAGGATCATTATTTCATAGAACCGATATTGGTAAGATTGAACTCATAAATAAAAAAATTGAACGAATGAATAAAATTAGATGACCAATCTAGGGATACTTGGGTCTACAAAGGGAACAGACCTCCAAGCAATTATCGATGCAATAGAAAACAAATTATTAAATGCTAAGATATCTATAGTGATCTCTAACATAGAGAATGCTTTTATTTTAGAGCGGGCAAAAAATCACAACATTAAATTTGCTCATATTTCTCATAAGGCAAAAAAAAGAGAGTATTTTGATAAAGAAATATCTTTCTTAATGAAAGAAAATGATGTAGATCTTATTTTGCTAATTGGCTTTATGAGAATTCTTTCAGCATCATTTTGTAAAAAATGGAGAAATAAGATTTTAAATGTACATCCCTCTTTACTGCCAAAATATGGTGGCGGAATGGATATAGATGTGCACAAACAGGTGTTGTTAAATGGTGACAAGAAAACGGGATGTACTATCCACTATGTTAATGAAGATGTTGATCAAGGGCCAATATTGGTACAAAAAGAATGTGATGTTTTACCAAAGGACAACGAATTTACTCTAAAAGATAAAGTGCAAAAGCTTGAAGGGTTAGCATACATAGAAGCAATTAAGATTTTTCAGGGGGGTTTATGATAAAAGATTATAATATTAACCAAGAACCAATCACGATCAAAAGAGCTCTTTTATCAGTTTATGATAAAACAAAAATTAAAGAATTAGCTTTAAATCTTGTCAAACATAATATTGAGATCATCTCAACAGGTGGCACTGCAAAATTGTTGAAAAAAGAAAATATATCTGTGATAGAGATTGAAGAGTATACCAATTTTCCTGAAATAATGGATGGAAGAGTGAAAACTATAAATCCAATAGTTGAAGGTGGAATCCTAGCCCTGCGTGATGTTCATATGTCAGATATGAAAAAAAACAATATAGGTCAAATTGATCTGGTTGTCTGCAACCTATATCCTTTTGATAGTGTTATCAAAAATTCTGATCACACACTATCCGAAGCGTTTGAAAACATTGATATTGGTGGTCCGACTATGATAAGATCAGCAGCTAAAAATATTGGCTGGGTAGCTGTAGCCACTCATCCTAAGGATTACCAATTAATCATGGACGAATTAGATGATCAAGGATCTATATCATATAAAACGAGAGCACACCTTGCTAAGAAAGCTTTTTTGACTACTTCAGTT
>Ga0207993_1001167_pt1 | contig 10314 bp, 10 predicted proteins | sample ETN01SmetaG_2_FD_185791 | JGI IMG/M metagenome (GOLD analysis project Ga0207993, IMG submission 185791) | Marine microbial and viral communities from oxygen minimum zone, Eastern Pacific Ocean - ETNP2014F12-01SV265 (SPAdes) (version 2) | ecosystem: Environmental > Aquatic > Marine > Oceanic ...
GTTTCTCTAACAATAACGTGAACTCTTAATCCAAATTGAACTGTTCTTTCAAATAAAGATGCTTTTTGTTTCATATTATTAATTAATTCCATTATGTTTTCTTCAGTATCAGGCCACATTAAATAAACATCACAATACTCTGCACATAAATCTATTCCATCTGGAGAGTAACCGCCAAAATAGAGTAAAGGACCTCCATTTTGCTGATATGGTTTAACAGGGGCAGATGGTAAATTAATATTATAAAATTTTCCTTTAAAATTAATATTATCTTGGGTCCAAGATTGTTTTAATATCTGAATAACTTCTCTAGATCTTAAATATCTCTGAGAAGATTCTAATTTCATTCCGGGCAAATCTGAGGATATAATATTTATCGTTAATCTTCCCTTTAAAATATGATCTAAAGTAGCTATAGTTCTTGCAAGCATTGGAGGATGAATTTCTCCGCATCTTACAGCGGCTAAAAAGTTAATTTGTTTAGTTAGAGGAGCCATTGCCGAAACAAAAGACAATGTATCTTGACCCACCTGATAAGAAGAGGGACACAAAACATTTGAATACCCAAGTCTGTCAGCAGTCTTGATTATAGAAGAAGTGTTTTCCCAAGAACTTTTATATTTAGGGTTTCTCTCACCCAAAAAAGCATCGTCTCCATCACATATAGGAGCAAACCATGAAATTTCAGCTCCTTGAATTTCTGATTTCATTATTTTTTAATCTAAAAAATTAAATATATGTTATAAATATTAAGTATTATATATATTTGAAATTATTATAACCATAAATTAAATCATAATGAAAAAAATAATTTATTTCTGGCAAATTATATCATAATATGAAATGCCAAAAATTCTTATTTAAGAAAAGTGTTTTTTTAAAATTTTTCTTTTTAACAATTTTATTCTTTTCTAATACATTTTCAAAATCTTTTTCTCAAGGAAAGAAAATAGTTTTAAAAGAAGTTGAAGTTGAAGAAAAAGCTATTCCAGTTATAAATATATTGAACAAAAATTATTCTTTTAAGGAGAGAGATAAGTTTATAAAGCTCCTTTTAAGTAACAAATTTTGGAAAAACAATTTTTTTATAAAAATTAATTTAAGCAGCTTTGATAATAAATCTTTATATGAATTTGACTTAAAAGGAGAAACTATTGTTAAAATAAATAGTAAAATTTTATCTAAAAAGCATAAATATAAAACTTACAGAAAAATTAAAAATTTAACTCCAAAAATAGAAAATATAAGAATTTATTATTATAAAAAAACTGACACTTTAAATAGATTTATTGTTGAAATAAAAACTAAATAATTCGCTGATTTTTTATGATATATTTATGAAAGAATGGATTAATAAAAATTTAGGATGGATAGGCTTTATAATCCTAATTCTTGGTGTTTTTATTGAATTTCTCTATAAATATCTCTTCAATATTAAATTAGATTTTCTTTCATGGTTATCCTTTGCAATTGCGGGTGGAATATGGACTATTACCGATGAATTAAAAAAAGAAAAACCTAAAATTTGGTTTATTTATACTGTCATCATAATTACGCTAATAATAATTTCTGTATTTATTTTTGTTTCTTAATTTTCTTTAAAAGAAAATTGAGTAACAACCCATAAGCAGGTAAAAAGAATAATAAACCTATAACAATTTTTAAAACTGTTTGATTCCCTGCAATTTCAAACCAGTTAGAAGCCATATATATATCTTCGGAACCAGAAAATGCGGTAAAAAAGAAAACATATGTGTCAATTATATTAGAAATTACTGTAGATAAAGCAGGAGCTATCCACCAAGCAGAATATCTCTCTCTAATGGACTGAAACGCATATATATCTATTAATATTCCTAAAGCATAAGCTGTAGCACTGGCAAAACCAATTCTAAATGCTACTGATTGAGGGTTGCCCTCTAAATAAACAATTAAAATTGATGAAATAATTGCTAAAGGATAAGTATAAATTATTGTTTTCTGTGCTATTGATTTACCTAAAAGTCTAACTGTTAAATCAGTAGCTACTACAACAAGGGGAAAGACAAAAGCCGCCCATGTGATTTTATAACCCAAAAGTTCAATAGGAATTGCAACTAAGGCATTTGACAAAGTTGTAATACTTATATGTAATAAAACTAAACCTAATAGAATGTTTGATATATTTTTAAACATTAATTATTTTAAATTATTACTACCACTTTTCCCATGGAAATATATACCAAACTGGATTTTTAGATTTGTCAATTAGTTGCCCCTGATAATCTATTTTTATTTTGCTTTTAATATTATTAATTAAAGCAGCAAAACGTATTTCGGGTTCATTTTTTAAAGAATGGTCTTTAATTAATTTGAGAGTGTTTCCCGAATCATTAATATCATCAACTATTAATAACTTTTGATATTTTGTCAAACAATCATTCAAAACAGAAAAATTTGGACTAACTGAGCTATCTCTTAATTGAATATCAATTACTTTGTGAGGTATTTCAATTTTATGAGATAAATATATTCCAGGAATACAACCACCTCTATTTATGCTTAAAATAATTTCAGGCATCCAATTTGAATCATTCATCTGCTCAATTATCCTAATAATTGCAACATGCATTTCATCAATAGAATAATTAACTTTTAGTTCAGACATATTTTAATAAATTTTATAATATTTAATTTAAAGCAAAAGCTAGATAAGAGTCTCCAGATTTAGTACCCATCTTACCTCCTCCACATGCAATTACAACATATTGTTTTCCATCTATTTGATATGTAATCGGTGTGGCATATCCACCGGCAGGTAATTTGGTTTTCCATATTTCTTCTCCAGTTTTTTTGTCAAAAGCTCTGAAATATTCATCATTAGTAGCTCCTATAAATATTAATCCTCCGTCTGTTAATATAGGACCTCCGTAATTTTCTGTACCTGTTTTAGAAAAGCCTTGTTTAGTTAATTCTTCATATTCTCCCAAAGGTACTTGCCAAACAATTTCACCTTTATTTAGATCTATAGCATTTAAAGTTCCCCAAGGCGGTTTAACAGCTGGATAACCATTTTCATCCATAAATCTTCCAAAATAATTTATAGAATATGGTACGATATTAGGATCAAGTTCTCTAAAAGAATTCAGGTCCAAATCAATGTTATCATCATCTAATAAAAATGCTGTCATAGCTTTAATTTGACTTTCTGAAACTTGTGGCATTGGCATCATACTTCCTTTTCCATTTTTTATTATTAATGACAATTCATTTTTGTTAAATTTATTCTTTAGATTTTTTAAACCAGGAATATTGGAAATTCCATCTAAATCCGCTCCATGACATCTTGAACATTGTTGAGAATAAATTGATTTACCGTAACTTTTTACTGGATCTTTTTTTAACTGCCATTCCCATTCCTTAGGTGTATCATATTTATTTGCAATTGAAACCCAAGGCATTTCATTTGAATTCACGTACAACCATCCAGAGTTAGGATCATATGCTGCTCCTCCCCATTCTGCTCCACCATCTAAACCAGGAAAAGTAATTGATCTTTTTTCCTCGCTATGTGGATGAAATTGACCTTGTGAATTTAAAGTTTCAAACACTTCTTTAATTGTTTTATCTGAAACCTTTTCCTTTTGATTTGGAGTCCATGCAAGTAGAGCTTTTGAGTTTGGAAACATATCGTTAATCATATCTTTAGTAAATTCCTGTCTTGCAAAAGGAGGGATTTTTGTTGGTAGTGGTTGAGTAGGCCAAGATTCTTCATCCTCTAGTTCAGATTTTGGAAATGGAAATTCTTTTACTGGAAAAATATGGTTTCCAGTTTTTCTATCAAAGACAAAAACATGACCCGATTTAGTTACCTGTGCAACAGCCTTAATTAATTTTCCCTCTATATTAATATTAACTAAATTTGGAGGTGCTGGCAAATCTCTATCCCAAAGATCATGATGAACAAATTGAAAATGCCATAAACGATTCCCATTATTCGCATCTAATGCAATTAAAGAATTTGCAAATAAATTTTCGCCCTTTCTATTCCCCCCCCAAAAATCATAAGATGCAGAGCCAGTTGGAATATATACTATCCCTGTTTCTTCATCTAGTGTCATTCCTGCCCATGAGTTTGCTCCTCCAACATACTTATAAGCATCTTTAGGCCAGGTTTCATATCCATATTCACCTGGTTGAGGAATTGTATTGAATCTCCAAACTAAGTCACCTGTATCTAAATCATAAGCTCTAATATGTCCAGGTGAAGCTCCAGGCCCTTCATGCACTCTAGTTCCCTGAATTAATATATTTTTATAAACAACCCCTGGAGTATTAGCAACAACAGATAAGGTTTCAAATGGTCTACCTAGGTTTTTTCTTAAATCAATTTTGCCTTTATCTCCGAAAGTATTTTCAATTTTACCAGTTAAAGCATCAACTGAATATATATAGCTTCCTGAGGTATAAATTATTCTTCCATCAGCTTTGTCATCCCAATAAATTATACCTCTATTAACACCCCACCATCCAGGACCTATATCTTGACCATGATCAAATTTCCAAATTTCTTTACCTGTCTTAGCATTAATAGCAAATAATTTTGTAACAGGATTCGTTCCATATAAAATAGAGTCTATTACAATTGGACTACACTGAATTTGAGTTGTATTTTTTCCATTAAGATCACCAGACTTGTATTCCCAAACTTTCTTTAAGGTTTTTACATTAGATTTATTTATTTGATTTAATGATGAATAATGAGTTCTTGCCTTATCTCCCAAATATTCATTCCATTGCTTAAAGTTTTGATTTAAAAAATTTAATTCTTTTCTATCAAAGTCTTTAGAACAAGAAAATAAAAGAATAAATACTAAAGATAAGTTTATTTGTTTCATTAACATTTTTAAGATTTTTAAATTTAGGAAAAAATTATTTTTTATAATTGAGACAAAAAGATGTAATTAAAAAAATTTTATTTTTAATCTATATTTGAAAGTTTTATAACACTAAACCATAAACCAAAAAAATGAAAAAATTATTATTATTAATATTTTCTTTACTATTATCAACATCGATATATGCTCAATCAATAACAGTAAATGAAAATAAATTGACTAAAAAGGAGCAAAGGGAACTTAAAAATCAACTTAAAAAAGAACGTAGAGAACAAAAAAAGCAAGAAAAGTTCAAGCGAATGGGGCTTAATGAATATGGCATTGACATAAATGCAAAAGACTGGGTTCAAGCACTTAGATACCACTTAGGTGGAAAAGTAACTCAAAATGTAAATGGTATACCAATTCTAGTTCCTGTATCTACACTTGGCGCTGGTGCCAGTTCAGTTGGAGGTTCTTTCAAAAGTGTAAACGTTAAACAACCTTTATGGGTTATTGATGGTGTACCTGTAGGAAATGCTCCTGGTGGAGTTCAATCTCTATCAAGAGTGATTAAAGATGTTAAAGTATTAAAACATTCTGGTGCAAGTAAATATGGAACAAGGGGTGCTTTTGGAGTTATTGAAATAATAACTACTCCATAAAAGTTTAGTAAAAAAAATTATTTTTTATCTATTGAATATTTTCCTGGACCTATCATTGAAATTACTAAAAAACCAAACATAAATAATAATGCTTTCTCTTTTCGAGGAAATGGATCATCCCAATGAGAAACAAAAGCAGCAACTGCCATTCCAATTACTGGGAATATTGAAAACCATCGAGTTTTAAAACCAATTAATATAAAAACAGGTGCAACAAACTCTGCAAAAGTTATTAAAATTAGAGACCAAAAAGATCCCAAGCCAATTGGATCACTAAATTTAATTTCATCTGCAAATAATTTTTCAACTTTACTTATACCATGTGTTAACATTAAAACAGAGAATGAAATTCTTAAAATAAGTTTCCCTAAATCAGAAAAGAGTTTCATTTTAATTATCAATTTAAGTTATTATTCATTTTTTAAATTTAATAGAAATATATATTTGAATAATTAAAAATCAAAAACATTTCAAACTTTATTAGTCATTATTCTACTATATTTATTAAAAATTTACAATGGTCAAGTCTTATAAAAAAAATCCTCAATTAGATAAATCTTATGATGCCATTTTAATTGGTACAGGTATTGGATGTTTATGTGCAGGTGCATTGCTAGCAAAATCTGGAAACAAAGTTTTATTACTTGAACGTCACTATACTGCTGGAGGTTTTACACATGTATTTAAAAGAAAAGGGTTTGAATGGGATGTTGGGATTCATTACATTGGAGAGGTTCAACGTCCCAATAGCATCTTAAGAAAGTTGTTTGATTATGTTTCAGATAACAAACTGAAATGGGATGATATGGGTGATATTTATGATAGTATTATTATAGGAAAGGAAAGGTTTGATTTCATAAAAGGGGTAGACAATTTTAAAAGTAAAATGGGTGAATATTTTCCAAATGAAATTAAAGCAATTGAAAAATACATTAATCTCATTTTTTCAGTTAATAAAGTTTCAGCAAAATTTTATATGGAAAAAGCATTATCTCCAATCATGAGCTTTTTTTTTAGTAATTATTTTAGGAAAAAATTTCTAAATTATTCAGATCGAACTACATATGATGTGCTTAGTGAAATTACAAGTAATGAAAAACTGATCAAAGTTCTTTGCGGACAATATGGAGATTATGGTCTTCCTCCCAAACAAAGTAGTTTTGCAATGCATGCATCTTTGGCTAAACATTATATGAATGGTGGAAGTGTACCAAATGGAGGTTCTTCAAAAATTTTAGAGACTATTGGAAAAGTTATAACAAAAAATGGAGGAACTATTTTAGTTAGAGCTGAGGTAAATGAAATTATAATAGAAAATAATAAAACTAAAGGAGTTCGATTAATGGATGATAACTGTATTTATGCTGATACAGTTATAAGTGGGGCTGGAGTATTTAATACGTTTAAAAAATTAGTGCCCGCTTCAATTAGTATTAAACATAAATATCTCGAAAAATTAAAAAACGTTAAACCATCTGTTGGTTATATTTGTCTGTATGTTGGTCTTAAAGGATCTTCAAATGATTTAAACCTTCCTAAAAATAATTTGTGGATCTATCCAGATGATCTTGACCATGATAGTTGTGTCGATCGTTTTACAAAAGATAACGATGAGGAGTTTCCTCTAGTTTACATATCTTTTCCATCTTCTAAATTTTCTGATTGGAATGATAGATATCCCGGTAAAAGTACTATTGATATTATTACTATGATGCCTTATGAATCTTTTTCCAAATGGAATAAAACAACATGGAAAAAACGTGGCTTAGATTATGAGTCAAAAAAAGAAAAGTTTTCTCAACGTTTATTAACTCACCTATATAATCAATTACCTCATTTAAAAGGAGCTGTTGAACACTATGAACTTTCCACTCCTCTATCAACTGAACATTTCTCAAATTATAAAAAAGGTGCACTTTATGGAATAGATCATAATCCTGAACGTTTTAGACAAAAATTTTTAAAACCAAAAACAAAAATAAAAGGATTGTATATAACAGGACAAGATATTGTTACAGCAGGAGTTGGTGGTGGTTTATTTTCTGGTTTAATTACTTCAGCAACAATAACTGGTGTAAATTATTTAAAAAAAATTTATTGATTTCTTAAATTGTAAATGTTTTTAAATTATGGTTATGGATCTTTACGATATTTCTTTTATTTTATCTACTTTATGGATTGGCCCTTTCTGGTTTGCTATGCTTATAAATCCTGAAAAAGAAAAAACAAAAAAACTCTTAAAAGGACCTTGGTTTTTTTTAGGACCAATATTAATCTGGTTTATTTTAATAGGATTTGACCCACAAGGCTTGATCGATTTTGCAACAAGCACATCAAATCCAGATGGATTTATAGAAGGTTTAGCTGCAGGTTTAGGGACAAAAGCTGGTTTAACTGCAACTTGGGCTCATATGGTCGCTGGAGATATTTTTGTCACAAGATGGATATGGTTAAAATCTCTTGAAATAAATGCTAATAAATGGGTAATGAGATTATCTATATTTTTTGGCATTATGCTTATGCCTGTTGGTTTAGCAATTCATCTATTTTTTAGTTTTTTAAATAAAAAATAAATAGCATGAATTTAATTTTTATTAAATATTTGAATTAATAATTTCTAAAAAAACCTCTTCATCAGTATCTCCCTCAGAATTTATAAATAAAATATTTGTAAAATTATTTATTCTAAGATCTTCTTTTATTGATTTGATTTTACTTTCTTTCAAAATAGCAATTAATCCTCCTAATCCTGCAGCACCTGATTCTCCAGATATTATTCTATTATCAGAAGCCTGAGGATAATAAAGTTCTCTCATTGCCTGTTTTGCATAATCATCTGAAATTCTCAATACATAATTAGTTCCATTTTTCAATAAATCCCAAGCACCTAGTGAAGGGGTTTCACAATTTAACCCAGCCATAATTGTTTTAAGACTTCCTTTTGAACTTGATATTTTATTTTCCTTAAATGAACATAAAATACCATCAGCTTCTTCAGGTTGTATTATAACTATTTTAGGTTTATTTTTTCCATACCTATTTAGGTAATAATAAATACCTGCTGCTGCCATACTACCTACACCAGCTTGTAAAAAAACAAGATCTATTTTTGGTTTTAAAGAATCATGTATAGTATCTTCCATTTCCTTAAACAACGTTAAATACCCTGAAAGTATTAAGGCAGGTATTTCTATATATTCCTCCCAAGCTTTATCTTGAATTAAACACCATTTTTTAGAAAAACTTATTTTTTTAGCTTCTTCGCATGCCTGATCATAATGTCCATTAATTTGAATGACTTTAGCTCCATATTTTTCTATAGCCTGAATACGTTTTAAAGTGGTTTCTTTAGGGACATAAATAATAGCTTTTCTACCATTTATTTTTGCTGCCCATGCTACCGCTCTGCCATGATTTCCATCTGTAGCTGTACAAAATGTTTTGATTTCTGGGTTTTTTATTAAGGATTGTGAAATTGCATAAGAAGCTCCTAATCCTTTAAATGCATTTAATTTAAACCTTTTTGATTCATCTTTAACATAGATATTTTTAACTCCTAACTTTTTTGACAAGTTAGGTAATTCAATTAAAGGAGTAGGTTTATATTCAGATAATGTTTTATGAAACTCTAAAGCATTATGATTTTTTAAAATCTTAGTTGTTTCATTTAAAGGAACTTTATCTGATGGCAAATTCTTAAAAAACAAATTACAATTAATTAGTTTATTTTCTTTTTTTGTGAATGCTTTTAATCACACTACAAATTTATATTTATTACATTTAAATAATCAAGAAAATATTTTCCTTTATTATATGAAAAGAAGAGAATTTATTGGAAATACATTTGCCATTGGAGGTTTAACTTCAGTCATTCCGATTTCTCAACTATATTCAAACGTTCAAAAAAAACTCTCCATTCAAAACAAAAAGACTAACTATGATGTTATCGTTATTGGAGTTGGTAGTATGGGCTCCTCAGCTTGTTATCATATTGCAAAACAAGGGCATAGTGTTTTAGGTCTTGAACAATTTGACATACCTCATGAAATGGGATCTCATACAGGACAAAGTAGAATTATACGTAAAGCATATTTTGAACACCCGAATTATGTACCTCTTCTTGAAAGAGCTTATCAAAATTGGCAGTCTCTTGAACAAGAAATTAGTAATCAAATTTATTTTAAAACAGGACTATTATACTTCGGTCCAAGCAACCATCTTCTTATTAAAGGAACTCAAAAGTCAGCGATAAAATATGGTATAAAGGTCAATGAATTAGATCGAAAAGAACAATTAGATAAATTTCCCCAGTTTAAAGTACCTGAAAATTATACTAACTTAATAGAAGTTGATGCTGGTTTTGTTACTCCAGAAAGAGCTATATTATCCTATACTGAACAAGCTCTAAAATATAAAGCCATAATACATACAAAAGAAAAAACACTGGAATGGTCAAAAAAAGATGGAATAATACAAGTAAAGACTAATAAACAAATATATAAGTGTAAAAAACTAGTATTAACAGCTGGTGCATGGACATCAAAATTTTCTAATGTTAAAAATTTAAATGTAACAAGACAAATTTTGGCTTGGGCAAAACCAGAAAAACCAGATATGTTTGAATTGAACAACTTTCCTTGTTGGACATTTGCCGACCCTTCAGTGAATGGTATTTATTATGGCTTCCCTAGCTTACCAAGGTCCACTTTTGAAGAACCAAGTGGTATTAAGTTTGCACATCATACAAAAGGAAAATTAACAGATCCTGATATAGTAAACAGAAATGTTTCAAA
>Ga0207993_1001169_pt1 | contig 10309 bp, 10 predicted proteins | sample ETN01SmetaG_2_FD_185791 | JGI IMG/M metagenome (GOLD analysis project Ga0207993, IMG submission 185791) | Marine microbial and viral communities from oxygen minimum zone, Eastern Pacific Ocean - ETNP2014F12-01SV265 (SPAdes) (version 2) | ecosystem: Environmental > Aquatic > Marine > Oceanic ...
AAAAAATCCTCTGCTTTACCCGCCTTTTTTGAAAACCTTTTTGAAAAAGCAGAAATGATTAATTTAAATGTTTCTCTTAAACTAAAATATATTTTTCCAGTTAATAATTTTGCTAAATAACTTCTCATTGCTCCTACAGGTTCTGCAATTGACATATCGTTATCATTTAAAATTACTATCATCTTAGTTTTCGATGAACCTGCATTGTTCATTGCCTCATAGGCCATTCCAGCACTGATCGCTCCATCACCAATTACAGCCACAACATTTTCTGATTTTTTTGAAAGTTTATTTGCAGTAGCAATACCCAAAGCTGCAGAAATTGATGTTGAGCTATGTGCTGCACCGAATGGATCATATTCACTTTCAGATCTTTTTGTGAAACCAGATAATCCATTTCCTTGTCTTAATGTTTTAATCCTATTTTTACGTCCTGTTAAAATTTTGTGTGGATACGATTGATGACCTACATCCCAGACTATTTTATCATTAGGTGTATCGAAAACATAATGCAAGGCTACAGTCAACTCAACAACACCTAATCCTGCACCTAAATGACCACCTGTAAATGAAACAGCCTCTATCAATTCCTCTCTTAACTCCTTTGACAGGGTAATCAATTCAGAGGACTTAAGATTTTTAATATCTGATGGAAAATTTACATTATCTAAAAATTTATATTTTGTCATTTTTTTCTATTTACCACAAACTCTACAGTTTCAATCAAATCTTTACTTTTATACTTACTTAAAGAAGAAATTATTCTATTTTTTAAATAAGAAGAATATTTAACAGCATTTTTATACCCGAGTAAACTTATTAAAGTCGCCTTGCCCTTTTTTTTGTCTTTTCCAGTTTTTTTTCCAATCTTTTTCTCACTTCCACTGTAATCTAGAAAATCATCAATAATTTGAAATAAAAGTCCAATATCTAAACCTATCTTTTTAAACTGATTTATCTTCCCAAACTTATTAGCAATAATCAACGGCGCTATAGTGGAAAATGAAAAAAGTTTACCAGTTTTATTAAGCTGCATATCTATAATTTTTCTTTTACTTACTCTTTTTTTTTCAAAATTAAGATCTAAATATTGGCCCCCTGCAATTCCTAAATGGCCTGAAGTATTTGAAAGTAAATTTATTAATTTACTTTTTTTATTTTCACTAATATTGAAACTTTTTTCGCTTAAAATTTCAAAGGCTAAGGTAAGCAGTGAATTGCCAGCTAGGACTGCTGTTGCTTCACCAAATTTTTTGTGCGTGCTTAACTTTCCCCTTCTTAAATCGTCATTATCCATACATGGCAAATCATCGTGTATAAGTGAATATGCATGAATACATTCCACTGCAGCTCCTACTCTTACTAAATGATAATAAGGAACTGAAAAAATTTTTCCTACGTCAACAATGATCTTTGATCTTATTTTTTTTCCACCAGGAAATAAACCATAATTCATTGAAGTGATTAATTCAGTTCTTCTCTGTTTTTTTAAAAAATTCTTGAGAAATTTATTTATATCTTTTCCTGTTTTATTTAGTTTTTTTTCCATCTTTTTTTAGAATTTGTTTTATTTTTAATTTGTTTTTCTCAGATATTTCTCTTGAAGTATTTTGAAACTTTTTTTCAATAAATTTATTTAATTTAAATATTTCAAGATAATCCTCTTCAGATTGATTTGAAGCTTTATTTTTTTCAATTTTTTCAACCAAATTATTAAGAATTTCTTTAAGTTCATCTAAAGATTTAGACTCAATATCATCTGGTAAATTTTTTTGTTTCATATATTAGTTTGTATTATTACATGAATTATAATCTTTCAAATATTAAAAAAGCTAAATATTATTTAGATAAAAATGAATGTATTGGGTTTCCTACTGAAACCGTTTATGGTTTAGCGGCTAATGCTTATTCAAAAAAGGCTACCTTAAAAATATTCAAACTTAAGAAAAGAAATAAAAGAAATCCACTCATAGTGCATTATTGTAGCTTAAAAATGCTTAATAACGACTGTATGATTAATGAAGAATTTTTAAAATTATATAAAAAATATTGTCCAGGACCTATTACATTTGTTTTAAAATTAAAAAAAAATAGTAATATTTCAAAAATCGTAACTAATAATAAAAAAACACTAGCTGTTAGGTTTCCTAGACATCATTTGGCTATAAAACTTTTAAAAATATTGAAATATCCTCTAGCGGCACCAAGTGCAAACATATCCTCAAAAATAAGTCCGGTAACAAAAGAAGATGTAAAGGATGAATTTGGAGAAAGAATTAAATTTATTCTAGACGGTGGTAGATCTAAAATAGGATTAGAGTCCACTATAGTAAGTTTATTAGGAAAGCCAAAAATATTAAGGCTAGGTGGAATTGAAAGAAAAAGAATTAACAAAGTTTTGAGAAAAAAAATCCTGTATAAAAAAAATGATAAAACAATTGTTGTCCCAGGACAATTAAGTTTACATTATTCACCTGGAATACCTATAAGGCTAAACAAGAAAAAACCAAAAGAAAATGAAGCTTTTATTTTAATTAAAAAAAGAAAAAAAACTTCAAAGGATTATTATTATTTAAGTAAAAAAAAAGATTTAAAAGAAGCCGCAAAAAATTTGTATAAAGTTTTAAGAAATATTAAAAATAAAGATTATAAAAGTATTGCTGTAGAAAAAATTCCTAATTATGGATTTGGGGAAGCAATCAATGAAAGACTTAAAAGGGCTTCAGTAAAGTAATGGAAAATTCAATTAAAGTAATTGATCTTAAAAAGAATTATGGAAATAAAGAAGCGGTTAAGAATATTAATTTTGAAATTAAAGAAAATGAAATAATTGGGTTACTTGGTCCTAATGGATGTGGAAAAACTACTACTATAGGTATGATTTTAGGTTTATTAAAACCTACAAGTGGGCAAGTTTTGATTAACGGCTTTCAACTAGAAAAAAATAGAATTGAGATTCTTCAAAAGATAAATTTTATTTCTCCTTATATTGAATTACCAAAGAAACTTACAGTTAAGCAAAATCTAATTGTTTATGGAAAACTGTATTCTGTCAAAAACTTAAATAGTAGAATAGATTATCTGGTAGAAGAGCTGAGATTACAAAATTTGCTTGATAGAGTGACTGGAGAATTATCTTCAGGACAAAAAAATAGAATAAGCTTAGCTAAAGCGATTATCAACAATCCATCTGTCTTATTGCTCGATGAACCTACAGCTTCACTTGATCCAGAAACGGGAGATTTTGTAAGAACCTTTTTAGAAAATTATAAAAAAGAAAAAAAGGTATCTATATTATTAGCATCCCATAACATGGATGAAGTAACTAGATTGTGTTCATCAATAATGATGATGAAAAATGGTTTAATAATAGATCAAGGTAAACCAAATGATTTAGTTAAAAAACATGGAAGACAAAATCTAGAGGAAGTTTTTTTAAAACTTGTAAGGAATTAATATGAATATAGGTAGAATGTATGGATTGTTCTTAAGACACTTTTTTTTAATAACTAGGTCTTTTCCGAGAATTTTAGATCTAATATATTGGCCAACAATACAAATTACTTTATGGGGTTTCATCTCAAATTTTTTTACAACATACAGCTCGTATTATAATAATGCTGTTGGAATAATATTAACATGCGCGATACTTTATGATTTTCTATTTAGAACAAGTATCGGGTTTAATATGCTTTTTTTAGAGGAAATCTGGAGTAGAAATTTTACAAATTTATTCATCTCACCAATAAAAAAAAGTGAAATTTTGATTTCATTAATATTCACAGCTTTAGTAAGAGCTTTAATCGGTTTAGTTCCTGCAATTCTTTTAACTTCTCCTCTATTTGGAATTTCTATATTAGATTTAGGTTTAAGTTTATTTTTTTTATTTCTTAGTCTCTACATTTTTGGAATAACGCTAGGTATACTAGTTTCTTCTGGTCTACTTAGGTTCGGCCCTTCATTTGAAAATATTGCCTGGTCAACTATGTTTCTGTTGGCCCCTTTTGGATGTATTTATTATCCTGTAGATATATTGCCTGAAATATTTCAAAAAATTGCTTATGCGCTACCACTCGTATACATATTTGAGGAGGCTAGAAATATTTTAGTCAATGGATTTGTAAATGTAGAAAATATTTTTAAAGCATTTTACCTAAATGGATTATATTTATTTATCTCCATTTGCTTATTTTACTACTCTTTCAGTAAAGCCCGTAAAAAGGGAACATTAATTAATATAGGGGAATAATTTGGTGCGCCTGCTAGGAGTCGAACCCAGAACCTCCTGATCCGAAGTCAGGCGCTCTATCCAGTTGAGCTACAAGCGCATATAGTATTAATATTATAATTTATGAAAAATATCATTAAGTTTATTGTTAAGGATAATGAAAACGATCAGAGAGTTGATCTATTTTTATCAAACAACAAAAAAGAACTCAGTAGAACTAGAGTTAAAAATTTGATTTTAAACCAAAGATTGTTGATAAATGAAAAAATTTGCACCGACCCATCAAAAAAAGTTAGTGAAAATGACAATATAAAACTTGAGATACCTGAGCCACAAAAAGCTTCTTTAGAACCATTTGATTTCAAACTTAATGTCATTTATGAGGATAAAGATTTAATGGTAATAAACAAACCTGCCGGGATATCTATGCATCCTGGAGCTGGGGACTACAACAAAACATTGGTAAATGCCTTAATATTTTATGATAGTAAAAATCTTTCAACTATTGGTGATGAACTTAGACCGGGAATCGTTCATAGAATTGATAAAGATACATCTGGTTTAGTTGTGGTTGCGAAAAATAATAGAACACACGAAAAATTATCTAGTCAATTTAACGACCATACAATTAAAAGAGTTTACCAAGCTCTTGTATGGGGAAAGCTAAGGCCTCAAACTGGTAGAATTGAAACATTGATTACAAGAAGCTCAAAAAATAGACAATTAATGCAGGTTGGTCTCACTAAAGGAAAAAATGCAATTACTAATTATAAAACCTTGGAAATTTTTGAAAATGATAAAATACCAACTTTTAGTTTAATTGAGTGTAGATTGGAAACTGGTAGAACCCATCAAATTAGAGTTCACATGAGTTACAAAGGTAACAATATTTTAGGGGACAAAAAATATAAAAAAAAGTTTAAGAAATTTAGAAATATTAATGATGATTTAAATAATCTTATTCATAAACTAGATAGACAATTCTTACATGCGAAAACTCTTGGGTTCAATCATCCCTCAAAAAATAAGGAAGTCGAATTTACATCAAATTTACCTCAAGATTTAAATACGCTGTTAAAAAAGCTTAGAAATTCGAAGTAATTACAATATTGCAAAAAATTAATTATTTATTAAATACATAGTAATAAAATGACATCTACATTCAAATACCCTGCTATAAGCAATGAAGGCGGTCTATCAGTATACTTAGATCAGATAAAAAAATTTCCAATGCTTGATGCTGAAGAAGAATATATGCTTGCTAAAAATTGGAAAACTACAGGAAATGTTAAATCAGCTGAAAAACTTGTGACAAGCCATTTAAGATTGGTTGCAAAAATTGCAATGAGGTACAAAGGTTATGGATTGCCAATGAATGAAATTATTTCTGAAGGAAATGTAGGATTAATGCAAGCAGTGAAAAAATTTGAACCTGAAAAGGGTTTTAGATTGGCAACTTATGCTATGTGGTGGATTAAGGCATCGATACAAGAATATATTTTAAGATCTTGGAGTTTAGTAAAAATTGGTACAACTACAGCACAAAAGAAATTATTTTTTAATTTAAAAAAATTAAAAAATCAAATAGCCCCAAAAAATGAAGGTGATCTAAAAAAAGATGAGGTAGAAAAAATTGCGAATACGCTTGATGTGAGTGAAGATGAAGTTATCTCAATGAATAGAAGGTTGTCAGGCAAAGAACAATCTTTGAACGCTCCGATTGGTGAGGATGGTGATGAGTGGCAAGACTGGGTTGTTGATAAAGAAATGGATCAAGAATTAAAAATAGCTCATCAAGAGGAACTTGACCAAAGAAAAGATTTACTTCAGGACTCTATAAAAATACTAAATGATAGAGAGAAAGAGATTCTTTATGCAAGAAGATTAAATGAAAATCCATCAACACTCGAAGACTTAAGTAAAAAATATAAAATTAGTAGAGAAAGAATAAGACAAATTGAAAACAAAGCTTTTGAAAAACTACAAAAGCATATGCTTAATTCAGCAAAATCAAAAAATTTACTTCCAGTAAATTAAATTTTAAAAGGATCTTCGATTAAAATTGTATCGTTTCTTTCAGGACTTGTTGAAATGCTTGAAACCTTTGTTTCAATAAATTTTTCAAGCTCTTTAATGTAAATTTTTGCATTCTCGGGCAATTTTTCAAAATTTTTGATTCCTTTTGTTGAAGATTTCCAACCTTTAAAGCTTTTATAAATTGGCTTAACTTTTAATTGATCATCTACCGCAGCGGGCAAATAGTCAACCTTTTTGCCATCCAGTTCATAAGCTACACACATTTTGATTTCATCTAGTTCGTCTAAAACATCTAGTTTGGTTAATGCTATTCCATTAATACCTGAGACTTTAATCGTTTGTCTTACCAAAACCCCGTCAAACCAACCACATCTTCTTTTTCTGCTTGTAACAGTTCCAAACTCTTTTCCTATTTTACCGAGATGTTCTCCAGTTTCATTTTTCAACTCAGTTGGAAAAGGACCCTCGCCTACTCTTGTCGTGTAGGCTTTTGTGATACCAAGAACATAACCAATTGTATTTGGTCCACACCCTGAGCCTGTTGCTGCTGAAGATGCGACTGTATTTGATGAAGTTACAAAAGGATAAGTGCCATGATCTACGTCTAACAAAATTCCTTGTGCACCTTCAAATAAAATTTTCTTTCCTTCATTTTTAAATTCATCAATCTTTTTCCAGACGGGCTTTGAAAACTTCAATATTTGGGGTGCAATTTCAAGAAGTTCCTTTTTCAACTTATTTTTTTCAAACAATTCTTTTCCTAAACCTTTTCTTATTGCATTATGGTGCAATAAAACAGTTTCAAGCCTATGATCTAAATTTTTTTCAGAAATTAAATCCATTACCCTGATCGATCGTCTGCCTACTTTGTCTTCATATGCTGGTCCTATACCTCTTCTCGTAGTACCAATTTTTGCTTTTCCTGCTGCATCTTCTCTTATTTCATCCATTTCTTTGTGAAAAGGTAAAATTAAATTGGCTGACTCTGACAAAATTAAATTTTCTTCAGATATCTCTACTCCTTTTGATTTTATCTCTTTTATTTCATCTAATAATGCCCATGGATCAACTACAACCCCGTTACCAATAATTGATATTTTATTTTTTCTAACAATTCCTGATGGAAGTAATCTTAATTTGTAGGTAACTCCATCTATTACTAACGTATGTCCAGCATTGTGTCCGCCCTGAAATCTTACAACTACATCTGCTTCACTTGAGAGCCAATCAACAATTTTTCCTTTTCCTTCATCGCCCCACTGAGATCCGACAACAGCTACATTTTTCATTTAAATTTATTCTTAATATTAAACACGCTTATATGGTTTATTGGCCCATGGCCTTTTCCAAAATTAGGCCCTGATCCGATTGAATGGTTAACATAATCAATTGCCATCTTACAAGATTTCTTTAATGTTTTTCCACACGAAAAATAAGTCGCTATCGCACTAGATAGAGTACATCCTGTGCCATGTGTATTTTTTGTTTTGATTTTTTTACTTTTAAAAAATTTTTTTTCGCCTTTATTCAAATAAAGATCATATACATATTTTGCTTTTAAATGACCCCCTTTAATTAAAACATTTTTTGCCCCGAAACCTAATAATTTTTTTCCAGCTATAATCATATCATCTGTTGTTTTAATTTTTATTTGAGCAAGTATTTCTGCCTCTGGTATATTTGGTGTAATTAAAGATACTCTATTCATTAATTTAGTTTTTATTATTTCTATTGATTTATCATCAACTAATTTTGTGCCGCCTTTCGCTACCATCACTGGATCTAGAATAATTTTTTTTACTTTAATTTTCTTTAAAGAATTTATTACTGTTTCTATAACTTTTTTTGAGTGTAACATTCCAATCTTTATAGCATCAGGCCTGATATCTTTTGAGGTGAATTCAATTTGGCTTTTAATTTCATTGATTGGAACTTTTGAAATCGACAAAACTCCTGTTGTATTTTGTGAAGTTATTGCAGTAATAGCTGTCATTGCATAGGAGCCAAGACTTGTTATGGTTTTAATATCTGCTTGAATGCCTGCGCCCCCAGAAGAGTCTGAGCCTGCAATAACTAATATTTTAGATTTAAGTTTCAATTTATTTAATAGACCTTTTTACAATATTTATACATTTTTTTAATAAATGAATATTGTTTGACTCGCCCATAATTCTGATTTTAGGCTCTGTGCCAGATTTTCTTACAAGCATTCTACCATAATTTTTAATCATTCTTTCAGATTTTTTAATAGCAACTTTACACGTAGTAGAATTAATAATTGATTTATCTTTAACCTTTACATTTTCTAATATTTGAGGTGTTAATTTAAATAAATCAAAAAGCTCACTTGCCTTTTTACCTTTTCTCATTGAAAATAGAATTTCTAATGCAACTAATAGCCCATCACCTGTTGTTGCAAATTTGCCAAGTATAATGTGCCCAGATTGCTCTCCACCTAGATTAAAGTTTTCTTTTTGCATTTTTTCCTTAACATATCTGTCTCCTACATTAGCTCTGATAAATTTAATTTTTTGATCTCTAAAAAAATTTTGTAATCCATAATTTGACATTAGGGTGCCAATTACACCGCCTTTTAGAATTTTCTTTCTTTTCCATCTGGTTGCAAGCATCGCAATAATTTTATCACCATCAACAATGTTCCCCATCTCGTCAGATACAATTATTCTGTCTGCATCACCATCTAAAGATATTCCAATATGAGCTTTGTTTTTTCGAACTAAAGATTTGATCTTTTGCGGAAAAGTTGAGCCACAATTATCATTAATATTTAAACCATTTGGAGAAGTTCCATACTCAATTACTTTTGCACCCAAGCTCCTTAGTAATTTTGGTCCAGATTTATAACCTGCTCCGTTAGCACAATCTATTACAATTTTCATACCTTTTAACTTAAAACCTCTTGGAAAATTATCTTTTAATATTTTTATATATTTATCATTTGCATCCTCTAATCTCTTTACTCTTCCTAAAATTTTTGGTTCAGAAAGATTTTTTGCTATTTTAGAGTCAATTAATTTTTCTATTTTCTTTTCAATTTTGTCAGAGAGTTTTAGGCCATCTGGTCCAAATAATTTTAGTCCATTATCATAATATGGGTTATGAGACGCTGTAATCATAATTCCCATGTTGGCTTTCATCTTTTTTGTTAACATCGCTAATCCATTTGTTGGCAAAGGCCCAAGCGTGTAGACATGCATTCCGGCTGAGGCCAATCCAGACACCAATGCGGGCTCAAGTGTATATCCTGAGAGTCTTGTATCTTTTGCAATAATAGCTGTTTGTTTTGATTTTTTCTGGTTTTTAAAATATGTACCTGCTGCTAGGCCAAATTTAAAGAACATTTCACCATTAATTTTGGTTTGGTTAACCTTCCCTCTAATTCCATCGGTTCCAAAATATTTTTTAGTCATTTAAAATTTTAGTGATTTAAAAACTTTGATACTTTGATTAACTTCATTTACATCGTGAACTCTTAAAATCTGAATGCCCTGCATCATAGCACACAAACTAGATGATATAGTTCCCCCTAGTCTTTCCTTACTATCGTTTATCCCAGAAATGTCTTTAATAAATCTTTTTCTAGAAGTGCCTAACATTATAGGAAATCCAAGTGAATGAAAAATAGAAATGTTTCTTAATAAGGTAATATTATGTTTCAATCTTTTTCCAAAACCAATTCCTGGATCCAAAATAATGTTCTTATGATTTATACCATTGGCCTCTAGTTCTAAAATTTTATTTTGAAAGAAGTCATAAATATCTAGCAAGACGTTTTTATACGAAGGTTTAATTTGCATTGTTTTTGGATTACCTTGCATGTGATGAATTATAAAGGGGGTTTTTTTATTTCTTAGGATTTTTAGTGTATTAGGATCGTAATTGAGTCCGGAAACATCATTAATGATATGGGCACCATATTTTAAACTTTTTTCCATTATGGCACTTTTTCGAGTGTCAATAGATATTACATTTTTAAATTTTTTTGTTTTTTTTAATACTTCCTTAATCCTTTTCCACTCAATT
>Ga0207993_1001171_pt1 | contig 10305 bp, 2 predicted proteins | sample ETN01SmetaG_2_FD_185791 | JGI IMG/M metagenome (GOLD analysis project Ga0207993, IMG submission 185791) | Marine microbial and viral communities from oxygen minimum zone, Eastern Pacific Ocean - ETNP2014F12-01SV265 (SPAdes) (version 2) | ecosystem: Environmental > Aquatic > Marine > Oceanic ...
TATCAGATCAAGGTGAAGAACAAAGGAAACAGCCCGCAGACAGTACTTCTCTCCGCAGAAGTCGACGAGCAGGGTTGGTCAGTGGACGTGGAGGGCCCTTCCGGCTCCCCTCTGGTGGAGATAGGGCCTTTCGAAGAAGTAACATTCAGGATCCGCGTATCGGCACCTTCCGATGCGAATAACGGCGACAGAGTGCCCGTAGTGGTCAAAGCTAGCCCATTTGCAACTGATCAGGCATGGCCCGAGGAGTTCACTGCGGAACTCTCCCTCGTGATGGTCGTTGATATTTCATCAATCATCGACTTGCTGGTGAATGAGATAACGCATCCACGCGGCTCCACTTGGATAGTGCTCGGTGTCGCCGTACTGCTCGTCTTCGCAGGATTCCAATCCCGGCTAAGCCGTCAACGAGTCGCCGCTCAAATGGCACTACTCGATGCACTATCGAACGAGATGCAGGCAGAACCATCGATTGAGGTAGAATCAACGCCAACCATCGAAACTCCCGATGAAGACGCGTTCGATGATGACATCGAATTAGTATGACCAGTCCGAACGATGCTCCATTCCTCTTAAGTGCCTGCTGAATGGGCCTTGTTGATATGCATGGGCTCCATCAAGGCGGAGAGAGGCGTTCAGCCATCATAATTGTCGCCTTGATGCTTACGTCCATGGTGTCCATGATTCATATTGGTTCTATGAAGGCCGCCGCCTCTCTTGATGCCGACGGCGATGGCCTTCCATACGGTCTTGAATTCTACATCAATACCCTCCCTCAAGATTGGGACAGCGACGATGACGGTCTTCCAGACGGATGGGAGTGGAAATACGGACTAGATCCCCTGTCCCCCAATGACTTGAATGGCTCAACAGGTGATCCGGACGGAGACCTACTCAGCAATCTCAATGAGTATCTTTGGTCTATACCCCCTGGCTGGGACGATGTATCCACCCCTGCGGTTTTGGATAATGGCGTTTGGTGGAATGGCACCGTTCCCGTGAGTGATTGGGACGAAGAATCAGCCATGCAAATTATCCAAGGAAACGGAACTGATGGTTATGACGAAGATCCTGCAGGCAATCTGTGCACAAATGGTTTCGACGATGATCATGACGGACTGGTCGACTCAGCAGATCCAGATTTTGACGGTGATGCTGATTGCGCCACAAATGATGATGATGGAGACGGACTTGTGGACGAGGATGTCGATGGGTGGGACACAGACGGTGATGGGATGGATGACGGCTGGGAGATAGCATTCGGCCTTGATCCGACCGATGGAACCGGGGATGATGGTGCTTACGGCGACCCTGATGATGACGGATTGCTAAATCTGTGGGAATACGTCAACCCAGGCTGGACCACTCGAAATGGCTCCACCTTCCCCCCGACCCAGTATTTCCGGCCCGGCCCGGTCAATGGCACCCAGACTGAGAGCCCGTGCGACCCTGTCCTGATGTTGGGGCCAGGAGGTTGCGAGTTCCTTACCGCTGAAGTTGATTCGATAACTTTCACAGATCCTTTCTCTAACGATACTGACGGCGATGGACTGAACGATTCCAGGGAGGCACTAACTCTGCTTACCGATCCAACTGCCGTAGACACAGATGGCGACGGCATATTGGACGGTATCGAGGTGAATGGGAGTTATGGGGACCCCCCATTGGGATCTGATCCACGCAACAACAATACTGATGGCGACCCATTCGACGACGGTTTCGAAGATCTAAATCTCGATGGAGATGTAGATCCGGGCGAGACCGATCCTACTAGAATTGAGGACGACGGCGATGAAGACGGGGATAGCATTCCAAACTACATGGAGAATATCACATGTACTCAGTGGGATGTGGCCGATACTGACTTCGGGGGCGTCGATGATGGTACTGAAGGAGAAATGCATGGCACTGACCCATGCATGAGCACCACAGTAGTCAACCGAACAGTCCTAAGTTGGGACTCTGTAGCTGCTCAGATATCATTGAATTCGACTGAAGGCGTTCCCGATGGGCCCAATTGGAGGAGTCCAAACGGCATGCTAGCCGACTATGTCCTCGACGATGGGTCAAGAGTCTCATTCACATGGGGGAGAAGTATCGGTAATGATTTAGATCAGGTCAACCCAATGCCGCCGGAAAATACCGTTTGGATCAATGTCCATAACGGGTCTTGGTGCTGGAACAATACCGCGGGAGCAGTCAATGACCCTTGGTGTGACGATGACTATGCGGATACAGATGGCGATGGGCTTGCAGATTGGGAAGAGCTACTTTCCACGTATGGCCACATCTCGGATCCGAATCTGGTTGATACAGATGGCGATGGAGTAGACGACTGGACGGAAGTGTGGATAGACGCCACGATCCCGGGCGAACCATGCTCTAACAGGCTCGATTCTGACTCGGATGGACTCAATGATTACTTTGAGAATACAACGGGGTGCGATTTGACGTATGCAAGTATAGATTTGACCAACGGATCATCAGATGGATGGATCACTTTGTGGAACGCCTCCGATACCGATGAAGGGGGCGTCAGCGACTTACAGGAATATTTTGATGGCACAAATCCCCAGAACAACCCTTCAGACGATATGAATCCACTGGATACCGACGGAGACGGTATCCCTGATCTCAATGAAGAGCAGGACGGCACAGACCCTCTGGATCCGGATACTGACGGCGATGGAATACCTGATGGCGAGGAGATTGCCCTCGGATTAGACCCCCTCAATGCATCTTCTTCTTTATCTCCCGATACACTTTTGCTCGTAGCCACCAACACTGATGCTTCAGCCAATATGTCAATCACGCCATTCTATCGATGGTATACTTTCGATGAGTATCTGAATGGCTCATGGGGCGTGAATCAGACGCTATACGGCCTTACGCAAATCTCGTTAGAGCAAGAAATACCTCAAGGTTTGGCCGATGTCTCTCTGTCGGGCGGAATATCCCCCTCATGGGATATAGCATACCAATACCAGGGATTAGGCACTCCGGGCGGCCATCTGGTCTTGCCCTACAATGTGCAGACTATCAGCACCATAATGGAGCCAGAGGCCACTATGAATGTCACTAACACGACACGAGATATCATAGTTGATGGTGCATCTGCAACGGCACTCTCAATAAGTAGCCCAGATTACAATATCACGAATACATACAAGCAGGAATCCATCGCGTTTGCATCAAGCTCCTTCGGACTCAACTATCCTGTCAATGACGATACAAATAGGACCGCACAGATCACCAATCAGATAATCTCGTCATCAGGTGCTTTCTCAGCGTGGGAGAAGATCGAGGCGATAGCCGATTTCATCGTCAATGGGAACGAAACGATGCAATTCAATTGGAGCTCTTCAGGATCCGGATTCAAGAATGCCTCATCGCAAACAGGAGGTCCAACCGATATATCGAGATGGATACTGGACGATGCAAGAATCGGAACATGTGACGAATATTCGAGTACCTTTGCACTTATGTTGCGCACTGCCGGAATCCCCTCGAGGAAGGTAATGGGGCTAAGTGATGGCACACAGAATGCCGACAACACATCATTCTCATTTTACGGCCGGCATCTTACGTCATGGGTGGAAGCGCATCTTCAGACTAATGAGAATCTAGGAGGAATCGATCTCGGGTGGCAGCCATTCGAGGCGTGCCCGCCCCCACCGCCAATTTCGATAGTCGATGTTTCTAGGACCGTCGGGAATCATGATAGGAACGGCCAACAGGAGATTTTCTTCGAAGGCCGAATCATATTCACGGAGAACGGGTCTTCTGCCTCAAATGTCCCATTAAGAGGTCATATAATCCCTCAGAGCATAATTCTGGAGCCGCCATTGGACTCTGCTTTGAATGCATTTTCCTTTACCACCACCAACGAAACAGGATGGTTCAGATTAAACTCAACACCTTCTATGATTGATTACCCTCGCCCAGGATTGACCTCTTTCGCCATAGAGATACTTGGATTTGACAGCGTGCCTTATCTTGTTATGACAACTTCGGACGGTTTAGCTGAAGACGCCTCATCAACATGGGAGCTCAATCTCACAGATGACCCGACAATGCAGATTTCAAGTCCAGAACCTGCTGAATTACCTCCAGTCGGAGCAGGAGTCACAACAGACCTAGAGGGCATATTTGCGTGGGAGAATCAAGTTCTGACCGATCCGAGCGAGTTCGATGATGAGCTGACAGGAACCTCCGCGTTCGTTGTCTTCCTCGAGTATACTACCTCTGTAAATGGGATAGTGAACATTTCCACCAATGTATCCAGCAGAGGCTTCTTCCAATTCCCCGTGACTGTTGATGAGAATGAACCATTGGGACCAATCGACGCCAGATTATGGTTTGCAGGATGGAGAGAGGACGGCTTGGACCTCTCATCCACACCGCCACATGTCAGGCCTCTTGGCGTCGATTTTCAGATGAACGTGACCCTGGCTCCAGACCTTTTGATTTCTCTAGAAGGTCATGGCTCTAATTCCAGCCTACTCGGCATCAATGAGGACGTCTCGATAAACGGCACTGCATTGAGCAGAGGGTCGACGCCAGAACCTATGAACGGGACCCTATTCGTGGATATACGCTCAGCTTCTTCGTCTGGAGACTTCACCCCCATCACGTCATGGTATCTCAACGACTCTACATGGTCGGGCCAGGCAGGATCTTTCCAGATCATGTGGAACTTTTCTGAAAATGAGATACCCATCCCGTCCGGACTAATTGATGTAAGATTCAGGTATCAGGCAGACGGGTTATTCGCATCCGACTTTGAAATATTTGAAGATGAATTCGGGATATTGGGGTATCTGAAATTAGAGTACACCCTCGAACCCTCCCTGAGGGGCGTCGAGGCTAGCGTTTCAGTACAGCTCACCGACCATACCAACACTCCTCTGCAGGAATACCCTGGAAATTTCACCTTGGATTACGATGGTGCGCTGGAATGGTCCCAAGATGGTTCGAGTGAGTCCCAGATACTGGTTGTCTGGACCCCCGGCGATAGTGTCAACGTCAGTGCTGGAGACTATTCATGGCAGTTGAACTACACAGGATCCCAGTATCTCAAGCCCCTTGTTGAATTAAACCATCATCGCCTACAGGCAGAGGCACAGGCAACATGGGCATTAGATCGAGACTGGTATCACAGAAATACAGGAGGATGGATCAATGGATCACTCTCTGACTCGCTGCTTGCAGTACCTATTCTAGGCAACAATACTTCGGTAAACATCGACATATCGGTCCCATTGGAAGATGATCTTCCCGATGGCTCCGACACGACATGGAACCTCCTCTCCCAAGGCTGGATAGATCCTCTTACTGGAAACTTCTCAATCCCATTCACGACCCCTGTCAATTTGCCTTCGTCTGTTTATGGGATTCAAATTGCCTTCTCATTCACCCAAGGTCCAGAGGATAAGGGCCCATATTACGTGGTGCCATTCGATGGCAGCCTATTCGAATCAATGGGCATCGAAACGGAACATGTGATATCCGCTAATCCAGAGCAGGTTGAAGTGATAGCCGGAACTACATTCGAAGTCACGGCAACAGTGTCCGATGTAGCAGATTCAAGCCTTCTAAGTGACGTTGACGTCTCTCTGTGGCTTGATCTAGGTGGTGCCAATGAGACTCTATTGATCACGCAGGCGACTTCCTCTGAAGGATCAGTATTGCTGAATTCCACCATGCCTGCGGACATACCTCCGGGAATATTCAATCTCACAATGGTCGTTGATGATGATTTGACGGATTTGATTGATCAGGAGAATGCAACCAGGCGAACAGGAAATCAAACCACTACGGAAGCGATTGTCATAGTTGCAAGCGGCATACTGATTGACTCAGCCCCCCTCTCAGTCATAGCAGGACAAAGCTTCTCAATATCCGGGAGGGTCATAGATGCTGTCGACGACAATCGCTCAGTAAGTGGCCCAATGGCCCTTCAAGTATGGTTCTTGAACGATGATAGCGAGATACTGGTGCCCACCATCCTAACTTCTCCAAACGGTTCTTTCACGATAATCGTCCCAACAGACCCGCAATCAGATGGTATCGAGAGTGGTAACAAAACACTTGCAGTGAGCATTATCAATGGATCCACCCCATTCTACCTTACATCTACAGGCACGGACAACATACTGGTAATAGGAGTCACAGAATTCACACAGATACAACCCGGCCTTGCCACTATTGTTGATCGTGGAAGTACGATATCATTCTCCGCCATGCTCGTCGAGGAATCTAATGATGACCTCCCTATCGAAGAGGCAGATGTCGTGGCGAGATTCCACCATACCTGGCTGGGTTCGCAGTCAACTGAGGCTAACGGCTCAGTCACTTTTGAGTTCACAGTACCAAGCGATCATCCCTTGGGCTTGATTGAGATAGAGTTTCTTTTCAACGGCACAACAACGCTGCTTGGAACATCCGCCTCCACATTCAAGGTGACCGTGCGGTCGAATACGCAATTAATAGTCGATCCAATAAGCTCCAATCCAACGGCAGGCGGCTCCTTTGAGATAACAGGATCATTACTCAGCGGTAACGGATCAACCATCACAGACCGTTCAGGCAACATACTCTCATTCAGCCTAAATTTCCAACTCGACGGCTCTGATGATGGATTCACATTGAACTCGTTCGCAGTATCCTCCAACGGATCTTGGACAGTTAGGATGGCACTGGATGCCGACATCCCTCGTGGAACTCACCTGGTAGAAGCCACATACTTGCCAGCAGTCTCATATTTCACGGAAAGCACCGGATCCGCAACTTTCGATAGCAGGGGATTCACTGCAACATCCATCATCGTACCCTCGGACCTAGATCCCGATGAGAGAACCGTCCGGGGAGATGATGTCACTGTGAATGTATCTCTAATTGATAATACGGGGGCGCCTGTCCCCCAGTCTACAATTTCCTTCTCAGTGGACGGGGTCTTCAATGGAACATCATCAACCAATGAAAATGGTATAGCCAGCTACTCGTTTACCGTTGATGAAAACCGCGTTGCAGGCTTTATGGACGTCACCGCTTCCTTCAACGGTCTTCCTGGCACAACCGGCCTAGCAAGTAGCACAGATACGACTCGTGTAGTAATACTGGCTCAAACAGTCCTCACCATAGCGTCTGTATCCGGGACGGGGATAGCTGGCGAGACCATCACTCTTGCAGGAACGCTCCTTGATGAGCATGGAATGCCGCTCATCGAATCAGCCGTGCCTTCTTCCGGGCTAGTACGCCTCTCAATCGATGGGATAGACATGGGCCCTGAATTTACTGTCTTGACTAATGCAACCACTGGAGCATGGTCAATCACGGTCCCCATGCCTCTAGATGTCGATTATGGGTCTCATAACGCCACAGTAAACTTCCTTGGCGGATTCACTTGGGTCGATCCCATGGGCCAGGGGGACTCACTCAATCCTGAATTTTATCTCCCCTCTTCGGATACTTCAGAGTATAATGCCACACAGACCTCCCAGGTCATCATCGTCACCCCTCCATCAACTGTAGATAGGAACGACCTGCTCTTAATCGAGGGACGCGTCACTGATGGAATAGGCAGGGTGCTCCCCGGTAGAACCGTCTCTATTTCTATCGAAGGCAATTTCGTTACAGATGCTGTCGCTGATCAAGAGGGCAACTTCTCAGTCTACCTTCCAATTCCATCAGACATGCCCCTGGGTCCTAGAGTTGTCCGTGCAGCCTTCCTTGGCGAGGTATTTGTCCTCCCTTCGGACGGTAGCACAGTTTTCACCGTATACGCCCCCACAACCATCTCGATGGACATCCTCCCTGCTGCTGCGGTAGGGGATCAGATATCGATAAGAGGCTCTGTTAAAGACAATCTACCAGGGGGATTCTTGGAGAATCATACCATTGAAATAATGGTGGATGACGTATTCATCGGAGTAACTCTATCGGATGAAAATGGCTCGTGGGAAATTCTTTGGAATATCCCAGAAGCACTGGCGGTCGGGAACCATTCTATCGTTGCTACGGCCCCCCAGCAGGGATACTACCGGTCCTCTAATGTAGAACAAACACTCTCGATTGCTTACCACACTGCAATATCGCTTCAGATTGAACAGCCCTCAGTGACTCGCGGTGGAGTGTGGGAGCTCGTCGGCAGACTGTATGATGACGATACTCTCGGGGCGCCTGGGCTTGAAGGTCGAATAGTCCACGTCACCCTGGATGGAGAACAAATCCTGTCTACCACGGTGGGTGCAAGCGGCATATTCTCATTCGATATCCCTGTCGAATCTTCCCTGTCCAGGGGCGAACACGATCTATCGGTATCCTTCGACGGTGAAGAGTTGTACCTGCCCGCCATGTCTAATACTACTGTGTTAGCTCGTGCTGATATCGATGTACAAATCATATGGTCGGATGCAAGCGTGATTAGAAGCGATCCGAATAATCCGATAAGGATCGAGGGAAGAGTGCTCGAGGTCGGCGGATCCTCGGAGATAGTGAGTAATGTCGACGTTACACTCGGATGGGAGGGGCAACCGCGACCTTCCACAATTTCATGGGATGAATCCACGGGGCATTTTGTGATTGAAGCACCCGCTCTTGAATACTATCGCGCAGGCTACCTTGAGATGACGATAGAGGTCGCCCCCCCTGTCTCTTCATATCTCAACGAGGGGAGCTCGAATCACACCATACTGATGCGTGTCCAGGTCACCTTCCAGTTCGACCCATCTTCATTCATAATAGTCGACGGTAACAGGTTAATCGAAGGGCGTACGATAATCCTGGCACAGGATACAGGGGCTCCAGTAGAAGGGGTTGCAATAACGGCCATGCTGGCGAATAGTAACAACACGCTATTCTCCGTTACAAAATCAACGGACATCGACGGGATTGCTGATTATTCGTTCACAACAGAAGATCCGGTTCCGGCATTCTCAGAAGAGGATATCTGGGGCGATTTGAGTATCGAGTTCTCGACGGACTCCGAAATCATAGACCCACAAGACAGGATTTGGCTCACAGTTGCCCATGGTGGACTAAATGTCACTTACTTTGTCGAGGATGCGCCTTTATTCACAGAACAGGCTATCGCTATCGCAGCAGCATCTGCACTTCTATTGCTGGTTGGAATGGTCTTGGTCAGGAGAAGAAGATCGAAGAGACTCAAAGAATTCTCTAATATTTTCGGATATGCTGCAGAACTTCTCGTAGCCGGCGACGAGATTAGGGAAGCAATCTTCAATTGCTATCAGAGCTTAGTCTCAGTTCTTCAGAAGAGGGGATTCCTCAGGAGAGACTTTGAAACAGTTAGGGAATTTGAGGCAGCCGTCCGCCGTGCGCTCCCCATACGTGAGGAAGCCTTGGTTTCACTAGATCGCGTGTTCGAGGAAGCAAGATACTCCTCTCACGAACTCGGTGATTCTGAACGTAGCCGTGCCAAGGCGGCTTTGGCTGATGTACTAAGGGCAATAGATGAGTTGAGAGATGTCCCCGGAAGAAGCGCGGAACTCATCGAGGAAGAAGTCTGACCGATCATTCGAATGAAAGGCCCAGTTTCCCGCTGCTCAATATGGCAGCCGCTAAGGCAGATGCATCGTGATGCCGCATCAATGCAAGATGTTCCCCCTCACCTTTAACGAGAATCTCTATTCCTGTGTCCGATTTTCTATGCAGCACTTCTATGTCGCTGATTCCACCTAGATCGAGGGAAAGCCCCTTTCCTTCTACTAAACGAGCACCATCATTCTCCTGAGGCATAGAATCAATCGAAAGAGGAATTGAATTTTCGTGGTACCACCTAGCCTCTCGAAGCGCAGATTGTGCCATGAAAGATATGTGGCATTCCTCTGCGGTAACTTCCAAACCTTTCCCATTCAGGCCATTCTCTAGACCGGATTCGTAAGCCACACTAGTGTCGATGGCCAACCACTCCATGAGGTGAGCACAGAAGGGGGTGACATGAACCTAATGTTACGGGTATCTCGTGAAAAACCTCTTTGATAACCGTCCAGTCATATCTGAATCAGCACATGGAATGGTAACTAGGTTGTCAGGGAGAAGCCTAGAGTACGTCCTACCGCCGAAACGCTTCTCCAGCATAACAAGAATAGCACGATCTTCTTCCTTTCTTATCGGTCGCCCCATTGCTTGAAGCACTGAATTTACAGCCGGCTGCCCTGCCGCATATCTCCATCCTTTCTCACGTCCAAATCTTTGGGACATATACTCCAAGGTAGCGCTCTGTCGTGATGAGGGAGGCGGCAAAGGCAAACCAACACAGACTGCTGCGGAAAGTACGCCCCC
>Ga0207993_1001174_pt1 | contig 10295 bp, 11 predicted proteins | sample ETN01SmetaG_2_FD_185791 | JGI IMG/M metagenome (GOLD analysis project Ga0207993, IMG submission 185791) | Marine microbial and viral communities from oxygen minimum zone, Eastern Pacific Ocean - ETNP2014F12-01SV265 (SPAdes) (version 2) | ecosystem: Environmental > Aquatic > Marine > Oceanic ...
GTCTTCTCATTATCCAGAGCTAAAAGAAAAACAAGAATATATTGAGCAAACTATTCTTTCGGAAGAACAGTCATTCTTGCGAACGCTTGAAAATGGAGTTATTCAATTTGAAAAAATTGTAAGCAGTACATCTGGATCAGAAATATATGGGAAAGATGCATTTAAGCTATATGATACTTACGGATTTCCACTTGATTTAACTCAGCTTATGGCTGAAGAAAGAAAGATGACCGTTGATATAGATGGTTTTGATGTTGAAATGAAAAATCAAAAAGAGTTAGCTAAGTCTGGTCAAAAATTTGAAATGGATAATCTTGATTTAAAATGGAATTTAGAAACTAAAAGCAGCCATTCGATTTTTGTTGGTTATGAAAATGAAAGTATTTCTTCGAAAATTATAAATCACGCTGAAAGCGGAGACGACATAATAATCATTCTAGAAAATACACCTTTTTATTCCGAGTCTGGAGGTCAAATTGGCGATACAGGTATAATAAGGAATGATGACTTTTCAGCTAGAGTCAATGATACCCAAAAAAATGGAGATTATGTTTTACATATATGCACACTAACAAATGGCAATATTGGTGACAATCTTTCTGTAGATTGCATGATAGACGTTGATAGAAGAAATAATATTAAAGTGAATCATACAGCAACCCACTTACTTCATCAATCGTTAAAAGATGTTTTAGGTAGCCATGTAAATCAGGCAGGATCTTTAGTTCATCCAGAATATTTAAGGTTTGATATTACCCATCCAAATAAAATTTCTTCACAGGAATTAGAATCTATTGAGTTAATTGTAAACCAGAAAATAGATGAAGATATCACAGTTGAAACAAGTATTAAAAGTTTGGAAGAGGCTAAAAAAGAGGGCGCTACTGCATTGTTTGGTGAAAAGTATGGAGACCAAGTTAGGGTAGTTACAATGGGCGATTTTTCTAAAGAATTATGTGGAGGAACCCATGTTTCAAGTACAGGTAAAATTAATAAATTTAAAATTAAGCATGATAAAGCAATCTCATCTGGAATTCGAAGAATAAACGCTATCACTCATAATCAAGTTGATTTGTATTTAAAGGAAAAATCAGAAGAACTAGGATTACAAAAAGAAGCAGAGCAGAAGAAAGTAGAAGAAAAGCAAAGTCAATCCATTTTACTTGATAGTGTAAATGTTGATTTAATAGCAAGTAAACCAATAAAGGAAATTAATGGAACTGATTTATTTTTTAGCAAAGTTGAGCTAGGAATCGCTTCAGATTTAAAAAGCTTGAATAAAAAAATTAAAAATAAGATAGACTCAGGAATAATATTTTTATTTACTGAAATTGAAAATAAAACAACAATATCTGTTGGCGTCTCTGATGACTTAATTGCTAAAAATTTAAAAGCTGGAGATTTGGTAAAATCTATTGCATTAGAACTTCAAGGCGGAGGCGGAGGTAGAGAGGATTTTGCTATGGCTGGAATACCTCATACGAATGCAGATGATTTAAAAGCAGTTGTTGAAAAAATAATTTTAAGTATTTTGGAGGAAATATAATGCAATTTCAAAAATTAAATAATTCATTCATCGTTTATGTTGAGAAGGGTGAAAAAGTTATGGAAACATTAACCAACTTTTGTATTGAAAATAATATTCATTCAGGACAATTAGCAGGTATTGGAGCAGTCAAAAATATTGATATTGGAGCATACGATATTAATACAAAAGATTATATTCATAGAAAATTTGATGAAATATTAGAGTTATTATCATTTCAAGGAAATGTAGCATTGAAAGATGGTAAACCATTCTTACATGCTCACATTACCCTAGGAACCCATGATATGGAGGTTTTTGGGGGGCACTTATTTGAAATGGAAGTAGCTGCAGTTGGAGAATTCATTATTCATGATTTTAGAGATGAAACTCATCGAAAAATGAATGATGAAATTGGACTTGCAACATTAAGTTTATGTAAAATCGAGGAGTAATTATGTCAAAATTTAAATCACCAAATCCTGTTGGGCCATACTCAATGTTTAGAAAATTATCTTCTGGAGGTTGGATAACATCAGGACAAATCCCCATCGACCCTGAGAATGGTACTTTGAACAATAATAGTGTTGAAGAAGAGGTCATACAAGTTTTTGATAATCTTGAAGCTGTTTTATCAGATAATGGAAAATCTTTAAATGATGTTAGAAAATTTTTAGTTTTTTTAACAGATTTGTCAATTACTCCATTGGTTAATGCTGAAATTGAAAAAAGGCTAAATGAACCATTTCCTGCTAGATCAACAATTCAAGTTGCAGGTTTACCCATGGGAGCAAACGTTGAAGTAGAATGCTTAGGGTAATAAAAAATATTTTCATAGGGATGATTCTAATTTCTCTATGTTTCTCTCAGCAGAAGATTGATTTTAGAACTGCAGAAGAACAAGCAAAAGATCCTAATGTAGCATTAAAAAAGTCGTTGATTTTTCCCGGTGTAGGGCAGTTATACAATGACCAAAAAATCAAAGGATATACTTTAATTGCTGCTGAACTTTTTTCTTTATATAGTTTTAACGAAAATAGAAAAAAATACAAAGACTACAATGAGAGTTATGACAAATCTCAAGATTATTATTTAAGAGAGAGAAATCGTTTTGCTTGGATAGCAATTGGATTGTATTTTTATGGAATTCTAGATTCTGTTGTTGAGGCACATCTAGATGATTTTGATAAAATAGTTAAAGAAAATGATCCACAATCAGAGACAGGAGATATTGATGGAAAATAATAGAGAGCAATGGAGTTCAAAAGCTAGTTTCATTTTAGCAGCTGCAGGATCAGCTGTTGGTCTTGGAAATATTTGGAAATTTCCATATATAGCTGGAGAAAATGGGGGAGCTGCGTTCCTATTTATTTATTTAATTTGTATTGTTTTAATTGGTTTACCAATTCTTAACATTGAAATACTGTTAGGTAGAACTACTAAAAAAAATCCTGTAGGAGCATTTAAAACGCTTACAAATAATCCTTTTTGGAAATATGTAGGAGCGTTGGGTGTCTTAGCAAGTTTTACCATTTTATCATTTTATAGTGTTGTTGGTGGATGGTCTTTGGCTTATACATATGAAGCGTTAGTAGGGACTTTTAATACTCCAGCATTTGCAAATCCTTCAACTGCAGGAGATTTCTTTAATTTAAGAAATAGTAGTCCTTTATGGGTGTTAGGATACCATACTTTATTTTTATCTATTGTTGTCTTTATTCTTTTATCAGGAGTAAGGGCAGGTCTTGAAAAAGCAAGTAAGTTTCTTATGCCAATATTGTTATTTATTTTGATGATATTGGTTGTCCAAGGATTAATTCTCCCAGATGCAAATAAAGGTGTATCATTCTTATTTCAGCCAGATTGGTCCAAGATTAATGGCCAGACATTCCTCCTAGCTTTAGGACATGCTTTTTTTACTTTGAGTTTAGGTATGGGAGCAATGATGACATACGGAAGTTATTTATCTGACAAAGACGATATTGTTAATGCATCATATTTAGTTGCATTTTTAGATACTGTCATTGCTATTTTTGCAGGTGTAGCAATATTCACTGTAGTATTTTCGTCGGGTTATGATCCTACAGCTGGACCAGGTCTAGTGTTTCATGTACTACCACCATTATTATCAAACTTAGTTGGAGGGTATATATTTGCATTCTTATTCTTTTTATTGCTCTCTATCGCTGCAGTTACATCTGGAATTTCAATTTTAGAGGTAAGCGTTGCTTATTTAGTTGATGAAAGAAAAATGTCTAGAAAGAAAGCAGTATTAATTATGGCTGGTTTAGTATATTTGGCAGCTATTCCATGCGCATTGTCATTCAATGTTCTTTCTGACTATACTTTTAACTTTCAAGATAAAGCATTTACATTTTTTGATATTGCTGATTATTTAGCGTCAAATCTTCTATTGCCTTTTGGAGGATTTTTCTTAGCAGTTTTTGCTGGATATGTATGGGGCATTGATGAGGTTATTAGAAATTTATTAATTGGTGAATCAAATTCTATATATTTTGGTAATGGAATTGTGAAATCAAAAGGATTTAAGCCTGCATTCAGTTTCACTGTAAGATATATTTGTCCAGTACTTATTTTCCTTGTTTTCCTTTACTCAATTGGATGGATATAAATTAAATGATAAGAAGACTTTTTCCAGAAGATTCAAATCAGTTTAATTTTCTGCAAAACATTTTTAAATCTTTTGATAAAGAATTTATCGACAGATTAGAAATGTTTTTTCCAATGTGGTGTGTCTTATCTTTTAAACATTATTTAATTAAGTCATATGATATTTATGTTATTTTCAATCCTGTTGATATTGAAAATAATGAAAAATATGTTTTTTCAATGAGCAGCTATGATTGGTTTGGTGTAATTAGTATCATTTTACATACCCTTTTTCTTTTATACTTAATGAAAAAATTTGATAGTTTTGGTCCATTTAGAACAGTTAAAACTGATTTCCAAACAAATTTTTTACTTTTTGTTTCACTTTTTAGTTTGATAAATATTTTTATCCATGGAAAGTTGATGACAGGGTTATTTTTATTGAATGTTGTTCTTTACTTAATATATAGATCAAATAGTTATTTCAGTATTTATTTAGGATTATTTTTAAGCAGTTTAACTTTATTTTTATCTCTACGTTTTAATGAGCCAGTACTAGCTACTAGCGCAGCCATATTTTTACCTTTTCTAGTTTCTTCTTTATTATTTAAATCAAGGAACCAAATTATTTATGCTCAAAAATATCTCCCCTTAATTATCTTTATTTTTATTTCTTCTAAAGAATTATGGTTTGGATTTATTGGGCTTTCATATTTTCTCTTTTTTAATATGTATTACTATTTTTCCTCAAAAAGAAAGTATGATTTTCTAAGGTTTGATCAGGCTTAATAATATCCTGGTTTTTTTTATCTTTTTTGTTAAATTGTCCAATGTTGACCTTAGTCAAAGCTTTTTGTTCTAAAAAGTTGGTTACACAAGCCATTCCACTAATTACGCCCGGAGATATTTATGTCAAATAACGTTGAAAAGAAATTAACATTTGATGATGTTTTATTAGTTCCTAGAAGATCCTCTGTTTTACCGAAAGAAGTGGATTGTGCTACTAATCTTACAAGAAATATTACTTTAAATATTCCTATAATGAGTGCAGCTATGGATACAGTCACTGAATCTGATATGGCAATTGCCTTGGCAAGACAAGGAGGTATCGGTGTTATTCACAAAAATTTAAGTATTGAAGATCAAGCTTTAATGGTAGATAAGGTGAAAAGATATGAAAGTGGTATGATTAGAAATCCTATTACTTTAGATGAAGAAAAGACTGTACGAGATGCAAAACAACTAATGGAACAATATTCTATTGGAGGTTTACCTGTTTTATCAAAAGGTAAATTAGTAGGAATTATTACAAAAAGAGATATTCGTTTTGAATCAGATCTTAATACTCTTGTTAAAGATAGAATGACTTCAAAAAATTTAATTACAGTTGACTCTGATACAAGCAACGAAGACGCTAAAAAGATTCTTCAAAAACACAGAATTGAAAGATTGTTAGTTGTTGATAAGCAAAATAATCTTGATGGTTTAATTACTGTTAAAGATTTAACCAAGAAAGAGGAATTTCCTTTTTCTACTAAAGATAAAAATGGAAGATTAAGAGTTGCAGCTGCCATCAGTGTCAGAGACGATTGGCAAGAAAGGATTAAAGCACTCATAAAAGTAGGAGTAGATGCAATTGTTGTTGATACAGCACATGGTCACTCTGAATTTGTTTTAAAATTAGTTAAAGAAGTAAAAAAAGAATTTCCAAATTTAGATTTAATTGCGGGAAATGTAGCAACCCCTGAAGCAACAGAAGATTTGATAAAAGCTGGTGCAGATTGTGTAAAAATTGGCATCGGCGCAGGCTCTAGTTGCACTACAAGAATCATTGCTGGAGTTGGGGTACCACAGCTATCAGCTGTTATGGACTGTGCTCAGGTTGGAATAAAGCACAAAATACCTATTATTGCAGACGGTGGTATTAGGTATAGTGGAGATATTGCAAAATCTTTGGCTGCTGGTGCAAATGTAGTAATGCTTGGAGGTATGCTTGCTGGTATGGATGAAAGCCCAGGAGAGACTATTGTTTATGAAGGAAGAAGATATAAGTCTTATAGAGGAATGGGTTCACTAGCTGCAATGAAAGAAGGGGGCGGTGAAAGATATTTTCAACAAGAAAAAGATGAATTAAAATTGGTTCCAGAAGGAATCGAGGGAATGGTTCCATTTAGAGGTCCAGTTAATAATACAATTTTCCAATTAATTGGAGGTTTAAAATCTTCAATGGGCTATTGTGGCGCCAAAGATCTAAAGTCATTATATGAAAATAAAAAATTTATTGAAATTTCATCTGCTGGAGTTAAAGAAAGTCACCCTCACGAAGTAAGTATTATCAAGGAAGCCCCAAACTATCAGGGTCACGATAAGTAATTCTTTATTTTAAAGAATTTAAATGATTAGTAATCTTAGATTTTTGTCTAGCAGCATTATTTTTATGAATAATATTTTTGCTAGCCATTTTATCAATGAATGAAACTGCACTTGAATAATATTCATCAGCAGCTTTTTTAGAGTCAGAAGATAATACATTTTTAATAAGTGTACGCATTCTTGACTTGTTTTGAGAGTTAATAGCTCTTCTCTTTAAGTCTTGTCTGTCTCTTTTAATTTGTTGTTTATGTCTATCCATAAAATGTGGTTGCAACTTATTCTATTCAGAAATAGATGTCAATAATTTTCTAATTTGATTATGGTTTTAAGTTTTATCCTTTAAATTACGCTATGTCGTCAAAGAATTTGAAAGAAATAGCAGATAAAGCCAGAAAAAATGATTTTATTTCCATTTCTGAGTTAATGACTGGTATTGAGAATAGAGTTTTTTCAAGAAAAGAAGTATCCCAACTAATCTTCAAGGAGTCTCATAAATCATTGAAGATTGGAATTACAGGTCCTCCTGGTGCAGGTAAAAGCTCATTAATGAACAAGCTTATTCCTCAAATAAGGAAAGAAAATTTATCGGTAGGAGTAATTGCAATTGATCCTTCAAGCCCAATTACTGGCGGTTCTTTTCTGGGAGATAGAGTAAGAATTAATAATGCTGTAAATGATGATAATGTTTTTGTAAGAAGTATGGGATCTAGAGCAGAGCTTGGTGGAGTAACTGAGTTAGCAGAAGATTTTAGTGATATTTTGGCATTTAGTGGAAAAGATATAATTTTTATAGAAACTGTTGGAGTAGGACAATCTGAATACAGTGTGTCCGAAATTACTGATCTGACTACTTTAGTTTTCGTTCCTGAATCTGGAGATGAAATTCAACTTCTAAAAGCTGGGATTTTAGAACTAGCTGATGTATTTGTTGTTAATAAGTCAGATAGAAAAGATTCTAATCTATTAGTAAAATCTATAAATAATATTTTATCATCAACTAAAAAAGACTCAAAGAAAATTCCAATTTTCAAAACAAGCTGTAAAACGGATGAGGGTATTGAAGATTTTTCACAAGCTATTACTTCATACTTCAAATCCATGAAAGACAATAAAGATATACAAGAGAAGCAAGTTTTAAGATATAATCGAAGAATAAAATCAATAGTTGAAAAAGATATTTTAAGTCAATTTTGGAATGAGGAAAGAACAGCTCTTTTAGATGGTATTGATAAAGCCTCAATAAAAACAAAGTCACCATACGAGCTTGTTGATGAAATTAAGGGAAAAAATGAATAATAATGATATGTCGATAGTAGATCATCTTGAAGAATTAAGATGGAGAATTTTAAAGTCGCTAGGTTCGATACTTTTAATGTCAGTCTTAACATTCAATTTTGCAAATTTTCTTGTAGATATCCTCATAAAACCTGCTTCTCAAATTAATTCAGATTTAAACCTTCAGGTTTTAACAATTCAAGGTATGTTTCTTTTAAAATGGAATTTGGCTATCATTGGAGGAATTATTTTATCTCTTCCAGTTATTACAGTTCAAGTTTGGAAATTTTTATCTCCAGGCCTTTATGATAAAGAAAAGAAGATACTAATTCCGCTTATCCTTACCGCATTTATTTGTTTTATTTTGGGAGGTGTTTTTGCTTATAAGGTAATCTTACCTTTTTCTTTAGATTTTTTTGCATCAATGATAACAGCAGATATCCAAAACAATTTCTCAATCAATTATTATTTTAGTTTTGTATTATCTTTGATGATTGGAGCAGGATTAATTTTCGAATTGCCTGTCGCATCCTTCTTATTTTCTTCAATTGGATTAATTAATCCAGAATTTTTAAAAACATACAGAAGAGAGGCTATTGCTATAACAGTTGTTCTTTCTGCAATAATTACCCCTCCAGACCCAATTAGTCTGATTATAATGTCTATTCCAATGTTAATCTTGTACGAGATAAGTATAGTCGTCTCCTGGTTTGCTAATAAACTTTTTAATAATGAGACATGAAAAAGATTTTAGTCATCAGAATGAGTGCAATTGGTGATATTGTTCTTGCAACATCATTTCTAGAATCAGTAAAACAAAAATATCCTGATAGTGAGATACATTTTCTTATCAAGAAGGAATTCTCTGATCTTGTAAAAAAACATCCAATTATTGATAAACTTATATCTTTTGATAAAAAATTAGGATTGAATGAGCTATTTCGATTGGGAAGATTTTTAAGAAGTAATAATTATGACATAATTTTTGATATCCATAGCGTTTTTAGAACAAGAGTTTTATCACTTTTTTTAAGAAAGAATTTATTTAAGCAGATAAAAAAACCAAGATTAAGAAGATTCCTATTGTTTTACGGTTATAAAAATTATTTTGAAGAAAGCTTCAGTCATATAAAAATGTATCATACCTTATTAGGACAAGATAAAACTTTTCCTCAAACAAACTTGTATATTGATAAACTTGAGGAAGATAAAACTAAACAGTTTTTAAGAGAAAATAACATTGGAAATAATTATATAGCTATTGTCCCAGGTGCTGCGTGGAGTCAAAAGCAATGGTCGATTGACAATTATAATAATTTAATTAAAAAGTTAATTCGTTCGTTTAATTCAACAATTGTTATTCTTGGATCTACAAATGATGTTATTTGTGATAAAATTATTAAACATGACAAAATCATAAACTTAAAAGATAAAACATCTTTAAGAATGGCAATGGGTGTAGTTAAATATGCGCAGCATACTTTAGGAAGTGATACTGGTCTTTTACATATTTCTGAAGCAATGGGTACACCAGTAACAATGATTTTAGGTCCTACATCCAAAGAAACAGGTGCCAGAGTTACATTAAGTGACTCAAGAGTCATTGAAAATAAAGATTTATGGTGCAGACCGTGCTCACAAAATGGTAGTAGACCTTGTTATAGAAAAGAACAGTACTGTATGACTGAAATAGACAGCGAAAAAGTGTATAGCAATGTAAGTAGGGCTTTAACATTATGATGGTTCTAATATTTTTATACAACCTTGTAGCTCTTCCAATTATTTTACTTTTATCAATTATTTTTTCAATTTTTAACACAAAAATAAGAAAAGGATTTATTGGAAGATTTAATTCTTTTTCAGCACTCAAGTCATTCCCAACGAACAAGTTTTCACAGATTTATTGGTTTCATTGCGCATCTTTTGGAGAATATCAACAAGTTGAGACATTAATTGAACAAATAAAAAAAAGAGATCAAGGTATAGGAATTATAACCTCCTTTTTTTCACCATCAGGATTTGAAAATGTAAATGATAGAAATATTGATTTGAAAATTTATTTACCATTTGATTTTATTTTTTCATCATTTAGAGCTTTAAGGATAGTAAAACCTAGTAAAATTTTCTTTACTTCAAGTGATTTTTGGCCAAGTTTTTTATTTGCGGCAAATCAGTTAAATATTTCAACAGTTTTAACATCAGCAAGATATAGAAAATCATATAACATATTTTTGAAAATGTTTAATAAGATATTTTGTGTAAGTGATGATGATTATCATCAAATAAAAATGAATATTTCAAATGATGAAATTTATAAAATTGGAAATCCTCGATATGATAGAATATTAAATAATTTAGAAAATGTTGAATACAAACTTGATTCTTCTAGACAAGATGAAGGTAATATATTGATTTTTGCAAGTATGTGGGATGAAGACAATAAAATTATTTTTGAAAAGTTTATTAATTCTTCATTAGTTAATCATTTTGAAAAAGTGATAATTGTTCCGCA
>Ga0207993_1001178_pt1 | contig 10281 bp, 13 predicted proteins | sample ETN01SmetaG_2_FD_185791 | JGI IMG/M metagenome (GOLD analysis project Ga0207993, IMG submission 185791) | Marine microbial and viral communities from oxygen minimum zone, Eastern Pacific Ocean - ETNP2014F12-01SV265 (SPAdes) (version 2) | ecosystem: Environmental > Aquatic > Marine > Oceanic ...
GATTGTAATTATCACAGTGAACTTTATCAAATAATGATAGCTGATGTACTACATTATGAGTAAATGAATCGTTGTGATCTATTACGTAAATCATTTAAATAAATCAATTAATGCTTTAGCTTTTATATAATTTTCATTAAATTCATGATTTGCATTACTATCTACGACTACTCCTGATGCAACTGATATTTCAGAAATATTTTTAAAATTTAAAATTGATCTAATAATAATATTAAATCTCATATCTCCATTAAATTTTATATATCCAAAACTACCTGTATAAATATTTCTATTTTCTCTCTCTTGGTGGTTCAAAAGATTAAGTGTGTTTATTTTTGGGCAACCAATAACTGATCCTCCTGGCATCATAGCTTTAATAATGTCAATATTATTTATATTTTTTTTTAATTTTCCTTTTATAAGACTGACATAATGAAAAAGATCTTTGTATTCTTCTACGATCTTTTGTTTAGATAGTTTAACTGAACCCACTTTACAAATTCTAGATAAATCATTTCTCTCCATATCAACAATCATATTATGCTCTTTTGTCTCTTTAAGATTTTTTTTGAAATAATTTAAAGCTTTGACTTTATTTAAAATCTTTGTTTTTTTTACAGTCCCAGCTATTGGTTTTGTAGATATTTCAGAACCCTTTTTGGTAATAAGATTTTCTGGTGAGCAGCTTATTATTGAATAATTCTTATCCCTTATCATAAAAGCTTCTGGAGCTAAATTTGTTTGTGATAATTTGCAAAAGAAATCCAAAGGATTTATTTTTGTTTTTGTTTTATATTTAGTGCAAATCTTAATTTGATACGTTTCACCTTTTTTTATTTTTTTTTTGAATTTTTTAAATATTTTTGAATAAGAAATTTTATTAATATTAATTTTAAATTTACTTCGATTAAATTTATTTCCACTTTTGTAATTAAGTTTATTACTTATCTTTAGTTTAATTTCAGGCTTATAGAAAATTCCTTTAGGGAAATTTATATCTTTTTGACTAGGAATCTTAACATTAATCAAATTATTCAATAACTCATAGCCAAAAAAACCAATAAATAAATCTGTCTGTTTTTGTTTACTTTTATATTTTTTACTTAAAAAACTATTTATATTTTTATTATTAAGAATAATTTTTTTTGAAAAGTTTGTGTATAAATCAAAACCTTTTTTAGACTTATAAATGATATAAGGCTTTCCTGAATTATGAATATCTGATAAATAACTTTGTTTATTCAATTTATTCTGTTTTTAGTCTTAAAACTGGTTCTTCTTTTATTGGTAAATGTATTATTGCTGCGAAAACAGATAAAGCAATTGCTAAATACCACGCATAATCATATGAACCATATAAATCATGGAATAAACCTCCTAAATAAGCGCCAAAAAAAGATCCTATTTGATGACTTAAAAAAACAATTCCATACAGCATACCTAAATATTTTGTTCCAAACATGTGAGCGACAATTCCACTTGTTGCTGGAACAGTTGAAAGCCATAAAAAACCAAAGCTAGCTCCAAATAAAAATGCACTTATATTACTTGCTGGCGTAAATATAAAAAGGATTATAGAAATTCCTCGTAAAAAATAAATTCCACTAAGAATAATTTTTTTACTCATTTTAGCCGAAAGATATCCGCTTAATAATGAACCAAAGATATTAAATAAACCAATTAAGGATAAAATTGCTGCTGCAGTCCAATCTTCTAAACCTCTATCTATAACATATTTAGGAACATGAGTACCAACTAAAGTTATATGAAAACCACAAACAAAAAATCCTGAAACAAGCAAGATATAACTTTTAGTTTTAAAAGCCTCTGTCAAAGCTTCTCTAAATGATTGATCCGTATTTTTTTCTACACTTTCAGTCTCAGATGGAGATCTTACAAAATAAGCTGCAACTAAGCCTGAAATTAAAACTAAAGAAAAAATAAATAAAGTATAATTCCAACCATATTCTCGTAGAGAATAATTTGTAAATATTGGTGATAAAAAATAACCAAACGATCCAAGTGCCGTAACAATACTCATGGCAATTGTTCTTGTTGACAGTGGAAAATGTTTGCCAACAACTGACATTGGAATACTAATGGCAGTACCTCCAAGACCTATGCCAATTAATAATCCCATATGAATCTGAAAAAAAATACCAGTATTTGGGCCTGTATATAAAAAATATATTCCTAAAGTGTAAAATATAAATGCAGAAATTATAGCTATATGTCCACCGTATCTATCAGCCACTGCTCCAAAAATTGGACCAGTTAAACCCCACATTAACATTTGTATTCCGATAGCAAATCCAAATGCGGTATTACTAATATTTAGACTTTCATTAAAATCAATAAAAAATAAACCAAAAACTTGTCTAACCCCCAAAGAGATTAAAACAACAAAACATGCTGCAAATAAAGTCACTATTGCAGTTTTAGATTGAAAAAATTTTTCAGATATCATTTTAAATGTCTTAATGCTTGTTTAATATCTGCAATTAAGTCATTAGGATCTTCAAGACCAATATGTAATCTTACAAGATGCTCATCTTTTTTTAGGTTCATATATTTTCTATTTCCTGTTTCTCTAAATTCTTGATGTAAAGCTAAACTTTCAAAACCTCCCCAACTATAACCATAGCCAAATAATTTAAGAGAATTTACAAATTTTTTTACAGAATTAATATTCTTGGATTTTATTTGTAAGCCCATCAAACCTGAAGCACCTGTGTAATACTTTTTCCACATTCTAAAATTCACAGAGTCTTTTTTAAAAGGATATAGTAATTTTATTTTTTTGTTTCTTGATAAAAAAGCCGCAACTTTTTTTGCATTCTCACGGTGTCTATCTAAACGAACATCTAATGTACGAAGACCTCTCGTAATCAAATAAGCATCATCAGGTCCTAATCTTAAACCTGTAATTCTTTCTGCTATTTTAACTTTTGAAAAAACTTTTTTGTTAACAGCCAAACTGCCACCCATAACATCTGAATGACCTGAGTAATATTTTGTTGCTGAAACTATAGACATATCAAAACCCAATTTTATCGGTTTTAAATAATATGGTGTACCCCAAGTATTATCTATTGCTGTGAGAATATTTTTTTTCTTTGCTATTGTTATTATTTTTCCAAGGTCTTGAAAATCAAAAGTATTACTACCTGGATTTTCAACAAATATTAATTTTGTTTTTTTTGTAATATTTTTTTGTAAAGTTTTTAAGTCTCTAGGATTATAAAAAATAGTTTTGATGCCAAATTCTTTTAAATAATCCTGTGTTAATAATCTTGTAGGACTATATACTGGATCAGCAGCTAATATTTCATCCCCTGGTCTTGTGACACTAAAAATGGCTAGGAATACTGCACCAAATCCCGTTGGTGTTGTGAAAACATGATAGCTCTCTTCTAATTTAGTTAAAATTTTTTGAAGTATATAAGTTGTTGAAGTTCCTTGTCTTCCATAATCATAATGACCACCAATAGGATTTTTTTGTGCTTTTGCTTGAGTCTTTCTAATGTGTTCCATTGATTTAAATATAATTGTAGAAGCTCTTACAACAGGTGGGTTAACAGACTGATTATGAAAGTCTTTTGCTGTATGTTTTAAAAATGTTTTGAAAGATTTCGACATAAAAAATTTGATAACTTTAAAGGACAATGCTATATCCCAAACATAATTTCAATTAAATTATAACTAAAGGAATAAATGGGGTACCCAAAGAAACATAGAGGCAGAAGAAAAATGGGCTCAAAAAAAAGAAGGGCCAGAAAGAAAAATAAAAAGAAATAACTTCTGATGGATCAAATTTTAAAGGTAAAATCCATAAGTATATGGATTTTTATCGTTCCTTTTGTTGCTGTAAATATTTGTCTAATTTTAGTTACACAATTTCATGGATTATTTCCAAATCAAGAGGATATTATCCACAATACATTTCCATATTTTGATGGTGGCGCCTCTATAAGTAGAACCGCTAGACCTTATCCATCTTGGTTAGTGTTTAAACCAGCAATGTTTCTTACATCCTTTTTATTGATAAAATATTGGCTTTATAACAAAACAATAATCAAATTTTTTGATCCAGGCCATAAATATATTAATAAAGTCGTTTTTTTTGGGATAGCTTCTGCAATAGCTTTAACCGTGCACTCAATTTTTTTAGGCATCAAGTTTGATAATGATCTCTATAAATTATTTAGAAGAGTAATAATGTTGTTGTTCATAATATTTGAAATAGTTGCACAGGCTTATTTAGTTGCAACTTTTTACTCATTTAGAGACAAATTAAAAAATTATATAAATTATAGAGTGTTAACTTTGAAAATTTTTTTAGTTTCGATTTTAGTAGTTGTAGCTGTTATAAGCATTCCAATCATTAGTTTGCCAGGGAATGATTTTTTCGGCTTTAATTTAAAATTTTTTAAACATGCTTTAGAGTGGGATTATTTTATAGGTGTAATATCTTTTTACTTATTAACTTATTTTATGTGGAAAAAAATTAACCTTTAATCCATCCTCCACCAAGAACTTTGTATCCTATATCGTCACTTTTATAAAAAACACAAGCCTGACCAGGTGAAATTCCATCTTCAAAATTTTCTAAATTTACCTCAGCTTTTCCCTTTTCTTTAAGATTAATTTTCGCAGGTAATAATTTTCCAGTTGATCTTACTTTTACTAAAACTCCTTCATTAAGATCTTTATTGTCAACTAATAAATTTAAATCTTTTAATAAAATATTTTTTTTTCCTAATTCTTTTCTTGGACCAACAACGATTTCATTTTTTTCAGAATTAATTTTTATTACATACAGAGGATCTTTATTAGCAATTTTGATCCCTTTTCTTTGTCCAATCGTAAAATTGATTATACCATCATGAACTCCAATGACTTTACCATCAAGATTTTTTATATTTCCTTTTTGAAAAGATTCAGGTTTGAATTTTTGGATCACAGATGAATAGTTTCCATTAGGTACAAAACATATGTCTTGGCTGTCTGGTTTATCTGCAACGTTTAATCCAAGTTTTTTTGCAATATCTCTTGTTTCATTTTTTAACATACCTCCAAGAGGAAATCTTAAATAATTCAACTGTTCTCTCTTTGTATTGAATAAGAAATAACTTTGATCTCTGTTTTCATCGATTGCTCTATACATATTTGTTTTTTCTCCAGTAGTTATACTTTTAACATAATGGCCTGTGATCATTGCGTCAGCTTTCAGATCTTTTGATACTTCAAACAAATCTTTAAATTTTACCGTTTGATTACATTGAATACATGGTATTGGAGTTTCACCTTTAAGATAACTTTCAACAAAGTTATCTATAACACCTTGCTTGAATTTATTTTGAAAATATAAAATTTTATGATCTATGTCTAATTTATGAGCTACACGTTTGGCATCCATTATATCTTGACCAGAACAGCATTGTTTTGATTCTGCAACTTCTTTACCATCATCATATAATTTTAAAGTTATACCTATTACTTTATAACCTTCTTTTTTCATTAATCCTGCTACTGTTGAAGAATCTACTCCTCCAGACATAGCCACAACTACAGTTGTATCAGAGGGTTTTTTGTTTAATCCAATTGAATTAAATTCTTTATTCATTTGATGGTATTTATACTTATTTCTAATATAAGTTAAATTAAATGATTTTTGATTTTGAGCCAGGTGACAAAGTTATTAATACGGTTAATAAAGATTGGGGAATTGGACAAGTTCAATCGATTATAAAAGATAAAATAACTGTCAATTTTCAAAATGTTGGAAAAAAGGTAATTAAAGCCGAAAATATAGAGTTAAAGAAAATAAATATTAAAAATGAATATTGAAACAATTATTAAAAATTTAGTCGATACTTTTTTTGAAGCTGGAAAAACAGCGTTAGAGCTAAGAGAAAAGGGACTTAAAAAAGAAATAAAGAGTGATAACACTCCAGTTACTAATGGAGATTTTGAAGTAAATAAAATTATTTCAAATAAAATAAAAGAACTTACTCCTGATATACCAATTATTTCTGAGGAATCTTCTGATAATAAAAATGTACAAAATCTTAAAGATTTCTGGTTAATTGATCCTATTGATGGAACACATGATTATATAAATAATCTTCAAGAATTTACAATCAATGCAGGTCTTATAATTAATAAAAAACCGGCGGCAGGAATAATATTCGCCCCAGCGAAAAATAGAATGTTTTACTCTTATGGAAAAGGTTTATCCTTTGAGATAATAAAACAAAAAAAAATAAAACTAGATTGCTCAAAAAATTTTGATAAAAATCAAATTAATTTTGTTTCGTACTCCAATAAAATTAAACCTGAAATAGAAAAAATTCATAAAAAATTAAATGTAAAAAAATTTCAAAAAATGAAAAGTTCATTAAAATTTTGTGTCATAGCAGCTGGAGAATTCGATGGATATGTTGCCGAACCAAGAGCATGTGAGTGGGATATAGCTGCAGGTCATGCAATATTAATACATGCTGGCGGAACTTTTACAGATTTTAATGGAAATGAAATTTTATACGGCAAAAAAGATTTCAAAAATCCAAGTATAATAGTTAAAAGTAAAAATATTTTATAATGGATGAACAATTAAGAGTTATATTAATTATAATTATCTCTGTCTCTATTTTTGGATTAATTATTTTTGTTTTTGTAAAAAATTATATCAAAAACAAAATCAATTATCTTGTGAAAGAAGAAAAAGATAAAAAAAAATTAAAGTAACTTTATAATTTTGTTAAAATCATCTTTTTTAATGTCCATGACTTTTTTTGAAGTCTCAAAATCGAATCCATTTCGTGCAAGTAAAGACATATCCTTTTTATAAAATAAAATTCTATTATCTTCTACTCTTGCAGGTCCAATTCTTTTTTTTTTACAGATTTTTATTGCAGAAAAAAAATCTTGATCTGAATTTTCTTCCTGAATTTTATTAACTGTATCTTGAATGAATTCGTCTTTAATACCTTTGCCAATTAGATAGCTTCTAATTTTATTAATTGAATTTCCTCTTTTAATCATATTTTTGGCTTTACTATCAGAGTAAAATTTATCATTTATAAATCTATTTTTTTCTAAATCAGATAAAACAATATCAATTAAATTCGTTAAATCACTTTTTTTAACACTTGATGCTGAAGCTTTAAGATATTTCTTTAACAAGTAAGTTTTGAGCTGTTGTTTAGAGGGTGCATATTTTTCAATGTAGTTAAAAGCAAAATCTCTCATTTCTTCAACAGTAACCTTTAATGTTTTTTTTTTATTTCTTATAGGAATCATAGATAGATTTAATATAATATATTTTAATATGATCGAACAAATTTATAATTATTTTACAATTGATATGCTTTATTATTGGGTAAACCTTGGAGTATTGCCATTTTGGTTCATATTAATTTTTTTTCCTCAAACACATCTATCTAAATACTTTGTAACATCTGTGTTCCCAATATTAATTTTAAGCGGTACTTATGTTTTTATTATTTATAAATCTTTCTTAAATTCGTATGATTTTATTGGAAATTTTAATCTTTACTTAAACTTGAATAGCCTATCCGAACTTTTTAAAGATCAAACGTTTCTATTAATGTTTTGGGTACATTTTGTCTCAATTAATTTGTTTACTGGAGGTTGGATTGTTAAAGACTCACAAAGATTATCAATAAACAAAATTCTTTTAATTATACCATTGATAGTAACATATCTAATTGGTCCTTTAGGTTTACTTTTATATTGGTTGATTAGAATGTTTCATGCCAAAAATATAAGTTTATATGACTAAAAAAATTGATTTCTATTTCGATTTTATAAGTCCTTACTCTTATATAGCACACAAAAAAATTTTGAGTTTAAATCATAAAGATAAATTTAATTATAAAGCAATTCTGTTAGGAGGATTACATAATCTAAGTGAAATAACACCACCAGCTTTTAATCAAAGAAAAATGAAAAATATGAAGAATGATTGTATTTTGATAACAGAAAAAAATAAAATTCCATTTAAATGGAATGAAAAATTTCCAATTAACTCTTTATATTTAATGAGAGGATATCTTTTTATTAAAAAAGAAAAGAGGGGTAAATTTATTGATGTTTGTTTTGATGCATATTGGAAAAATAATGTTGATATTTCACAACAGGAAAATATTAAAAAAATACTAATTGAATGTGAAATTGATCAAAATTCGTTTGAAAAAGGTATTGAAGATCAAAAAATTAAAGATGAACTTAAGAATTTAACTAATTTAGCTTTTGAGAAAGATATTTTTGGTGCTCCAACTTTTGTAGTTAACAATAAATTGTTTTGGGGGCAAGACAGACTTAATTACGCTTTAGATGAATTAATAAATTAAATAATTTTAAATTTACTTTGTTTTAAAGCGGCAAAACCACCATCTATATGAGATACTTTTTCAAATCCCATATCTTGCAAAGTTTTCGCTGCAAGAGCTGAACGCAACCCTCCCGCACAAAACAAAACCATTTCTTTACTCATATCAAGTTTGCCATCTTTAAAATATGCACTATCTGGGTCAAGCCAGAATTCAAGCATACCTCTTGGTATATGTTTTGCATTTTCTACCTGGCCTTCTTTTTGTAGTTCTCTTATGTCTCTAATATCAATTAAATTACAATTATTATTACTAAATAAATCAAATGCTTGATCGGTTGTAATGGTTTTTATTTTTTTTAAAGCTTCCGAAACTAGAGTTTGAGATGATTTAATTGTCATAATAATGTAAACATTTATACCATAAATTAAAATTTATGAAAAAACTTTTCATTAAACTTGCAAAACTTTTAGGATATGAGATTATCGATCAAAATAGCTTTTCATCTCCCACTCTCAATAAAGAATTAAATGAGGATTTATCTATCTTAAACAAAGAGTCCATTATCTTGCCTTTAGGTAAAGTAAAAATATTTCGAAAAGTTAAGTCAATTTTGATTATAGTCAGAATGAATACTGAGGTTGAAATTTGGGATCAAAATAAAAAAAGAATATTTGAGGAACCAAAAATAGAATATTCATTACGTTCAATTCGTTCATTAATTAATTCAATTGATTTTTGCAAAAATAAATATCCAAATTTAAGTCTCAAAACTATAATTATAGATGATCACTCCAATGATAAAAATCTTAACTTAGTCAAAAATTTAATTAAGGATAAAAATTTTGATATTATATCGTTAGATCACGAAAAATTTAAACCAATAATTAATAAGCAAAAAACTAAACAAACTTTTTCTAATCTCGCTAGTCTTATGCAAAGTTTTGAAACTGGTAAAGAACATGGTGATGATTTAATTCTTTTTTTAGAAGATGATTATCTCCATTTTGAAGCTATGCTAGAGGAAATGATTGCTTCTTATGAAAGAATAGCATCACAAATTGGAAAAGATATCTTTATGTGTCCCTCAGATTATCCTTATCTTTATATGAATAATGAAAAAACTAATGTTTTAATAGGTAATAAAAGACACTGGAGAACAATAACGAAAACTCTTTGCACTTTTATGACTAGTAAAAGTTTATTAGACAAATATTGGGAAAACTTCAAAAAAACATGTGTAGATCGTCATGATCCTTTTGAAAAATATCTTAATGAAATTTATGAGAATGAGATTTGTATTTCTCCACTCAAAAGTCTATCTCTGCACGTGACAAATATTAATTCGAGTTATGGATTGGCCCCTTTTATAAATTATAAAAAATTGTGGGATGAAAATAATTAAAAGCCCCCTTGAGGGAGAGGGCTTTTTTTAACTAACTAGAGGAAGTAAAGTTTTTAAGGGACTCTGCGATGAGTAACTTTGCGGATACACAGAGAGCGCAGAGCCCCTTTATTGTTAACAATTAGTCACGAATTGCATAAGCAATCACACCAGTTTCAGTAACATCTGTACCTTTGGTTTCGCCTTCTTTACTTAACCTTAGGCCAATAGTTGCTTTGATGACGCTAAACACAATGTAAGCGACTACAAATACAAATACGTTAATTGATAACACCCCAATTAACTGTGAACTGAAAACTGCATCAGAATTTGTAGCTGGAACGATTAATGTTCCCCAAATTCCTGCAAATAAGTGTGCTGGTATTGCACCTACTACATCATCAATTTTTAATGAGAATAATAGTTTAGTACCATAAACCACAATTAAACCACCTACAGCTCCGATTAGAATAGCTGCTAAAGGTGATGGGGCTAATGGTTCTGCAGTTACTGCAACTAATCCACCAATACATCCATTTA
>Ga0207993_1001186_pt1 | contig 10216 bp, 8 predicted proteins | sample ETN01SmetaG_2_FD_185791 | JGI IMG/M metagenome (GOLD analysis project Ga0207993, IMG submission 185791) | Marine microbial and viral communities from oxygen minimum zone, Eastern Pacific Ocean - ETNP2014F12-01SV265 (SPAdes) (version 2) | ecosystem: Environmental > Aquatic > Marine > Oceanic ...
TATCTTAAACTTTCTCAGTAAATATTTATTGATGAAGGATCCGACCAATACAGACAACCCAGTAAGAGCGAATATAGGTCCAAACCAACCAGCAGGCAATTTGTATATTTCTATCATTAATACCGAAGAACCGGTTATTAATGACATATAACCAGTTATTGTTACAACAACCAGTAACATCCCAAATATACTCACTTTATGCTTAAAGAATTCTTTTAAGCCTATTTTAAATTGTTCGCTGAAATTTATGGATTTATTACCTGTATGTGTTTCATCGAGCTCTTTTTTTACGCTTATAAGAAGTATCAGTCCAATTACTGTAATGGCAATAAAAGTAGCTCTCCATTGAAATTCACCAACAAGATAACTACCGAATATCGAAGCTAACATCGGTATGAAGGTAAATACTATCATCATCGATGAGAGAGTTTGTGCTGCACTCTTTCCACTTGATATGTCTCTAACCATAGCACGGGGGATTGTCATCCCAGCAGAAGCGCCTACACCTTGAATTAATCTGGCTATTAACATGAACTCGATAGATGTTGCTAAGACCGTCATCAGGCTTGCAAGAAAAAAAACTATAAGCCCGTAGATTAAAACTGGTATTCTGCCCATTCTATCCGATATTAAACCAGCAGGAATCAGTCCTATTGCAACGCCAGCCATGAAAAAACCTACTGTAAATTGACTTGTAGATAAATCACTAGATAAATCTGATCCCATGAATGGAATCGAAGCCAGACTCATGTCTATTGATAATGCTGCCATGCCCGTGAGGCAACCCAGAATGATGATAGATTTTTTATTAATCTTTATATCTTTTTTCATTTTTTGAGGTTATCTGAGGTTTTCCTGGGTATCAGATCATCTCTCCAGCGATAATCAACTTTGAAAGTGGATTTATTCCAATCCAATATGTCAATTCATTTGGATGGTTGATGTCCCAGATTGCTATGTCGGCATCCTTGCCAATTTCTAATGTACCTTTAGATTCAATTCCCAGTGCTTTAGCCGCTTCCCTTGTCACTCCAGCAAGGCACTCCTCAGGAGTTAAATGAAAGAGATTGGCTGCTAATGACATGGCGAACCGAATAGAACAAATTGGTGATGAGCCTGGATTGCAATCCGTTGCAATTGCCATGGGGACCGACATCTTTCTAAAATCATCGATAGGAGGTTTTTGTTTTTCGTTTAACATGAAAAAAGCACCAGGAAGCATGACGGCGACGGTTCCGGATTCTGCAAGTGCCTCTACACCCTTTTGAGAAGTGTATTCAAGATGATCTGCTGAGAGAGCCCCAAAGCTTGCTGCCAATTCAGTTCCACCTGAATTACTCAATTGATCTGCATGAAGCTTAACGGGCAGATCTAGAGATCTTGCTTTTTCAAATAGAATTTCAACCTGATGATTACTGAATGCAATATTTTCACAAAAAGCATCTACAGCATCTATAAGTGAGAGACTGTGAAGTTCGGGCATTACCTCTTCGCAAACGTATTTTATATAGTCATCACTTTTATTTACATATTCAGGTGGTAAAGCGTGAGCACCAAGAAACGTTTTTTTTATGGATATCTGCTCATTCTCTAACTTTTTTGCAACCTCAAGCATCTTCTTCTCAGTTGCAAGATCCAGCCCATATCCTGATTTAATTTCTACAGTGCCTACTCCCTCTGATTGCAATTCATTTAATCTATTTTTAGCAAGCTTTAGGAGGTCTTTACTCGAACTTTTTCTTGTTTCGTTGACTGTGGATATTATACCTCCACCAGATTTAGAAATTTCTTGGTAACTTTTTCCCTTTAATCGATCTTCAAATTCCCAAGCACGATTCCCAGCAAACACAATATGTGTATGACAATCGATTAGCGCTGGACTGGCCCATTTTCCTGGTAAAGATAGTGTTTTCTTTGCGTTTAGTTCTGGGACTAGATCTCCTTTTCCAATCCAGACGATGGTTGAGTCTGTGACTGCTATTGCTCCATTCTCAATGATTCCATAGCTGGAATTACTGATCATTGAAGCAATATTTATATCACTAATTAGTAAGTCGCATTGCAACATCAATACCATACCTTGTGGCGAGACTTTCTTGCATTAAAAATTATCATGTATTAGCCTGTATATACAACTAATGTAAAACAAATGACTACTTACTTCGCAAAAAAAATCTTTCTTGAAGAAGGTTGGGCTGAAAATGTCCATATCAGTATCAACAAAGGTAGCATAGCAAAATTATCTATTGAAAAACAAAAAACCCCTTCCATTGAGGATGAACTTGATATTGTTATACCCGGAATAACCAACTCTCACAGCCACAGTTTTCAAAGAGCTTTGAGTGGCTTCACAGAGCGAGGGTCAAATCGAAGTAATGATACATTTTGGACTTGGCGTGAGAAAATGTACCAGCTGGTGGATAATCTTGATACCCGTTCAATTTACACGATTGCTAAACAAGCCTACTTTGAAATGATGATGAGAGGTTATACTACCGTTGTAGAGTTTCATTATTTTCATCGCGATAATCAAAATAATCATATTAACAATGATATATTTCATGCTCTTTTGGAAGCGGCAAATGAGTCAGGCATAAATTTGGTCTATACACCAATCTTATATCAGAGGGGTGGCTTCAAAGATAAGGAGCTAACTAAAGAGCAAAAAAAATTCTACAGTACAATTAAAGAATTCCTTGGGCACTATAGTTATGCTAAGTCTATTCTAATGGATCCTCATTCCATTGCTATCGGTGCTCACAGCCTAAGAGCCGTTGGCGAAGATGCACTCAAAGAAATTGTAAAGCTACATGAAAGTGAACAGATCCCTTTTCATATTCATATTGCTGAACAACAACAAGAAGTTGATGAATTTAAGTGTACACACGGTGAGAGACCTGTTGAATGGCTGCTGAACAACTATGATGTGAATGAGAACTGGTGTTTAGTTCATGCTACACATATCAATGAAAATGAATTAAAAAAACTTGCCCAAACTAAATCTGTGGTATGCCTTTGTCCCACCACAGAGGCCAATCTTGGTGATGGAATTTTCCAATTAAAAAATTATGACTCACATGGCGGCTCTTTCACAATTGGCTCTGATAGTAATATCTCGATTGATCCTTTCGAAGAGTTGAGATGGCTTGAATACTCACAGAGATTAATCCATCAAAAGAGAAATATAGTTTCAGAAGAGAGCATGGGAACAGGCCAATATTTATTTAAAAAAATTCTGACTGGTGGTGCGTTGTCATCAGGCCAAAGAAGCAATGGTCATATCAAAGAGGGCGCACCAGCTAATCTAATCGTTCTATCAGATGAAAATGCTTCATTGGCAGGACACAAAAATGAAACACTTTTTGATGCCATCGTTTTTTCGAATCACAGCGAGTTGATTCACAAGGTCATGATTAATGGAGAATGGGTTAAATTTCCCTCGCAAGAAGACAAAGAAATTAAAAAACATAAAAAATCATATAGCACTCTTCTTGGAAGAATATTGAATTAGGAAAATTACAATGCAGGATAAACAGCTACCAAGATATCAGCAGCTTAAAGAGCTTATTATAAATAAGATTTCTAACGGGGACCTTAAACCACTCGAGAGAGTTCCGTCTGAAAACCAACTGGTTAAGATGACGGGTGTGTCAAGGATGACTGCGAACCGCGCTCTAAGAGAGCTAAATAATGAAGGTTATCTGGATCGTAAGGCTGGAATAGGCTCATTTGTATCAGATTTTAAAGTAAATTCTCACCTCTTTGAGATTAAGAGCATTGCAGATGAGATAACATCGAGAGGCAGTGCTTACTCTTCAGAAATACTTGAACAATCATTGATTCAGCCATCAAATGATCTAAGTAGAAAAATGCAAATTAATACAACTAGTCAGATTTTTCACATTCAAATGGTTCATTTTGAAGATTCTATTCCAATTCAGTTTGAAGATCGTTATGTCAAGAGAGATTTTGCCCCTGATTTTATTAAACAAGATTTTTCCGAGATTACACCAAGTGCATATCTGAGCAGTATTTCGCCTCTTAATGAGGCTGAGCAAGTGGTAAGCGCGATAACTCCTTCTCTATCTATCTCAGAGTTACTCCAGATGAAAAAAGATAAACCCTGTTTATTAATAACGAGAAAGACTTGGGTAAGAAAAGTGCTCGTTACTTACGGAAAGTTTTATCACCCCGGAGACCGTTATGAATTATTAGGTAATTATGGGCCCATTATGAGAAAAAAATTATCCAATAAATAAAATGATTAAAATTAGAGGGTTATTGTTATGAGTAATAGAAACATTAAAGCCAGTATAGGCAATCAATTAGAGGCCAAAAGCTGGCAAACAGAAGCACCGTTGAGAATGATTATGAATAATTTAGATCGCGATGTGGCTGAAAATCCAGATGAATTAATTGTTTATGGTGGAATTGGAAAGGCGGCAAGGAACTGGGAATGCTATGAAACTATTGTGTCCGAATTAAAAAAGCTTGAAGACAACGAGACGTTGCTGATTCAATCTGGAAAACCAGTTGGTATTTTTAAGACACACACAGACGCGCCAAGAGTTTTGATCGCCAATTCAAATCTTGTTCCAGCTTGGGCAAATTGGGAGCACTTCAACGAATTAGATAAAAAAGGTTTAATGATGTACGGGCAAATGACCGCAGGCTCTTGGATATATATCGGAAGCCAAGGTATTGTTCAAGGCACTTATGAGACTTTTGTTGAAATGGGCCGTCAGCATTTTGATGGGGATCTTTCTGGTCGCTGGATATTGACAGCAGGGCTTGGAGGAATGGGCGGAGCACAGCCGCTTGCAGCAACCATGGCCGGTGCCTCTTTATTGGCAATTGAATGTGATCAAGATAGGATCCAAAAGAGACTGAGTACTGGGTATTTGGACAAAACCGCTGATAATCTTGATGAAGCCCTGGAAATGATTCAATCATCAATCGATAACAAAGAGCCGATCTCAGTGGGGCTATTGGGGAATGTGGTGGATATTTTACCCAAAATGATCGAAATGAAAGTAAAACCTGATATTGTGACCGATCAAACATCAGCACATGATCCAGTCAATGGTTATCTCCCGTCCGGTTGGAGCATTGATGAATGGGATAAAAAAAGAAAAAGCCATCCAGAGATTGTGGCCAAATATGCTAAAGAATCTATGGCAAAACATGTTGAAGCGATGCTCGCTTTTCATGGGCAAGGAATTCCGACTGTTGATTATGGAAATAATTTAAGACAAATGGCATTTGATCAAGGTGTAAGTGCCGCATTTTCTTTTCCTGGGTTTGTACCAGCATACGTACGACCGCTGTTTTGTAGAGGAATTGGACCATTCAGATGGGTTGCACTCTCAGGTGATCCAGAGGACATATATAAGACAGATGCGAAAGTAAAAGAACTGATGCCTAATGATAGTCATCTTCATCGGTGGCTAGATGCAGCGCAGAAAAAAATTAAATTTCAAGGTTTGCCTGCAAGGATATGCTGGTTAGGTCTAGGCGATAGAGACAGAATGGCCCTTGCTTTTAATGAGATGGTTAGGAAAGGTGAATTGAGCGCTCCGATAGTGATAGGGAGAGATCACCTTGATAGTGGATCAGTTGCTAGCCCTAATCGTGAGACAGAAGATATGCTAGATGATTCTGATGCCGTATCAGACTGGCCATTACTGAATGCTCTTTTAAGTACAGCAAGTGGCGCTACTTGGGTCTCGTTGCATCACGGAGGTGGTGTGGGAATGGGTTACTCGCAGCACTCAGGCTTAGTTATTGTATGTGATGGAACAATTGAAGCAGACGAGAGAATATCACGTGTTTTATGGAATGATCCAGCGAGTGGTGTTATGCGTCATGCCGATGCAGGATACCAGGAAGCACTTGAATGTGCATCTCAACATAACCTTAATTTACCAATGCAAAAGAAAAATTAGAAATATGAATATAGAAATAAATAATAAATCCCTCTCACTCGAATTGCTTAGAAATATTTTGACTGAGGATATTGCAATATCCTTGTCGAAAGGCACAAAAGAAAAAATCACCCATTCTTCCAAATACGTAATTAATAAATCTGAAGGTAATGATTCAATATATGGCATTAATACTGGATTTGGGAATTTAGCAAATGTGAAAATAGATAAGTCAGATTTAAACAAGCTGCAAAGAAATCTTGTTTCTTCACATGCTGTTGGTGTTGGCGAATTACTACCAAATAAAATAGTAAAATTAATTATTGTTCTGAAGATATACGCGCTAGCTCAGGGATATTCGGGAGCTTCATTGGTATTAGTTGAGCGTTTATGTGAATTTATAAATCTAGAGCTGTACCCATGTATACCCTCAAAAGGTTCTGTTGGAGCTTCAGGAGATTTAGCTCCACTTGCTCATCTATCGCAAGCACTAATAGGTGAGGGTTATGTCAACTATAAAGGAGTCAAGCTATCTGCTAGTAAAGCTTTAGCGAAATCAAATCTCAAACCTATAGAACTCGGACCAAAAGAAGGTTTGGCGCTTTTAAATGGCACTCAAGTATCAACAGCCATTGCGTTAAATGCATATTTTGAAACAGAAAATTTATTTTCTTCTGCAATTATATCGGGCGCACTTACATTGGAAGCAATTAAAGGCAGCATAGCACCGTTCGACGAGCGCATCCATGAGGCGAGAGGTCAGAAGGGGCAGATTGATGTAGCGAAAGAGTTAACTAAGCTTATTGATGGCAGCGAGATACTAAAATCACACGCGAATTGTGACCGTATTCAAGATCCCTATTCTGTTCGATGTCAGCCTCAGGTCATGGGTGCTTGCTTGGACTCAATTAGATATATTGCATCTATTCTATCAATCGAGGCAAATGCTGTAACTGATAACCCTTTAGTTTTTGCAGATGATAATGAGATTATTTCAGGTGGCAATTTTCACGCAGAGCCAGTGGCACTCGTTGCTGACCAACTGGCTGTGGCAATAGCTGAAATGGGGTCTATCTCAGAAAGAAGGAGCGCTTTGCTTGTTGACTCTAATTTGAGCGGACTTCCACCTTTCCTTATCAAAAAAAGCGGTTTAAATTCTGGTTTTATGATTCACCAAGTAACTGCAGCCGCATTGGTCTCTGAAAATAAGCTTTTTGCTCATCCAGCCAGTGTTGATTCAATTCCGACATCTGCAAATCAGGAAGATCATGTGAGTATGGCAACACATGCTGCATATAGATTGATGAATATGAATGAAAATTTATCGTATATACTCGCAATTGAGTTGTTGAGCGCCTCACAGGGCATTGAGTTTCACAAGCCACTAAAAACGTCCAGTCTTTTGCAGAAGGCTCTTGCAGAAGTACGAACTTTTTCAGAGCCAATAGAAGATGACAGATCTCTCGCAAATGAGATAGAGGCGCTGTCTGGAGCTTTAATTCAAGGCCATGTTTTTGGGCAAAGTTATAAAATATTCAATGTCCAATAATGAACTAAAAACCTTCAGTTTTTATGAGGGTAATTCACCTTTGCTTGTGAGTATTCCTCATGATGGACGATTGTTATCAGATGATATAAATAAATTATTTAAAGAAAAATTCATAGAGCTACCTGATACTGACTGGCATATGAACAGACTTTATGAATCTTTCAAAGACACTCAATGGAATATAATTAGTGCAAATTTTTCAAGATATGTTGTTGATCTAAACAGATCTTCAGACGATACGAAGCTTTATAAGGACTATCAGTCAACTGGTCTATGTCCTATAAAATCCTTTTCAGGTGAACATTTATACAGTGATGATAATGAGATTAGTGAATTGACAATAAAGAGGAGGGTTGAATCCTACTGGAAACCCTATCATGACAAAATTAAGCAAACTCTCGAATCTATAAAATCAAAGTATGGTTATGCGATACTATGGGATGCTCATTCAATTAAAAGTAGAATTCCTAATCTTTTTGAGGGTGAATTACCTAACTTGAATATTGGTACTAATTCTGGAGAAAGTTGCCCTAATTCGATAACAGAATCAATTCACAAGGTTGCCAATGATTCAGGCTTTTCTGTTGTCATTAATGAGAGATTCAAAGGAGGGTATATTACTCGTCACTATGGTAAACCAGCTGAAAATGTATTTGCAATTCAGATGGAAATCGCTCAACGAACTTACATGAATGAGTTAACTTTATCTTATGATGAAAGACTCTCTAAAAAATTAACTCCGATATTGAAATTAATGCTAGATACTTTTATTGTGAATTCAGCGGAATATTTCAAAGAAAGGTGATATGAAGAAATCTAAAGGACTGCATGAACTTTATAATAAGGATCCGTTAACAGCTGACAAGTTTGTCTGGGGAAGAGAATCTGATCCAATATCAAGGAGAGGTTTCCTCAGAAAGGCTGGCCTAGCATCAATGAGTCTGGCGTTAGGTTCATCAATACCATTTGCGAAAAACTTTCCTGCAGGTATGATCCCTGCAGCTTTTTCACAAAGCTATGACCCATTTCAATTATATGGAAAAGATGACCTTATATTATTGAATGATAGACCATTTAATGCTGAAACACCGGCGCATTTGTTGGATGATAATGTCACACCAGCATCAAGACTTTTTGTAAGAAATAATGGTATTCCGCCAGTTGAGTCTCAAATTGATCCCAAAAAATGGACAATCCATATCACAGGAGAGTCTTGTATGAATAAAACAACATTGTCTTTGGAAGAATTAAAAACAAAATTTAAGCATCATACCATGCAACTTCAACTCGAATGCGGGGGAAATGGTAGATCTGAGTTTACTCCTCCTGCGAGAGGCAATCAATGGTCTACTGGTGCAATTGGATGCCCAGAATGGACGGGGGTAAGAGTAAGAGATGTGTTGGAGTATGTTGGGGTAAAAGAAGATGCACTCTATGTTGCTTATGAGGGAGAAGACAGGCATCTTTCTGGTGATTCAAGGAAAAAGCCCATTTCTCGGGGCGTTCCAATATGGAAGGCTATTAAAGATGAATCTCTTATTGTTTGGGAAATGAATGGTATGCCACTGCCTTTGATTCACGGTGCACCAGTTAGAATGATCTGCTCTGGTTGGCCTGCATCAGTGTCAGGAAAATGGCTTAATAAAATTTTAATTAGAAATATCGTTCATGATGGTGAAAAAATGAACGGACAGTCTTATCGGGTCCCGTGCGAACCTGTAAAACCAGGCTCGAAGGTTGATGATAAAGATATGTGTATTATCGAATCGATGCCCGTTAAGTCACTGATTACTTTTCCTAAATCAGGTATCACGCATAATAAAAATTCTAAACTAAAAATTAGAGGACATGCCTGGGCGGGTGATTCGAGGGTAAGAGAACTCTTTTGTTCTAATGACTTTGGCGCAACCTGGAAAAAAGCTAAGTTGGATAAACCTATTAATACTCATGCTTGGCAGCATTGGGAACATGATGTCGAATTTCCTCAGTCTGGTTATTATGAAATCTGGGCGAGAGCGGTTGATGATATAGGAAGATCTCAACCAGTAGTTCTGCCTCAATGGAATCCAAGAGGATACCTAAACAATGCATGTCATCGAATAGCAGTGAGTGTAAAAACATAATTAAATATGCGAAAAATATCACTAGTATTAGTTTTTATAATTAGTAATGTAGCTTTTTCCGAAGATGATCCTGTTACAGGGCTTAAAATTGCTCCTGGTTGGGAATTAATAAGAATGCACTGTGGTGCATGCCACTCATATAAATTGGTCACATCTCAGAGAGCAGACAGAGAAGGTTGGCATGAAATGATAAAATGGATGCAAGATACACAAAATCTCTGGGAATTTGATCCAGTCATTGAGAGTCAGATATTGGATTATTTATCAAAAACATATTCTTCAAGAGAAAACTTAAGAAGACAGCCTATAATTGATAGCTTGATGCCAATTGAAAAATGAGAAAAATATGAAAAAATATATAAATAAGATTTTTATTATTAGTTTAATGTCATTGCTATTTTTCCAAAATGGAGTGGCGCAAAACATTCCCGACTCACTCAATACAGTGATTGAGACGTTACGAGATTCGTTACGAGATGTTGTTGAGGCAAGTGCATATGAAATCGATAGAGATGCTGAGCTTGCTTTAGATCTTCTAACACAGGAAATCAGTGAATCAAAACTAATTTTAAATCAAGCCTATGGTTATCTCGTTTTTCCTAGAGTCGTGAAAGTTGGTA
>Ga0207993_1001189_pt1 | contig 10211 bp, 9 predicted proteins | sample ETN01SmetaG_2_FD_185791 | JGI IMG/M metagenome (GOLD analysis project Ga0207993, IMG submission 185791) | Marine microbial and viral communities from oxygen minimum zone, Eastern Pacific Ocean - ETNP2014F12-01SV265 (SPAdes) (version 2) | ecosystem: Environmental > Aquatic > Marine > Oceanic ...
TTAAAAAGAAAATAATCTAATTTCTGTAGCATTATTTATACTAAATATTTATACAATAATTAGTAGATTAAATTAGAAGATTTAAAAAAAAATTTATTAAAAAGGGGTTGAATTTTTTTTTTACAACTTGTTTACTTTGAATTTGCATATGATTTTTCATATGCTTTTTTGTAAATTAGAGTTTTTACATTAAGGGAGATAAAAATGAAAAAACTAATGATCACTTTTGCAATGTTTTTTGCATTAGTAAGCTCTGTATTTGCGGAGCGTTATGTTATGGTTACACATGGAGAAGGTAAAGATCCATTTTGGCCAGTAGTTCAAAAGGGCGGAGAAGATGCGGCTCGTGCAGTTGGAGCTGACTTCGAATATATCTTTACACCTTCTGGTGATATGGCTGATATGGCAAAATCAATAGCTGCAGCAGCTGCAACACAGCCAGATGGTTTAGTTGTTTCTTTACCAGATCCAGATGCGTTAGGACAGGCGATTAAAGATGCTGTAGCAGCTGGAATACCTGTAATAACAATGAATTCTGGTTTGGAGTCATCAGCTTCACTAGGAGCCCTAATGCACGTGGGTCAGCCAGAGTTTTTAGCTGGTCAAAAAGCTGGCGAAAGAGCTAAAGCTGAAGGTGCAACTAAAGGTATTTGTTTCATTCAAGAAGCATATAATACAGCTTTAACGGATAGATGTGGCGGATATGCTGAAGCTATTCCTACAACTAACTTTGATAGTTCAAACGATCCTGCTACTATACCAACAAGAGCTGCAGCTGGTCTTCAAGCTAATCCTGATGTAGATGCTGTTCTCTCAGTTGGTCCACACGTTTGTGTTGGTGTTCAGCAAGCTATTGATGAATTAGGAATGAGTGTTCACCATTCTTGCTTTGATCTAAGTCCACCAGTTATGGATTTGATTAATGCTGGAAAGGTTCAGTACACAATTGACCAACAGCAAAGACTACAGGGTTATATGCCAATAATTGTTTTACATCTACATAACACTGGTGCTGGTCTACTTCCAGGTGCAAATATTCCTTCTGGACCAGGTTTTGTTGATAAGAGTAATGCTTCCTCAGTTGCCTCTTTGGCAGGTGTTGATAGATAATTCTTAATTTTTTTGAAAAGTGGGTGATTTTTTCACCCACTTTTTTTTGGTAAAAAAAATGAGTTCATCAGAAAATTCTAGGAAAGAGTCTGACAGGCATAATCCCAAAAGCAGCCTTATAACTTTGATTTCCAGACCAGAAATTGGCCCTATAGGTGTAATGATTTTACTGTTTGGCATGCTAGGTTATTTTTCAATACCAGCATCTGAAACTACATGGAATCCGTTCGCAGGAGAAGGTTTCAACGCTCTTGGAATAAGAAATAATTTGAGAGTGATTTCTCAACTTGGAATAATTGCACTAGGAGCTGGTCTGCTCATAATTGCAGGAGAATTTGATTTATCTATAGGTTCTATGATTGGATTTGCTGGTGCTTGTATGGCAATGACTTTACGTTGGGGATTTTCAATTGTATTACCATATATTTCTTTTGATGGTGGAACTCATTTAGAATTTTACACATTATTACATATACCAAATGTAACTCCAACTTTAGCAATATTTATTACCTTATGCTTTACTTTGACATTTGGTTGGGTTCAGGGATTTATAATCGTACGTTCAGGTCTGCCTTCTTTTATCGTAACTCTGGGGGGATTATTTTTTTTAAGAGGATTAACAGAGGTTTCTTTGAGATCATTTAATCATAGACCAGATCAAGCTAAAGGAGCTACAACTGTAACTGAAATTCCTGACATAAAGAATATTATTAATTTACCTGGTTATGGTGAAATGGAAAGAGAGGCTGCTAAATATCTGCCTGAAACGGACCTAATTTCAATAGTTAAGAATCTGCCATCAGATGTAATCGCTAAAATTTCTGAAAGGTTAGAATATACTGCTCAGCGTGTTGCTGAAGCAAAAACTGATCTTCTTATCGCAAAGGGCGTAAAACCTTTAGAGAAAGGACTGGAAAATGCCATAGCCTCTGATAATGAATTTATGATAAAAACCATCCAGGAAAAAATTGAAAATTTTAAAATTGATCCAGTTATACCAAAATCAATTACAGAAGTTGATATAGCTAGGGCTTATATTGATACAATAGGATCTGCACGTCCAATAGCAGACTTTTTTGGTGGTAATATCTTGGAAACTATTTTTGATTGGTTATATTTTCCAATCGATTGGAATGTTAACAACTTTGGTAATCAATTTGCCCCAGGTCTTTATTCTTGTGTTATGATTTGGGTTATTTTATCCCTAGTATGTTATATTGTTTTAAGTAAAACACAGGTTGGTAACTGGATTTATTCTACAGGGGGAAACCTTAGTGCTGCACAGGCCAATGGTGTTCCCACTAATAAAGTTAAAATTTCACTTTTTATGTTTTCAGCCTTTTGTGCTACTTTATTTGCTACTTGCCAGGTTTTTGAGGTTAATACTTCTGATGCTGCAAAAGGAAATTTAAAAGAGTTAGAAGCAATAGCAGCTGCTGTAATTGGTGGGATTGTTATGACCGGTGGTTTTGGGACCGTGTTGGGAATTATAGTTGGTGCTTTTATTTTTGGTCTTGCAAAAGAGGCATTCTTTTATATTCCTGGTATTGATGGTTCTTTTTATAGAGTTTTTCTTGGTTTTGTAATTATCGCTTCGGCATTATTAAATGAGAATATTAGAAAAAGAATTATGGGTAATATATGACCGTTCCTAATTCCAATCCCTTAATAGAGACAAAAGAGTTAGTAAAAAAATTTGGATCTTTTACTGCCTTAAATGGAGTATCTCTAAAAGTGTATCCTGGTGAAGTTCATGCACTTCTCGGTGATAATGGTGCTGGAAAATCTACACTAATTAAAGCTTTATCAGGAGTTCATCAACCAACTTCAGGTAAGATTTTAGTTGAGGGAAAAGAAACTAAATTTAATTCTCCACGTGATGCATCTGAAGTAGGGATAGGAACTGTATATCAAGATTTAGCACTAAATTCTTTAACTTCTGTGACCAGAAATTTCTTTTTGGGTAGAGAGTTAAAGTTTGGCAATGGTCCATTTGGTATTTTAAAAATGAAAAAAATGCATAATATAGCTATAGAGGAAATGGCGAAAATTGGGATTAAAATAGAAGATCCCGAACAACCTGTTGGTACTATGTCTGGAGGACAAAGACAAACCTTAGCGATTGCTAGAGCAATATACTTTGGTGCAAAAGTGCTTATTTTAGATGAACCAACTTCTGCTTTGGGTCAAAAACAACAAATGGAAGTATTAAAAACCATCAAAAAAGTACAACAACTTGGTAATATTGCTATAATTTTGATTACTCATAACGAAATACACGCACGACTAATTGCTGATAGATATACCTTTATTTCACTAGGGGAAGTAATAGGTAGCGGTACATCAAAAGATTTAGAGGGAGATGATATTAGAAGGTTAATGGCTGGTGGAGCAGAAGTTGGAGATCTTGCTAAAGAACTTGCTTGATTTCACTTTTTCTTTTTTTCTTCGTCTCTTTTTCTATATCGTACTAAAAGAACAAAGCCACTGTAGACGCCAATTATACCAAAAAATAAGGCCCAGTTTTGTGAGCCAATTAAATACTCTATGAAAGCCCAAAGAATACAAAAACTTGGAATAGCAACCCGAACCCATTTTTTTTTGTAAAAGGGATGGGAAGTATTTATCATTTGTTTATATTATCATTAATAATTTCGTAATCTAAACTTCTTAAAGATTGAGACAAAGAATTAAATCCAATAATTGCATATTCCAAGGGGGGACAGATTTTGGGATCTTGTTCAGCTTCAACAACAAACCAGCCTTCATAGCCAACATCCTTAAGGTTAGATATAATATCAGTATAATTTAGGGATCCGTCCCCTGGAACAGTAAAAGCTCCTTTTAAAACAGCGTCTAAAAAACTGTCTTTTTCTCTATTTAAACTATTTAAAACTTCATTCCTAACGTCTTTTGCGTGAAAATGATTTATTCTTTTTCCATATTTCTTTATAACATTAATTATATTCCCACCAGCAAAAGCCATATGCCCAGGATCAAACAATAGTTTGACAGTTTCATTTGTATTTTGCATGAGATTATCTAAATCTTTTTCAGTTTCAACAGCAGTACCCATGTGATGATGAAAAGATAGTGGCATTCCTTCTGAATCACACCATTCAAAAAATTTTGTGATTTTTTCACCATATTTTTTAAATTCCTCATCACTTAAAATTCTCCTTGAGTTTAAGGGCGCATTTCTAATATTTTGAATAGTTCCAGCAGTTTCTCCATAAACTAAGCAAGGAGCTCCTAAATCTATAAATAAATCCATTTGCGTTCTTACTTTTAACTTTTCATCTTCTAAATCATTATCTAGTAATGTACCCGAATACCATCCTCCACATAAATTAATTTCATGATGATCTAAAATTGGTTTAAGTTCTTTAGAATTTTTTGGAAATTTTCCACCCGTTTCAACACCCATAAATCCTGCTATCTTAGCTTCAGAAAGACAAGTTTCTAATGAAGTTTCTCCACCTAACTCAGGTAGATCGTCATTAGACCATGCAATAGGTGCAATTCCAATTTTAGCTTTCATTTATATTCCCACTCTTTGTTTTGATCTAATTTTATCATGTTCTTTTCTAGCCTTAAGAACTTCCTGTCTTTCAGACGTTTCGGGAACGCCAACATCCCAATCTGCATCGCCTGGTGTCCATGTGTAGGGATCTGTAATAATTGATAAAACAGTAGTTCTTTCGTTGGAATAAGCCCACTCCATTGCATTACTTAAATCAGACAAGTTTTCACAGTGTCTTACCAATGCTCCCATTGATTCAGCATGTTTTGCAAAATCTACTGCAAATGGTTTTTTTACCTTGCAATCCTGTATTAAATTATTAAAAGATTTGCCACCTTTAAAGTTTTGTAATCTATTAATAACTGCAAAGCCACCGTTATCACATACTATTATGATCATTTTATGACCAGATAGAACACTTGAATATATATCTGAATTCATCATTAGGTAAGATCCATCACCTACTAAAATTATTGGAACACTTTTATTCTTTGTTGCCATAGCAACTCCCCATCCACCTGCAATTTCATATCCCATACAAGAATAACCAAATTCACAATCAAAAGTATTTAAGTCTTTGACTTTCCAACCCTTACTTACTTCACCTGGTAATCCTCCTGCGGCTGTCACCATAGTTGTATCAGGTTTTGACGATTTATTAATTAATCCTACAACCTGTGCATATGTAGGAATTGGAGAGTTCGTAGGGGCTTGTAAATCATCAACTAATTTATTCCACTTTGAGAACTCTTCCTTCGTAGTATTAAGCCAGGAATTTTCAAATTTAAAATCCTTTAACCCTATTAAAATTTCTTCTATACAGGCCTTTGCGTCCCCAACAATTGGAGTTGATAAATGCTTGGTGGCATCCCACCTTGAAGTATTTATATTCAGAAATTTTGTAGAGCGTTTAAAATTTGTCCATGAACCAGTTGTAAAATCTTGTAATCTAGTTCCTATAGCCATTACTAAGTCAGCATTTTTTGCGGCATAATTTGCAGAAGTTGATCCAACAACACCAATTGGACCTATGTTTACTGGGTCATTATGTGTTAAAGTTCCTTTACCCGCAATTGTTTCAGAAATGGGTATATTTAATTTTGTAGCAAAATTTCTTAGAATTTCATTTGCCATAGAATATCTTACGCCACCACCAGCTATAATGAGTGGTTTTTTGGACGATTTAATTTGATTGATAGCTTCTTGAATATATTTTTTGTCAGCTCTTGGCCGGGAAATAGAGTGAATTTTGGGTTGAAAAAATTCAACTGGATATTCGTAAGCTATTTCTTGTGTATCTTGGCAAAGTCCAATGAAAGCTGGTCCACAATCTGAAGGGTCTAACATCATTGCTGTTGCTTGAGGTAATGACTGAATTATTTGTTCAGGATGACTAATTCGATCCCAATATCTTGTAACAGCTTTAAAAGCATCGTTTGCCGTAATTGTTGGATTATTAAAGTGTTCAAGTTGTTGAAGAACTGGATCAGGGCGTCTATTCGCAAAAACATCGCCAGAAATGATTAAAAGAGGTAATCTATTAGCATGTGCTAGAGCTGAAGCTGTTAGCATGTTCGTTGCTCCAGGACCTATTGAAGATGTGGCAACCATAATTTGTTGTCTTAATTTTGATTTAGAGTAAGCTATACCAGCTAGAGCCATGGATTGTTCATTTTGGCCTCTCCATGTAGGGAGTGTATCTTTAACTTGTTCTAAAGCTTCAGCTAAACAAGTTACGTTTCCATGTCCAAAAATACCAAAAACTCCGGCGTATAATTGCTCTTTTTTATCATTAATTAAAATATATTGATTACATAGGTATTTTACCAAAGCTTGTGCCATTGTTAATCTGATCGTATTTTTTCCCATAGTTTTTTTCCTTACTAAATTTATGATTTTGAAGTTATTGCAACACATTAAAATTGACAAGAATAATAAAAATATTTTGTTAAATAATTGTGTAATTAAAATTTTTTTTATATATCCTTAGTTGATTGGAGATTGTTTATGTTGAAATTTGGTCTTATTGGATGTGGTAGAATTGGTTCAATGCACGCAGATATATTGCATCATGAAAATGATGTAATGTTAGATTCTGTATTTGACTTAAATACTAACTTGGCAAAGGCAGTTTCAAAAAAAACAGGAGCAAAGATTTGCAATCATGATTTTGAATTATTTGATAATAATAATTTAGATGCTGTTTTGATAGCTTCAGCAACTTCATCTCATGCAGATTATATAGAGAAAGCTTTAAAAAATGGTAAACCAGTATTTTGTGAAAAACCAATTGATCTAAGCCTAGATAGAATACGCAAATGCTATGAAAGAATTAAAAATATAAATCTTCCTATTCAGATTGGTTTTAACCGTAGATTTGATCCCTCCCATGCAGCAATAAAGAAGTTACTTAAGGAAAATAAGATTGGTCAATTGAACCAGGTTATTATAACCTCACGTGATCCTGAAATGCCTTCAGAAGATTACTATAAATCTGCAGGTGGATTATTTAAAGATATGACTATCCATGATTTTGATTTAGCTAGATTCTATTTAGATGAAGATCCAGTAGAGATTTTTGCTGCAGGCCAAAGATTAATTGATCCAAATATGATGAATAAAATTAATGATTATGATACTGCGATGTTTATTCTAACCTGTATGGATGGAAAGCAATGCTTTATTAATAATTCTAGAACTGCTGTTTATGGTTATGATCAAAGAGTAGAGTTACTTGGTTCAAATGGGATGCTACAGAGTGGGAACCATAATTTAGACCAAACTAAAATTTATAAAAAAGAGTTTTCAGAAACCTCTTCACCTTATTTATATTTTTTTATAGAAAGATATAAAGAAGCTTTTTCTTTACAGTTAAAATCTTTCATAAAATCTATAAAACAAAATAGTTCTACTGATGTAGGTTTTGAAGACGGGTTTAAAGCTTTAGCAATAGCAGATGCTGCTTACAAATCTCTTAAGGAAAAAAAAAGTATTTCTATTAATTACAACTGGTAGATTAATTGTAAAAAAAGGTAAGTGTAATGGAAAATGAAATTTTAAATTTATGGAATAGTAGAAAACCAGTTTTGAATAGTTGGATGTCTTCTAGTTCACCTTTTTGTGCTGAAGTATTAGCTGAAAGTGGTTATGACTCTATTACTGTTGATTTGCAACATGGATTAAATGATTATAAGGATGCTCTTTCTATTTTTCAGGCAATTGGTAGGTATCCGGTTGTACCCATGGTTAGGGTTCCTTGGCTTGATCCTCAAATTATTATGAAAACCATGGATGCAGGAGCAATGGGTGTAATTTGTCCTATGATAAATAACCAAAAGCAGGCAGAAGAATTTGTATCTTATATGAGATATCCACCTCTTGGACAAAGAAGTTTTGGTCCAACTAGGGCATTGTATTCTTCTGGAAATGCTTATTGGGAAGATGCTAATAGTAAAATATTATCTTTAGCAATGATAGAAACAAAAGAAGCATTTCAAAATATCAATTCAATTGTTAATACAAAAGGATTGTCAGGAGTTTATATTGGACCTTCAGATTTAGGGATAGGGCTATCAGATGGTGATTTGGGCCCTGGGATGGATCGAACCGAAGTCGAAGTCATTGATGCTTTTAAAGAAATATTAAATGAAGCAAAAAAAGCAAATATTTTGTCTGGTATCCATTGTGCAAGTCCAGAATATGCTGCAAAGGCAGTCAAGTGGGGTTTCGACTTAGTAACAGTAAATTCAGATGTGAAACTATTATCAGAAATGGCAAATCATGTAGTCAAAAAAACTAGAAACCTTTTTTAGATTCATGATTTCCTGATAGGAATTTTTAGTAATGCCTAATATTTTAATAGCTGGAGAACTTCACCCATCAGGATTAGAAATTATTAAACAAAACCCAAAATATTCAATTGATTATTTGAAAGAGGTATCAAATGAAAATTTTTTACCTTACTTGAAAAATGCTGATGCACTAATTATCCGAACTCAGACTTTAAAAAAAAATCATATAGAAAAGGCCAAAAAGTTAAAAATAGTTTCTAGACATGGGGTTGGATATGACAATGTTGACTATCAGGAATTAAAGAAAAGAAATATCCCGCTTACAATAGTTGGGGATGTGAATTCAACTTCAGTAAGCGAACATACTATGATGTTAATTATTTCAGTCTTTAAAAAAATAATTTTGGCTGATTTTTCGACTAGAAATTCTCTTTGGAATTACAGGAACAATTATGAACCAAGAGAGCTTTACGGTAAGAATCTACTTATAATTGGGTTTGGACGTATAGGTAAGAAGTTAGGAAAGCTAGCTAAAGCATTTGGAATGAATATTCATGTTTATGATCCATATATAGAAAATAAATTTGATGAATATGAAATACGACATTTTCAAAACTTAACCACTGCATTATGTAATGCAGATTGCATTTCTCTAAATTTACCAAAAGTAGATAAACCAATTATTACAAAAGAAAATTCCCAATATTTAAAACATGGTGTAGTTATAATAAATACTGCACGTGGAGAGTTGATTGAGGAAAAAGTATTAAAAGATGGAATCCAAGAAGGTATAATTTCTGGTGTAGGATTAGATGTGTTTGATAGTGAACCTGTAGAAAAAAATCATTTTCTTTTCAAATATAAACAGGTGATATTTACTCCTCACCAAGCGGGTTTAAGTCAGGAGGCTGCTCAGCGAATGTCTATAAAATCAATTAATAATATTCTAGATTATTATGATGGTTCTTTAGATTCTAGTTTAATTGTTAATGGTGTAAAAATATGAATTTTTCAAAACCTAATTTAAATATTGGAGTTATTGGTAGTGGTTTCATGGGTAAAACTCATGTTTATGGATTTGCTATTGCTGATAGAGTATTTGATCTTCCCTATAAATTAAATTTAATTTCAATTGCTGATGTTAATTCAAAGGTTGCTAATTCTGCTGCAAAAAAATTAGGTTTTCAAAAGTCTACTGCAAATTGGAAGAACCTTATCAATGATAAGCAATTAGATTTAATTTCCATAACTGCTCCTAATTCTCTTCATAAAGATATTGCAATTTCTGCATTGAAGGCAAATAAACATGTTTACTGTGAAAAGCCACTAGCTCCTACCTTAAATGAAACTCAAGAAATGGTAGAAGCATCAAAAAGGACTAATAAAAAAACACAAGTAGGATTTAATTATTTATCAAACCCTATGTTTTCTACAGCTAAAGAAATTATATCAAGTGGAGATCTAGGAGAAATAACAAGCTTTAGGGGAATTCATGCTGAAGATTATATGTCTGATCCTAAGAGTCCATATACATGGCGACATGAGCCTGTTGGGGGTGGAGTTCTGGCTGATCTAGGAAGCCATATTCTTGCTACAGCAGAATATTTATTAGGGCCTATACAGCAAGTAATGGGTGACTGTACTACTGTCATAAAGAAAAGAAAAACAAGTGATAATAAGTCAAAAAAAATAAAGATAGATGATATATCAAGATGTTTTATTCGATTTAAAAGTGGTGCTAGTGGAAGTATTGAAGCGAACTGGCTGGCTACAGGATGTAAAATGAA
>Ga0207993_1001191_pt1 | contig 10206 bp, 10 predicted proteins | sample ETN01SmetaG_2_FD_185791 | JGI IMG/M metagenome (GOLD analysis project Ga0207993, IMG submission 185791) | Marine microbial and viral communities from oxygen minimum zone, Eastern Pacific Ocean - ETNP2014F12-01SV265 (SPAdes) (version 2) | ecosystem: Environmental > Aquatic > Marine > Oceanic ...
GTTGGTTCGTCATCCGGGATGACCGCGGTTCCAGCGGGTTCATTGCGAAATGACAGCGGCTCCCAATTTGTTTTCGTCTCTAAAAAAAATCGTCTTGAGCGAAGAGAAGTTCGAATGTTGGGAAGCAGTCGGGGACTGGTCAAGGTTAGGGGTGATTTAAAACAAGGAGATTTGGTGGTTGTTTCACCTTCCAGAAAACTGAAAGCGGGACAGTTGGTACAGTTCTAGGAGGCGAATGAATTCCGTTTTTTTCAGTTGTATGCGGGGAATCCCCAGAGTTCTGGAAGAAACTCTTCCATCGAATCCAGGATCTTGGATGCCTCTGGATAGAGCTTTTTGTCCATGTTCTCATCCGGAATGGCAATCACAGCCATCCCGGCAGCATGCGCCGCAACCGTACCGGTGGGAGCGTCCTCGAAAGCAAGACACTTTTTAGGATCTGCTCCTACTCTTTTTGCCGCAACCAGGAAGATGTCTGGTGCTGGTTTACCTTCTTTCACTTCAGGATCATCCCCGGTAACAATAGTCTGAAATAGAGAAAACCATTCCTGATGGTTGGCGATTTTTGCCTCCAGCATCTCCCTTTTGGAACTGGTCGCCACGGCCTGAGGGATTCCTGCCTCAGCCAAATGACGGGTCAGTTTCACAACCCCGGGAAGCGGTTGACAGTCTGAGAACATGTCCAGCAGGATCTCATTTCTTTGCTCCAGGTATTCTTCAGCACTGAGCGGAAGTTCGAGGGTTTCAACAATCATTCGGGCAGATTCCAAGGCCCTCCTGCCGAGTATCTTTGATTTCAGGCTCCAGTCAAAATTTTTACCATAACGCTGTGCAATCTGCTGGGTGACCAAGGTATAAAATGGTTCGGTATCCAACAACAAACCGTCCATGTCATAAATCACACCGCTTGGAGAGAATTCTTTATCCATAAGAGTCAATGATCTTCAGAACATCTGGGGAGAGATTTTCTGAAGATTGTAAATTTCTTCAGAACCATCTTTTTTTCGATGAATCAACTCGAATTCGTTTTTCCAGGAAAGCTTCGGTTTTGGACTTTGATCAACGATGCTGATTTGATAAAGAGAAACCAGTTGAGGCTGGCCGAGTCGGGTCAGGTGAAGTCTGAATTTGTAATTCCAACCAGGGTTCGAATTCGTTAGATTATCACTGCTATTGCTCGATTCGGTAATGTGGTAAAAAACCGCGTGAGTGTTTGAAAGGGTCACTCCTGAAGCAGTTCGCAACTTTTCCAGGACAGGGACGACTTTCCCCTGCAAAATTCGGAAGATCCGCTGATAGCCGATCTCATAATTGCTGAATTCATAAAATTCCTCTCCGACTTTTTTTAAGCGTCCTGTACCCTCATTGATCCCATTGACCAATCCAAGACCTTCCTGCCCGTTCACATCCCGGAAAAGGTAGACAATGCTTTCGATGCCGAGGATAGGTTGGGAACCGATGATCTGCTGGTCCGCTTCGGAAGCCATCAAAGTGCCGTTGCGGTAAAGCCCGTTGCCAAGACGGTTTTGTGGGAAAATAGTAAAATCTCCTTCCTTTACCACCCCAGAATGCAGACTGTCCCTAGGCTGGATTTCGACAGCATGAATGAGGGTGGATAGAAGTCCTAGATGTATTAAAAGGATCCATTTGAGGAATGTTTTGATTCCCCAAAAGTGTGGAAACGTTTTGCCCATGTTAGTGAACCAATTCTTTAATCTTCAATAGTTTGGAAGATGCATCTTTGTGAGGATGCCCAATTCTTTAAAAAAGTAAGAATATCTGGTATTTTTTTCTTGGTGGGAATATCGCTGCATGTTAAACCAGCCCATTTTTTTACCTTTGTAACCCCAGGACGGCAAGGCAATTATTCAGAACAGATGAATCTGAAATCCGACCTTCCTTACAGCAAACCAGCAATGAGTTTAGATTGCATTGAGTAAATCCAATATTATTGAATCTGATTTGACGGTTTCCTGTGCCGTCCCCCGAAGCGGCCGAACCTTACAAAATTTTCTAAGCCGACTGAAGACTTTGGTTTCTGATTCAGGAGAAATCGGGGGGATGTTGAAGATTTTGTCTGAGGGCAAAAAAAACAGCACCGGGGACATCGAACAGGCCTTCTCGCAATTGAGCCAATTGCCCGAACATGTGCCGAAGTGCTTTTCTGTATTCGTAGACCGTAAGCGTAGTCCCCGTCCTTTCAGGTTGGGATTTCTTGCTTATGAATGGGAAATCGACGGAATCACCCTCCGTGTGGAAGGAGAGGAACCTCATAATGGTTCTTCCCTGATCAAGTTGGATGAAGTGGATTTCACCCTGGTGGGACTCGATGAACTTTTGGCAATGACCCAGTATTATTTGAGGGACCCGACCCATGTCACCAAATGGGGGATGTACAATTACCAGTTGATCAAACCTACCAGTATCCGGGTGGCCGGTTCTGCGGAATTGACACGATACAATCCGGTTCTCGGCTGTGAGGTTCAGGACATGGTTGGCTTCTTCCTGATTTCAAAACCGGGAGGAAGGGGGAGGAGCAAAATCGATTTTCAGACCCTTTCACGATATGGCCGCAAGGTTTTTGTCAAGGGACGTTACAGCGGGATCGTCATGGCCGCCTACCCGGGATTGCAGGTGGAACCTGTGGAAGACGTTGAGGATGCGGTGATGAAAGGGGAAATGGGAAGTGTTGGGATCGAAATTGTTCAGACTGGGAACACCCTCAGGTCAAAGGGCCTTTTGTTGCATGGTGCTCCTCTATTTCTCTCAGAAAGTCTGTACGTCGTTGATTATGATCGTTATCAGGCTAAACCGCATTTACAGGAAATGGTGAAATCACTGAAACCGCTGGGATATTTTGATGATCGGCGTATCCGGCATTTTGCAAGGTGGTATCTGGCCCTTGAAAAAAACATGGGGCAATCCTGGCTGGATCGTCCTGAGATAGAAGAACTTTTCTGCACCCGGACCGATCCCGAACGCGGGTTGAGACCCTATCGGTTAAAAACCCGAAACTGGAAACCTCACGACAGTTATAAGAAAGAAGAGGCAATGTTTTTGGCTGATGAATCCAGAAAAAAACTCAAAGAGGAATATCTACAGTTGAAAAGATCTACGAACGAAGAAAACCTGCCACTTAATCACCCGGAGTCGATATGAAGCGGATCAGCCGATTTCATTTCAATTTGATGCTGATTTCAGGATTTTTGTTGTTTTTTGAAACAACAGGAGTCCAGGCACAGGGAAAATTTGTGGACAATGAAATTCTGGCAGGAAGGATTGCGAATTCCGTCCACCAGAAAATTGACCGACGTTACAACACCCTTGCCATTTCCCGAATCCGTCTGAAAGACAAGACGGTTCGGATCAACGTCAATGAATTGATCGATTACAGTAATGTCAAAATAGTCCGCGGACGCCGATTTCGGGTGACGGACCGTTCCAAACTGCAACTGCTGCTCAAGGAACAGAGGATTCAACTCTCTGAATTTGTCTCGCCCAATGAATACCGTGAACTGGGGATGCTCCTCGGCGTTCAGTTATTCATCTATGGAAATGTTTACAGTGACACCCTCGTTCTGAAAGCAATCGATGTTCAGAATTCCCAGATCGTCTGGGCGGAAACCTTCACCCTTTTTGATCAGAACCAGAATTATGAACTGCTGAATGACTTCAGCGGAAAGCTGATTGAGTCTTTCGGCCAGGATGAACAGGCTTTGAAAGAGGAAGATATTAAAAAGGTCAGTTTCTGGAGCATCGATTCGCCGCGGATTTTTGAAAACGGGGAAGTGATGGATTATATGACCGTTGCTCTTTCGACCCAGGGTGCGGTGAATGTGGTGGATCGTGAAAATCTGCAATTGATCTATCAGGAACAGAAACTCAATCAACAGGTTTTTATTGACGAATCCCAGGCCAGGAGATTGGGGGAGTTGTACGGCGTGGATGCGTTCATGTACGGGAAAATCACCTCCAAGCCGGATGGCAGTTACCTCGCATCATTAAAATTGATGAGTATTTTTTCCGGAGTCATCATCTGGGCGGACTTGATCAAATTCAGCCTTCCTGAAGAAAAGGAAAAGGGGAAGTTGATGAATCCATTTACAAGAAAAATTCAGAAATCAGGAAAGCGAAAAGCCAATTCAGGCCAGGTGGCCCTTCGGGGAGGAGTTTTTGTGATGGGCAGCAATGATCCGCTGTACAATGCGTCTCCAGAAAGAGCCGTTCGAATCAAATCTTTCTACATCGATATTTATGAAACGTCCAACAATGAATATCTGCAATTTGTTGAAAGCACCGGGCATCGGCTTCCGACGAGTTGGAAGAATGGAGAGTTTCCTGAAAACCTTGGCGATCACCCCGTCGTGGGAGTCAGTTGGGAAGATGCAAAAATGTATTGCCAGCATCTAGGAAAAAGACTTCTGACCGAAAGGGAGTGGGAATACGCGATCCGTGGTTCAAAAGCCAGAAAATATCCATGGGACGGGATCGGTTTTGGATCTGGTTTTGCGGTAACACGTGAATCCGGAACACGAAGTTCCCAGCCGGTTCAAACCCGGAACAGGGATGTTACTCCGGAAGGAATCGCACACCTTGCGGGTAATGTTCGTGAGCATGTGGCGGATTATTACAAACCTTATGGTTCAAAGAGTGCGGGAGGTACACAAAGGGTCATCCGTGGGGCTTCTTGGGCTTTCGGCGCATTCGAGGCTGCAGGATTTTTTCGCGGGTATTCTTCCCCCAACCTGGCCTGGCCTGATGTCGGCATCCGTTGCGGAAGAGATATTTAAGGAAGAAGGCCGAGAATTGAACCTCAACATGCCCATGATTGCCTAACCAAAAAAGGCAGGCTTTTAAGAAAATCCCATGTCAGTCATCATCGTTCTCATCGGAGGTTTGCTCCTGTTTGCCAACCCGGATTTGCGTCAGGACACCTATCGTGCAGAACTTGGAGTTTCGAGCCTGAGCGGTTCGGCCTCTTCCGGATCAGAATCCATCAAAGGTGGAACTCTCGTCGGATGGGGTGTTTCGCTAACAGGAGAATACCGGGATGAAACTCCCTTAAGACATAGCTTGGGTATGCAACGTTATGAATCCAGCAAAAAGACACTCGAATTCTATACCCTCGGTCTGGATTATGTTTTCCAGTGGCCTGAGCGTCCGGTGCAATTTGCATTCGGGGCAGAAGCCGGGAGTGTCCAACTGCTTCCCAAGGGAATGAGTTCAATTGATGCTGGCAGAGCGAAACTCGGCTGGGAATTGCATGGGGAAGCCATGCATTATTTTGTGTTCAGGAACCAGTTGGTGCATGCCTACGTCCGACCTGCATGGAGGGTTTATCAACCCGAACTGGAAGCAGGAGGTACCACCGAAAAATTCAATGCAGGCGGACTTTCCTTAACCGGTGGGATGGGCATCCAGTTTTAATTTCCCGGAACGCCTCTCCATTTTCTGGTTTCTTTTCCTCTATCCAAAAATGATTAGCCTAGACCTTCTTTAAGGTTTGGGAATGGGCAAGGGCCATAAACTCAGCCCGAACCGGACCTTCCTTGATGAAAGTTCCTTTCAGAGAGCTGGTGGTCATCGTTCCGTCATGATTGACTCCCCGCATTTGCATGCACATGTGGTTGGCCTTGATGATCACGCCGACACCCTGGGGGTCGAGCTGACTGCGTAAATATTTTGCGATGTCATGGGTCAGCTTTTCCTGGACCTGGGGACGTCTCGCGAAATAGTCAACGACTCTGGCCAATTTTGAAAGTCCGCACAGCATCTTATTTGGAATGTAGGCCACCGTTGCCTCTCCGACAAAAGGAAGCAGATGATGGGCACATAAGGATTTGACCGGGATATGCTGGAGCACCACCATGCTCGGTTCATAATCAGGCTCGATGTCAAAAGTTGTTAATTCAAAAGACTGTTCTCCCAGACCTGAGCATAGTTCATTAGTCCATGCTCTTGTTGCTCTTTTGGGGGTATCTTTGAAATGGGATCCATTTAAATCAACACCCAACCCCTCCAGCATCATCTTGATGCCTTCTTCGACTTTGTCTTTATTCATTTGTTACAGGGATAAATGGTTTTAAACAGGTTCAAATTTGTTTGAACAATGATGAATTGAATATTCAGGATTCAGTTTTGCTCTAGGGGATTTCCCCATTAATCGACAAGGAACAGTCGCCAGGTCATTTCGGAAGGTGAATTCTAGCGGTTACGACGAAGCGCATCAATACAAGATCGCCATCCCTTCATCCAGGCCTTATGGAAAATTGGAAAGGTAAAAAACTAAGATGGATTTGAGAAATGTTTACTGATAGATGATCAGCAAGATTCCAATTGAACGGGTTGTCCGTGGGGAGTCTTGAGATAGGCTTCTTTCCATTCAGTGATGCGCTGAAGAAGGTCTGCGTGTTCGATTAGATTTTTCCTGGAAAGCATTTTTTCAAGAGTTTCCAGCCAATGTAGATAATAAGTCTCACCATCATCTGGATCCCCTTTCTTTTGCCGTGATTGGATGCTGGCACCTAATTCGCTGCTCCATTCCTGCCAGCTGAACAAGCCTGCTTCTGAGAGAGTGACGGCCATTGCAAAAGCCTGAGCCTGCCATGGTTCCTTAAAAACAGGACCTTCATGATTCTTTTCCAAGACTTGCATTTTGAGATCCGTGACCGACTTGTCTGTCGTTTCACCTTTCTTCACGCGTGCTCCAGGTAGGATTCCCATAAGTCGATGAAGACCAGATGCTTGGAAGGAGCGTCTTTTCCCCATAATTCCCCGGCATCAAAACGAACGCAGTAAAGATGCTCCCCGATGCGGTTTCCAAGCGCATTCTGATCAGGCATGACATGAGCACCGTAATGGGCCTCGATGATCCCCTCCCTGCCCCTGGAATATCCAGGTTCGCGGGTATGGGTCAGGGGATGCCGGTTTTTTGCCCGGACTCGATCGCCGATGTTGAATTCAGGAGGTTCATCACTTTCCATTTGGGTTGAACCTCCTTTTTCAATGGTTGAATAAACCTTTTCAGGCTGAAGTACACGTTTTTGAAGTTCCTCCTCAGCTTTGGAAAACGCTCTACCGCTGGAAAGTTCTTCTTCTGTAACCAGTCCTTTTTCCACAAGAAGTTTCTCAAGCCCGCTGAGCCAGTTTTCATAATAACTCTGTCTCAGGTAATCGACGGGGTGTTGAGACTCACGGGAATACCGGGATTCATCTAAATTCCATTGCCCCAGAGATCCTGCTGCAAGGACCAAGGCCAAGGCTTTACGTTCCCAGTCTTCATGAAATACCGGTTCACTGTTTTCGGCTTCAGGAGCAATGGGTCCGAAACCGTGCCTGCCTCCCAGATCATGGGCACTGTTCATGATCGATTCTCCGGTTCCTTGATTTTCTCAACACCGATCATGGAATTCCGGGTCACCATCGATTCCAATTCATCCAGGGATTTGTTCTGGAAATCAGTAGGGGCTTCCGGAAGAACAAAGTACCGCATTTCAGATGTTGAATCCCAGACACGGATTTCCACATCTTCTGCCAGTTGGGTTCCGAATTCCTCCAATACCGAACGGGGATCACTGACCACCCGGGAGCGGTAAGGTGCGGATTTGTACCAGACCGGAGGAAGCCCGAGAACCGGCCAGGGATAGCAGGAACAAAGGGTGCAAACGACGATGTTGTGGATGTCCGCAGTGTTTTCCACCACTCGCATGTGCTCCCCCTGACGACCCCGGTATCCGAGGGAGGCGATCGCATCGGTTGGTTTTTCAAGCAGATATTTTTTAAACTCTGGATCCTTCCAGGCCTTGGCGACCACTTTTGCCCCGTTTCTTGGGCCGATTTTCGTCTCGTAAAGATCTACCAATTCATCGAGGGTCTTTGGGTCCACCAGCCCTTTCTCTACCAGAAGAGACTCCAGGGCCTTGACCCGAAGTTCAGGATCGGAAGGAACTGTTGAGTGGTGGTGGGTACTCATAATCAGATTGAAGCGAAGGTGTCTTTTTTATGAAAGACTGAAAATAATCAGCACATCTCATGATTGTCAAACTGAAAGAGATCATTGGATGATTAAATTCAAGCATGATCAAACCTGATGATTTGATCGAGAAATAAATGATGCCCGTAATCATCCACAAAACAGATTGCCGATATTTTAGATGAAAAGCTTTTTGTTATTTTTCTTTTTAAAAGTTGAAACCTGTATTGAATTTAAATCTAGATCCCTTGAAACATAGAAAAATTTTAAGTGCCCGATTTAAAATCGGATATTCCTTCGCAGAATCAGGAATCAACGCAACTGAACTACTCCTGCGTCTTTACCTCCTCAGCTTTTACACCGATATAGTCGGGATTTCTCCGTTTTGGGCAGGTTTGGCAGGATTTATCGGTCTTTTTTGGGATGCCGTGACAGACCCGTTGATGGGGAAATTATCGGATAGGACCTTAAACCATTTCAAGGGAAGGGCGCCTTATCTTTTTTTGGGGACACTGATTTTGGCTGCGAGTTTGATTCTGCTTTTCAGCCCGCCTTCCGGAGTGATCCCTGAATATGGATTTCTGTATATGTTGGGTTCCTACCTTGTTCTGAATACTGCAATGACGGTTTTTTCAGTCCCCTACATGGCGATGACTTCAGACCTGAGTCAAGACAGGAATGAACGATCCGTCCTTTTTGCATTACGTTTTGCTTTTGGAAATCTTGGTGCCCTGATAGCGGCAGGACTTCCTGTTTATTTTTTGACCTCCGCCCAAAGTTCTTCTGAAAAACTGGAAGCGATGAGTCAGGTTTCCTGGCTTTTGGCAGCCTTGATCATCATTTCAGGTTTCACCAGTTGGTTAACTGTTCGAAGAAAGAAACATTTGCTTCAGAATGAAAAAACAGAACATTGGTCTGATGAATTCAAAAGTATTTTGACCAACCAGGCATTCTGGCCGCTTCTGATTGCGTACACGGTTGCCACCTTCGGGGTCAGTCTCAATTCATCCCTGGCCCGTTATTATTACCGTTATCGCCTGATGATGGATGAGTCGGAAGTGGGGATTCTGCTGGTCTCCTTCATGATCTTCCTGACGATGTCGCTGATGGGTTGGGTCTGGATCTCAAAGCGCTTCGGCAAACTCATTCCGTTGCGCTACGGAATTCTGGGGCTTGGTATTGGAACCTCGGTGGTTTATCTATTGTTCCAACCTGGCAGCTTTTGGACTCCCCTCTGGGTCGCAGGCGGATTGCTGGGAATCTTGGTGGGTTCGGTGGTGTTACTGGATTCGATTTTGACGGATGTCATCGACCTCCACCGGGTCAGGGGAAAAGGAGAGGCGGCAGGAATGTATTTCGGGATCTGGCGTTTTGCTTCCAAACTATCCCGTGCCTCTGCCTTTTTTGCCGCAGGAATCTTACTTTCAGGGATTGGCTTCGTGCCGAACCAGATTCAGGAAGAAGAAGTAAGCCTGGCCCTGGCTTGGTTCTTTGGGCCCGGGGTGGGAATCTTTCTCATCCTCTCTTCACTGATCCTGATTCCCTACCGTTTTAAAGATTCAAAGCAGAACCAGGTCCAGAGAATCCTTCAAAAGCGATTGGATAGGGCAGGTGTTTCTGTTTGAAGCAATGAAATTGGATCAATTTGAACCTAAATTCAGCCCTCAGGCATTCCTCTCGGAAGAGCAGGGATTGAGGCATGATGTTGTTGTTGCTTGATGCGGGTCATCCCCCAGTGTGAGTTACTGAGAAAAAACAATTCCTTCCATATTTTTCCGGAATCAGGATTGAACACGGATTCAACATCGGCCTCCAGAATTTTCCATGATCCTCTGAGGATCTCATCCTCCAGTTGTCCCGGTGCCCATCCGGAATAGCCTGCATAGACCCTGGCTTCGCTGTCCGGCCAACCTTGTTTCAGGATGGTTTCCAACCTTTCCGAATCATGGACCCAGTAGAGGTCTTCGACCATTTTGCGCATTCCATCCGACGTTTCATTTGTTTTCAGGAGCAGATGCAGGGTCCCGCTGGAAACCGGTCCTCCCCAATAGAGTTTTTCAGGCCATTTTGTCTGTTCCGGAGGGTCGACCAGAACCTGGGAAAAAGGGATGGGGCTTGGTTTGTTGATCACCACTCCAACTGCCCCCTGGCTTCCATGGTCAAGCAACAGGATCACGGTTTGGTCAAAGGCCGAATGCAACAGTTCCGGAGTGGCTACCAGAAACATTCCTGCA
>Ga0207993_1001193_pt1 | contig 10192 bp, 6 predicted proteins | sample ETN01SmetaG_2_FD_185791 | JGI IMG/M metagenome (GOLD analysis project Ga0207993, IMG submission 185791) | Marine microbial and viral communities from oxygen minimum zone, Eastern Pacific Ocean - ETNP2014F12-01SV265 (SPAdes) (version 2) | ecosystem: Environmental > Aquatic > Marine > Oceanic ...
GGATCCGGCAGATCTGTTGCTGGTTTTGATTTAGGATTCGCAATTCAACGCCTACAGCATGAAGGGCTCATACAAAAGGGTGGCGGGCATAAAATGGCTGCAGGCTTAAGCCTAACAAAAGAACAACTAAACCCAGCAATGAGTAGATTGTGCGAACTTGCTAAAAAAGAAGAATTTATGAATTCAGAAGCCCAGGATGTTCCGGTGGATGGTGTTCTTTTCATTGGTGGTGTAAAAATTGATCTTATTGAGGAATTGGAAAATTGTGGCCCTTTCGGTTCTGCAATTCGAGAACCGAAGTTTGCGTTTTGCGATGTTAGTTTGAGTTTTACTAAAAGGGTCGGTGAAAATCACCTAAAAGTTCGTTTTTCAGATGATAGTGGCAAAACAATGGATGCTATATGTTTTAGGGCTTTTGAAGGAAATTTAGGGCAAGCTTTAATAGAGCATGGTGGTAAAAAAGCACACTTGATTGGAAAATTAGACGTTAATCATTGGCAGGGCAGAAAATCACCTCAACTTATTATAGAGGATGCAGCCTGGCCAGAAGAGTTGTAGATACAGGCGCAAGAATGTAAAAAAAATTATATTCATGCATTTTCTACTTGCACAGCTTCAATGGTTTACATAATAACGGCGAACACAGGCAGAGCGGCCCGTTCGTCTATCGGTTAGGACGCCAGGTTTTCAACCTGGAAAGACGAGTTCGATTCTCGTACGGGCTGCCATTAACACGGTTAAAGCCAAAAAACCCACCTTTAATTACCAAACTTCAACATAATTAGAGTGTACTCTTGTAGAGTTTGAAGTGGAACCAACTATCTTCCAAATGCCATTATTATTAACCAGCAGGAACTTTTGTTTCCCATGGGTTGATTTTTTATAAGCTTGCCTCTACGGTGTTAACGTCTCGTTACAATATGTAGGCAATTAATGGTGGAGGAGCTACTTGTTTAAAAAATCTACTAACAGCGATTTTTGTTGACAAAATGACCAACACAGCCACCATCAAAAAATGTGATTTAACCTGAATCATTAATCACGGGGAGGAAAAATATGAACTTTAATTTTAGAACACCAATTTCTGCTGTAGTAACAGCAGCTGCACTTACTAGTTTTGCCGGCGCTGCTCTGGCCGGTGAGTGTAGAGTTTCAGAGGCAAGCATGGCAAAACCAGGAGGGTTTCCTGATCGAGCTTTGACAATGATTGTACCATATGGACCAGGAGGTGGTTCAGGACAGGTCGCCGCTGCGATGGCAGAGGCAGTAACAGAATTAACTTCTGTAAGTATAAATCGCGATCATAAACCAGGTGGCTCAGGCACTGTGGGTATGACCGCATATATGGCGGCACCAGCCGATGGATATACAGTTTTAGAACACATCGATGATGCGTCATCGGCACACGCTTTAGATTCGAGCAAACCAAATCCTGCGGTTGATTTGATTCCGCTTGTTATATCTCAAGTTACCTTTTCACAAATTTATATCAGAACCAATGAAACTCGATATACAGACTGGCCCAGTTTTGTTGAATGGGTGCGAGCGCAAGATGGAAAAGCCACTATAGCAAACGTGTCGAAAGAAGGGTCCATGGAGCGCGTAATAATGAAATTTATTACTGAAGCCTCAGACATGGAAATACAGCAAATTTCATTTGACAAAGGTGCACCAAGATATGGGGCACTACTTGGTGGCCAAGTTGATGCTCTCTTTGAGCAGCCAGGTGATGTACGAAAATTTCTAGATGCGGATAATTTTAAACCAATACTAACAGTGTTCAATGAACGCCCAGGTGCATTTAGCGATGTTCCGACCCACAAAGAAATGGGCATGGATTTTGAACCGTTACTTCGTTTCAGAGGTTTTTATGTTCATAAAGATGCACCCGCGGACAGAGTTGACTGGTTAAAATGGGCTTTCCAGCGTGGTTATTGTGAAGATAGTTATCAAGCATTCAATGAGAGTAAATTTATGACTGTTATTGACAGCTACCGCGATACGGCCGGTGCCATAGAGATGATCAACGGTGCTATAGCTCAGTATCGAGACGTTTACAAAGAAATGGGTTTAGACGTTAAATAACAGAACCTATTAACGGTAAAAAAATAAAAGTCCGCGACATCTGTCGCGGACCTGCTATTTGAAAGAATATTCATGGGCAATCTTAAAAATTCCGATCTGGTTGAGATAGTTTTCTGGCTTCTGATAGCAGTAATTTTCTTTTCGGTAAGTTTTAACTTCAATCAACCAATTGAGATTTATAAGTTCGGCGCGACTGGATGGCCTCGTGTGATTTTGGCACTTATAGGTTTAGCAGCACTCGGCAATCTGTACCACTCTTTCAAGAATGGATCAAAAACTCAACAAGGTAGAGTTGGCGCCAGCGAGGCACCAGATCAAGTCTATTATTCTTCTTTGACCGATTATTTAAAAACAGCATGGATCCTTGTTATTCCACTTCTCTATGCAATCTCTCTAAAACCTGTCGGTTTTTATTTTGGCACTCCATTTTTTATTGCATTGGTCATGCTTGCTTGGGGTGAACGCAGAGTCAAATTCATTTTAATGAGTACTTTGTTTATCTACGGACTTTTACTTATACTTTTTATGTTCATTTTAAATGCCCCTCTTCCGCAAGGGAATGTATCACCGTTTTATGATTTCAGTGCTTTTATGTTAAAAATGAAAACACAATTTGATCAACTTTTTTGATGGTAGTATTAAATGCTCGATAATTTTCTTACCGGAACTGCTACACTCTTTGGGGATCCATTTACTATAGGAATTTTTATTTTTGGCGTAATAGGTGGTATGCTTTTTGGAGCGATACCAGGCGTGAGTATGCTGACTCTTGCCGCAATTCTACTTCCCTTTACCGCGGACTTATCACCATCTCAAGGTGTGATGCTTTTTGCGGTGATTTACTGTACCGGAACTTACGGCGGAGCAATAACGGCCATTTTATTTAATATTCCTGGTGCTCCAGAAAACGCACCAACAGCTTTTGATGGGTATCCAATGACGCAAAAGGGTATGGCAGGAAAGGCAGTTGGAGCTGCGGTGTTATGTTCAGCCGTTGGGGGGGTTGCATCAGCAATTGTGATGATGAGCGCAACGGAACCACTTGCTCAATGGGCAATTATGAACATTGGCCCTCCAGAAATCTTTGCATTAGTTTTTTTTGGTCTAGCTGTTGCTTCATCTGTTGGCGGGCGAACCATTTGGAAGGGTTGGTTGTCAGTACTTTTAGGACTGTTAATAGCAACAATTGGCCAAGACCCCGTTGGCGGCATAAACCGTTTCAACTTTGGTTTCAGTGATCTGGCAGCAGGCATTGCTTTTGTACCCGCAATTCTCGGTTTTTTTGCTGTTTCAGAAATTTTTGTTCAAGCAGAAAAGAAGGTTAGTGGTAACTACAGCGCTCCAAAATTTAGTGTGGACTTCCCCACATTTTTTGAGCTTTGGGCTCATAAAATTGCAGTAGTTAGATCGATATTAGTAGGTTTCTTTTGTGGCATACTACCCGGAATTGGCGCAACGCTGGCAGCATTTATGGGTTACGGAGAAGCAGTACGTTGGTCTAAAAATAAATCTGACTTTGGAAAGGGGAAACTTGAGGGAGTTATTTCTTCAGAAACGGCAAATAATGCAGCAACTGGTGCAGCAATGATTCCATTATTAGCATTAGGACTTCCCGGTGGCGCCTTAACGGCAATGATGGTTGCAGTCTTTCAAATGCACGACCTAGAACCTGGACCATTAGTTTTTTATAACTCACCAGATTTAATTTGGATTGTTTTTGCAGGTATGTTTTATGCCAATCTGTCTATTCTATTTATTGGCCTATTAGAAACAAAAACCATTCTTTATTTGCTGAAGATTCCATTCCAATTCCTAGCACCTATGATTTTAATGCTGGCAAGTATTGGAGCTTATATAAGCCGGGGTTTAGTTCTAGATGTGATAGTAATGTTTGCAGCTGGTGTGATTGGTTTTCTATTGCGCCGGTCCGGATACTCAATACCAGGAATAGTATTAGGCCTCATTCTAGGGAAGATTGGAGAGCAAAACTTTGCTCAGGGCATGCAAATGGTTCATTATGATTTAGGAACCTATTTCTCAAGACCAATTTGTACAATTTTAATTATTGCTGGAGTATTAACATTAGCTAAAAGTCTGCACTCAGCCTTCTTTGCCAAGCATGTTGAGTCTTAAATTGAAGGATGCAAGTTGGTTGACGATATAGAAATCCAGGAAATAGATGAACTTGTTGCCAAAGCAAGAAAGGCACAGCAAAACTATGAGGCGAGAGGATCACAGGAAATATTCGACTTAGCCTGTCAGGCAGTAGGATGGGCCTTGATGCAACCCGAGAACAACAAGGAGCTTTCAAAACTTGCTGTTAGTGAAACTGGGCTTGGAAACGTTCAAGATAAAATTCAAAAAAATCATAATAAAACCCTCGGTCTTTTACGGGACCTTAAAGACATAAAATCTTTCGGGCATATCTATGACGATGATGTGAAAGGATTATCTGTTTATTTTCGACCCAAGGGTGTTATTGCGGCCATTGTACCATCAACCAATCCACTAGCAACGCCAACCAATAACATAATAAATGCACTTAAAACAGGTAATTCAATTATTGTTGCACCATCCCCAAAGGGTGCAGCACCATTTTTTGTTTTATTAAAACAAATTCGAAAAAATTTAGCAGATGTAGGCATAGACCCTAATTTGGTCCAAATGGTGGCCGCTCCGCCCTCAAAGCCTAAAACCCAACGGTTAATGGAACTGGCAGACCTACTAGTTGTCACCGGATCCCAGAATAATGTTCGAGCAGGATACTCCTCTGGGACACCCGCTCTAGGTGTTGGACAGGGAAATGTAGTCACAATTTTAGACGAAACCGCGGACGTAGGTGATGCTGCAGAAAAAATTGCTAAGTCTAAAACTTTTGACAATGCCACTTCGTGCTCATCAGAAAATTCAATAATTGTTGTCCGTTCCATATATAACGAGGCACTTGTTGCCCTTAAAAAGGCAGGCGGCTTAGTATTAGACGAAACGGAGACGGAACGAGTTATTAATTTACATTGGCAGAATGGTAAAATGAATACCGCTCTTCTTGCTCAAGATATCGATGTTATACTTGATAAGACTGAATTAACAGACAGGGCGGACGAAAACACACGTTTTCTAATCTTGCCGACAGTAGAAGCAGGGCAGAATGCGATTGCCAGTGGCGAGAAAATGTCGCAATTCCTAACACTTTATCAGGCAGAAGACTTTGACCACGCTTTAAACTTAGCAATCAAAATACAAGAGTATCAAGGTGCTGGCCATTCACTAGGCCTCCATTCTAAAAATGATGAAAGGGCCCACCAGTTGGCGATGGCGGCAAAAACCTGTCGCGTAATCGTTAATCAAGCTCACTGCTTTGCAACTGGCGGTTTTTTTAATAATGGCTTACCGTTTTCTTTATCCATGGGTTGCGGGAGTTGGGGTGGAAACTCAATAGATGGAAATCTCAATTGGGAGCACTTCGTCAATAAAGTTAAAATCGTACGTGTCATCGAAGAAAATAAACCTGATTTAGAAGATGTATTTGGCGAATACTGGACCAAAGTCTTGCCATGAGCAACATTACTTCACCCTCAACCTTAATTGAGCAAGTTGACTACAATGGAACTAATTTTGGAAATTTAACATGGTTAATTTCTCCTGAAAGTGGATCAACAGTATCGTACGCATCAGCCAGAAATAAAATAGTAGCAATAGCGAACCATCTGAGAGGCAAGGACTTACCACCGGGATCAAAAATTGCAGTTGCTGCCAATAATGGAATCGGCTCTTGTTTGACTATACTTGGCATAATCTATGCTGGCCACATAGCGCTACCATTAAATCTAGTCGCTGGTGCTAAAATTATCGCCTACACTATTAATCATTCTGAAACAGCTTTGATATTCACCGCAGATGAGTGTAAACCCCTGATTTCTGAAGCTTTATATGACTGTGAAAATGAGATAGACATAATAAGCTTAGACCCAGAGTTTGGTCCACTGTGGACGGAAGAAATTCCTGAAGAACCCTTCGAACCATTAACAAATATCGCAACTGAAGAAGTAGCGGTAATAATGTACACATCAGGCACAACGGGCAACCCAAAAGGCGTCATGCTTAGCCATTCAAATTTACTTGCTGCAGGTCGCTATATTTCGTCAGGGCATGATGTGGAGCATAAAGACGTAGCACTATGTGTTCTACCCATCTATCACATAAACGGACTTTGCGTGACTGTTATGGGAACGCTTGCTTCAGCAAGTACTCTAGTCATACCCCACCGTTTTTCAGTGAGTGCTTTTTGGAGGCTAATAGAAACCCACAGGTGCAGTTGGTTTTCTGCTGTACCAACACAGTATTCTTACATTCTTCATAACAAAGATATGCCAGGAACAATCTCTTGTTTGCGCTTTGCTAGATCTGCTTCTGCCCCACTATCCCCAGAGATACATCGTAAATTTGAAGAGCGCTTTAAAGTGCCAATAATTGAAACAATGGGGCTAACCGAAACAGGTTCGCAAATTTCCACAAACCCATTGCCTCCCCAAACTCGAAAGATAGGCTCTCCTGGCAAAGCATACGGAAATAAACTTATGATCGGGAATAATGTCGGTGATGAAATGGAGCGAGGCATTACAGGGGAAATATTAGTTAAAGGTGATAACGTAATGAAGGGGTATTTCAAGCAGCCGGATGAAACTGCCAATACAATTAATGAAAACGGCTGGCTTAAAACAGGTGACTTGGGTTACATGGATGAGGATGGCTATATTTTTGTAACTGGTCGTATAAAAGAACTAATAATTAAAGGTGGTGAAAATATAGCTCCGAGAGAAATTGACGAAGCACTACTGGATCACGAAAGTGTACTTGAGGCGGCGGCTTTCGCAGTTCCATGTGACAATTATGGTGAAAGAGTAGAAGCGTGCGTTATCCCAAGAGAAGGTATTAAACTGAACTTAAAAAGTATCGAAGAGCACTGCATAAAAAATATTGGTAAATTCAAATCACCTGATAAAATTCATGTTATGAAGGATCTGCCAAAAGGTCCGTCGGGGAAAATCCAGCGTTTGAAATTGTACAATCTTGTTTACCCCAAATCAAAAATATAGACAGGGCTCTATTCGGAGGTAATTTTGGACGTTAACTTAGTTGAATACATTTTTCCATCGAACAATCTACGTGTTTTGGCATTTATGTTAGTAACGTTTTTTTTATCTGGAATTGTAAAAGGTTTTTTGGGTATTGGGCTACCCGCAGCGGCTATGGCTTTACTTACACTAGTTTTAGAACCAACTCACGCCATTGCTCTTTTGGTGCTCCCGATTCTATTCACCAACCTTTTTCAATTCTTTAGGTCAAAACATAGAATAGAGTCGTTTCAAAACTATTGGCCGATGGGCATTACTATATTGATCAGTATATTTATTACTTCTTTATTTATGTCCTTATACCCCAAAGAATTACTGACAGTTTCGATTGGTATCGCGATGGTCATATATGCCTTGAATGGCTTGGTTGGTCTAAAATTAAAAATTAATGGTGGAAATGTGCTACAGATTTCTTTTGGAATGATCTCAGGTATACTTGGAGGACTAAGTTCGATATGGTCTCCTCCAGTAGCCATGTATCTAATAGCTAGAGGCCTCGACAAGGAAAGATTCATTTCAGCATCCGGATTTTTATTTCTGGTCGGCGCCGCCCCATTCGCAATTGGCTTGTATATTGGCGAGGTATTAACTCTTCAGATAATTGCCCAATCAATTTTTGGTCTGTTATTTGTATTGCTAGGTTTCTACTTTGGGGAAAGTGTAAGAAAACGTGTAACTCAAAATTGGTTTGAAAAAGCTTTATTGACAGCTTTCTGCATAATGGGAGTAAGGTTAATTGGCGTAGGCTTATTTTAATTACTACTTCCTGCCAACTGCTGGTCTAAAAATCTTGCAACATGAATTGCTTTTCGTCCAGATCCATCAAGAATTTGACTACGACATGACGTGCCATCTGCGATAATTAAAGTATTTTCGTCAGCCTTTCGGATCGTTGGAAGGAGATTTAGTTCAGCCATCTTAACAGAATAGTCAAAAGTATCTGCGGCATAACCAAAATCTCCCGCCATTCCGCAACAGCTTGTAACGATTGGCTCTACCTCTAAACCATCGATATGAGAAAGTATTTGTTCAACAGGACCCATTGCATCAAAGGCTTTTTGATGACAGTGTCCATGTAAAAGAGCTTTGGTTTTTCTTGGTTTAAACGCAATTTTATTCACGTTTTTCATTAAAATTTCTTCAAACGTCATAACATGCTTGGCAACAAGATCTGCGGCCTCCGAATTCAATAACTTTGGAATTTCGTCCTTAATCGTGAACAGGCATGACGGCTCCAAACCTACTATGGGGATTCCTTCAGACGCATACGGCAAATAACTATCTACTAATTGCGTTGCAGTTGCCTTAGCCATATTTATATTTCCGACAGACAAATGTGTTTTGCCGCAGCAAATCTTATTTGATTTAACGGTTTTTGGAACTGGGGCAAATGGAGAGTAGCCCGCTGCTTTTAAAACATTTATTGCACTTCTTAAATTTTCTGGTTCAAAATATTTGTTAAACGTATCCACAAATAAGATTATTGGTAATTTCCCCACTGGTTCACTATCAATCTCTGAACTCTTAAAATAGTCGTTCCGCCATATCGGCAGCCTTCTTCTTGATGAAAAGCCTGTTAGTTTTTCACTTAAAAATGGAAAACCGGGCACTTTGTCTCTAAGGTTCATGATCCAAGGCACTTTAGCCGCTAGTGACGCATAATTCGGTAAATACGCAATTAACCGATCATGTATCGAGAGCGAGTTCTTAGCAGCCCTCAGGGCATTAATTTCTATCTTCATCGAAGACATATCCACGCCAGTTGGGCATTCTCGCTTGCAAGCCTTGCACGAAACACAAAGCTTTAAACTTTCTTCCATCTGATTGCTTGTCATTGCATCAGGACCAAGCTGGCCTGACATAGCTAGTCTTAGTATGTTTGCCCTTCCTCTCGTACTATCTTTCTCATCACCGGTAACCCGGAAGGAAGGACACATAACCCCTCCTACCAGTTTACGACAAGCACCATTATTATTGCACATTTCAACGGCACCCTGAAATCCATTCGCGGCACCAGACCATGCTTTCCAGTCTAATTTAGTGGGAAAATCCTTTACTTGATATCCGGGAGCATAACGAAATAAGTCACGTGCATCCATTTTAGGGGCATTAACTATTTTACCGGGATTAAATAAATCAGTTGGGTCTAAAATTTTTTTCAATTTTATAAAGGCTGTATTTAATTTTTCACCAAACATTATTGGGTTGAACTCAGATCTTGAAATTCCATCTCCGTGCTCACCTGAATGAGAACCTGAAAACCTCTTAACCAGCTCAAACGCCTCAAGAGCTATGGCACGCATTTTTGCCACATCAGAACTATTTTTCATATTTAGAACTGGTCGAACATGCAGACAACCAACAGACGCATGAGCGTACCAAGTTCCATTCGTCCCATATTTTTTAAATATATTTGTAAGTCCATTTGTATACTCCGCCAAGTGCGGCAGGGGGACTGCACAATCTTCGACGAAAGAGACTGGTTTTGCCTCAGATTTCATCGACATCATGATATTCAAACCAGATTTCCGCATTTCTGAAATTCTATTTTGTTCTGATGATGGCTCGATAACAACTAAACCCTGATCAATTCCATATTCTTTCAAACTTTCTGATTTACCTTTAGAGATAATAGAAACCATTATCTCCTTAAGTTGTTTTACTTTTGATAAATTCTCTGACCAACTCTCCTCGGCAAATTCAACAACCAGGATTGCTGCTGGGTTACCTTTTACATAGTCTTCAACTGTACTCTTAAACAAGGGGATTGTGCGGGCCAATGCGATCATCGTTTCATCGATTAATTCGACTGTCATGGGGTTTAAACCAACTATATGTTGAGCCGAGTCCATGGCTGAATAAAAGCTACTGAAGTGACAAAGAGCCATTATTTTTGGAGGTGGTAAGGGAGATAGTCTCAGTTCAATTGCGCTTGTATAATTAAGTGTGCCTTCAGAGCCTACAATCAAATG
>Ga0207993_1001197_pt1 | contig 10174 bp, 7 predicted proteins | sample ETN01SmetaG_2_FD_185791 | JGI IMG/M metagenome (GOLD analysis project Ga0207993, IMG submission 185791) | Marine microbial and viral communities from oxygen minimum zone, Eastern Pacific Ocean - ETNP2014F12-01SV265 (SPAdes) (version 2) | ecosystem: Environmental > Aquatic > Marine > Oceanic ...
ATAGAAAAGTATTTTATAAAATTAGAAAAAAATATAAAAGTTCTAAATTTATTACCCATTCTTTTTTTGATTATAGGTTTTAATGCTTTAACTATTAAAAATAATGGGTTTTTTACCCAAAAATACGATATGCCAGAAAAAGTAATACTTTTTTATGATGCTGATAACTTTAGTGCTTATCAGAACGGTGAAAACTGTCATCATTCTAAATCTAATAACTCAAAAGATATTTGTATTTTTAATAATGACAATAGTAAAAATCCAGTATATATTTTCGGTGATTCTCATGCGAAGCTAATTTCTAGCTATATTGTTTCCAATGTGTCAACTAACCCTCTCCATTTAATTACTGGCGATTCTTGTATATTTTTAGTCAACACGGACGTTCCTGATTGCGCAAGGAAAGACAAAGAAGCAATTAATACATTAGCACCTAATATTCAAGACTCAATAATTGTATACATTGCAAATGCCTGGGATAAACTCGACAACATATATTATGAAGGACTTGAACTTGAAAAAACAATTCCAGAGACAATTAATTTTTTTCTAAGAAATAATAACAAAGTCATAGTTGTGTACCAGATACCCCATCTTTATATAAATGGCATACCATTTGATGTTTTGAATCAATATTTTTTGAGAAATATAGAGTTTGGAGACCCTGTTGTTATGGAAAGTAAAATATTTTTAGAGTCATCCAATACCATAAGATCACACAAAATATATGATGACATTGAGAATGCAAACATTTATAGGGTATTTACTTCGGACATTCTCTGTAATGAAGTTTTGGCAGGCTATTGTGTGGGTGCAATAGGAAATCAAATTTTATATGAAGACAATAATCATTTAACTATCGAAGGTGCTGAATTAGTGGGTGATAGAATTATTGAAATAATTAAAAGTATTAACAACGAATAGCTTTAAAAGACTGTCCGCAGGGTAATTTAATAAAAAAGAAATGATTTACGACACCAATTTTTTACTGGGCCAAAAAAAATATTTATAGAGATTAAACAAGTATGTAGTTAAATTTTGACCAGTATTCCTTGAGTTTGTTCATATAAAAATTAATTTGTTAATTCATTAAAAAGTTTTTATATTGACATTAATTGTTCTACAAATTGCTCAGATGGGCTAATTTCATCAAGAGAAATTTTATTACTATCAGAAGTTTCATTGAGAAAATACACTATTTCATCGTGGTTATATTTTGATAGGAGCATATTTTTATTTAAATATTCTCTGTTTTCTACAACATCTCTCCAAATCACGGTTCTTAAATTCATTATTGAACACTCCTCAGCTATTGAGCCGCCATCAGTAATTACAGCCTTGGAAGAATAAATTTTATTAATAAAGTTATCGTGTAGGATAAGTTTTTTTAATCGCACATCATTATTTTTAAGTAATGTAATTAAGTTATTTTTATTTAATGCATTAATAGTTATATCATGACAGTACCACTCAATTTCACTATATAAATTTTCATTTTTTAATTTAATAAGCAAATTTACAAGACTCTTCAGTCTTTTCTTGTTATAAATATTTTCGGTTCTATGGATTGTTACAGTTAGGGTATTGTTGTCTATACGTTTTTTATCATTTAAAGTCATAACTACTGAGTCATAGATTGTATTTCTGGAAAGCCGAATTATCTTCTTTTTGGATTCATATTTACGTACATTATTTTCAGCTTCTTTGCTGTCAACAGACAGGATATCGGAATATCGCGTTACAAGAGTTCGAATTATCTCTTCAGGAAAAGGTTTTAACCAGTTATAAGACCTAAGGCCTGATTCAATATGTACTACTTCTAAATTATTTTTTTTACCAATAATCAAACCTATCAGAGTACTAATTGTGTCACCATGAATGAGGCAATATTTTGTGTCTTTTAAATTATCAATTTTATTATTTGAAAAAATTACTTTTGTAAACCAAATAATCATTGAGAAAATTGAAGAAATATTTTTTTTATTATTAGAAATGCTTATATATTCAAAATTATTGCGAAAATAGTTTAACTCAGAACTTGTAATTTCTTTATGTTGTCCAGTATCAAGAATAAATACTTTAAAATTATTGTTGATTAAATGTTCTAATATAAACTTCGATTTAATAAATTGTGCTTTTGTTCCAAGCACATAAAGTATTTCATTTTTTTTCATTTTTTTAAGTTCATTTAAGATTTATTTTTTTAACTTTTACGACAGGGTTTCCTAAACGGGTTTCATAATTCTATTTTAGAGATTTTATTTGTTTTTATAATAATTTGTTTAATTTATAGTTAAATTAATTTACTAAAATTAAATTATGAAAATCCCTTTAGCTAATCCAGCAAGAGAATTAAATAAAATAAAAAATTTTGAATCAAAGTTTAATAAAAAACTGAAAAATGGACTATATGTTGGTGGAAAAGATGTACTTACTTTTGAAGAGAATGTTGCAAACTATATAGGTTCAAAGTATTGTGTTACTGTCAACTCTGGTACAGATGCGCTGTTGTTAAGTCTTATGGCTTTGGGAATCAAAAAAGGGGATAAAGTAATGGTCCCGTCGTTTACTTTCTTTGCAACAATAGAAGTAGTCATGCAATTAGGGGCAGTTCCTGTTTTTGTAGAGATAAATAAAGAAACTTACACCTTTGATATAGATGACTTCAAAAAAAAAGTAAATAAAACCATAAAAGCGGTAATACCAGTTCATCTTTTTGGGAACAACTCCAATATCGAAATAATTAAAAATATTTGCAACAAATATAATTTAAAAATTATCGAAGATGTGGCGCAGGCTTTTGGAAGTGGAACAAAAAATAAAAGAAAACTTGGCTCAATTGGAGATATGGGTGCCTTTTCATTTTTTCCGAGCAAAACATTAGGGGGCATTGGAGATGGTGGATGTATTGTTACTAATAATCTTTCTCAGTATAAAAAAATATTAAAACTAAGAAACCATGGTCAAGGTAAGAACTACGAGCATGAGTTTGTAGGTATTAATTCAAGACTGGATTCATTAAATGCTTTTGTCTTAAATGAAAAATTATCTATTTTCCAAGAAATTAAGAAAAGTAGGAATGATTTTTATAATTTTTATATTAATAACCTATCCCATCTTGAATGGATAAACCTACCAACAAAAGAAAATGAAAATATAATACTTAACTATTTTACCATTACGGTATCTCCACTTATAAGAAATAAGTTATTATCTTATTTAAATCAACATCAAATTGGGGCATCCATTTATTACAAAAAACCTATTCACCTTCAAAAAGCTGTTTTAGACAAATATGAAAGAGTAAGTCTGAAAAAAACTGAAGAAATAAGTAAATCTATTATTTCTCTGCCTTTCTACTCATTTCCAGAAGATGAGGAGTTAGACTATTTAGTAACAAAAATTAAAAAATTTAAATGAATCCGTTAAACATACTCCTCATTGGCCTAGGAAATATGGGTAAAGTCCATAAACGTGTTATTGAAAATGATGATAGTACTAATTTGTATGGGATTGTGGATATATCTTTTAAGAAGAAACATGAAATAGTAGATGGTATTGAATATTTTAATGATTTTCACTTAGTTAACTTAGATGATGGACTCATTGATGGAGTGGTAATTTCTTCAACAACAAGTACTCATTACGAGATTGCCAAACAATTCTTAGAAAGAAATATTCCTGTTTTTTTAGAAAAACCAATATCAATAGATAAAAGTGAAATAGAGAAACTTCTAATTCTTGCCTCAAGTCAAGAGACTATTTTTCGATGTGGGTTAATTGAAACTTATAATCCTATATTTCAATACATCAAAGGATTAAATTTAAATGATATAATTTCAGTACATATTTACAGACACTCACAGCCAGTAGCTGGACAAAGAAAGTTAGAAAATGTACTTTTTGATCTGACTCTTCATGACATTTCTGTCTTAGGTTATTTGTTTGGAAATCCAGATTTGCAACCTATTGGTCAAAATTTAAATCTTGTTCAAAATTCAATCGAATCAGCAGACCTTTTATATACTTTTGAGGGAAAAAATATATTTATTTCTACTTCTCGTGAATCTCAAATAAAAATAAGAAAATGGGATATATTAACAAAAAATAAGTTGTATCAAATTGATCTAATGCAAAAATCAATTGATATTTATGAATCTGGAACGGTAAATTTTACACCCACTAACCTGTTAAATTCCAAAGTAAATCATTCTAGGTTATCTTTTGTAAATCATATTGAAACTGCACAAATTCAATTAAATGCATTTATTAACAATATTCATCACAATAAACTCGACGAAAATCATTTAGAAATTGTAAAGTATGCACACGATGTAATTTATAACATTAGCGATGAATAATTACAGTTTGTAAGTCAATACAAATATTTTTTATAGTTACTTAAATTATTAACAAAATAAATACAAAAAAATAAGAGAATTAAGAATATAAACAAAATTTTGTAAACAGATATTATCTCTAAATTTTCCAAATATTTAATAAAATCTTGATTATCTGTTGGAAGACCTAGTGAACTTAAAAAATTAATAATTGATGCTTTATCAAAAATTAAAAGCCATATTTTAAAAAAAACAATACCAACAAGACTCGTTGTAAAAATAATTAAATAACTCTCTAACTCTGTAAATGATTTAACTACACCAGTTACATAATTTGGTTCCGAATAGTTCCTCATTAATCCAAATGAATTTTCAATTTCGATCATAGAAAGTTGAGTTTGTTCAGTTGTTTCAAAAAACAAAACAGACAAATTTGAAAAAATTGACATGAAGACAGCTAAATTTAAAACTTTACTATCTTGATTTTCTTTTTGATGAAGAAACAAAACTACGATACAAAGAGGCACTAAAGAGTACAGGTATCTAAAACCATATGAAGCAGCAGTTGATCTCCATATAAGTACGATTGCTAAGTTTTGTAAAAAGCAAATAAAAAGAAGTAAGTTAGCTACATTTTTAATATTTTTAATATTTAAACATACAATAAAAAATCCAAAAAATACAATTGGAGATACCCAAAATATTCCAAATTCGTTCCCAAAAAGTATGATGAATAAATCACTCAACTTTGCAATTAAGAAATCTATTAAATTGCTATTTTCATTCAAAACACTTCCAACAGTAACATTAGTTCCGTAAACTTCCTGGGGATTAAAAATTAATTTCCCATAAATTCCGTTTGAAATAGTTGAATAAAGATAAATCGATAATACAGATGATATCTGGAAATATAAATTTCTAGAAATATTTTTTGTATTTTTTGGAATAATTTTTTTGAGTATATATGGAATTAAAAAAACGTAATAGTTAGACATTCTTACTAGAAAAGAAATCATTAAAGCTATTGGAACTAATGATCCTGAAAAATTACTTTCATTTTTATAAAAATTTATACAATTCCACATAAGGAATGAAATTATGAACATCTCATAAATATGAGTCATGCTAAACCTTTCAAACGCAAAGTAAGTTATACCAGACCCACTAATCAATAATAAAATCTTATATTTTTCAACATTTAAATCTAAAAGCCTACAAGATTTGAAGATAATTAAGATGCTTGCAAAGAAATAAAAAATAGGTGAGAGCGAATAAAACAAAAGTGTATAATTCAAAATTTCATTACCACCAGCTGGATTAAAGTTCTTGTCAAGTAAACTTCCTAAGTAGAAAAAGGGTGCTGCCAACATTCCAGCACCAGGAAACCCAACAGGAGCAATTTTTCCATTTTCAGAATTCTTATAAAGAAATGTTTGATAATTTGGTATTTGATTTGTGTAATCAAAATCTTGGTCAATTGCTATTGTTTCTGCATGAGAAAAGTAGTCAAAATCATCTGAACAACATTCGACTGTGCTTTTAAATCTGAAATCTATACGAAAAAATAAGGAAAAAATAAATAAAAGTAAAATAATTTTTAGAATGTTATTTTTATATTTCATAAGTATCAATTTTTTATACTACTTCTGATATTAAGCTTAATTGTGTATGTGTGGAATATTTGGAAATTTTAATATAAATGAAGCAAATATATTTTATGATCTTGGAAAATATTCAGAAACAAGAGGAAAAGAAGCTTCAGGATTTATTGCAGTTTCTAGTTCTCAGCAAGTAATAAAAAAGTTTCCAGTCCCTTTCTCCAACAAAATTGTAAGAGAAAATATATTAAATGAAGAACTTTTTAGTGATAGGGTAAGTTTTATAGGACACACAAGACTAAAAACACATGGCAATCAAGAAGTAGAAGAAAACAATCAACCTGTAACATGTGAAGATATATCAGTTGTACACAATGGTATTGTTGTAAATTTTCAGGAAATCTTTGAAGAATTTGATTTAGTGCCTACCGGAGAAGTTGATTCTGAAGTAATTCCTTTATTAATGAATCATTTTTTAAAAGAATTTAATCTAATTGATTCTATAAAAAATACTATTAAAAATTTATCAGGGGAAGTATCACTTGCAGGTACATATCAAAAAGGAAGAAATTATTTTCTGTACACCAACACGGGTTCTATATATTACATTCTTGACCATAACAAAATAAAGTTTTTTTCATCTGAAGAATGGATTACAGAAAAAATAAGTCTAGAAAATAAAATCAAAGGAGTTATACAAAAACTTGAACCAAACACAGGAATTATAATAAATTCTGAAAATGAAATAATTGAAAAGTTTAATCAAGAGTGTAAAGGTATAGAAAAAAATCCAATTTTATTGGAAGATATTATTAAAACATTTGAAAATAAAAAAATAATTCGCCCAGTTTTAAAGAGATGTATTCGTTGTATATTACCAGCAACAGTTCCATTTATTTATTTTGATAAGAATGGTATCTGTAATTACTGTAAAGAACACCTGCAACATAAATTTAAAGATATTCTAGATTTGAAAAAAATACTTAACGAGCAGGAAGCAATTGTAGTTGGATTTTCAGGTGGACGAGACAGCTCTTATGGTTTAAGTTATTTAAAAAGTAAAGTTAAATCAAATTATGTTGCGGTGTCTTATGATTGGGGAATGGTTACTGATCTTGCTAGGAGAAATCAAGCACGTGTAACAGGAAAGCTTGGGGTTGAACATGTATGGGTCTCTGCTGATATTTCAAAGAAAAGAAAAAATATCAAAAAAAATTTTTTAGCATGGCTGCATAAGCCAGATTTAGGAATGGTCCCAATACTTATGGCAGGAGATAAAGAATGGCAAAAACAATTATTTAATGCGGCAAAAAATAAAAAAACGGAATATGTTGTTCAGTTTCAAAGCCCTTTCGAAGCCACTTATTTTAAATATGGATTTGCTGGAGTAAAACCACTCTTTACAACTAGAAATTTTATAGAGAGAAAATCAAAAAAGTACTTCTTCACTTTACAACTAGGTTTTTACTATTTAAAAAATATTTTACTAAATCCAAAATATTTAAATTCATCTCTCTGGGATTCTCTAAAAGGATTTTTTTCATTTTATTTTAAGACAGAAAAAATACTCTCTTTATACGAATATAAACCATTCATAGAGGATGAAGTTAATGAGTACTTACAGGAAAAGTTTTTATGGGAATGTGATCCTAGTACACCTACAACCTGGCGTATCGGAGATGGAACTTCTCCAGTTTATAATTATATATATTGGATATATGCTGGATTTACTGAAAACGATTTTTATAGAAGTAATCAAATCCGAGAAGGACAAATTAAAAGAGAAGAGGCTTTAATAAAAGTAGACTATGAAAACCAACCAAGATTTAATATGATAAAAGAATATTGTGATCTTATTGACATAGATTATGATTTTGTAATGGAAAGATTAGACAATTTTAAGAAGTCTTCAATAGTAGAAAAATGGGAACATTAAGTTGGTAAAAAAAATTGCCATTGGCATACTTGCTTATAATGAAGAGCAGCATATTGAAAGGGTGTTAAATGAAATTTTAACTCTTAATAGAGATGTGTATGTCTTAAATGATTCAAGCACTGACAGAACAATGGATATATTAGAGGAATTGAATACTACAAAAAATTTTACGATTATAAATAATATAAAAAATGAAGGTGCTGGAAACTCGACACTTAAGATTATTGAAAGGGCTAAAAATGACGGATTTGAATTTGTCATTAAAGTTGATGGCGACAATCAATTTAAATTAAATGATATAAATAAAATAATAAAACTTTATGAAGATAAAAATTATGACTTCATCAAGTCAAATAGATTCTGGGAAAATGGAATTGAGGGTAAAATCCCTAGAAATAGATATTTTGGTAACTTATTTGCTACGATATTGCTTCAATTTATCTCTGGAACAAATAAACTTTTTGACCCATTAAACGGATTATTTGGAATAAACGTAAAAGTGCTAAATTATATTAACAAAAAAGTTTATCCAAAAAGATATGGTTATCCATTCTATTTTTCGGGTTTGACAGCAATTTCATTTTTTAAAATTTTTCAAATAAACAATGTAGTTTCCTATGGAAATGAAAAAAGTAATTTAAATTCAATAAAAATGTTTTTTACACTTATCAGGTTATCCTTTCATTTTTTAATCTTAAAAATTAAAAACAAATTATTGATTGGAAAATACCAACGATCGGCTTTTTTAGACTTTGTGTTTTTATTTTTTTTAATACTAAATTTTGTTGTTTTTTTAAGGTTTGCTTTAATTTTTACGAGCATTCAAATATTTAATACTTCTTTTATTGGCTCATGGGCATTAATACTATTATTAATTTCATTCTTTACTATGTTTCTGTTTATTGAATCATTTAAAGAAGAAAAGTCTATCAGGAATGATCATATAAGCAATGAAGAATAATATCGAAAAGTTATTTTCATATGTAAATGACAGAAATTTTCAAAAGAAACTCAAAACAATAAATGTCGGAATTGCCTTAATTGCAATTGCATATATAGTGACAATTATTTATTTAAATGGAGAAAGTTTAAAAATTTTATTTTCAATAAATCTACTTGAAGTACTACTACTCGGACTCACTTACTTTATAATGGGCATCACCTGGGTTAATTTTTCAACGGATTCTGTCTATACAAAAAAGAAAAATATTTTTTTTTCCTGGTCGTATTCAAATATTGGAAAATATTTTCCTGGAGGTGTTGGTTTAATTTCAATAAGGCTTAATCAAGATACTGAGAAGGGTAATTCAAAAAAAATATTATTTGGTTTATTTGAAGAACAGTTTTTAATTCCTAGCTTATCATTACCTGTATTATTTATTTCATCTTTCTTTTTAGATAATGAATACTTTTATGTACTTTTCATCTCAGCCCAAATAGTTTTTGTTTATTTATTTAAAAGTGGATATTTTGTTAATAAAAAAATAAGAAATATCTCTATTTTAAATTTTTCAAATTATTTAATAATCTCGATTTTATTAACCTATTTTCTTACATTTTTTGTTTTTTATAATCTTGGCTATGAAAATTATTTAAATCATGGAATTTATTATCTTATAGCAAGTTATGCTGGCCTTTTTTTTGTAGGTATACCTGCAGGTTTTGGTATAAGAGAAGGAATTTTTTTATTTTTACTTGGTACAAATTTTGTAGTTTCACAAGATTTAAGTGCCTTAATATATTTTAGAATTCTATATCTTATTGTTGATGTGTTTTATGGAATTTTAGGCTTTATATACAAAACTAAAACTTAGAGATGTAGCTTTTATAATTTTCTTTCAAAACATAATTAATAATTTATAAAGTCAATGAATTTAAGCTCTTTCCAAAAGTTATCAGAAGTTATCAGTGAGTATCTACAGTTTTAGATAATTTGTGTGTCTTTTGTGTGTCTTTTTACAAACTATTAAATAAGTCATATAGGATTGTTAACATACAAATAGAAATTTAAATTAAAAATGAAATATGTAAGCTTATATTCTGGTATTGGTGGTCTAGACTATGGTTTTAATTATTTAAAATACGAATTAAAATTTGCTAATGACTTTCATCTAGATTCTTGTAAAACATTTTCGAATTATTTTGATCACGAAATTTTAAATGATGATTTGAATAACGTATTAAACAAAGTTCCAAAAGCAGAACTTTTAATTGGAGGCCCTCCCTGTCAGTCATTTTCGCTCCTTGGAAAAAGGAAACCTGACGATGATAGAGGTAAGGAAGTGTTTAATTATTTAAAA